>Ga0315906_10011626_pt1 | contig 10257 bp, 8 predicted proteins | sample LakEriMetagenome_4_FD_203526 | JGI IMG/M metagenome (GOLD analysis project Ga0315906, IMG submission 203526) | Freshwater fungal communities from buoy surface, Lake Erie, Ohio, United States - Buoy 2 MA122 | ecosystem: Environmental > Aquatic > Freshwater > Lake > Lake biofilm | place: USA: Lake...
CGGCGCCTCGAACTTCCTGCTGATCCGTCCCGGCCACATCCTCACCCGCAGTCTCGATCCGAGTTTCCTGCACGGCGTCACGCGCGATTCGCTGCTGACGCTGGCGCGCGATCTCGGCTATCGCGTTGAAGAGCGGGTGTTCTCGGTCGATGAAATGATGGACTGGGTCCACACCGGCGAGGCGGCGCTCTCCGGTACGGCGGCCGTGCTCTCCGGCGTCGGCACGCTGGTTCGCAACGGCAACGAACACCCGGTCGCCGACGGTCAGGTCGGCCCCGAAACCCTCAAGCTGCGCGCCGCTCTGGTGGCCATCCAGCAGGGCACCGCACCCGACAGCCACGGCTGGCTGACCCGGGTCTGAGCCTAACCCGGTGTCATCGCCGCCCAGATGGTTCACCCCGGTGGCGATCCTCGCCCTGATCTGGAATCTCTTGGGCGCATCGGCGTATCTCATGGACGTGACGATCTCGCCTGAGGCGGTGGCCGAGATGGGCGAGGCTCAGCGCGTTATGTATGCGTCGCGTCCCGCGTGGTTCGTGATGGCCTACGCCTCTGCGGTGTGGTTCGGTGTCGCGGGTTCGCTGGCACTGTTGCGGCGCAAACGTTGGGCCAAGCCGCTGTTCGCGCTGTCTCTACTCGGGCTCATCGCGCAGGACGTGGCCTTGCTCTCGAGTCCCGCGGTGCGGGCTGACTTGATGGTGATCTTCTTGCAGGGTCTTGTATTGGTGATCGCCGTGTCGCTGCTGATGCTCACGCGCAAGAGCGAGCGTGAGGCTTGGGTCACCTGATCGACCTGACGGGGTCCCGGACGTGGCTTGACAGGGCAGGGGACGCCGACGAAACTGCCGGCCCCGTCGGTGCCCAGCCCGACCGGACGCACCCGAAAAGGAAAGGTAGCTCAGCTGGTTAGAGCACGGCACTCATAATGCCGGGGTCGAGGGTTCGAGTCCCTCCCTTTCCACCAAACTCCACCTGTCCGGCAACTCGAGCAAGGCTCGAGGGCTCACGGAAGCCGACCTGCAGGGCAAGCCGGCCGCCTTCGCAACGCCCAACATGCTCGTGCGTCTGGCGTCTCAGGCTGACAAGGTGCTCGTGTACTGACCTGACGGCCCGAGCTTAAGGCCGGCGGGCGGAGTCGGTTCGGCCGTCGAGCGTTGGTTTCTTGGGTGCCGATTCATGCGGCTGGCGTTTCCCATCAGCGGCAATGCGCAAACGGCGACCCTTATAAATCACCACCGCATTCGAGAGAGGCGCCAGCGTATAGACCGCGAGGTGAGAAATCTGCCCGATGTCTCCGAGCAGAAAAAACAGCAGCATCGAGATCAGGCACTGACCCCCTGCGAGTAAGATAAAAAAAGCGAGGGTTGGCAACCGCGGGTAGAGGTGGCGCCATAGCGGATTGGTTTCCTCGGCGAGGCCGCTCTTCAGGCCGATGTGCGTCGTGAGCGCATCGGCAACACCCACTAACCCTGCGAGACCGACGAGATACCATTCCATGGTGGAGTGCGCGACGTGCGGAATCTACAAAGAACCTTCTGACCTCACGGAACCTTTGCCGCATGCGCGGCATCGAGGCGGCTACGAAGTATGCGGGCCTATGAAGCTGCGATGGCGCGGGCTTCCTGCGCATTCACCACGCTGTTGGTCAGTTGCATTGTCCCGGTGTTGCGCGCTTCGCGACGGTCGATGACCCGCGAAATCACCTGCCCCGACTCGGAGTCGATCAGTTCGCCGACAAGAGTCATCTCGCTGGCTGAAAGGGTGTAGGTGCGCGAGCGGCCGGGTGACATCGTATCGGGGGCGTTGACGTACAGATCCGCGATGCCGATCTGCAGCCGCAGTACATCGGCGCCTGGTTCCTTGACCACTTTGTACGGAGAGCCCCTCTCCAGCGTCTTCGTGAACTCTTCTTGCACGATGCGTGCGACGCCGCTACGAATGTTTTCGCGTTCCTGCGCGCTGAGTTTGGCTCGGCTGCCGGCGCGCTGCTCGTTGGCTGCGATGGCGGGTGCTGTGCCGAGGAGGACGATCAGCGTTGCGATCAGGAGTGTGCTCATCGAGCGAATCATGCGAAATTTCCTTGCAAAATATTTGTCATGAGTGAGGCAGCTCACTCGAAGCGGATTGCGATCTCCGCCCGATTGCGCTTGTTCGGCATATCGAGTGGGTGGGGGAGCGTAGCCGTCCCGAGCTCGCCCGTCGGCCGACTTGCGCTGAAGGTGCACTCGATGACGAGCGGAGTGCGGCGGCCGTTGATGAGCGCATGATTGTTGGCATGCACGTGCACGAGTTTGAGCGGGAAGCGGCTGATGAACCGCTCAAGTGCAGCGAGGTGGATGTCGATGTCATGGAATTCGATCGCAAGCGCCGAGAAGCGCCCCCCGTGCTCGATGAGTTCATCGAGGATGCGGTACTCGGAACCCTCAATGTCGATCTTCACGAAGACCCCCGATCGTCCGTTGAGGGTTTGATCGAGGGTACGCATCACTGTGGCGAACGACACGTATCCAGCGGTGCCATCGAGCCCCACGTAGGTGCGGAAGTGCCGACGATCGCCCGAAAAGAAGCGCGGATAGTCGATGAGGCTGTGCACGCTACCCGTTATCTCGTGGGGCTTCAGGCGCTTGAGGGAACGCCAGAGTCGCTTGAAGAGGTAGCGGGGCTTCAGCGTCGCGTCGTAGGCCTGCAGCGGAACGGGTCGAAGGCGAAGGAAATCCCGCTCGAAGCTCCAGTCGTCGTTCAGCCCGAAGCTGAGCAGTGCGGTTGAGGCTTCGACGTCCCGCTCGTCGATGAGGTAGCCGCCGTCATAGTCCTGTCCGAGACGGATCAGGGATGCCGAGGACCAGGGGCGGAAAAACGCCGGAAGCACGGCTGAGGTGAATTTTGACATTGATCAAAACCTATCACTAGTGACCAGAAAAAACACCCTAGATACGCATGTGTCGGCGCTGTTCTGCTCTTAATCTTTCGGCATGGACGGTCGATAATCAAAGCAGCTGTAATGGCATAGGTCCCTTTGCGGGGTTGCATGCACGACGGTAAACTCGGCTAACGTCGTTTCCGAGTATTGGTGTTGTGACCGCCCGAATCATATGGCGTAAGTCGGCACCGTTCCTGGTGCTTCTGTGCGCGGCCCTAGCGGCATGGGCGACAGTGCAGGGCCAGTCCTCCAGCTCGGCCTCTACACCACGTCTTGTGGTGTCCAGTTTGCGTCTCTCGTTTGGATCCCAAGGCACGGACACCCGGGTCACCCGAGAGATTTTTATCATCAATCGGGGCGGCAGCGCGTTACAGGTCCGTGGGCTAACCCTCCAGGGCTCCGAGGCGAGTCAATTTTCATTTCGCAGCGAGTGCAGCGGTGAGGTCGTAGCGGCCGAGCGTTGCCGAGTGCTTGTGGATTTCCTACCCACTGCCGCGATCGGCCACAGCGCAACGCTGCGAGTCGATACGACCGCAGGGGTGGAAACCGTTGCCCTCAGTGGTGTTGGCGTCGGGCCGAAGGTGGGTTTGTCTCCGGGCGCTCTAAAGTTTCCCCGCCAGTATCTTGGCGCCCTCACGGCACCGAGGAGTATCGCTCTACGCAATGCGGGTAAGGGCGTGCTCCGGGTCGATTCGATACGGCTGGTAGGGCCAGACGCCGCCGAATTTCAACTGCGAAGTAATTGCCCGAATCGTCTCGAAGCTGGGCAGCGCTGTGTGCTCGAGGTGCTGTTTTCGCCCCTACAGGAGGGCGAGAAGCTCGCTAAGGTCGAACTGGTTTCATCAATGGGAACGGATTCGGTGGAGGTGCAGGGTACGTCCCTCATTGCCAAGCCGGAACTCGATGTGTCGGCGACAGCATTGAACTTCGCAGAGCAAGGTACGGAGACAGTCAGCAAAGCGCGGGAGATCGTGCTCAAAAACACGGGTACGGCACCCCTGCAGGTAAGGTCGGTAACACTGGGTGGAGCAGACTCCGCCTCGTTCCTGCAGACAAATAACTGTGGCAAGCTCATTGAGCCCCGGGAGCGCTGCGAAATTGGGCTGCAGTTCGCACCGCTGAGTGAGGGGGTGAAAACCGCTGCGCTGTCGGTGATGACCAATGCGTCGACGGTACCGACCATGGTCGTGTTGCGCGGGGCGGCCGCTGGGCCCGTCTTGGCCGTCAGTCGTAGCAGCCTGAGTTTCTCAGCTGGTGCACTGGGTCTGTCCTCGGACGCTCAGCGCGTGACGCTGCGTAATTCCGGCAAGGGCACTTTGCGGATTCGTTACGTTACCCGAGTCGGCGCAGACCGTCTGGCGTTTGTGCAAAGCAATGATTGTGGCTTGCCGCTAACGGCGGGCAAGTCCTGCTCCGTAAGCGTGTCCTACTATCCGGGTACGCCAGGGCGGAAAACGGCGGAACTCGTCGTATCGACTTTGGCGAACAGTCGTGCGGCAGTCATCGCGCTCGAAGGAAACCTGTCAGCAACAGCAGTGGCGCGCACGGTATCGCGGCGAGACGGGTTTCGCTTCCTGAATCAGGCGACTTTTGGCGCCACTGAGCGTGACTATGCTGCGTTGGCGGCTCTCGGTGACTCAAGCGTCGCTTATAACCGCTGGATTGATTCACAACTCGCCAAGCCGGTCTCGTTTCAGTTACCCGCGTTGGTCTCGAGTGTTCCGCTGTCGCCCAATGAGATGTTCGATATCCCTGGCCGACATCAGATTCGTGTCGAGCAGTGGTTCAAGCATGCATTGTGGGGCGAGGATCAGCTTAGACAGCGTGTGTCTTGGGCTTTGTCGCAGATATTCGTCGTCTCGGACGCCAGCATACTATTCGAGTTCCCGTTCGCGACAGCGCATTTCTATGACACTCTGTCGCGACATGCGTTCGGCAATTACCGCGACTTGCTTCAGGCGGTAACCCTGCATCCGGCTATGGGTAACTACCTCTCGATGCTCGGTAACCGCCGGGCTACTCCCGGCACCAATCTGCGTCCCGACGAAAACTATGCGCGAGAGATGATGCAACTGTTCAGCATCGGACTCGTGCAACTCGAAGTGGACGGAACCATCAAGCGAGATGCCGACGGTCAACCGCTGCCGACCTACACGCCGGAGGTGGTGGCTGGATTTGCAAGAGTCTTCACCGGGTGGCACTGGGATTGTCCTGCCTACTATTGGATCAACGCGACGCGGCTGAATCGCATAGAGCAATGTAACTTCTTCTCCACGGGGCCGGAGCGATTGCCGTTGGAGCCGTTCAATCAGGCGCTGCCTATGCGGCTATTCCCTGAGGAGCACGAGGATGGCAGCAAGCAGGTGCTGTCATACCCCGGTGTGCGACTCGCGGGTGGAGTCATTCCGGCACGGCAAGGCGGGGTGAAGGATCTGCAGGATGCCCTCGACAACGTCTTCTACCACCCGAACGTCGGGCCATTTATCGGCAAGCAACTGATCCAGAAATTGGTGACCAGCAATCCCTCGTCCGAGTATGTCCGCTCGGTCGCTGAGGTTTTTAATGACGATGGTCGGGGAGTCAGAGGAAATCTTGAAGCGGTGGTGCGGGCGGTGCTGCTGCATCCTGAGGCGCGCAGCGTGCCTACAGGTCCAACCGCGGGCAAACTGAAGGAACCGATCCTGCGACTGACCCAATTCTGGAGGGCGTTCGATGCACGTACGTTGAGCGGTGAGTTCTCGTACCGGACGTTCTGTTGCTATCACGGCGGATCGTCGCCCATGTCTTTTTTGGGACAAAGTCCCAATCAGTCACCGTCGGTATTCAATTTTTACAGCCCGTTTTATGCGCCTCCCGGTGAGATTGCCCAGGCGGGGCTCGTGGCCCCGGAAATGCAGCTTGCCAACGAAAATCTGCACACTCTTTTCAGCTCATTCATGTTTCGGAATGCATTGTTCTTCGGTAACCGATATCTGGAGGCCAATAACGCGCAACGAGATCCTGGAACAATGTTTTACCGCATCGATGCGGAGTGGGAAGTCGCATATGAGGACGACAAACTTATCGATATGGTGGCTGGCAAGCTACTTGGTGATTCCAAGCTCATGTCGGTGGCGCTACGCGCGGCGATTCGCGAGCGGATCGCGCCGATGCAGCGATACTGGACACCCGGCGACCCCAATTTCGAGGGCAAGTCGATGGATGTGCACATACGCCGCTCTCGAATCGGTGATGTGGTCTACCTGACCGTGACGTCTCCAGAGTTTGCGTGGCAGCGCTAGTAACCCATGAAGACCAATCCCACGCGACGACAGGTTATCGGGGCACTTGCCACAGGCGGCATCGGCTACGCGCTGGCGCGAAGCACGGGTCTCTCGTTCGCTCAGATGAGCGGCTCAACGTCAAAGTTTGCCGACTACAAGGCGCTGGTTTGCGTGTTTCTGTTCGGTGGTAACGATAGTTGGAACATGCTCGTCCCCATGGCGCAGTCTGAGTATGGCCACTATTACCGCTCGCGTGGTGGTGGAACCCCATCGAGTCTGGCCGTGCCAAAAGAGCAACTGTTGTCATTGTCGCGGGGCGACTGGGTGTCCAACAACGTGGCACACGGTTTCCACCCTGCGATGAGCGAGTGTCAGCAATTGTTCAACCAAGGGCGACTCGCGGTTCTACCGAACATCGGACCGATGATTCGTCCTTTATCGAAAGACGAGTATCTTCAGTTGCCACCGAACAGCAAGGACCTTCCGCCGCAACTCTTTTCGCACAATGACCAGCAGGACCAGTGGAACAGTCTCAAGGGTAGGTTCTTGTTGAAATCCGGTTGGGGTGGGCGCATCGCCGATCTCGTCGCGAGTCGCGCGGGTCCGCAACAGATGCCGCTCAACGTATCGCTGTTTGGACAAACGATCTACCAGTCAGGTGATACCGTCGAGCCGTATGTGATGGGTATCGGTGGCGCACAAACTTTCGAGGGACTTGGGTTTCAGTACGATGAGCCGCAGCGCCGCGCCAACGTGATGTCCCTGCTCGATAACGTCATTCGCTCCTCCAGCGCCGGTTTTTATGAGCGCGGATACGCCAGAGTGCAGCGTCGGGCGATAGATTTCGCGCAGTTGATAAATGGGGTTCTGGCACGTGCGCCTGATACCGCAGCTTTTATGGCCATCACCAAGCCAACTCCGCTTAGTATTCAGCTGCGAACCGTATCGAAGCTCATCGCCCAGCGGGCAACTCTCGGCATGACGCGTCAGATCTTCTTCGTTGGTATCGGTGGGTTCGACAATCATGATCGGCAATTGGAGGACCATCCGAAATTGCTTGCGGATGTCAGTCGATCCATCAAGGCGTTTCATGATGCAACGGTTGAATTGGGTGTCTCGGAGCAGGTGACTCTGTTCACGCAGTCGGACTTTGGGCGCACGCTCACGTCAAACGGTGATGGTTCGGACCATGGCTGGGGTGGTGTTCAGATGGTTGTCGGTGGCAGCGTGCGTGGCGGGCAGTTCTACGGTGAGTATCCTTCTCTTGCCACCGACGCGCCGCAGGTCCTCGAGTGGGGTGGCTCAGTGATTCCGACGACCTCTACGGATCAGTACGCCGCAACTTTGGCGCGATGGTTCGGTGTGACCAACGAGTCGCTACCAGCCGTGGCGCCCAATCTCGTCAACTTCAGTCGATGGGATCTTGGCTTCGTAGCTTGAGTTCTAGTCGCCTTAGTCGTAAACCAAGGCCAGTTGCCGATCGGCAGCGAACACCGAGTGCTCGTCGGCCCATGTGGCTGCGATCGCCTCGGCGCTCAGGCCCTGCTCAAGCTGCTTTCGCAACGCCGTGTTACCCCAGTGCGTGCCTAGGGTGCGATCGTCAAGGAACTTGATCTGCTTGGGATGCAGTTCGCGAAGCGTTTCGATAATCGCGACTGCGGTAAATAGCGGCCTGAACTGCTGCGAGTTGATGACGCGCAGGCGCACGCCCTGCAACGGAGCGTTCGCATATCGACCGTAGAAAGGCTTGTAGTGGATGGCCTGAAAACGTACGCCGGGCAGTTGGCGCTCGTTCAAGGCGCGCTCGAGGCGTACGGCATCGATGAAGGGCGCCGCGACCGTCTCGAACGGCATCGTGGACCCCACGCCATTATTCAGATCGCGCACCGTGGAGGTGATCATGCCCGTGGTGGTGTAGAGCATTGCCTGGGTTGCGCTTGGCACATGCGGCGAGGTGATCGACCAAAGCAAGCCCGTATCCGCCCAACTCATCGATCGACGCCACCCGCGCATGGGCACGACCTGCAGCGCGCAACCGATCGACAGGCGCGAGTTGAAGTAACGAGCGGCCTCGCCGAAGGTCATGCCGTGGGTCACGGGGACGGGGCCCCAGCCGATGAAGGTGCGGTAAGACGACTCGACGAACGAACCCTCGAAACGTGTTCCTCCGAGCGGGTTCGGTCGGTCGAGAACGACGAGGGGAACGCCGTGCTCCGCGCAGGCGTACAACGCCTCGCCAAGTGTCGACAGGTACGTGTAGGTTCGCGAACCGACATCCTGGATGTCGAACAGCATCACATCGATATCTTTCAGCGACTCGCGCGTCGGGCGCTTGGTCGACCCGTACAGACTGATCACGGGCAGCCCCGTTTGCGCATCGCGCGCATCGGCCACTTTCTCGCCGGCCGGAATCTCGCCGCGGATACCGTGCTCGGGACCGAACAGCCGCATGAGTTGCAGGCGCGGATCGCGCGCCAGTCGATCGACCGTCGGCACGAGCACGCCATCGACGCCCGATGGATTGGTGATCAGGCCCACGCGCTTACCTTCGACGAGGTGGGCATATTCACTCCCGGGCTCGAGCAACCGATCGACGCCCAACGTCACTTTCGGCTCAGCCGCGGCAAGAGTCGAAGCAAGGAATGCGAGCAGAGCGAGTAACAGGTGTTTCATGCCTTGAAGTACCAGCCGCGGCGGTGAAGTGCAGCGGCAATAAACCAATAGACCGCCAGCGTCGCCCATGCGTAGGCGAGCGATGACATCCGGGGATCGGTGAACGAGGGCGCGAAGAACTCCGCGTAAGTCCACGGCAACAGGCCGATCGACTGAGTCGAGCCCGCCTCCTCGATACGAATGAGCGCGAGTGTACGGGGGATGAGCCCACTCAATGCGAAGATCAGCAGCGCGTTGCGGCCGAAGGCCGTGAAGCCGCGGCGCACCCACCCAGGCGGCGTGCTGCGCGAGGCCGCGTGCTGCCGCAACAGCTGCCATGTCGCCACAAGGGTGATCGTCGCGAGTCCCGTGGTCAGCAGTACGTAGGTCGAGGTCCAGATCTTCTTGTTGATGGGCATGATCAGGCTTCCGACGAGACCCAGGACCACAAGCGCGGCGCCGAGGCCGACCCACTGCAGCGTCGCACCCGCCGATTCGCGTCGGGGCAGCCAGTATGCGGCGACGACGTAGCCGAGCAGCACCTGCGCCACGGCAGGCAAGGTGCTGCCGAGCCCCTCGGGATCAAACGGCACGCCTTCGCCTCGGTAGAGATGGGTCTCGCCGAGCACCCAGCGATCGAGGTGCGTTCCAAAGAATCCCTCGAGCGAGTACGGATCGGCACCCCGACCCCAGGCGATACAGGCGAGCCAGTAGCCGACGAGCAGGACGACGGCCGTGCCGAGTGCTGCGCGGACACCGCCCGCGCGGATGACGAGCGCCGCGATGGCCCAGCACAGCGCGATACGTTGCAAGACCCCCATCACTCGCAGCGCATCGATGTCGCCCCATAGCACGCGTGGCCATGCGTTCAGCAGTAGGCCTATGCCGAAGATCAGTAGCGTGCGTTGCAGCCAACGCCGGCGAAATTCCGCGTCGGAGACTTTCTGGGACGCAGAGGTTGTCAGCGCGAGTGCGTTGCCGACTGCAAACAAGAAGAACGGGAAGACGAGGTCGGTGAGGGTCCAACCGTGCCAGTCTGCGTGGGCGAGTGGTGCGTAGAGGTGCGCCCAGGTGCCTGGATTATTCACGAGGATCATCGCCGCGACGGTGGCACCGCGGAACACGTCCAAGCTGTCATCGCGCACCGTAGTCATGTGCGGATTGTAGAGCCGGTCAAGTTGCCTCAACAGTCCGTTTGCGGCCCCGTGCTAGGCTCGTGCCGCCGTGATCAGCCAGTTGCAGCGCAGGCCTTACTCGTTCAACGGGTATTACCGCGCTGCGGATTTGCTGTCGGTGGGCGCTCGTCCGCCCTTCGACTTCCTGCCTACGCTGGTACGATCAAGTTCATGAAACGTTGCTACGTCGATACGCGTCACGGACAAGTGCATGTGACGATGGCGGGGGAAGGCCCAGCAGTGCTAT
>Ga0315906_10011627_pt1 | contig 10255 bp, 7 predicted proteins | sample LakEriMetagenome_4_FD_203526 | JGI IMG/M metagenome (GOLD analysis project Ga0315906, IMG submission 203526) | Freshwater fungal communities from buoy surface, Lake Erie, Ohio, United States - Buoy 2 MA122 | ecosystem: Environmental > Aquatic > Freshwater > Lake > Lake biofilm | place: USA: Lake...
CGCTGTGCGTGGCCTGGGGGCGCGGCTGGACGGTCTCGTGGATGCGGCGGCGCGGCTGGCCCGCGGCGATACGGTCGGGTCGCTGCCCGTGGCAGGAGGCGGCGACGAACTGGGGGCTTTGGCGGGATCCCTCTGCGCGCTGCGGGACGAGGCGCTTCGGGTCGCGACACAGCGTCGCGTGGCCGCGGATCTTTCGGACATTGCGCGCGAGCTTCAGTCCGCCGAGGGGTTCAGCGACCTCGTCGAGAGGTTCTTCGCCTGCCTCGCGCCCAAGGTCGGGCTCGGCCACGGCGCCTTCTATCTTGCGGAGGGGACGACGACGACGCTGCGGATGGTCGGGGGGTACGCGCTGCTGCCCGATCGCGACGCCGGTCGGTCCTTCGCGCGCGGCGAGGGACTGGTCGGGCAATGCGCGGCGGATCGTCGTCCGCTCGTCCTGACCGACCTGCCGGACGATTACGTGCGGATCGGATCGGGGCTGGGAGACGGCCGCGCGCGCTGCCTCGCGCTGATCCCGGTGACCCGCAAGGACCGTGTGCTCGCGGTGGTCGAACTCGCCCTGCCCGCGGCGCCCGGAGACCCCGAACGGGAGCTGCTCGACGGCATCGTTCCCATCCTCGCCACCAGCCTCGAGATCCTCGAGCGCACGATGCGGACGTCGCTGCTGCTCGTGGAGTCCCGCCAGCAGGCCGACCGGATGGCGAAGCAGGCGGCCACGCTGGCCGAGCAGACAGCGGAGCTGGAGGCGCGCGAGAAGGCCGTCAAGGCGACCGAAACCTGGTTCCGCAGCATCATCGAGATCGCGCCCGCCGGCATGCTGGTCACCGACCAGCAAGGGCAGGTGATCATGGCCAATCCGCATGCCGAGCGGATCTTCGGCTACAGCCCCGGCGAACTCGACGGCTTTGCGCTCGAGGCGCTGATGCCGGAGATACCGCCTGAAGTTCTCGCCGCGGGGAGCGTCCAGGCGGACGCCGGCGTGCCCATTCCCATGAACGACGAGGCGATGGTCGAGACCACGGGCCTTGCGAAGGACGGGGGGCGGATCGCGCTCGAACTCGGCGCGTCCGCGCTTCCCGAGATCGATGGCTGGGGACGCTGCATCTGCGTCTCGGTCCGCGACATCGGCTACCGCAAGGCCGCCGAGGCACGGCTCGCCGAGCAGCGCCAGGCGCTGCAGGACATTCTCGACAACAGCCCCGTCGCCGTCGCCTTCTCCGCTAAGGGCGTGTTCCGCTACGTCAATGCCCGCGCGAAGGAGATGCTGGGCATAGAGGTCGGCGGTTCGGCGCGCGACCACTATGCCGACGAAGCATCCCGCGAACGCGTCCGTTCGCGGCTCGCCGAACGCGGCATCGTCCGCGGCGAGGAGGTGGCGCTTGTCGACCGCAATGGGCGGGGCATCCTCGCCCTCGCGACCTTCATGCGCTTTTCCTACGAGGGACAGCCAGGGGTGTTGTCCTGGTCGCTCGACATCACCGATCAGAAGGTGGCGCAGGCGGAGATGCGGCGGGCGAAGGAACTGGCCGAGGACGCGACGCGGGCCAAGAGCGAATTCCTCGCCAACATGAGCCACGAGATCCGCACGCCCATGAACGGCGTGGTGAGCATGGCCGAGATGCTCGCCGCCACAGAACTGGACCCCGACCAGCGCGATCTCGCGCGGGTCATCCTGTCCTCCGCGGAATCGCTGCTCACCATCATCAACGACATCCTTGATTTCTCGAAGATCGAGGCGGGTCGTCTCGGTCTCGAAAGCCTGTCCTTCGACCCGCACGACGTGGTCGAGGGCATCTGCGACCTGATGGCGCAGAAGGCGCAGGAAAAGGGGCTTGGCTTCCATCTGGGCGCCGATCCGGCGATCCCCGTCTCGGTGCGCGGCGATCCCAATCGTCTGCGCCAGATCCTGCTCAACCTCGCAGGCAATGCGGTGAAGTTCACCGAGCGTGGCGACGTCACGATCCGCGTCAGCCTCGCTGCACCCGCCGCCGCCGCGCGGCTACGTTTCGAGGTCGAAGATACAGGCATCGGCCTGACCGACGATCAGGTCGCGAAGCTGTTTCGGCCCTTCGAGCAGGGTGACCTGTCCACATCGCGCCGGTTCGGCGGCACCGGGCTCGGCCTGTCGATCTGTCGGCGGCTCGCCGAGTTGATGGGCGGCCGGATCGGGGTGCGCTCCGCCGCGGGGCGCGGCGCGACGTTCTGGGTGGAACTTCCTTTCGACGTCGTCGACGCGACGCCGCGCCGTCCGCTGGTGTCGATCGCCGACGTGGCCTTGGTCACCTTCGGCTTCGACAGGATCGATGCCGAGGCGATTGACGCCTATGCCGCGGCGGGTGGCCTGGTCCCGCCGCGCCACGTCGCTGCCGCCGAAGGCGCCGCCGCCATGGATCGGCCGGGAGGCGCGGACGGCCCCGTTGTGGCGCTCGCCATGCTGACCGATCCCGTCGTCGGTCCGGCTCTCGTCGCCCGCCTCGCCGCCCATAGCCCAGCGCCCGCGGCGATCATCGGCGCGGCGCCGCGCGCGATGCTGTCCACCATCGCGACCGTGAAGGGCGCCGGCGCCGACATCGTCCTGCCGCTGCCGGTGTCGTGCCGGGGGCTCTGGAACGCGATCGCAGTCGCGACCGGACGGCTGGCGGGCGATGGCGGCCGCGCGGAAGCCGCGGGGCCGACAGAGACCTGGGCGCCACCCCCGATCGAGGCCGCGCGCGCGGCCGGCACACTCATCCTGGTCGCCGAGGACAACCAGACCAACCAGCAGGTGATCCGTCGTCTGCTCGGACGCCTCGGTTTCGCTCATGAAGTCGCCGAGGACGGTGTCGAGGCGCTCGCGATGTATGGGCGCGGCCAATACGGGATGCTGCTGACGGATTGCCATATGCCGCGCATGGACGGTTTCGAACTGGCGACGATGGTCCGTGGTCGGGAGACCGGCTCGGGCAAGCGCATGCCGATCGTGGCGTTGACCGCCGACGCGATCGTGACCACCGAGCGCCATTGCCTCGATGTCGGCATGGACGAGGTCCTCACCAAGCCGATCCGCGCCGAGCGACTCGCCGCGGCGGTCGCGCGCTGGCTGCCCCGCGCGCTGGATCTGCGTCAGCCACGCGGCGCGTCGACATCGGTCTACGATTCGCCGTCGTCTCCGGCGTCCGAACAGGCACCGCCGATGGGTGGGCAGCCTGGCATCGACCCTGCGATCCTCGACGTCACGCGACTCGAGGAGACGTTCGGGGGGTTCGACGACGAGGCGCGCAGCTTCCTCGGCGATTTCGTCGAGGATGCCGGCGGCATGGTCGACAAGGTCGAGCGCGCCCTGGCCGCCGGCCAGTCCAAGCTTGCGCGCGATGAGGTGCATGCGCTGAAAGGGGCGTCGCGTTCGCTCGGCGCGGTCGCACTCGGCGACGCGGCGAGCGAGGTGCAGGACCTCATCGATCGCGGCGCGCCGGGCCAGGCGACGCTCGCCGTCGTACGCCTGCGTGCGGCGCGCGAGGCCTTGGCGCGTCTGGTTGGCGCATCCATCGCGGCAATGTGAGACAGAGCGGAGTTCGGGGAATGAGTTCTTTCATGTACGGCAGGCTGCGCATCCTCATCGTCGAGGACGAAGGCTACACGCGCCGCGTCATCCGCGGCCTGTTGCGGCAGAGCGGGGTGCGCGAGATCGCCGAGGCCGAGGATGGCGGAAAAGGGTTCCTGGAACTGCTTCAGTTCCGGCCCCATCTCGTCTTCTGCGATATTCACATGGAACCAGTCGATGGGCTGGAATTCGTGCGCATCGTCCGCGCCGCCGAGTCCAAGGTCATCGCCGAGACGCGCATCATCTTCCTGACGGCGGATGCCCAGCGCGATACCGTGATGTCGGCCAAGGAACTGAATATTGACGGATATCTGGTGAAACCGGTGTCGCTCAACCGGCTCCAGGCCAAGCTGCACGAGACGATCCTGCTCAATCCCGAACTCCACTGAGCGGCCGCCGGCGTCGCGACCGCTTGCCACCTTCGCGAGACGCCCTAGTCTTGCGGCATGCCCGGGAAAATCGGGCGCCAAAATTCAGGGAGTTCGCATGTCCAGGAACCGTCATGCCCTTGCGCCGTCGCGGCGCCAGATCGTCGTCACCGGCGCCACCCTAGCCGGCGCCTTGGCCGCCCCGCGTATCGGTGGCGCGCAGGCGCGTCCCGTGCGCATCGGCCTTCTGCACCCGGTGACCGGCTTCGTCGCCTACAGCGGCGCGCAGTCGCGCCTTGGCGGACAGATCGCGATCGACGAAGTGAATGCCGCCGGCGGCATCAGGTCGATGGGCGGCGCGAAGCTCGAAGCGATCCTGGGCGACACCCAGGCGAAGGTCGAGATCGGCGTCGCCGAGGTCGAGAAGATGAACGAGGCCGGGGTCGCTGCGATCGTCGGCTGCTTCCAGAGCGCCATCGTCCTTGCAACCACCCAGGCGGCCGCGAAATACGGCATCCCCTACGCGGTCGATGTCGGCGCGTCCGACCTGATCACCTCGCGCGGACTCAAGAACGTGTTCCGTCTCAAGCCCGGGTTCGGCAAATGCGTCGACGAGGCGATCAAGGCCCTGGGCGGAATCAACGGCGCCGCCGGCGGCATCGCCAAGAGCGCCGTGATCGTCCATGAGAGCTCCGAGTTCGGCACCGGGACGGCGAAGCTGCTGGCCGACCGGCTTCCGGGCATCAACGTCGAGGTCAAGGAAGTCATCAAGCACGACAACCCGACGCGCAATTTCGACAATGTCGCGCTGCGTATCCGCTCGCTGAAACCCGACGTTCTGATGATGTCGAACTACCAGAACGAGTATGTGCTGCTGGCGCGTACGCTCCACCAGCAGAAGGTCGACCTCGCGGGAATGTTTTCCGTTCTGGGCGGCGGGTTCAACTACAAATTCGCCAAGGACCTGCCCGACGTCGCCGAACACATGATGGACTACAATCATTGGTTCGCGCCGACCAATCCCAAGGCGCAGGCGATGAAGAAGAAGGTGGAGGCGATGGGCACGCTGTTCACCTTCGAGGTCTATCTTGCCTACAACGCGGTCAAGTTGATCGCCGACGCGCTGGAGCGCGCGGGTTCGGCCGACAAGGAAAAACTGACGGCGGCGCTGGCGGCGTCGACGTGGTCGGATCATTTCATGCCCTATGGCGCGACGCGGTTCGTCGATGGCCAGAACCAGGGCGGCGAGGCGGCTGCGCTCCAGGTCCAGAAGGGCGACATCGAGGTCGTCTATCCGGCGCAGTTCGCTTCGGCGAAGCCCGTCTTCCCCAAGCCGAAATTCGGCTGAGCGGCGATCCGCCGGCCCGGTTGCGAAGCCGGGCCGGCGGACGCGGCGGGCGATCACGCCGATATGCTGAACTTCGACATCGTCCTCGCGGGCACCGTCAACGGCCTCGCGGCCGGCGCGATCTACGTGCTCGTCGCCGTCGGCCTGACGCTGATCTACGGCGTCCTCCACATCATCAATTTCGCGCATGGCAGCCTTCTGATGCTCGCCATGTACGCGGTCTTCTTCCTGTTCACCCGGGCGCGAATCGATCCGTATCTCGCGCTTCCGCTCGTCGTCGCCGGCAGCTTCGCCCTCGGCTATGTGCTCTACCGGTTCCTGATCGGTCGCTTCGCGCACGGGAAGGACGAGAACATCCTTCTGATCACGCTCGGCCTGTCGATCATCCTCGATAATCTCGCCCTGTTCTTCTTCACCGGCGACACCCAGACGATCGACGTTCCGCATGCGAGCGGCATCGTCGAGATCGGGCCGGCCTTCCTGCCCAAGGCCAAGGTGATCGCCTTCTTCGCGGCGCTGGGGCTGTGCGCGGCGCTCGGCGCGTATATCGGCCGCAGCGACATGGGCAAGGCGATCCGTGCCGTGGCGCGCGAGCGTCAGGGCGCGCGTCTCGTCGGCATCGACGTCGAACATGTCTTCGCCGTGTCCTACGGGATCGGGATCGCCTGTCTCGGCGCCGCGGCGTGCCTGCTGATGCCGAGTTTCTACGTCTCGCCAAGCTCCGGCCATGCCTTCGTCCTCATCGCCTTCACGACCGTCGTGCTCGGCGGAATGGGCAGCTTCCTTGGTGCGCTTCTCGGTGGTTTCGTGATCGGGATCACGGAGTCCCTCGGCGGGTTGTTCCTGGGCGAGCAGCTCGGACAGATCGGCATCTCGCTGATCTTCATCCTCATCCTGCTGCTGCGGCCGACCGGCCTCTTCGGTGGCGGACGATGAACGCGCGGCGCATCGTCGCGGTCTTCGGCGCGGCGCTCGTGGCGGCGTTCGCTCTGCCGTTCGTCCTGCCCTCGAACTACGCCGTGAATGTCGCGGCGATGATCCTGTTCACGGCGTTCCTGGGGCAGTCCTGGAACATCGCCGGTGGATTCGCGGGTCAGACCTCCTTCGGACATGTCGTGTTCTTCGGCACAGGCGCCTATGCGTCGACCATCCTGCAGGTGACCTGGGGCTGGAATCCGTGGCTGGGATGGATCGCGGCGGCGCTCGCCGGCGGGGTCGTCGGGCTCGCGATTGGCGCATTGGCCTTCCGGGCCGGGCTTCGCGGATCGTATTTCGCGCTTGTCACGCTCGCCTTTGCCGAGGTCTTCAGGATCCTCGCCAATTCGGCGGAGTTCACGCGCGGCGGGCTGGGAATTCTGATCCCCTCGGATCCGCGCGCCGCGAACCTGCAGTTCAAGGATCCCGTGTGGTTCTATTGGATCGCGCTGGCGCTGCTCGCGCTGTCCCTCGCCGTTGCCGCATGGCTCAAACGCTCGCGCTTCGGCGCCCAGCTCGCGGCGATCCGGGAGAACGAGGATGCGGCCCGCGCGCTGGGCATCGACGTCTTCCGCGCGAAGACGATCTGCCTCGGGATCTCCGGCGCGATGGCCGCGGCGGGCGGGACCTTCTATGCGCAGAAATATCTCTACGTCGATCCGTCCATCGCCTATGGCGTCGAGAAATCCGTCGAGATGCTCCTCGTGAGCATGATCGGCGGGGCGGGAACCGTGTTCGGCCCGCTCGTCGGCGCGGCGGTGCTTGGCGGGGTCGGCGAGATCACGCGCAGCTTCGCCGCAGGGCAGGGGCTCAGCCTTGTCGTCTACGGTGCGATCCTGGTCGCGATCGTGGCTTGGCTGCCCGACGGGCTGATCGGCGTGTTCGCGCGGCGCGGTGGCGCCAGGCGGGGTCGCGATGCTTGATGTGCGCGGACTGTCCCGCGCATTTGGCGGTCTCAAGGCGGTCGACGCCGTGGACATCGACGTGCCGCAAGGCGCGATTGTCGGCCTGATCGGTCCGAATGGCGCTGGCAAGACGACCTGCTTCGCGGCAATCGCCGGCTTCGTGCAGCCGGATTCGGGCAGCGTCCGGCTCTCCGGGACCGACATCACCGGCTGGGCGCCGCATCGCATCGCGGAACTCGGAATGGTGCGCACCTTCCAGATTACCCAGCCCTTCGCGCGGCTGAGCGTGCGCGAGAACGTGATGGTGGGCGCCTATCTGCGCCATCCGCGCCGTGCCGAGGCGCTGCGCGCCGCCGAGCGTGTCGCCGCGCGGGTCGGCATGGGCGGCATGCTCGACATGCGGGCTGGCGACCTGACCGTCGCCGGTCGCAAGCGGCTGGAATTGGCGCGTGCCCTCGCGACCGAGCCGCGTCTGCTGCTGCTCGACGAGGTCATGGCGGGTCTCAATCCGACCGAGATCGACGAGATCGTCGGCATCGTGCGGAATATTCGCGCCGATGGGATCACGATCCTGATGATCGAGCACGTCATGCAGGCCGTGATGAGCCTCGCCGAACGGATCCACGTGCTCAACCAGGGACGGATCATCGCGCGCGGCGCGCCGGCGGAGATCGCGGCGGACCGTGTGGTCGTCGAGGCGTATCTGGGGCAGGGCGCGGCGGCACGCCTCGCGGGCGGTGCCGATGGCTGACGACGCGATCCTGCAGGTGCGCGACCTGCGCGCGGGATACGGTCCGGTCGAGATCCTGCGCGGCGTCGACCTCGATGTCCGCGCGGGAGAAATCGTCGCGTTGCTCGGCAGCAACGGCGCCGGCAAGTCGACCCTCAACAACGCGCTGTCCGGGATCTTCCGTCCGTTCGGTGGCTCGATCCGCTTCATGGGCGCCGAGATCGCCGGCGCGCCGGCGGCGCGCATCGTCGAGGTGGGGCTCGTCCAGGTTCCGGAGGGCCGCCGCGTCTTTCCGAATCTGAGCGTTCGGGAGAATCTTGAACTCGGCAGCTATCGGCGCGGTCGTGCCAACCGTGCGCGCAACCTCGAGCGCGTGGTCGGGATCTTTCCGCGCCTCGCCGAGCGCGCCGGGCAGGCCGCCGGCACGCTGTCGGGTGGCGAGCAGCAGATGCTGGCCATCGGTCGGGGATTGATGACCGAACCGCGGCTGCTCATCCTCGACGAACCGTCGCTCGGCCTGTCGCCGCTGCTGGTCGAGGAGATGTTCGCGCTGATCCGGCGGCTCAACGCCGACGGGCTCGCCATCCTCCTGGTCGAGCAGAACGTCGTCCAGTCGCTGGGCATCGCCCGGCGGGCCTATGTCCTGGAACATGGCCGCATAGCATTGTCCGGGCCGGCGGCCGAACTGGCGGGCGATCCGGCGCTGAGGCGCAGCTATCTCGGCCTGTGAGCGGCCTCAGGCAGAGGCATGCTCGCGCGCTGCTTCCGCGAGAAAATCCCAGACATAGGCGGCGAAGGACCGGCGGACCTCCAGCCTGAAGCTGGCCGGCTGGTGACGCCACAGAACGATCTCCGCCTTCGCGAGCAGGCTGCGTGTGCACATGCCCTGCGGGAAGGCGCGCGGATCGAGGTCGAGCGCACACCCTGCGGCGAGCAGCGTCTCCGCGCGCGGCCCGCTGACGGTCAGCGCCGCATGACGGTCGCTGACGCAGACAAGCGCATGGGGCAGATCCGCGAGCGCCGCGGCGATGTCGCGGGCAGTCCCGTCCTCGGTCCCCGGGGGCGCCAGCAGAAGCCATTCGTCGGGTCCGAGCCACAGCGCGGCGCGCGCATCGTCCGCCGCGGCGCGGCAGGGCGTCATGGGCAGCGTGGCACCGAACGCGTCGCCCGCGCGCGCGGCTGCCTCGGCGTCGCCGCGGAACACGAAGCGTGCCTGAGGCGGCAGCGCCGCCACGCGCAGACGGTCCGGCCAGACGATGGGCGCGCGGCCCTCGAGCGCGTCAGCCATCGAGGCTTCTCCCTTCGGGATCGTGGAACACCGGGCCGGTCACGGCGACGGGCACGGCGCCGCCGGGCATCGGCGCGAACAGCGTCTGGCCGTGGCGGGCGCGTCCGTCCGCGACCAGCGCAAGCGCGATCGAGCGGCCGAGCGTCGCGCTCCAGTAGGACGAGGTCACATGTCCGAGGGCGGGTGTGCCCGGTGGCGGGTCGCGCATGGCGACGATCTGCGCGCCTTCATCCAGCACATGTCCTGGATCCGCGGAGAGCAGTCCGACCAGTTGCTTGCGCCCGGGCGCCGCGATGTCCGGACGGCTCAGCGAACGCTTGCCGACGAAGTCGCGCTTGCCCTTGCCGATCGCCCAGCCCAGGCCGAGATCGTCGGGAACGACGGTGCCATCGGTCTCCTGCCCGACGATGATGTAGCCCTTCTCGGCGCGCAGGACATGCATCGTCTCCGTGCCGTACGCGACGGCGTCGTGACGCCGCGCCTGCTCCCAGATCGCTTCCCAGACGGCACGGCCCTGACCGGCGGGGACATTGACCTCGAAGCCGAGTTCGCCGGTGAAGCTGACGCGGAACAGTCGCGCCGGCGTTCCCGCGACGTGCCCTTCGCGGACCGCCATATGCGCGAACGCGCCGCGCGAGAGGTCGACGCCCTCGGTCAGCGGCGCCAGGATCTCGCGTGCCTTCGGGCCCTGGACCGCGATCACCGCCCATTGCTCGGTGGTCGAGGTCAGCCAGACCTGGAGGTCGGGCCATTCCGTCTGGACATAGTCCTCCATCATGGCGAGCACGCGCGCGGCGCCACCGGTCGTGGTCGTGACGTGGAATCGATCGGGTGCAAGACGGCCGATCACGCCGTCGTCGATCACGAAGCCGGCTTCGTTGAGAAGGACGCCATAGCGGCAGCGCCCGGGTTCGAGCTTCTTCCAACTGTTGACGTAGAGGCGCTCGAGGAACTCGGCCGCGTCGCGGCCGACCACCTCGATCTTGCCGAGCGTCGATGCGTCGAAGATCCCGGCGTGCGCGCGCACCGCGGCGCATTCGCGACGCACGGCGGCATGCATG
>Ga0315906_10011628_pt1 | contig 10254 bp, 3 predicted proteins | sample LakEriMetagenome_4_FD_203526 | JGI IMG/M metagenome (GOLD analysis project Ga0315906, IMG submission 203526) | Freshwater fungal communities from buoy surface, Lake Erie, Ohio, United States - Buoy 2 MA122 | ecosystem: Environmental > Aquatic > Freshwater > Lake > Lake biofilm | place: USA: Lake...
AATTACTAAATCTGGAATAGTCGCAGGTGAGATAACTGGATCATTGGCTAATTTGGATGATGCTGCTGCAACAGTTGCAGAACTTGACGCAACAGATCGAGCACTATCACCAACTAAGTTAGATGCAACAACTTTCACCGTGTATGTACCGGGTGAAACACTTGTAAACTCTGTGCTTGTTGTCGATGGAGTAGTGCTGGCAACATCGCTACCGGCTTGATTAATAAGGTAAGCCTTATATCCAGTAATTGCGCTTCCGCCATTACTTGCTGGTGCTACCCAACTTGCACTGACCGATGTACCGGTTACCGCTGCTGTCACCAATGTTGGTGCGCCAGGAGTATTAGGAAGGGTCACTGCAGAAAAACTGCCCACTAAAGACTTTCCGAGGGCATTTCGGGCCTTAATCTGGAATACGTACTCAGATCCTGCAGTCAAGCCAGTAACGACTCTTGTTGTCTGATCATTTGCTACAGTGATTTCAGTCAAACCGGTTGCGGTAATTCTGTAATCGGCAAGTGCTAATCCACCTGCATTCGTAGGTGCGCTCCAGGTCAGGGTTACCTGACCGACTCCTGCGACAGCTGATACAGGAGTTGGGGCACCAGGAATTGACTGGGCAACGAAGTTAACTGTGCTTGATTGTGGACCATTTGATCCGGCCGTATCGATTGCAAAAACGCTAAAGGTGTAGTTCGTTCCACCCTGAAGAGCCTTACAAAATGGAAAGTTTGGAGACTCGGTAGGAGCGTAACTGCAATCTAGGGGTGTGGTTTGGCCAGCCGCTAATGCATAAACAACGTATGCAGAAACTGATCCGGCAACTTTGGTCCATGAGACGTTCGCTGCTGCCGCATCAGTTGCTGTATCAGTAGTTGATGCATTCGAAACTGCCAAGTTTGTTGGAGCAAGTGGAGCTGCATTAGCTGACAATGGTGTCAGCGAGGCGGCTACGAGAAAAAAAGCAACTAATAGATGACGTACTCTCATTACGGTACCAACGCAATGTCACCAAGATCGCGGTTGCCAGATAGCGATGGTGGTGTCAGCACATCAAGTATTTTGTTTCTCAACACTACGGCTCCCGGTTTGTTAATTGGGAAGATACTGATTTGCCACTGACCCTTAGCAGGATCAAGCATTAAACCAAACTTTCCAAGTGAATTAGTTGTAGTTGTTAATGCGTTGGATTGATCGCTCGCACCAACTACGTTTGCATAAACAATGGCACCTTCAACAACAACTCCAGATGTCTTTACAGTGCCCGTAACGTTTCCGGCATTCAAGGTAATTGTTAGAGCATTATTTGCTCCAACAGTTGCGGTTCCACACAAGCCTGAAACAACGGAGAGAACGGTGCTGGATTCGACCGCATTGCTCGTATTCACAAAACACTCTGTGCGTGTTCCGGTAATACCGCCACCAGGGAAGGAATCTATTCGATACCTCTTGTTAGGAGTCAAAATGAGCGCGACCTTGCCCAAGTTATCCAACCCATAGCCACCAAACCAAGCAATTAGGTTATTTGTTGTTGGGTCAGCTTCGTAGATATTGATATAACCATTCTTGTTGGCGGTGGCCCCTGCATCAGAACCTCTGACAGTCAAAGTCACATTGGGTGACCCAATTGCAAATGATCGATTTGCTTCATTTAATTGATCAATTGTGAAGCCCGCACCGTTGTTGTCGTAAACCTTTCGAGAATAAATTGCTCGATCCTCCCAACGAGGATTTACCTCAACCTTGTAGCGAACACTTGAAGAAACTGTTGCTGTTTCTACATTGAATGCAACGATTCCATTTGCATCAGTGTTTGAGCCGCCAAGCCAGTTACAACAGCTAACTGAAGGAACAAATGACTGCAGTGTGACCCATGAACCAGCCGGTGCCGCACTCCCGTTTGGCAACACAATCTTGAACTTTGTATTCGGTCCAAGAACCGTCACCTCGCCAAGGTCAAGAGGTGCGTACTCTGTACTTGGATTGAAGTCAGCGATGCCTGAACACACAGGCTTTGGATCACCAGAATTACAATCCCAGCGAACCATGTTGCTATTTCCGTACGGTGGATCAATCCACACACGTATATCTGTGAGTGAGGTCAATCCAGGATTAGCTGCCATTATGGCTGCACGATCAACGAATAATGAAATTCGGCCCTGTGCATCGGCTTGCGATCCGGTCCACCAGTTTCCAATTCCGATACCAACATGTGCATAAGGAACCGCAGATCCATTAAGAACCAGGGTCATCTTTAGGTTTGGCTCGCGCAATGCAAGTTTAATTGCACCTCCACTTAACCCACAGTTTGCACCAGCACTAGTAATGGCACCACCTGTAATGGTCACTGCACACTGTGCAGAACGGGTCAGCCCAGCAACGCCCCATGGAACGTCAGCTTGAATCTTGTAACTACCATCAGAGAGACCAAGACCAAAAGCACCATCTGCCTTTGAATTTTGTCCCTGCTGCCACAACCACTCACCGGTTATCGCGTTGATTGGAGTAATGCGGCTGTCTCTCACCGCTGTTTCAGGAGTACCTGACACAACAGTTCCTGTGACCGAAGGCGTACCCAAGCTCATTGCAAAGTAGGTGTTAGGGAGAACACCACTCTTTAAAATTGCAGTACCAGTGTTCTTATCCTTCAAGGTGATATCGCCTGTTACGGGAACTGTCACTGTATACATTCTCTTGCTTACTGAACCTGTTGCATTCCAAGGTGGGTTTACGATCATTGTGTACTGGAATGGCTCACCCGATGTCGGGCGAGTGATATTCATTGCAAACTGACCGTTTGCGTCAGTATTGCTTCCACCCTTCCATTGATTATTTGAGTCATCAAATAGTTCAATCCAACTCCACTGCACTGCCGCAAGATTTGTGGCTGATTGAGTTACAACACCATTGAAGTTAGGAGTCAAGAGCGCAACATTCAAGTTCGCAGTTGTTCCAGTTCCTTTTGATGCAATGACTTGTTGATTGGTAAACTCAACCATTGTTGGGGCGTATCGGCCCGTCAAAGCTTGATTACCATTGAACTCAACGCGGGCGTTGATAGCCAAGGTCGTATCAGCAATATAGAAAGACGCAATTCCATCAGCATTGGTTGAGTTACCTCCCAGCCAACCAACATTTGGTCGATCTAGAGTTACCCAAACATTTGGTTGAACAACGCCACCAGCAGTAACTGTAATCTTTACGTTAGGTGAGCTAAATCGATTTACTAATGTTGTAGAGGTAGTAGTAGGTGCACCCGTTGGCACATTGCTTCCGCCTGAACCAATTAATGCTAGAACATCTGCAGCGCCATTAACTCGAATACTTGGGTATATGCGATTTCGAACATCACCAATTTCAAAAGCAGCGTTAGAACTAAAGGCTGTGAAGCCTGTAGGCGCGCTAAGAGCCCATTGGCCTTGTTCATTTGCTGTTGTGCAATCCCAGCGATCGTTATTCCACAGACACACCTGTGCAAAAGGAACAACTGCATCAGTTACATCAGAAGGAGTGCGAACTGTTCCTCGCCACGTTGGATCCTTCAACTGAACAACCAAAGTTGTTCCGGTTAGTCCGGCAAATCCACTTGCAACAGTTACACCGCTAGATGCCACGGTTACAGTTCCAATTTGGTCAGATCCACCATACGTGTTTGATCCCCATGGTGCACGCGCCATGATTTTGTACACACCATTTGGAAGATTCATTGTGAACTTTCCAGTTGATGTTGTATTGGTGCTGAACTCCCACATCTCTTGGTTGGTTGCTGTGTTAATTGCAACCACCTGCGCATTCGCAACTCCTGTAGTACTTCCGCTACCCGGGGTGTAAACAGACCCAGCAACATTTCCAGTACCGAGACTGATCACGTAGATACCGTCAGAGGCGGTTACTCCTGTTACAACACCAACAAAAACTCCAGCACTGTCTTTAGTAACAGTGACGTCATAACTCTTTTTTGTAGCCCCAGCATTTAACTGCTCTTGCTGTGGGTGGACAACAATCTGATAAGTACCCTCCTCAGTAAAGGAAATATTTGCTGTTCCTGTTTGCCCGGTACTTGACCAATCAAGCCAGTTGTTATTTTTTTTAATTTCAATACCTATGTGGTTGATTGGAGTGACACTATTTGGCAAGGTCACCTTGACTCGAAGGCTTGGTGCGCCAAGTGTGATATCACCAAATGCTTTGTTGAAGGTACTTTCAGAGCCTGCCTCAACGACAAATGGTTGAGTTACGGTAATACTGCTTGAGGCATAACCATTTGGTTCAATACGCAATCGATAGGTGCCAGCATCAGAGACTGTCAACGAGATAAAACCATCTTTATCTGTGTTAGACCAGTTATTGGTCCAATCGTATCGATTTGTTGAGCTATTCAGCTTTTGCAAATTAACGTTTACCCACTGATTATTGCCTGGCTTTAGCGCAACACCCGAAGAATCCACGATTCTTCCAGAAATATTTGAAGTTGATGGCGAAACAGTAATGCGGCCATCGACCGCAGCAATATTTGTTCCTTTATAGGAAACTGTTGCTACTCCACCACTAACAAGCACTTCATAATTTTTCTTTGTCAGACCAGGCAGATTACTTCCGTTATACATCGGGTTTAATTCCAGACGATATTCTCCATCTGCAAGGAATGCACCAGAGATTCCCGGATTGTTGCTGTTCAAGTCAGCATTCATAACCCATGTTTCGCGATTTGTTTCTTTCTTCCAAACCGTAGCCCAGCCATACTTCATGAGCTCATTTGTTTGGGGATTGATTGTTCGCAACTTTAGATTCGCGGCGCGGATAATAACCTTAAGCGCATCTGAGCCAGTAAGAGTTGTCTTAGGGCTTGCATCTGTTGCCGAAATTGTTGAAAACTTCTTTACACCAGCAACATCTAGCACATAGAACTCAGAGCTGTATGACCATGAATAATCGTTAAATCCCAATGGGTTTGCCAGAATTCGGTAGGTGCCAACTTCTGTAAAATTAAAGGACCAGGTGGGAGTAGTTCTGTAGCTGGACATTCCATACCAATTGAAGTTCCCGTTTACATCCTTCTTTTGGACCTGAACATCGACGCCTTGTTTATCTGAAAAAATAAGGTTGGACTCGACGTTATTTGCTACTGTCACAAGCGCACCTGCAACATTTGCTGAAGTTGGGCGCAAAACAAACCGAGAGTTCGCAACTTCACTTGGACTCAAAGACACCACTCCAATGGAATTTACAGTGGCTGTGTAAGTACTGCGCGTAAAACTCGAAGCGCTTGAAGGGTAAACATAGACATTGTACGTAGTGCTGTTTTGAAGTGCAGCTCCGCCCTGACCAGAAGTTGAATCAGCCCCTTCTCCGAAACATGTTGTTTGATTACCACTTGAATCCAAAGGACAGTAATTAATCCATCCAGGCATCACAGTTGTGGCTGGCGCTGGATCCAATAAGGTGTACTTAAAGTTCTTAACTGGCAGAGCTATGGAATAAATTCCATTTGAATCTTTGGTTAGCCCCGCAATTGTTGCTACGCCACCAGAGACAGTGACAACTTTTTCTGTACTACCGTAATTAGCCCATTCGTTTCCTGGATTAACTCGAACCATGAAAGTTCCGTCTGGAAGGGATGCATCGGCGCTAGTTGTACCCGTACCGCGACCGGCAATAAAGCCGCTCTTTCCATCAGCGCCATTAAATACTTCAACATAAGCATTTTGAATTGCTGTTGCACTATTTGCTGCACTCACAGCTTTGATCTTTAAATTTGGAGGCGTTGGTGACTGCACATATACACCGTCGGATGGTTTTGTAATGACCGTACCTGAAGAGTTCTTGAGTGTTGAAACCCCACTCACAACCTCAATCGCGTAAATGAATGTCAGTGAACTTCCACTATTACTGTTATAAACATCTATTTGAAATTTATATGTTCCGTCTGCCAATGAAAGCGCAGATTCTCCTGTTGGACTATATGAAGACATCTTCATCAAATTATATGTCTGGCCAGAAATTACTTCGTCTTTTAAAATCATCCAGTTGTGACTGACTGGTGTTGTTGTACCTGACACAACATACTTGAAGGCAAAGTTGACACCTCTTGCTGGAATTCTGACATCAAGTGGCGCGGTTGTGAACGGACCGCTTTCAGTCAATCCAAAGGCATCACTTGAGTTTTTCCATGGTTCAAAATAGAAAGATGGAGTTGTTAACTGACCCGGGAAAGTGGCAGATAAAACATACTTTCCAGGTGTTCCTTTAGAACGCCCAGACCATTGCAGTTGGCTACCTGTTGGAGCAATTGGAAAACTACTTGATGCCTCTGCTGGTATGGCACCTATAGCAACCGGACGTAAAGAAACATTTGCAAAGTTAGAACCACTGGGCAATATAAATGCAGAACCGTCAGATCTTTTTATAGTTCCGGTTACTGTGGCTGCATCATACTTTAGAACATAAACACCGCTTGTGGGGGAAACTACTGTAACTGCTCTCGTATCTGTATATACAGTGTAGGTCTGAGCACCAGAAGCACCACTCGCTTTCAATCCGTAAGTAACACTAAATTCTCCGGCAGCATATTCGCCAGACCACTGCGCAAGTCGAATTGCATAAACACTAGAAGTGTTTAAGTTAGTAGCAATTTTGAGACCGAAAGCCCCGGTGCGGAAAGGCGTGATTGAGCGCTGGGCCCCTCCATCTCCTGAGGGGAAAGAAACAGTCGCACCCGCTGGTGCGGCACCACCCGCGCTACCTTGAATATCAACGACAAAGTTTGCAGTCTCGAGTTTAACCCCAAGACTTTCATCTGCAATTGAACTGAGAGATCCCTGAACTGCAGCATTAGTAACATCACCTACCGCAGGAATAATGTCGTATGTCAAATTAAAAACATCTTTAGGCACTGTTACTGCTGCAACGCCCGATGAATTGGTACTGACCGGAGTTGGTCGCGTCTTGCCACCTGTACCGTTGCTGTAGGACAACAGCACCTTTGCATTTGCAAGCAAGCTGTCATTTGCTGCACGCACAGTAAAAGTCTTCGTAATGGTATCGGCGGAAACGGCTACCGTAACCGGCGTTAACAATCCGGCAACCAAGGCGACAATCACTAATCGAATTGAATTCAATGACAGCTTACTCATATCCACTCCAGATGTGCCTAGTCCTCACACCGGGGCAGGTGCTTCGGAAACGTATAGCGAGTATCGCAGGGCACTTGAGCGTAAACAAGGATTGCCACCTAACAATTAGGTAAACAAGCGGGTGTGACCGTGAATGACTGGCGGGGGTTAATGGCTTAGGGACGGCATATGGCGGAAAGGTTTATCTATTTCGTGATGATCGGTGGGGTAGTTGGTTAGCTCGCCGCCCTGTCACGGCGGAGGCCGCGGGTTCCATCCAGGCTTTACTTTGTCGCAATGGCTCAGCGCGATGTGGTTAGTGGTTCAACAATCTGGAAGCTATTTAAGCCCTACAGGACGATGAGAATGTTTATTTCTAGCAGGTTCGATTAGTTCGGTTTCTTGACAACGGTTCAAATTAAACTGTCTGGTCAGTACTGTTCTAAGCAAAAGTTGATTTAAATATTACTTTGTAGATTCTTACACAAATCATACATGTCTTTTTTTCCATACACTTTTGAAATCAGCGAAAGTTTTAGTAACTTCTCATCGCGCTCATGACTACCAAAGGTAGCGTTTATCTCTTCCGGAGGTCTAAAAAACAAGGCGTCGGCAAAAGCAGACTGGCCAGAGCGATCCAGTTTGTCTCTGCCATACCTATAAATTGTAGTTAAATCCCAAAGTTCAAAGTTTAAGCTATATAGAAATCTAAATACTTCATCAAAAAGTGGTTGCGTTTTATAGAGTTCAATGAATTCCACTTCCACTTGAAGGGCAATCACATTCTGCAGTGCCAAAGTGGCACCTCTTAAAATGTCAAGCTCTGTACCTTGAGTATCCAACTTGATAAAATCTATGGGTCCGATAGTCGGTAGTTGCTCATCCAGAGTTTCAACTTTCATTTTTTGCGTACTCTCAATTTGCCAACGCTCTCTATCTGGATATCGATTGACTATTTCATAATTAGGTTGCAAAAAAGACGATAGTTCGCGTTTCTTACAAATGTTGAATGATTTCAATACCGGTGTAGACCCAAGTGCAACTTCGAGAACATTGCCTATATTTTTACCTCGTAAATTTCGAAGTTTTTCAAAAGCAACAGGATCAGGTTCAAATAGTGAATACGTGGCCTCGGGAACATACAAATTCCATTCCGCTTCACGATTATTATTTGCCGCGCCTATGTCGAGATAATGAAATTTCATGTTTTCGCTACTTTCATGGGTTGGTCAGTCAAATTCGTCAACCAATCAACTAAAGACTCAAAAGAATCAAACCAAACCTTGGATCGTAAATCTTCTGATCCATATCCCCACCCGGCATAAATAAATGTCACACCCGCCGCAAGGGCTGCATCAAAATCCACAGACATGTCTCCTACATAAAGTGACTCGCCCGGCGAGCATTGACTTTCTGTACATGCTAACAAGAGTCCATCAGGATTAGGTTTGCCTCGTCCATTGGGTAAATCATCTGGGGTGATCACTTTGGTGAATATGTCAGGAAAATACTCTTCTATAATCTGAATAGTTCGAGAACTACTTTTTGAGGTAAAGAGCGACAATTTAAAGCCAGCTTTTGAAAGCTCATGCAAGCCGTCTGATACCCCCGGATAAGGTTGGATTTGTTTCATAAATAGATTTGACTGATTGTTATATTTATCTTTAATTTCTGGCCACAAGCTCTCGTGGATACGAAGATTCAAAAGGATGTTTTCGAATGGGATCCCTATTTGACTCTTATAGGCTGAGAAATGTACACCTAAACTAAGGCCTTCAGTCGCAAAATTCCATGCCTTTTCCATCACGGATAGCGAATCTATGAGAACGCCATCAAGATCAAAACAAATATGTTTAATTCTTTCTAGGCTTTTGATTTTTTCTAGGCTTTGATTAGGGTTTTCTGCAAATTTTGTAAAGTTCTTGGCGAAAACTATCTGCTGGGCCAAGTGAAAATCTGAAGGATTATCGATATCTATGGCTTCAACATTATCTACTTCAATTCTCTTAACTTTTCCAAAAATCCTACTTCCGTTGAGTTTGTATCCGGAATTAGTAAATGCATAAAGACCGCTTGTTTCAACAAAAACAGGCTCTATATTTTGAGTCTGTTCTATTTGCTTTGGGTCGTAGTTAAGAGGTTCTCCTTGAAACCATGCATAGGTTTGGTGCCTACTCACCGTAGCGGCACAGTCGAAACCATCATTTCTGATTGCTTCCACGGCTTGAATGACCGAATCTCTTTTAACAAAGGGCCCGGGCGCTTGCGCAAGAACAATTATGTCGTGGGGAACAGATTCCACAGCGGCCCGAAATAATTCATTAGCTTTTGTATTGTCCGAATCTAGTCCAGACACTCTGGGTAACCACTTAACACCAGCGGGAAGAAATTCTATGAGCCTGGGGTCGGAACTAAATGCAAATACTTCGTCAATCATCTCCACTGAAAGTAAGGTGTCAAATATATGATGCGCCAGAGGGCGGTCTCCCAAAAGCAAAAAGTTTTTGTTTGGAAGTCTACGAGAATCAATTTTTATTGGAACTATTGCACAAACCGACATCGACACAATTATCACCTCCGGTTTTATTGAACTAGTATTTGGAACTTTACTCTTTGAGTCTAAATCCTACTCAAAATACGGTGACGTCCCAATGTTTAGGCAGAGTGCCGCGTGGCGGTTCTAAGGTTGCTTATAGTCATTCCGATTATGAGACTCAAGCGTCATTTTAGTAACTGCTTGTTCTATTTCAAAACCACCCACTGTCATTTCAAAATCATTAACGCCAGATGGGATTTTTCCAAATGTTTTCATCCAACTTACCTGTTCCTCGACGAATGAAGTCGACCTTACCAACTCAAAATAATTTTCAAAGATAAAATATGTTGGCCATAATATTTCAGTATCTATCCAATTGCTTCCTACTAAAACATTCAAAGAAGAGTCAAAGCCAAAAAAGTATCGCGGCCCCTTTCCACCAGCGTAAATGACTGATTCCGGTTCCCTAAGCTCAATAAAATTAGGCTGCGCCTCAAAAAGATCTTCCCACATAACAATCTCTATTTTATTTCCAAATAATTTCTGCAGTTCTAATTTTCCAATACCATGGTCAAATCTAGGATCAGCTCGATAAATTACTCTGTC
>Ga0315906_10011631_pt1 | contig 10252 bp, 12 predicted proteins | sample LakEriMetagenome_4_FD_203526 | JGI IMG/M metagenome (GOLD analysis project Ga0315906, IMG submission 203526) | Freshwater fungal communities from buoy surface, Lake Erie, Ohio, United States - Buoy 2 MA122 | ecosystem: Environmental > Aquatic > Freshwater > Lake > Lake biofilm | place: USA...
GTTGCATCAAAATGCGCCACAGGAAATGCCATAGGTGGACTAAGTGTCGGGGAATCTGCCGACATCATGTATGAGATGACCGCACTTTGTTGCGATCTGTTACCTTCTGAAAAGCCCCGCTACCTGATGGGGGTGGGCACACCCTGGAATATACTGGAGTGTATTTCTCTGGGCGTAGATATGTTTGATTGTGTAATGCCAACCCGAAATGGGAGGAATGCAATGCTGTTTACCACCCATGGAGTAATCAATATAGACAATAAGAAGTGGGAAAGAGATTTTTCCCCTTTGGATGATGGGTTGGATTGTGAAGTAAGTCGGTTTTATTCCAAAGCATATGTAAGGCATTTGTTCAAAAGCAGTGAGTATCTCGGATTGATCATTGCCAGCATTCATAATCTTGCATTTTATCTCTGGCTTGTAACTGAGGCAAGAAAGCAAATCCAGTCGGGAGGTTTTGCAGGATGGAAACAGGAGATGATGTTAAGATTACAACAGCGGTTATGAAAATTGACCACTGTTTTGGATATTGAGGAACGAATAAATAGACAGTGCCATGAACATTAAACTCTTTAGCCGAATTCTTCTTTTTTTTCTATTTTCTTTTTTCCTCCGCTTTCATTCATTTGCACAGGAAAATACCCAGGCGATCAGGCAGGCCGCAGTTTCCACAGTGACCATAAAGATCAGTGGTCCTGCAGGTAACCGATTCGGCACAGGATTCTACATCGGTAAGAATCTTATCGTATCCAATTTTCATTTTTTTAAGGATGCTGTCGCCGCATCTTGTGTAGGCGATGATCCGGCCAGGAGTTTTGAAATTCCGGGATCGGTTGCGGAAGATGAAATTTCTGATTTGATTTTGCTAAAGGTGGGCGGGCCGGGAAATACACCGCTTAGGATCTCTACAGGTCAACCGGTGGCTTCCGAATCAGTCTACATTGTTTCAAGGATCATGGGATCCACGCAAACCGCTGAAGGTAGTTTAAACGGGTTCAGAGAGTCGGGTGGGGTAAAGCAGATGCAGATAGGGGCCGTTGTGTCAGAGGAACAGGGTGGCGCTCCTGTACTCAATCAGGCTGGAGAACTGGTAGGAGTGTCCATTGGCTCAGGAACATCCGGCAAGCGGGATCACCTTGCAATACCTGTTTCGTATTTACTTCAATTGCTGAATAATAAATCAGATTCGGTACTAACCTTTGCTGAACTCAATGCCGATCCGGAAGCGGAAGCGCTGGCGGAGCTTTCCAGGGACGCACCGGTGGAAGTTACTGCCCTGGATTACAAGAATAATATTCTGCCTAATGAGATCATCATTTTCAGAGGGAAGCAATCAGCACTGGAATTTCCGGGGAAGACTGACTCTGCAGGAAAGTTCAATTTGAAATTGCCGGCCGGTGAGGAATATGAGATTTTCATTCTCGGATTTAAGGATTCTACCAGCTATAATATTCTTAAGATTCCTGCCCTTGGAAAGAAGGAATTTTATAAAAAGAGTTTCAAGGTGGAAGTGAAATTCCAGCCCCCACAAACCTTTGTGTTGGATGATGTGAATTTCAATACAGGTAAAGCCACCCTTACGCCTGAATCTTTTTCGGTCATCGATGAGTTGGTGAAATATTTGCAGAGAAAGGACGATGAGAGGATTGAGATCGGAGGCCATACCGATAATGTCGGTTCGGCTCCTGCCAATTTGAAACTATCACTGGATCGTGCCAATACAGTAAGGGATTATCTTCTGTCAAAAGGAATCGATCCTTCAAGGGTCACATCCAAGGGTTATGGCTCTACAAAACCGGTAGCGGATAATAAGACTGCAGATGGCAAAGCCATGAACCGAAGAACGGAAGTAACTGTCCTAAATTAAAAAAGGCCGCCTTTTCAGAGGCAGCCTTTTATCAAATCGATTTTCCTGTTAAAAGTTTGCTGATATCAGCCTGGTGCTGCTATTGATGAAATTATTCAAAGGAATAGTGATGGCCGTATCCAGTATTGTTGGGATAGGGGGGATATTCAGCACACCATTTACCAAAACAGAATCCAGTATCAGGCCATATTGTTTTGCATAATAGCTATTGATGCTGGAGCCATTGAGGTCCAAAGTGGCGCCGGGTAAAGGGAATCCCAGCACGTTGATTCCCAGTGAAACAACTGTAGGTACGGTCTCTACATGAACCACATTGTTATAGGTTCTTCCATTGACGGTAATTGTTGCGTTATTGTCAACGATCTTATTGTTGTATCGGATGGTTGCATCAATTCCGGCATTAAACTGTGTTATGGTAGTATCTATATCAATAATGATGTTACCAGCATTCCATGAATTATTCAGTGGATAGTTTTCTATGAGATATCTGTTCTCAAAATTACTGCCCGGCAGGGCCCAGCTGTCCCATTTATAGTAGTCGGAGCCTGAGACGGCATATAATTCCTTCTCGCCTGTAGATCTTCTAAGGATCCTGTATTGCCTTCCGTTCTGAAATTCAAAACTATCTGTAGTGTTGAGACTGTAATTGCTGGTGTTGCCTGATAAATTTGTCTCATAATTGCGAATTTTCCCTGCTTCCAGTGTCAAATAGGCTCCTCCGGGATTGCCGGAACCTCCGGAACCATTGTCATCCTTTTTGCATGAGGTCATTAAAAAGCTGGTTATCAATAAAATAGCAAGAAACTGTTTCATTTTGACTGATTTTGTCTTCAAATATCCTGTTTTTTTTGATTTCTCCTTCAATTTGGCCTACTAAATTCATTTAATTATCCTATCTTTGCGCTCCCAAAATCTATGGCTAAGCAGGCACTCATCAAACAAGACGGAACGATTATTGAGGCGCTGAGCAATGCTATGTTCAAGGTAAAACTTGAAAATGGTCATGAGATTTTGGCTACCATTTCCGGAAAGATGCGTATGCACTACATCAGAATTCTTCCCGGAGACAAGGTAGGAGTGGAAATGAGTCCATACGACCTTACCAGAGGCAGGATCATTTTCCGTTATAAGTAGTTTAGATAATTGTTTAAATAATATTCATCATGAAGGTTAGAGCTTCGATCAAGAAACGCAGTGCAGACTGTAAGATCGTCAGAAGAAAAGGAAGGCTGTATGTGATTAACAAAAAGAATCCTCGTTTCAAGCAGAAGCAGGGATAATTGGCATTTAAAACACAAATAAATTAATATTCAGAGATGGCTCGTATTGCCGGTATAGATTTACCAAAGAACAAGAGAGGTGAGATAGGTCTTACCTATATTTACGGAATAGGTCGTTCCACCGCCAGATATATTTTGGGAAAAGCGGGCATTGACTTTAGCAAGAAAGTAAACCAATGGAATGATGAGGATCAGTCTGCTATCCGTAACATCATCAATAACGAGTTTAAAACTGAAGGAGCTCTTCGTAGTGAAACTCAGATGAACATCAAGCGTTTGCTTGATATCGCCTGTTACCGTGGCCTTCGTCATCGTAAGGGGCTGCCGGTAAGGGGTCAGCGTACACGTACCAACAGCCGTACTCGTAAAGGGAAGCGTAAGACGGTTGCCGGAAAGAAGAAGGCAGCTAAGAAGTAATTTTCTGCTCCTCAAAAGGAGCAGTAGAATGATAGACTTACTATTATTAACAGATGGGACGGAATTCCTGATAGCCTGTAAGTCGGCAGGAGGATTCATCCCGACCGGGTTTCCGGATTATTTAAAGACTACCTTTTAAGAAATGGCAAAAGCACAAAGCGCAAAAGCAGCCGCGAAAAAGCGGATCGTCAAGGTGGATAGCTATGGAGATGCTCACATCAGCGCCACATTCAACAACATTATCATCAGTATTACCAACAAGCAGGGGCAGGTCATTTCCTGGTCTTCAGCCGGTAAGATGGGCTTCAAGGGAAGTAAGAAAAATACTCCCTATGCAGCGCAGATGGCGGGTGCAGATGCAGCAAAAGTAGCTGTTGATGCAGGCATGAAGAGAGTGGAAGTGTTTGTGAAAGGTCCGGGAAGCGGAAGAGAGAGTGCTATTCGTTCCTTGTCCCAAAACGGGCTGGAAGTTACCATGATCAAGGATGTGACTCCATTGCCTCATAATGGCTGTCGTCCTCCCAAGAAAAGAAGAGTTTAATTTTTTTAATAACCGGGCATCACATTGATTTTAGATTTTTAATGATGTGATGCCGTCAATAAAAAATCAAGTACAATGGCTCGTTACACAGGACCCAAAACCAGGATCGCCAGAATATTCGGCGAACCGATCACCGGGAACGGAAAATGGCTCACTAAGAACAGCAACCCTCCCGGCCAACATGGTGCATTGCGCAAGCGTAAGACGCTAGGCGAATATGCGATGCAGTTGAAAGAAAAGCAGAAGGCCAAATACACTTATGGACTTCTTGAAAAGCAATTCCGCAAAACATTTGATGAAGCTGCCCGTCGCAAGGGTGTTACAGGTGAAAATCTGATCAAGCTTCTGGAGGCCCGTCTCGACAATACGGTTTTCCGTTTGGGAATGGCAGCCAGTCGTCAGGCCGCACGTCAGTTGGTTAGCCACAAGCATGTAACTGTAAATGGAGAGGTGGTAAACATTCCTTCCTACAGTCTCAAGCCGGGTGACATCATTGGCTTGAAAAACAAAGCTGCTGCCAACACCAATATTACCGGTAACCTTCGTGGAAAGAATACCAAATTCGGTTGGCTCTCCTGGAGCGAGCAGGATATGACAGGTACTTTCATTACATACCCTGAAAGGGAAAGCGTTCCGGAAAATATCAAGGAGCAACTGATTGTGGAATTGTATAGCAAGTAATCTTAGAACGATTGCTGCAGACAGTTTTTTCGATCAATAAATTATTAATCATTCAAACAACATCAATATGGGCATATTCAATTTTGTAAAGCCGGACAAGATCATCCTTCAGAAAGCTACTGATTTTGAAGCGCAGTTCGAATTCCGTCCTCTGGAGCCGGGATACGGCGTAACCATTGGTAACGCTTTGCGCAGAGTATTGCTTAACTCCCTGGAGGGTTATGCTATCACCGGAGTGAATATCTCAGGTGCAGATCACGAGTTTGCCACCATTAAAGGAGTTACTGAAGACGTTACCGAAATGATCCTTAATCTGAAGCAGGTTCGCTTCAAATTGAAAGTTGATCATGAAGTAGCAACTGAGAAAATCACACTTTCGATAAAGAATAAGACTGAATTCACTGCCGGAATGATAGGAGAGGCTTCTCCTGCTTTTCAGGTGATGAATCCTGAGTTGCTGATCTGCACATTGGATTCCAGTGCTAAGCTGGATATCGAAATTACCATCGGTAAGGGTCGTGGTTATGTTCCTGCTGAAGAGCATAAAGAAAAAAGTTCTCACTTCGGTTACATTCCTGTGGATTCTATTTACACTCCAATCAAGAATGTAAAATATACCATAGAGAATACACGTGTGGAGCAACGTACTGATTTCGAAAAGCTGATCATGGAAGTGGTTACCGACGGTACCATCCATCCGGAGGAGGCTGTGAAGCAGGCCAGCCGTATTTTGATACAGCATCTGATGATCATTACTGACGAGAATATTACTTTCGATACCAAGGAAGATAAGAAGGAAGATATGGTAGATGAGCAAACGTTGCAGCTTCGTAAGATGCTGAAAACTCCGCTTGAAGACCTGGATCTTTCGGTGCGTGCTTTCAATTGTTTGAAAGCTGCCAAGATCAATTCTCTCAGCGAGCTGGTGCAATACGAGCAAGAAGATCTCATGAAATTCCGCAACTTTGGTCAAAAGTCGCTCAGCGAGATTGATCAGGTATTGCAGGAAAGAGGTCTAAGCTTTGGAATGGACTTGAGCAAGCTGAAGCTGGATGATGAGTAATTAAGGAAGGAAGAACCTTTCATCTATAAACAAGTAGGTTATAATTCCTGACACGGTATAACCGAATCAAAAACAAAAAGTCATGCGTCACGGAAACAAAAAAAACAATCTAAGCAGAACGGCCTCCCATCGCCGCTCTTTGTTGATGAACCTGGGTTGCCAGCTGATCAGTCACAAAAGGATTTCAACTACTCTCGCCAAGGCAAAAGCATTGCGCACGTATATTGAGCCCCTGATCACTAAAACAAAGCATAACGGTACCAAGGAAGAGATCATGCACAATCACCGTATCGTTTTTAGTTATTTACAGGATAATGAAGCGGTGAAAGAGCTCTTTACGGTGGTAGCTCCCAAAATAGCCTCCCGTCCCGGTGGTTACACAAGAATCATTAAGCTTGGTGCTCGTTTGGGTGATAATGCGGAAATGGCGATGATCGAATTGGTCGATTTCAATGAGATTTACGGTAAAACAACTGAGTCTGTTTCTGCTGATACAGCTGTTAAAAAGACCCGTCGTTCCGGTGGTAAGAAGAAAAAATCAGATGAAGGCGAAGCAGCTGCGGACTCAACCGCTGCCGCTGAGTAAGCAGTCTATATTTCATTTTCTAAGGAGGTCCACATGACCTCCTTTTTTTGTGTATAAACTCCCTTTATTAAGTGCCTGCTTTTCCTTTTCTTTGCAAAATTCCTTTTTATGCCCGCCTCAGTCAATAGCAACCCCGCTTATTTATTGCTTGAAGATGGTATTTTCCTTAAGGGTATTTCTTTCGGAGCTTCCGGCACAGCCACAGGTGAGATTTGCTTCAATACCGGAATGACCGGTTATCAGGAGGTTTTCTCTGATCCTAGCTATTATGGGCAGGTGCTGATAATGAATAATGTCCATATAGGAAATTATGGGGTATATGAAAAGGATATGGAAAGTAGCTCAGCCAAAATCAAGGCATTGATTTGCAGGGAGCCCGAAGTTGGTTTCAGTCGTTACCTCGCCTCATCTTCCTTACATCAGCATCTGATAGAGGAAGGCGTGGTAGCAATAGGCGGAATAGATACAAGGGCTTTGGTAAGCCATATTCGCAGGAAAGGCGCTATGAATTGCATCATTTCCTCAGAAATTAGCTCTAAGGAAATTTTGCAGTCCATGCTTACAAGCGTGCCCTCGATGGCAGGTTTGGAACTGGCTTCTGTAGTCAGTACACCTCAAGCTTATGATTTTGGCAATGAAGGAGCTGAGTTCCGAATAGCGGTGTTGGATTTTGGTGTGAAAAGAAGCATTCTTCAATGTCTGGCTGACAGAGGAGCACATCTCAGGGTTTTTCCGGCTAAAACTTCCACGAAAGAACTCTTGGAATACAAGGCACAGGGATATTTCATCAGTAATGGTCCTGGAGATCCGGCTCCAATGGATTATGCCATTCGAACGGTACGCGAGATAATAGATGCCGGAAAGCCACTATTCGGTATCTGTCTGGGTCATCAGCTGCTATCTCTGGCCAATGGTGTCACAACATTCAAGATGCACCATGGTCACAGAGGGCTGAACCATCCGGTCAAAAACCTGCTTACAGGTAAAAGTGAAATCACGACTCAGAATCACGGATTTGGAGTTGATCCGGAATCTGTAAAACAAAATAACGAACTTGAAATCACACATGTCAATCTGAATGACGGAAGTATTGAGGGAATCCGCTTGCGTCACAAGCCGGCGTTCTCTGTGCAGTACCATCCGGAAGCCTCTCCCGGTCCGCATGATAGCAGATATTTGTTTGATGATTTCATGGAATTGATCAGACAAAATTCCTGATCATTTCAATTTTCTCTCTGTTGATTATACTAACTTCTCGGAATGAAAATAGCTTTCATCAATGGCCCTAATCTTAATCTTCTTGGTAAGAGAGAGACTGATATTTACGGGGATGAGACTTTTGATACATTTCTAGATCGACTTAAAATCAAATATCCTGAGATTGTTTTTTCATACTTTCAGTCAAACATTGAGGGGGAATTGATTGATGAGATACAAAAAAGAGGTTTTGATTCCGAAGGAATTATATTGAATCCCGGTGGATATTCTCATACGTCAGTGGCAATAGCGGATGCGGTAGCAGCCGTTCCTGCCAAAGTCATCGAGGTTCATATTTCTAATATTTATGCCAGGGAGGAATTCAGAAGGGTTTCCCTACTGAGTCCTTCATGCAAGGGAGTGATCAGTGGATTAGGCCTTCAGGGATATGAACTGGCCTTGATTCATTTGCTGCAGTAGAAAATCATTGTCTGAACCTTCTGCCTATCTGTTGAACATGCTTTTTTTGCATTTCAAGCCAGGTCTGCTGGGCTTTGATAAAACTATTATCCTTGAATTTTCCCAGCACCTGGTTCATCTCTTCACTATTGTCGTACACCATTTTTCTGAAACTATTATTATAGTCTTTTGCTCTTGAGGAATAAATGCCTTCAAATACCCTTTCTCTTACATGGATGTATTCCTTCAGTAACTCGCAAAAAACGGCGGAAGTAAGCTGTCGGCTGCTGATTCCCCGGACCTCTGTAATCGTTATGAAGGCATGCATCAGTTTGTCTTTCTCATATTTTTTCCCTTGTTCTCTGTAAAACTCATGTACTTCCTCCCAGCTCTTACATTTGCCCTGCCTTATTTCTTTGCGCAGCCGGTCGAATTCCGTTGATTTGATCAACTGGCCTCCAATGTTTTTCCAGGATGACCTTTCGTTCTCGCCGGATGCGTATCTTTTGAGGGAGGAGAAATCTTTTATTTCATGATTGATAATGAAATTCACCATGGTTTCCATACCATACAGTAATAGCATATCTCTGTATGTTTTTCTGGACTGATTTAATTTTGTAATGAGTACAGGTCGCTTGGTATTTTCCCAGCCTGTAGTATATGCCTGATCCTTTTCATCTGCCTTCAGCGAGTCAAGTATCTCAAGGCCATGAAATATTTCGTTGATAGTATCCGGAGCCAGATAATCGTTTTCAATCAACTGAATCTTTTCCGTTCTTTTATCCCGATCCTTATATTTCCATCCGTTTCTTTCCAGGGCATACATATTATACAGAAACCAATAGGCAGGCATGATAGTAAGCCTGTCATGAGTAACATCGTTACTTACCAGACAAAACGGGATAGGGATATTCAACTCCGCGGGGTAATCACCCTTTGCCATGATCGTATAGGACGCGAATTTTGAATTGTGCTTCAGGCTGACGCAGAGACCGGGCCAGAAACCTCTTCCTGCCAAAATCTCGCCATCAGCGCTTCGACTATTATGATTGCTGCCAATAGTAGCTCCTGCAGCCATATTGCTTTGGCCCATGATCAGTGAGGCGCAGAGGAAAGAATTGTTATGATGTTGCTCATGCGCCGGAAAAATAAGCGAGTTCAGTACTTCGCAACAGGAAATGGTAGAATTGTTGCCCAGATAGGAATTGATAAGACGGGCTCCATATTTCAATTGTGAATGGGATGCCACGATGAATCTGACCGCCTTCACGCCGTAAAAGATCCGGCAACCGAAGCCTACAATACCGTTTACCAGTTCACAGCCTTCTCCGATTTGAGAAGGTCGAAAGGCATCGCTGTTGATGGTAAGATTCTTCAATTTGTTAGCGCCCTTGATGTAAGCGTCAGATCCGATGCAGGTGTCTTTTATGATCCTGCAATTCTTTATGATGGTTCTGTCGCCAATTTTTCCATAATAGCCTCTTTTGCTGTCGAATTTTTTTTCCGTGAATGCCATGAGTTTGATGAGTAGCGCCTCATCATCACGGTACTTGCTCCACATATAAGCATCTCCAGCCAGCATGCCGTCAAAGGGAATGATCGATCTCCCCCCGTTTTCATTGCATACTTCAATACGCACTCTTGTTTTTTCCTCTTCACCATCTTTCACAATTCCATTTCCAAACTTAGCCTGATCGGTGGTGGCCAGTTCGTTGATGTTAGCGAGCATCACCTGATCGCCCAGGATGTAATGGCTTAAGTAGTTTACGTTGTCAATGCATACATTATCGCCCAGATCGCTGCTGATGATGGTGCTATTATAAATGCCCACCGGCATTCTCAGGTTGTGATATTCATGATACAATGGTTGCATGGCACCGATGCGTATCAGGCCAAAAAACTTGCAGTTGCGAACTAGATTGGCATCAAAAAGTTCTGAAACGAGTATGCGATTCCAGTTATCGGAGGTATTCCGGTTATTGACCAACGTATCGATTTCCTTTGTAGTGAGCGGACGAAAGCGGTTTTTACCCGGGTTTTGTTTTTCCCTGAGGTAATATTCATTTTTACCTGCCGGCAGATATTTCTTGTCCACAAAATGATAGCCCAGTTCACCAACCGGATGTGACTTGATCTCGTTCATTACTGATCTTAATTGGTT
>Ga0315906_10011632_pt1 | contig 10251 bp, 8 predicted proteins | sample LakEriMetagenome_4_FD_203526 | JGI IMG/M metagenome (GOLD analysis project Ga0315906, IMG submission 203526) | Freshwater fungal communities from buoy surface, Lake Erie, Ohio, United States - Buoy 2 MA122 | ecosystem: Environmental > Aquatic > Freshwater > Lake > Lake biofilm | place: USA: Lake...
CGGCCAGCGACCGCACTTCCTCGGAAGTAATGCCCACTGCCACGACCATCATCTCGCACCTCCTTCGGGCGGATGGACCGCCGACTTTCGAAACGAAACCGACCACGGGGCCCGCATCGACGACCTCCTGGGTCACCGACGGGCCCGACGCCGAAGCAGCAGTTGCACACGCCGTGCCAATCGCGGCGCACGGCCCGAGAAGTCCGCCGCGCACGGCTTTTTGCCGGGATTCGCAGCGTGAACTGCCGTGGGGGGCCCGCGGATGACCACCCCACAGCGATCACCATTCCGCTGGGCCAAGAATCCGGCACATGGCCCGGAGGGCCACTTTCACGGCCGAAAACACGGATTTTCACCAGCTTGGTGAGCCGTCACCGCCTGAGTGAGTCACCGTGAAGGAGGCCAACACCAGCCGCGGCTTGACGGCCCGTGCCGACCGGCCGTTTATTAACGACCGCGCGTCACGCCGCCTCCGCCCTTCGAGCAGCCGCCACGACATGGGAACTCCCGGGCCTCACGACACCGCGATGGCTCGTCCGCCGCGCCGGGTGTGCATCCTCAATTTCACGGGGGAACGACAGAACTGGGGATGCCGCGCGACCAGCTGGGAGCTCGTGCGAGCACTCAACAGGCAATGGCCTGATTCGCGGCCCTTCGAGCTGCGCACCGTTCCCCTCCTGCCGCACCATGCACTCGACGTCGAACTGTGGCGCCGGCACGGCCCTGACATTCGCGAGGCGTACCGTTCCCTGACGCCTTCCGCGGCCCAGCGATCCACCATGCTCGCGATCGCCCGCGCGCGATACGGGGATTTTCTCGAGCCCGTCTGCACGGCCGATCTGGTGCTGTTCCAAGGGGAGGGCACCATGACGGGCACGGACTTCATCCGTGCCGACCGGCTCCTCCTCCTGCCCTGGGTGGCCCAGCACGCGCTCGGCAAGCCGGTCATCTGGCTCAATCAGACGCTCTTCTCGGCAGACGCTCCGTTCACCGACGCCCTGCTCCATGTCCTGGCGGGCGTGGAGCAGTTGTGGGTCCGCGAGCCGGCCTCGCTGCACTGGCTGAACCGTCACGGTGTCAAGCACGCGCGGCTCGTGCCCGACACCGCCTTTCTCACCGACCCGCTCGATCACGGCGACATTCAAGAGCAACTCGCGGGGCGGGGCTATTTTTGCGTCACTGGCAGCGCGGCGCTCTTCGCCGAACAGATTCCCGCTTCCCTGGACGCCATCCGGGAGATCGCAAAGCGCACCGGCCTGCTGCCGGTCTTCGCCTGTTCGGTGGGCCGCGACCTCCAGCTCGCCGACGCAGCCGCCCAAGCCTGGCCGAAGGGCAGCCATCTCCGCCTTCCCGTCGGGCTCAGTTACCCGGCCGTCGCCCACCACCTCACGCATGCCACCATGCTCGTCGGCGGCCGCTACCATCTCTCGATCCTCGCCGCCATCGGAGGCACGCCCAGCGTGCTCCTCGAGACGAACACGGTGAAGCTGGATGGCCTGGTGGAGTTGCTGGGCACGTCATGGAAGGTGCGGCCGTGGTCCAACCTGCGCGATGTCGTCGACGACGCGGTCCGCCTGGCCGCCTCATCGGCGTGCGACAGGGCGGTGCTGCAGCAGCGCACGGCGACGCTTCGCAGCGACGCGCTCGACGCACTCGCGGATTGGCACGCGCAATGGACGGGCAAAGCCGCTCCCGGCGCGGGGTCTTCCCCAGCCGCCGTCCTCGAGGGCCCGGCGCCGGCGCCCGGCTACCTCGCCATCAATCAGCGCATCGCATCGCTTTTCACGTACCCCGCGGACGACACGCCGCAGGCCAAGTATGGCCCGCCCCCGCAGATCCAGCCCCAAGTCGAGGCGTTGACCATCTACCTGCGCCGCCGCATGCATCCCGAGGCGACCTTCCTCTGCCTGCGACAACTCGTCGAATCGCAGGCGGACTCCGTCATTCAGCAGCTCGATGCCCGCTGGCTGGTTTCCATTTGCGACTCCTATGCGGATCACGGCGATCCGGTTGCCGCCCGCAACGCCCTGCTGATCTCGACGTTCGTGACGTGGGAACGGCTCGCAGCCACCCATGCCCGCTGGGCCGATCCAAAACGCACGACGAGCCGTGTCGACCGCCAGATCCCGGAGCACAACGCCCCGCTGTGGGACGGACTCGTGACCGTTCACCTGGCGCGAGGTGACACTACGTGCAACCTCCTCGCCCGCTACGCCCGCCTGCTGGCGGCGACTCCCCACCTGCTGCAGATCTGGCGCGACCTTCTCCGCCGCATCCGGACGCACGATTCGATCCTCGGGGCATGCAACGTGCCCCATGGTCACATGTTCGACGAGGACACCGCCTGGTTCGCCGACGAGCGCCTCGCGGGCATCCCGACCTGGCGACGGCCGCGATCGCCGCGGCAATCCTGAGAAACCGGTGGGGCCGCGGCATCGCGACGGCCATGCGTCGACGTCGGCTAATGACGGCCGCCAAGATCTCGCTTGCCACCGCCGGAGGCGCCCGCCAAACTGGTGCCTTTCTCGCCAGGGGATTTGGGATCGCACCCGGGAAACGGCCCGCGCCATGGAACCAACTGACGTCTCCGATCCGCGCTACTACCACAAGGTCGTCGACTGCCAGTGGGCCTGCCCGGCCCATACCAACGTCCCGGCGTACATCCGCCTCATCGCCCAGGGGCGATACACCGAGTCGTACCTGCTCAACCGGGAATCGAACGTCTTTCCGGGCGTGCTCGGCCGCACCTGCGACCGGCCCTGCGAGCCCGCCTGCCGCCGCGGCCGCGTCGATGAGAAGCCGGTGGCAATCTGCCGCCTGAAGCGGGTCGCTGCCGACCTCCGCGACGACGTCCGGCAGTTCCTGCCCAAGCCGCCGGAAGTCAAGAACGGCAAGCGGGTGGCGCTGGTCGGCGCCGGGCCGGCGTCGCTGACGGTCGCCAACGATCTCCTGCCCCTGGGCTACGAGGTGGTGATCTACGAGAAGAACCACGAGCCGGGCGGTCTGATGCGGATCAACATCCCGTCGTTCCGCCTGCCCGCCAGCGTGCTCGACGAGGAGTGCGGCTTCATCATCGACATGGGCGCCGAGATGCGCTACGGCACGCCCGTGACGAGCCTCGAGGCCTTGCTCGACGAGGGCTACGACGCCGTGTTCATCGGCAGCGGCGCCCCCAAGGGCAAGGACCTCGACATCCCGGGCCGTCACGACGCGCCGGGCCAGGTGCACATCGGCATCGAGTGGCTGGCGAACGTGCACTTCAAGCACGTCGAGAAGATCGAGCCCCGGGTGATCATCATCGGCGTGGGCAACACCGCCATGGACTGCTGCCGCACGGCCAAGCGGCTCGGGGCCACCGACGTGAAGGTCGTCGCGCGCCGCGGCCGGAAGCACTTCAAGGCCTCGCCGTGGGAGCTCGAGGACGCCGAGGAGGAGCAGGTCGAGATCGTGGAAAACCACGCCCCGAAGCGGATGATCGTCGAGAACGGCCGGCTCGTGGGCATGGAGTTCGAGGTCCTGGAGTGGACGGAGGACGCCGCCGGCCGGGCGTCGAGCAGGGTCGTGCGGACGGCCACGATCCCCTGCGACGCCGTGATCCTCGCCATCGGCCAGGACAACGCCTTCCCCTGGATCGAGCGGGACGCGGGCGTGGAGTTCGACGCCAAGGGCATGCCCGTCGTCGATCGCGTTACCCACCAGAGCACCCATCCGCGGGTGTTCTTCGGCGGCGACGCGGCGTGGGGCCCGCAAAACATCATCTGGGCGGTGGCCCATGGCCATCAGGCGGCGATCTCGATCGATCTCCACTGCCTCGGGCGGCCGGTCGGTGACCGGCCGCCCGAGGGGATGACGCTCGTGAGCGTGAAGAACGGCCTCCACTCGTGGGCCTACGACAACGACTACGATCCCTCCGCCCGGCAGGTGATGCGGCACGAGGAGCTCGCCAAGCGGTTTCGCGACCTGAATTGCGAGGTCGAGCTCGGCTTCTCGCCGGAGCAGGTGGCGACGGAGGTGTCACGGTGCCTGAACTGCGACATCCAGACGCACTTCACGCCGCGGAAGTGCATCGAGTGCGACGCCTGCATCGACGTCTGCCCGACGAACTGCCTGACGATCACCACGAACCACTCGCCGGAGGCCGACCTGCGGCAGCGGCTCTCCGCCCCCGCGGTCAACCTCACGCAGGAGATCTACCTCTCCGCCGCCCTGCCGCAGACGCAGCGGGTGATGGTCAAGGACGAGGACGTCTGCCTGCACTGCGGCCTGTGCGCGGAGCGCTGTCCGACGGCGGCCTGGGACATGCGGCTCTTCGACCTGATCAAGCCGGTGGCGGGCGCCGCCTGCGATCGAGAGGAACTGGTGACGGCATGAACGGGGTCAACGACTTCGCCTTCAAGATCGGCACGGTCAACGGCACGGGCTCGGCCAGCGCCAACGGCCTGCTCATGCAGGCGATCTTCCGCATGGGGATCCCCGTCTCCGGCAAGAACATCTTCCCGTCCAACATCCAGGGCCTGCCCACCTGGTACGAGATCCGGGTCAGCAAGGATGGATACATGGCCCGGCCGAGCGAGGTCGATCTCGTCGTGGCCCTCAACCCGGCCACCTACGCCAAGGACGTCGCCACCGTCCGCCCGGGCGGCTTCCTCCTCTACGATTCGTCGTGGCCGCTGCCCAAGGAGCTCGAGCGGGAGGGGATCACGATCCTCGGCATCCCGTTCGGCCGGCTGTGCGTCGCGGCCTTCGAAGGCGACCGCGAGCGGACGCTGCTGCGCAACATCGCCTACACCGGCGCCCTGACGGCGCTCCTCGACATCGACATGGCCGTCGTGGACGAGCTGCTCAATCAGACCTACGGCAGGAAGCCGAAGCTGCTCGAGGCGAACCACAAGGCGATCCGCCTGGGGCACGACTACGCCCGGCAGCACTGCCCCTGCCCGCTCCCGTTCCGCCTCGAAAAGATGGACGCCACGGGCGACTCGATCCTCATCGACGGCAACACGGCCTGCGCCCTGGGAGCGGTCTACGCCGGGGCGACGGTGGGCGCCTGGTACCCGATCACGCCGGCCACGTCGCTGATGGAGGGCTTCAAGGCCTTCTGCGAGAAGTACCGCGTGGACGAGGAGACCGGGGCGCGGAACTACGCGATTCTCCAGGCCGAGGACGAGCTGGCCGCGGCGGGCATCGTGATCGGCGCCGGCTGGGCCGGCGCCCGGGCCTTCACCAACACCTCGGGCCCGGGCATCTCGCTGATGCAGGAGTTCATCGGCCTGGCCTACTACACCGACATCCCGGCCGTGTTCTTCGACATCCAGCGGTGCGGCCCGGCTACGGGCATGCCCACGCGGACGCAGCAGGCCGACCTGCTCTCCCTGGCCTATGCCTCGCACGGCGACACCAAGCACCCGATCCTCTTCCCGGCCAACCCGCGGGAGGGCTTCGAGATGGCGGTCCAGGCCTTCGACCTCGCCGACCGCCTGCAGACGCCGGTCTTCGTGGCCACCGACCTCGACATCGGCATGAACGACTGGATGGTGAAGCGGCTGGAGTGGGACGACGCCTACCGGCCCGACCGCGGCAAGGTGCTCGACGCCGCGGCGCTCGAGAAGCTGAAGCGGTTCTCCCGGTACCTCGACGTTGACGGCGACGGCATCGCCGCCCGCACGCTGCCCGGCGTCGGCGCCAAGGGCGCCTACTTTGTCCGCGGCTCCGGTCACGACAAACACGCCGCCTACACCGAGGATTCCGCCGCCTACACCGAACTCGTGGACCGGCTGCGGCGGAAGTTCGCCCACGCCGCCACGCTCGTGCCCAAGCCGGCGTTCACGCTCCAGGACGGCGCCGAAGTCGGCCTGGTGACGATCGGCGGCTGCGACGCCGCCGTCCGCGAGGCGGCCGCCAGGCTCCGGGCCCAGGGCATCCTCGTCGACGTGATGCGAATCCGCGGCTTCCCCTTCGACGAGGAGGTTCGGGAGTTCATCGCGGCCTACGACGAGGTGTTCGTGATCGAGCAGAACCGCGACGGGCAGCTGCGGTCGCTGCTGGCGATCGAGCTGGGAATCCCGCCCGCCGCCATGATCCCGATCCTCGACTACGGTGGCATGCCGCTCACCGCCCGCGTCGTGGTGGAGGCCGTGACCGGAGCCCGGGAGGAGGTGTCCGCATGACTTCGATCGTCAAACCACCGGTTCGACATCCCAGCCTGCGGACCAACAGCCTCGGCCTCACGCTCCGCGACTACGAGGGTGTGATGAGCACTCTCTGCGCCGGCTGCGGCCACGACTCGGTCACCGCCGCCCTCGTCCAAGCGGCCTGGGAGCTCGCGCTCGAGCCCCACCGGGCCGCCAAGATGAGCGGCATCGGCTGCTCGTCGAAGACCACGGCCTACTTCATGAAGCAGTCGCACGGCTTCAACTCCGTGCATGGCCGGATGCCGTCGGTGACCACGGGCGCCGCCGCCGCCAACCGCAGCCTCACCTACATCGGCATCTCCGGCGACGGCGACTCGCTCTCCATCGGCATCGGCCAGATGGCGCATGCCATCCGCCGCAACGTCGACATGCTGTACGTCATCGAGAACAACGGCGTCTACGGACTCACCAAGGGGCAGTTCTCCGCGTCCGCCGACGTCGGCTCGACCTCCAAGCGGGGCGAGGCCAACGAGCAGGCGCCGATCGACCCGGTGCTGCTGGCTCTCTCGATCGGGGCCACGTTCGTGGCCCGCTCGTTCTCGGGCGACAAGCAGCAGCTCGTGCCGATCCTCAAGGCGGGCATCGCCCACAAAGGCCTGGCGCTGGTCGACGTAATCTCCCCGTGCGTGACGTTCAACGACCACGAGGGTTCGACGAAGAGCTACAAGTTCACCCGCGAACACGAGGTGGAGGCGGTGCACGCCGACTACGTGCCGGTGCACACCGAGATCACGCTGCCGGATGCCGCCCGCGGCGCCGACCCCGTCCGCGTCGTGCAGATGTACGACGGCAGCTCCGTGCGCCTCCGGTCCACGGCCGCCGACTACGACCCGACCGACCGCACGACCGCCTATGCCCATGTGCGGGCCTGCCAGGGGCGGGGCGAGATCGCCACGGGCCTGCTGTTCGTGGACGAGCAGAGCCGCGACATGCACGACCTGTTGAAGACGCCCGCGACGCCGCTGATCGACCTTCCTTACGAGCGGCTTTGTCCGGGGGCGGCCGCCCTCGACGCCCTTATGGCCCGCTACCGCTGAAGCGCGGATGGACGTGCCGCGGCCGTACGGCCGGAGTCGCCGGTTGGCCTTGAGGGCCGACGCGGCCGTCGGCTACCGTCCCGCCCCGGTTACCGGAGCCTGTCTCCGCTCCCGCCCCGAGGGCCGTTCCATGGAGTGCACCCTGTCTGGCCGTTGGGCACGACTCGCGGCCATGATGATCGCGTTGGCCTGCCAGCCCGGCGTGGCGGCCGAACCACTGCAGCATCCGCAGGCGGGCACGATCGCCGGGCACCCAGCCCTGGCCCGTTGCCCGCGGCACACGACGACGGCCCACGGCCGGCTGGGCGACGCCGTCAACATCGCGTTCATCGGCTCCGAACAGGAACTGCACCGCACGCTGGCCGCGGCCGGCTGGTACGCCGCCGATCCGATCACGCTGCGCACGTCGGTGCGGATCGCCGCGGACGTCGTGCTGCGCAAGCCCTACGCCCACGCCCCGGTCAGCGACCTCTACTTGTGGGACCGCAAGCAGGACGCCGCCTTCGAGCAGCCCGTGGGCGACAGCCCCAAGCAGCGGCACCATGTCCGCTTCTGGCGGGCGGAGGCCGTGGATGCCGCCGGCAAGCCGCTCTGGCTGGGGGCGGCCACCTACGACGAGCGGGTCGAAATCAGCCGCACGACGGGGGGCGTGACGCACAAGATCAGCCCCGACATCGACCGCGAGCGAAACAAGCTCGTGAGCGACATGATTCGCGCGGGCATGCTCGACGGCTACTACTGGGTCGACGCCTTCCACCGGCAGCCCGAGGGCCGCAACGGTGGCGGCGACCCGTACTTCACCGACAGGCGTCTGGCCGTCGGCGTCATCGCCCCCCGCCGCTGACAACCACCGTCCTCGACACGGGCTACTTGAGCACCGGCAGCCCCAGGCCCACCCGCAGGCGGTTGAGCGTCGTCCAGGCCACGGGCGTCTTCTTGAAGAGCTTCAGCAGCTGTGTCGTGGTCACGCCCAGGGCGGCCGCGGTGGCCGGCATGTCGAGACCGTGGGCCTGCAACTGGTCGAGGGCCTCGGCGACGAGGGCCGGATAGTCGTGGTGATCGACCGCCACCGCCAGCTGCCGGCCGCGCACGCGGGCCAGCCACCGCGCCGACGGAGCGGGCAAGGCCGTGGTGCGGTGCTCGAGGGCGAGCTTGAGCCGCAGGCGTCCCATGGCCACGCGACGGTTCTCAGCCTGCGACCGCCGTTCGGCGGCCTCGGCGGCGATCCCCGTGGGGTGATGAACGAGCACGACGGCGGTCTGCACCTTGTTGCGGTGCTGGCCGCCGGGCCCCGAGCGGCGGGTGTGCATTTCCTGCACGTCGGCGAGCAGCGAATCGGGCGGAAGGGCGGCTGGATGCATGGGGAAGCCGGGTTATTATGCGCGTCGGCCGCAGCATGGTTGAGTGGTAAATCGGATCGCCAGCCGCCGCGGCCGTGGCACGAAGGCCCGAGCATGCCGTCGCTGAACACCGCCGTCCGGCGCCGTCTCCCGCCATCGCACTGGCTTGTGTACATCCTCCGCTGCCGCGACGGGTCGCTCTACACCGGCATCACGAACGATCTGCCGAAGCGGCTCCAGGCCCACGGCTCAGGCAAGGCCTCCCGCTATACCCGCAGCCGGCTCCCCGTTCGTCTGGCCTACCAGGAGCCGCAGCCCACGAAGTCGCTGGCGTTGAAACGCGAGGCGGCGATCAAGGCCCTCCCGCGGGCCGCGAAACTCTTGCTGCTCGCCGCGTGGCAGACAGGGTCACGATCGGAAGGCTACAATTCGGGTTTACCAGGAAAGTCGCCTGCTCGTCACGTTCTCTTGCCATCCCCTTCGCGCCCGTAGCTCAGTCGGATAGAGCATGGGATTTCTAATCCCAGGGTCGCTGGTTCGAATCCAGCCGGGCGTACTTGTCATTTTTCAACCCGTTCGGCTGCCAGCCCAAGCATCATGACCATCTGCCTGCTCAAGTCCAAAATCCACCGCGCCTGCGTGACCGGAGCCTCCGTCGACTACGAGGGCAGCCTGACGATCGCCGCCGACCTCGCCGAGCGGGTCGGCCTCCGCCGCTACGAGCGGATTCTCGTGGGCAACATGGCCAACGGCGAGCGGTTCGAGACCTATGCCATCTACGGGCCGCCGGGCTCGGGCGCGATCGAGCTCAACGGGGCCACGGCCCTGCTCGGCAAGCCCGGCGACCGGCTCACGATCATGTCGTTCGCCTGGCTCGAGGCCGCCGCCGCCGCCACCCACGAGCCGGCCGTGATCGTGCTCGACGCCGAAAACCGCATCCTCCGCGGCTGACCAGGCAAGGCGGGCGCCGCCCGCGAGCCGGGAAAGCGGGGCGGCGCGTGCCGGTTCCGCGAAAAAGTGCGGCCCGGGAGCGGCCGCGCGACCGAACCAACGGACACGCCCGGAGGCCCGCCGTGCCCGCTCCGTTTCATGCGTCCGCCCCGGCCGTGCTCGGCACGGTGCTCGCCTTCTTCGTGGCCGCTGCCGGCGCCCTGGCTCGGGGCGAGGAAGGCGACCTCGGCACTGATCGCGACGCGTTCACGCCCTCCACGCACACGGTCGCCCCCGGCGTGCTGCTGCACGAGGCGTCCTATGTCTACATCGACAACCTCGCCGGCCGGCCGACCAACAACTACCCCGAGTGGCTGCTGCGGATCGGGGCCACGAACTGGCTCGAGTGGCGGTTCGGCGTCAACTATGGCGTCGGCTCGCAGGGGAACGTGGTCACGAGCGTGGAGGTCGGCGAGGGCACGCTCGACGGCAGCACGCTCTACGAGACGAGCATCCTCTACGGGCTCAAAGTGAACGTCACGGCCCAGCAGGGCTGGCGGCCCGAGAGTTGCTTCATCCTCGAGGCCACGACCCCCGCCTACGGCGACGTCTTCGGCACCTCGCCAGTCGCCACCTACGTGGCCGGCTGGGAACTGGCCAATGGCTGGCGGCTCGACGGCGCCATCCGCTACGCCTACGCCGAGGGCTTCGTCGACTGGTTCAGCCGCTGGACGCCGTCGGCCGTGCTGCGGG
>Ga0315906_10011634_pt1 | contig 10250 bp, 10 predicted proteins | sample LakEriMetagenome_4_FD_203526 | JGI IMG/M metagenome (GOLD analysis project Ga0315906, IMG submission 203526) | Freshwater fungal communities from buoy surface, Lake Erie, Ohio, United States - Buoy 2 MA122 | ecosystem: Environmental > Aquatic > Freshwater > Lake > Lake biofilm | place: USA...
CGTTCCACAGGAATGTAGGGGTAATCCTTGAGAGAATAAAGTCGGGAGCAACAAAGGAGTTGGTCAAGAAGATCAGGGCAGAGAAGAGAAAGCCTGAGCGTAATGAATTAAAGAAACAACTACCAGCGATATGCTTCAGCGGTACATTTACCAAGAGATCAGACAACGCTATAGTAGAGCATAGTGGATTGATATGCCTGGACTTTGATGGGTATCAGAAGCAGAAGGAGTTACTACAGGACAAGGAGAACTTGTCTAAGAACAAGTATGTGTACTCTGTTTTTGTATCTCCATCTGGCAATGGCCTGAAGGTATTGGTAAAGATTCCTGCCGATCAGGACAACCACATCAACTACTTCAACAGCCTAGAGAAGTACTTCAACAGCCCATACTTTGACAAGACTAGTAAGAACATATCTAGGGTGTGCTATGAGTCTTATGACCCATTGCTTCACATCAACGAGAACTCCTCTGTGTGGGATGTTATCGAGGAGATAGAGTACACGGAGGTAAACAAGTACAGGGACCAGCCCACCATCCCAATTACAGATGAGAACAAGGTGATTGAGATCCTAATAAAGTGGTGGACAAAGAAGTACCCAATGATTGAGGGTCAACGCAATCACAACGTGTACATCCTTGCTATGGCATTCAATGATTTCGGTATCAATAAGAGTCTAGCATCCTACGTTCTAAACCAGTATGCTACAGCCGACTTCACAGAGAAGGAGATTGGTACCACTATTGACTCAGCCTACAAGAATACTTCAAGCTTTGGTACCAAGTACTACGAGGACGAGGAGAGGATCACCTCCATAAAAGCGAAGCTAAGAAGGGGAGTATCAAAAAAAGAAATACGTATCCAGCTACAGGACTCCAACTTGGATACGGAGACTATCGAAGCAGTTTTGACCAAGGTGGAGGAGGAGAACTCCAAGCAAACATTCTGGAACAAAAATGATAAGGGAGTCATTCGTATTATCCACATTCAATTCAAGCAGTTCCTTGAGGACAATGGGTTCTACAAGTACTGCCCAGAGGGTGGGAAGAACTATGTGTTTGTCAAGGTAACTAACAACCTGATAGACCATACATCTGAGAAGGAGATTAAGGACTTTGTATTGAAGCACCTGCTGGAGTTGGATGACATTGCGGTATACAATTACTTCGCTGACAACACTCGATTCTTTAAGGAAGAGTTCTTGTCCATGCTGTCTACCATAGACATCCTATTCATTGAGGACACAAAGCATTCATCGTACCTGTACTACAGGAACTGTGCTGTTCAGGTAACAAAGGATGAGGTGAAACCAATTGACTACCTTGACCTTGGTGGATACGTGTGGAAGGACCACGTGATTGATCGCAACTTCACCATGTGTGAGGTGACATCTGGGTGTAACTATAAGAAGTTCATACGTAACATTTGTGGGGATGATGATGGCAGGGTGGAAGCAATGGAGAGTACCATTGGATTCTTGTTGCATGGCTATAAGAATCTTAGCTTCTGCCCAGCCGTTATCTTAAACGATGAGGTGATCAGCGACAATCCTGAGGGAGGCACAGGCAAGGGTCTATTTATGAACGCACTATCTAAGATGAAGAAGGTGGTGACTATAGATGGAAAGTCCTTTGCATTTGAGAGAAGCTTTGCTTACCAGCTTGTATCTGCCGACACTCAGATCCTAGTATTCGATGATGTGAAAAAGTACTTCGACTTCGAGCGACTCTTCAGTGTAGTAACTGAAGGTCTGACACTGGAGAAGAAGAACAAGGACGCTATCAAGATACCATTTAGTAAGTCCCCCAAGATTGCAATCACTACTAACTATGCCATCAAGGGATCGGGCAATAGCTTTGCTAGACGAAAGTGGGAACTTGAGCTACACCAGTACTACTCTAAATCATTTACTCCTTTGGACGAGTTTGGAAAGCTAATGTTTGGAGACTGGAACGATGATGACTGGTGTGAGTTTGACAACTACATGATTGGATGCTTGAGTAGATACCTACACACTGGGCTAGTGAGAAGTAAGTTTGTCAACCTTAAGATCAGACAGCTATCTGCTGAGACATCACATGACTTTATCGAGTGGTGTGGACTGGTTGAGGGTCAGCCAAAGAACAACACGCTTGAGGCAGGGATTAGGCTGTACAAGAATGAGCTATACAATGACTTTGTGAACGAGTACCCTGACTATGGACCAAAGTCTAAGATGACCATAAGCAGGACAAAGTTCTACAAGTGGTTGGTTTCATATGGCCTATTCAAGTATGGACTTGTTCCTGAGGAGGGTCGTGATATGATGGGCAGATGGATTATTATTCATTCAAATGAGCAAGATGATTGAAAGGATACCTGCATACTCCGACAAGATGATGTTGGAGTATTGCAGTAATCTTTACGATGTAATTTCGAAGAGCAATAAACCTGATAATGAAGTGCTAGATAAAATTAAAAGAAGTCTTGTACACTACGGATCAGCATCAATGGAATACAGACCATACCAACAGGATATAATCACTTCAGGATCTGAGATCCTAAACAAGCATGGATTTGTATTCCTAGCAATGGAGGTACGTACAGGGAAAACACTGACCAGTCTAGGGATTGCAAAGGAATGTGGTGCTAAATCAGTGCTGTTTGTTACTAAGAAGAAAGCTATTGGGAGTATTGAAAATGATTATGATATACTCAAGCCTAGCTTTAGCATGAAGGTGATCAACTATGAGAGCCTCCACCACGTGGTAGATAGCCTCAAATTTGACTTAATTATTATCGATGAGTCTCACAGTATAGGTGCATTCCCAAAACCCAGCAATCGGGCTATAATGATTCGACACGCTATATCCAGACACAAGGCTAAGGTGATACTGCTATCAGGTACACCGACACCAGAGAGCTACTCTCAGATGTACCATCAGGTGTATGGCATACCTAACAATCCGTTCAGAGAGTTCTCTAACTTCTACAGATTTGCAGATGTGCATGTGAAGGTAAAGCAGAAGAACATCAATGGTCTATACATCAATGACTATAGTCATGGTCTTGATAGCATCATCGAAGCAATGAAGCCATACATGATTAGCTTCTCTCAGAAGGAGGCAGGGTTCATATCTTCAGTTACAGAAGAGATTCTGGAGGTAGATATCAAAGACTCAGTTAAGAACTTGATACGTAGACTAGAGAGAGATCTTGTGGTGGAGGGGAAGGAGGAGATAATCCTTGCAGATACTCCAGTTAAGTTGATGACGAAGGTGCACCAGCTATGCAGTGGCACTATTAAGTTTGAAAGTGGCAACAGCATGGTGCTCGATACAACTAAAGCTGAGTTCATTAAACAAAAATTTCGAGGAAGTAAGGTAGGCATCTTCTATAAATTTAAAGAAGAGCTATCTGCTTTGAAGGAAGTATTTGGGGATGAACTTACTACTGACCTAGCTACATTTGATAATACAGATAAGAGCATAGCCTTGCAGATTGTCAGTGGAAGGGAAGGCATTAGCCTACGCAATGCAGTAGCGTTGGTGTACTACAACATTGACTTCAGTGCCACTAGCTACTGGCAGAGTAGGGATAGGATGACAACTAAGGAGCGGTCATACAACCACGTGTACTGGGTATTCAGTAAGGGTGGGATTGAGCATGACATCTACAAGGCAGTAATTAAAAAGAAAGACTATACTATTAATCACTTTAAGAAAGGATATGGACAATGAATTTATTCCTTATGATCAGGCCCTAGCACTTAGAGTGCAGGGCTTTGATGAGCCATGCTTGGCATGGTATGAGATTGGGGGGTCAGGTCTGAGACCTAACGCAACCAAGGTTACACTAGGAACTGTACACACAAATAGTAACAGCGACATGGTGCAAGCCCCCTTGTATCAGCAGGCGGGCAGGTGGTTCAGATATCGTGACCTGTACCATGAGATACAGGTAGATACTACTACTTATATTAAGTTTAGTTATCGTATTGTAAACTCCTTTGGTGCGATGATTATCTCTGAGTATCTGTATAAGAGTTATGAGGAAGCAGAGTTAGAATGTCTTAAATATCTTATAACCCACGGCTAATAATTATGGACGGAACGATGTGTAAGGGGACAAATTGTCCCCACAAAGAAAGTTGTTACCGATTTACGGCAAAAAGTAACAAATACAGGCAGGCATACTTTATAGAGCCACCGATCAAGGATGGCAAGTGTGACATGTACTGGGGAGAGAATCAAATCAATATTTATAATCAACTAAAAGAGATAGTCAAATGAACAGAAAAGATTTTCTTAAACGGTTAGGGCTACTAACCACTACAGCAGTGGTAAGCCCTATAATACTAACAGAGCAGTCGAAACTTGCGACTACAAAAATAACAATTGACTCAACTTCTGATGCTGACTATAAAAGCTTAGGAGTAGAAAGAATGAGAATTACCTCTTCGGGTAATGTAAGAATAGGATTTTTGCCACCTAACACTAAAGTTGATATAAAGCTATGACACCTAAAGAAAAAGCAGACGATTTACTTATGAAATTTTCTAATCCATTTGCCAAAAGTTGTGCATTGATTGCAGTAGATGAGTTGATAATCCAAAATGGAGAGTTGTATTTAAATGGATTAGATTCTAGTTATTACAGAAAAAAAAACGCTTATTTATTTGAAGTTAAACAAGAAATCGAGAAGCTATGAACACATTATTGTTATTAACATTGTTTTTAAATGTTTTTACATTAGGATACATTATTGCAAGAAGAGTCAATTCAAAAAGGTAAAATGAAACAGACAGCAGTAGATTGGTTATTCACCCAACTATGGGAGACACCAAAGGATAAGTTAACATGGCACAGCATCTTAGAAGAAGCCAAGTTATTAGAGCAAGAACAAATTAGAGAGGCTCATTTTTCTGGGTCTGGGAACAATTCATTTGAAGCATTGAGTCTTAGAGAAAAGGACGTTAGTAATTCTTATGAAAATTCTAGACAATACTATAAAGAAACCTACGAGAAATGAATATCTATCTAGGAGACCAAGCAAAGAGATTGTATTATGGTAGGGATATTCCTATAGATACAATAGGTGTGTTTCAATCCCACAAAGGAGAGTGGCTATATTGGTACTGCTCTGGATGGGTGTATGACACAGGATTCGCTGATAGCGAAGCAGAGGCATTACAGACAGCGAAGAAAAACTTCAGACCCTATGACCGAGCAGCAGATACAGAGTAAGTTAATGAAGGACCTTGAGGATCAGGGGTACTACGTGATCAAGTTGATTAAGACCAACAAGAATGGTATCCCTGACCTTATCGCTATACCTAAGGGGTCAGATGTAGAGTTCTACGAGGTGAAGAGACCTACAGGAAAGCCAACTAAACTACAGGAATATAGAATCAAAGAACTACAAAATCATGGAATCAAAGCAGAGCTCTTTTACGGAGGACAAAAAGAAGATTGATAATCTACGCAACATCGTTGAGATGGTGACAGGTGAGAGGATCCTGTCAGTAACAAGGTATCGAGGAGAGGTAGAAGCACGAATGATATTTGCATCACTACTCAAGGATACAGGAATGCATATTGAAAGTATTGCATACAACATGAAGAAGAGTAGATATGCCGCTGAGTACTATCTAAAAAGATTAAATGAACTACTAGAGGTAGATTCAAATTTTAGAAAACTGTATTTAAAATGCAAAGAAATGGTGGTCATGAATAAATTTAGAGACGAAACTGTTAATTCTTATAATATTGTTGGTAGATTAGTGCAAGAGAATGAAGCACTTAAGAAGGAACTTAGATTACTCAAAGAGAAAATGAAGCCAGTGTATAACTTTATAACAGAAAAAGAATGGATGATAGAGTCCAACAAGAAAGAGACAGAGCAGCTAGGATAGCCTTTACCACTGAAGGATTCCATGTTAGCGTGACTACTATCTACGAGAAGCTTGTGGATAGAGAGTATGAGTCTGTAAAAGATGACATCAAATCTTTTATAAAAGACTTGAGAGATATCATAAAAACAATTGAATATGATGAAGACTTTTGAAACCGAAGAGGATATCAGAAGAGAGAGAAAAGCTATTACAACTTTTGTTAATGTGTTTGGTGGAAGCTTTCAGAAGCTTGATCCAAGAGACATAGACTACAAGATCTTTGATAAAGATAATAATCTCATAGCATATGCTGAGGTTGTTGGTAGATTAAAGACAATGAAGACAGCCTATCCCCTCCCTGTATCACTCATAAAGTTATCTAAGCTAATTGAAAAGAGACTCAACCCATTATTAATCTGGTCCTGTGATGATGGGGTAATATATGCAATAGCAGATAACCTCAATGGAAGCGTGAGTAAACCAGCAACAGGAGAGCTGATGGTTTACTACGATATCCAAAAGGGATTGAAATACATTAGATATACTTAACGTCCTCCGTATATTTCTTTTTTAATCTGCTCCTCCATCTTCCTCTGTTGTTTTTCTAAAGCTTTTATTTCCTGATCTATCTCATAAGTAGCAGACCCAGGGCCATACAATTCATTGTACATATCAGGGAAATACTTTTTCATATCAGTCTTGTTAATGGTCTTTGGTGCTCCACTACCGCCTCCAGACGACTTCTTTTTAGCAGATACTTCTCCTTTATATACATCGGAAACTCCAGCATCTTCTTTTAATTTCTTCATATAAGTTTTGATACTGTTGTATTCAGGGATAGATGTTCCGAATAGGTTTAATACTATTTGAGTCCCATTAAATAATGTGTTTAAAGCAAGTATCTTAAGGCCTTCATCCTCTGTTAATGCACCGACACCTCTTTTTTCTACCTTATCGTATATCTCTTTAATCTCATTTTTAGTTCCAATTAAGTCAGCATATCTAGCGTATGCTATTATAAACGGAGGGATATATTTACCAATTGCTCCAGCTACTTCCTCTTCTCCTTTAAATCCTAATGCCTTATCTACTGGTAGAGGATCGATGAAGACGCTATCTTTTAGTAGCTTTTTATATTTAGCTTTTTGATTTTCATCATCTGTAGATTCAATTAATATGCTAATAGCTAATTGAATTATAGCTTTACCTCCAGCCGCATACTTGCTACCAGCAAGTGATATAGCGTTTGCTTTTAACTCATCTAATAATCCCTCTTTTGTTATTAGATTTTTAAGAAGTTCATCACCCCTCTTCTCGTCTTCATCATCTCCAAGAAGCATTAGTCCTAATGCGTATGTGGCAGAGGAAAGGAAGCTATATGCAGCCACGTTTAAAGCTACACCAAGAGGTTTTTGTAATTGACTCAATGAGCTCAAAGCTCCTTCATCTTTCAATACTTCTGCTGCTTCCTTAAATCCATTAATGAATTCTGTTGATTCTCTGAATGGATAGTTACTAAAGAAGCCAAGTATCTGACCAGTAGCACTATTCTTAGATACAGTTCCCTCACTTCCTACAATATTTGCTAATACTCTTGGAGCTATTCTAACTTCACGTCTCTGTCCTGCTTTTGTTGTTGGACCAATAATCTTTTCAGTCTGCGAATCAGCAGCAGCAGCAGCATCTTTAATAGCTTTTCCATACTTTTCTCTGTATGCTTCACTATTATTAAACTTATTCATATCAAAGTCTATACCAGTAGAATTCTTAAAATCAGACTTGAATGTCGGCATCCATGAGGTAACCATCATTGTTCTTTCTGGTAGACCAGATAGATAAGCAGTCATTTTAGTTAATCTACCCTGAGGCTCAATCCTTCCATCATTAATATCAATAGCCTTATTAATATTATCTCTTAATCTAAGTGGACTGTCAGTAAACTCAAGGAGTTTTTTCATATTCCCTTGTTCACCGAACAACGACTTATATCCTGATAAAGTCTTAGCTCTAACAGGGTAAGATATAAGTGTTGCCCCAAGTTCATAAGCAGTCCTTACTGGCCTTAACAATGTCTGAGCTGCTCTAGCTGACAATAAGTTCCTAAATATAAAGTTGCTCTTAGTTCTGTCAAACTCATACTTCAATGCCTCGGACAGTGTTTCAGATATGGTGTTCAACAATTCTATTTTCTTATCACCGACTATTTTCTTTACACCTGAAAGAGTATTGTTTATATCATTTAGTGTATTAGACAAGAAATAATCACGACCAGTTTGCTCTATATTTGATATGAATAACTTCTCAAAGTTAGTCATAACAGCACCTACCTTTTCACTTACCCTCTCTTTACCAGTTCCAGCTTTTATTCTTACGTTATTGTTTTCAGAAGATGCAGTTGGCGCAATCTGACTTTTACCTTTATCAAGCCGAACCCTCATCATATGGAATGGAATCTCCTTGAAAGAAGCTCCACTAAGTTCATTGGCAAATTTTTGTTTTGGTGTAATTTCAGATGCCTTGTATGCCATTACATCATCAAAGAATGCTTTCTGATTTTTAGTAAAGAACTTCCCATCGTTAGTCATGTAACTATCATAGACTGCCTTAGGATCTACATTACCATCCTTATTTTTTGGTAGGCTATCCCATATTTCTTTAATAATATCTAACTCAGATTTACCTAATCCAATAACTTTTAATATAGATGGTTTACCAGATGAGTAGTTATCTCTCATCTCTCTACTATTAAGTATCTCCTTGAACCAATCACGCTTACCTATATCCTTAATATCTTTATTCTTGGGATCAAACTGAGCCATATACTCCTGAAGGTATGTAGTTAGCATACCTATCTTATGCATATCTTTAGATTTCTTTAATGGATCAAATCTATCAATCTTATATTTATTCTTAAGCTTCAAGAATTCATTGTACCCATCTCTATTAAACTTCTCATAAGTTCCAATTGCTCTATTGAATGGAGATATAATTAACTTTTGTAGTGCTCCAGCCTTAGCACGACCCATTCCAAGAAGACCTTCCCAGAATGAGCTCTCTTGTTCAGATAGTTCTTGTACCCCCCTTTCTGAGCTCATATTAAACTTAGATTTATTAATTTGTTTAGCGAGTGGGTCAAGTCCGCTGCTTGTATAGGCCTTGGATACAATAGGTGCAAATCTAGATACATCAATCTCTCCATTACTAATATTTTCTAGCAAATCATTTAGGATAAATAATTCCTCAGGAGATAGACTCTGAAGGTCAGCGTCACTAAGTTCTAGGTACTTACGAATTAAATCATTTTCTACATTACTAAAGTCTTTACTTACCTTTGGCCGCTGATTCTTTATCTCATCAATCAAGTCCTTCTTTATCTTGGAAATTTCATCTTTATAATTTTCTTCAATAGTCTGCTGATCCTTACCAACCATCTCAATTAGCTTATCATAGTCTTCTTGAATAATAGCTTCGTTCTGTAGTAGCTGGAATGCTCTTCTCTTAAAGGAGTTGATGTCCTTTATTAGATTCACATAGTCTTCAACGTTCTTAACCTCGTTTGCCATGATGTCTTTATACTTCTTTTGAAGAGCTTCCAATGTTTTGACAGCGTCAAACTCTTCAGTTACCTGATAAGACAACATCTCATCAAGTACCTCATTCATAGCAGCATAAGAAGGTGTTAGATTGTTCAAGAAGTCAAGTGCTTTCTTATAGTCCTGTATTCTATCCAGTGGTATATTCTCAGGATTTATAGAGGTAAACTGTTTAACTACATTAGTCATTGAGGCATGTTTTCTAGACTTAGCCTGCTTCTGTAGCTTTCTTAGTTCAGCCATATCATCAGCATAGTTAGCATTGTCAAATACCTTCTCGATGTATGCAAGCAACCTATCTACCATTATAGGATTATTTAGATTGACCTTACTAATTCTATTTACTATGGTCTTAGTTTGAGCAGTCGTTATAACTCCTCCATCTTCAAACATACGTATGGCATCAGCTAATGCAGCTCTCTTATCATTAAGATCACCAGTAACTTCCTTAGCTAGTTTTATCTGCTCTTTAATTATTCTATCTCTCTCCTTAGCCAAATCAACGGTGATTGTTACAACGTCTTTCTTCTGGCCCAATACTTTCTTAGCACTAGGAGCACGTCTCTCACGCTTCTTGAATCGCTTGTTCACATCACGGACCATAGCCTCACGCTGCACGTCAGTAGCATTCTCGTATACCTTAGTGTCCTGCTGTAGGTAGTCAATAGCATTTTTCAGTGTGTCTTCCTCAGAGCGACCACGTCTTCTTGACTTATCTACTATACCATCTTTACCGAAGATTTCATTAAGCACTCTGTTGTATCCAGGCGCAAACTCCTCAGTT
>Ga0315906_10011635_pt1 | contig 10250 bp, 9 predicted proteins | sample LakEriMetagenome_4_FD_203526 | JGI IMG/M metagenome (GOLD analysis project Ga0315906, IMG submission 203526) | Freshwater fungal communities from buoy surface, Lake Erie, Ohio, United States - Buoy 2 MA122 | ecosystem: Environmental > Aquatic > Freshwater > Lake > Lake biofilm | place: USA: Lake...
ACTGCACAAGCACAAATGGCAATTGAAATCTGCCGGACAGCGTGGCGATCGTTCGCACGCGATGCCGTGCTTCAAGCGCTGCACGTGAAGGCTCGTTTGTTCGGCTATCGAAACTGTTGAGGTGACGCGCTTTCGCCGCAGGAACAATTACGACGCGCGCGCCGCTGAGATGAACACGCCAACATAAGTCAATGTCTTCACCGAAGAATCGAATATCAGGAGCAAACCCGCCAATTTCTCGAAACAAGTCGGCGCGCACAAGCAAGCACGCCGAATGAAGTGCAAACACGTCGCGAACTGCATCGTGTTGCTCTTGATCTTTTTCACCCACATCCGCAATCGAACTGACCTCACCAATTCGGTCGACACCAAAGCCCACGCTTTGCACAATGGTCGGGTCGTCCCACATCACCAACTTGGGGCCAACCACACCGGCATTGGAACGGAACATTTCTTCCATCAACCTGCTCACGGCGTTCGGCTCCAAGGCCACGTCATCGTGAAGCAAACAAAAGAACCCTCCATCGCCCTCAACAAGACGACCAATCTCGTTCATCAACGGCCCGTACCCCGGGTTTCCGTCCACCGTCCGCACGATTGCATCGGGCAAGTGCTGGCGAATCTCGGCGGTCACTTCCGAGCCGGAGGTGACGAAAAACAGCGTCTGCAGGTTGGGGTAATCCTGTTGCGCCAGGGCCTGCAACGTCTCGGCAAACCAAGCACCGGGCTCGTGCACGACCACTGCCGCCACAACCGGCGGAGCAACCTGGGTCGCGGCCGACCCGCGCGAAGCTGTTGGGTTAATGGCCACGGATACAGGCTAGTTCCGCGATTTTCCGCCAAACCATCAAGTGCTTGCTAAAGTTAGCAGTATTGGTTACACTTGTTAGCACCCCATCACTACCGACGAAAGCAGCAACTCATGCCATCGATCAAGCTTCCAACCATTCACCGCATTGATCTCACCAAGTTTCAGGTTCCGCAGGTCAATTTGCCAAGTTTCCCCCTTCCCCAAATCCCAACCGACAAAGTTGTCCAGACAGCCAAAGATCTTGCTTACACCACTGTCGGTTTCGGTGTACTTGCCTTCCAGAAGTCACAAGTTCGCCGCCGTGAATTGACCGACATGATCCAGGCACAAGTTCCTCGCGTCACCGAGCAAGCTATTGCTCAAGCAGAATCAGCAGTATCTCAAGTAATGACCCTTGTCAATGCTCGTCGTAGCAAAACAACCCAGCCAACAGAAGCAAAGGACACTTCCAGCACCAAGTAACCTTCGTTTGCTTGAGTACCGCACCCCTTTCTGACAATCCGACGCCATCGGCGTCAAGAATTGCTTTGCCGGAAGGCACCATAACGGTCGGCATCGGCCTATTCATTGCCGGCATCTCTGCCTATATCTTTTTCAAGATTGGGCAACAAGCGCTTGGACAAGATGGCTTCAAACCAATAGTCGCAATGTGGTTTATTGCGTTCGCTTTAGCACCTGGCTTCTTTCTCCCCATCGAACAGGAAGTAAGCAGGGCAATTGCTCACCGCCGCGCCCTCGGCCAGGGCGGGCTACCGGTAATTAAACGTATTGCGCCGCTGGCGGCAATCATCTTGCTCACCCTGATGGTGGTTATCGCAATCTTTTCCTCCTCTATCAGCTCAAACATGTTTGAGGGTTATGGAATGGTCACCTTCTGCCTGGTGCTCACGCTGGTTTCCTATGCGCCAATGCACCTCGCGCGCGGCATCTGCTCTGGTACGGGCAGATTTGGTGCTTATGGAATCATCATCGGAGCCGATGGCGCCGTCCGCGTAATTGGTTGTGCTGTGCTTTGGCTTGCAGGAGTCACACACGTTTGGCCGTATGCCTTCATGATCGGCTTCTCCCCAATCGTTGGCGTTATCGCAGTTGGCTTGGCAGGGAAACTACGCGTCGATGACGGGCCAGAGGCAACGTGGTCAGAAGTAACCCCCAACTTGGGTTGGCTACTGATGGGATCTCTTTTTGCGGCCGCACTCGTTAACGCAGGGCCGATCACTGTTGACATTTTGGGCAGTTCAGAACCCGCCGAAGTCGTGACAAAATTTGGCAACGCTGTGATATTCGCCCGAATTCCGTTGTTTCTCTTTCAAGCAGTTCAGGCTGCGCTACTTCCACGCCTCGCAAAACTTGCCGCACAACGAAACCTTTCGGAGTTTTCCCGCGGTTTTCGCCAACTGATGATTCTTGTTTGTGGTGTCGGTGTTGTCGGCACGGTTGGCGCCTTCTTCGTTGGGCCGCAATTACTTGATTTGGTTTACCAGAGTGGCATCGACCGTCGCACATTGACGCTGCTGGCACTAGCTAGCGCGATGTACATGGTTGGCCTTGCAACCGCGCAGGCCGTTATTGCGCTTCGAGGCCACGCAATCGTTGCACTCGGCTGGTTCGCCGCCTTCACTGGTTTCGTACTGATTGCCTGGCTCTCAAGCGACGACCTGTACTTGCGGGTGGAAATGGCTCTTGTCGGCAGCTCTCTAATTGCAATCGTGATATTCGGTGCAGCGTTGCGCAAACTCATGAGAAGCGATGCCATATTTGACCCAGAGTCGATTTTGGATGTGTTTGCCGAGCGTCCGCTCGACTAACAACGTTATTTTTTTAGCCGACGCGTTTCGTACGCGATGTCGTGCTCAACCATCATTTCGACAAGTTTGTCGAAACCTACTTCTGGCTGCCAGCCCAACTTGGTTTTTGCTTTCGATGGGTCGCCTATCAATAAGTCGACTTCTGCAGGGCGCAGGAACTTGGGGTCGTGGCGAACATAGTTTTTCCAATCGCCTAGGCCGACTTTTTCGAAGGTAAGCGTAAGAAACTCTTCAACAGAGTGCGTCTCTCCAGTGGCAATCACATAGTCATCTGGCTCGTCTTGTTGCAGCATCATCCACATTGCTTTCACGTAGTCGCCGGCATAGCCCCAGTCACGCTTTGCGTCTGTATTGCCGAGCACAAGTTCTTTTTCGATGCCCAACTTGATGCGTGCTGCAGTGTTCGTGATTTTGCGGGTAACAAACTCGAGTCCGCGACGCGGACCTTCGTGATTAAACAGAATTCCAGACGAAGCGTGGAGGCCATAACTCTCGCGATAGTTCATGGTGATGTGGTGACCAAACACCTTCGCGACGCCGTAAGGCGAACGAGGGTGGAACGGGGTGAGTTCAGTCTGGGGCACTTCGCGCACCTTGCCAAACATTTCGGACGATGACGCCTGATAAAAACGAATTGGGTTGTTTTGAGCACCACCAACCATCCGGATGGCTTCGAGTGCGCGAAGCACGCCGAGGCCAGTCACGTTGGCTGTCAGTTCGGCCTGGTTGAACGACATAGCAACAAAGGAAATTGCGCCCAGGTTGTAAAACTCGTCAGGCTGAACATGTTCCAACGCCGTCACCAGGCTGGTCAGGTCGGTGAGATCGCCAGGGATGATCTCAACATAAGGAAACTCGTCGCGCAGCAACTCGGCGCGTGGGTTGTGCTGCCCTTTCATCATGCCAAAGACCTTGTAGCCCTTGCCGTGTAGGAATTCGGCGAGATGACGTCCGTCTTGGCCGGTAATTCCGGTGATGAAGGCTTTGCGCATGAGCATTGAATCTAGCACTGGGTGCCCGTGGTTCTGAATCGTTACGCTTGGCGTTCGTGATTGCTGTACTTGCTGGAGGCGTTGGAGCGGCTCGATTTTTGCGCGGATTAGTGCGAACGACGAGCGCCAGCGATGTCACCGCAATTGTTAATACGGCCGACGACACCGTTTTGCATGGCCTGAACATTTCGCCCGACATCGACACCGTCACCTACACACTTGCAAACGCGATTGACCCCGTGCGTGGCTGGGGTCTTGCAAACGAGACGTGGACGGCAATGGAAGCGCTTGGCCGATACGTTGCTGTAAGGCCTCCACTTTCAGGCGCTGCACCAAATTGGTTCAATCTTGGTGACAAAGATTTAGCAACACATTTTTATCGCACTGCCCGGCTCGGTGAAGGCGCGATGCTCGATCAAGTAACAGCCGAAATCGCGTCTGCTTGGGATGTTGGTGTCCGACTCGTACCCATGACGAACGACCGCGTAAGGACGATCGTTACCTTGGCGCAAGATTGCTCGGCAGGCCCTGCAGGAACCGAGATCAGTTTCCAGGAATATTTCGTTCAACATCGTCATGCTGTTTCGATCTCGAAAGTTCGATTTGAAGGAGCAGAATCGGCGAGACCGTTGGGCTTAGAGATTTTGCGGGAAGCCGACGCCATCATCATCGCACCGTCCAACCCACTCGTCTCCATTGCACCGTTGCGCGCAATGGCTGGTGTTGATGAAGCACTCATTAAGCGTCGCAATTCGGTAGTGGCAATTTCGCCGATTGTCGCTGGCGCAGCGTTAAAAGGCCCGGCAGACCGATTGATGGCAGAGCTCGGTCATGATGCCAGCGTGGTTGGTGTCGCCCGGCTGTATTCACCAGTCTGCTCCACCCTGATCATCGACTCGGCCGACGAACACCTTGCTTCAGCAGTTGAAGCAGAGGGAATGCGTTGTGTTGTCACGAATACGATTATGAGCACACCCGAAATTTCGGAACAGCTTGCAAGAACAACATTGGAGTGTGCGTCATGAACAAATTGGCTGCTTGGGGTATCGAGGGAATCGGCGAAATTGTTCCTGGCGACCAAGTGGGCGACATCATCGTTGATGCTTGCGGCGGTGAACCAAACGGCCCATTGCAAAACTTCGACGTGATCGTTGTGACTCAGAAGATTGTTTCGAAGGCCGAAGGTCGGCTCGTCGCCATTGATCCCGACGACCCTGTCAGCCACAAGCAACTAGTCGAAGACGAAGCAGTACGCATTGTGCGGCGTCGCGGAGACCTCATCATCACCGAAACGAAACACGGATTTATTTGTGCCAACAGCGGCATCGATCTCTCCAACGTAGAGCGCGGTTACGCCGCACTTCTGCCGATTGACAGCGACCGCTCGGCGCGCCGAGTTCGCGACATCGTGAAAGCGCGTCTTGGTATTGATGTTGGTGTCATCGTTAGCGACACATTCGGCAGACCGTGGCGAAACGGACTCACCGACGTCGCCATTGGTGTGGCGGGCATTGCGGGCGTGCTTGATCTGCGTGGCACCCCAGATGCATTGGGTCGCGTGATGCAGGTAACTGAGGTGGCAATCGCCGACGAACTTGCGAGCACCGCCGAACTCGTGATGGGTAAATCCAACGGAATTCCCGTTGCGGTAATTCGCGGAGTTGACCCAAGTTGGTTTCGTGATTCTTCGATGCGAGAAATAGTTCGCCCCGCCCAAGAAGACTTGTTCCGCTAAGAGTTTTTCTTTCTTGCAAAGATCTCTTTGTACACGGAGAGCCCATCAGATAGTGACGTCCAGTGCGACCACCCAAGTTGAATCTTGGCGCGCGTCGGCGACACCGCTATTCGTGAAATATCGTGTGGCCTGCGCGCCACTTTCTTCGCTTTCAACGTGGTTCCCGCACCAATCTGTTTCCATAATTCTTCGATCGTTGTTTGGATTCCAGTCCCAATATTGATGACGAGCCCGCCACCCTTGCTAATGGAGCGCACTAGCGCATCCACGGCGTCGTCGATGTAAACGAAATCCCGTGTCTCCTTACCGTTTCCGTAAATCTCTGGGTCTTCGTTGCGGATAATCGCCGATGCAAACGCAGCCACGACACCGTCTTGTCCGCGTTGCCGCAAACCATAAATATTTGTTGTCGCTAACACCGTGAACTCGATGCCATGAGTCTCCCGATATACGCCAAGTAGATCGACCAACGTTTGCGCCATCACATGCGGAACCCCAATAGCATCGGCCTTGCGCCCCTCTTTCACGGGAAGATATCGTGCAGCCACTTCGCCGTATAACAAACCTGCCGGAATACACACCACCACTTTCCCCACTCCGTGCATACGCGCTGCCTCTAATACCGAAAGCAGCATTGGAACCGAGCGAAGCACATCTTGAGTATCCGAAGATTGCGGCGGCAAAAGTGCCAAGTGAAAAATCACTTCGGGCTGGCGTAGCCCAACAAGTTCACCAAACTCGATTGCCGAAACATCCAGGTGATGAAACTTCAAAGCACCACCAAGGTTTCTGGAATCGGAAAGATTCGCAAGTGAACCCGTAGATAAGTCGTCAATCACATCTACGGCGTGCTCGTCGGCCAGCAGTCGCTCGACGAGATGAGAACCGACAAACCCGGCCCCACCGCAAACCAATACCTTCGTCACGCTGTGGTTTTGTCCTCTGATGGAAACTTCATGTCTGTTGCGGAAAGATTTGATGGCACAGATCCGTCGGCGCCAACAATGCATTGCCTGATTGATGCGCCGTTGCCTACCGTGCCCATGACCAACGAGCCTTCCACACGAGCGCCCGACTGGACGACCGCCCCTGGCAATAAAACGCTGCCCCGAATCGTCGCGCTAGAGGCGATTCGCACGTCTGCGCCTATGACGCTGTCAACAATCTGTACGTCATTTTCGATCACAGCAGATTCGTGCACGGCCGCATCGTGCAACTTTGCAACATGAATATTGGCCGCAATATAGGTGTCTGGCCTTCCGGCATCTATCCAATAGTCGTCAGTTGCCATCGCATACAACTGGCCCTCCTCCACCATCGACGGAAAGACCACACGTTCGATCGAGAGTTTTGCATCGCCTGGCATTCGATTCAGCGCCGACGGTTCAAACACATAGGTGCCCGCGCTGGCGTAGCGGCTCGTCGTTTCACCGGGTTGTGGTTTTTCAACAAACCTCAAAACTTTGCCGCTGTCGTCTGTTTCTACAATTCCGAACTGAGACGGGTCGTCTACAGGTGTAAGGGAAATTGTTCCTTCTCCATCATGGCTGCGATGAAATGAAATGAGTGAAGCAACATCAAGATCTGTGAGTACATCACCATTTGCAACGACGAATGTGTCATCTATTCCAGCCACTCTTGCCGCAAAACCAATTGCACCCGCAGTGTCGAGCGGTGTGTCTTCAACCGCGTACGTCAATTTGACCGAACCGCACATGCCGTTTGGAAAAGCCGCATAAAACGGTTCGGGTTTAAAGCCGAGCGCCAAAACGGCATCTGTAACTCCACCAAGAGCAAGTGAGTTCATCAATCGCTCAACCATTGCGACGTGAGCAATCGGTAAAAGCGGTTTTGGAATTGAGTAAGTGAGCGGCCGAAGTCGGGTTCCGAAACCGCCTACGAGCACAACCGCGTGCATCGCGAGCGTTCTAACCCTGCTGTTGGTAAGTGCCGAGAGTTGCAGCCGATGCTGGTTGCGGTATTTCAGTACCGTCTGCAGTAAACGCCAGCACAATGACCATTCCATCGCCAGTGAGGCGAACCCCGTCAAAACTTGCAATCGATAGTTTCTGCGCTGCGTCCACCGTGTCCCAAACGACAACAGTCAACGTTGCGTCCTTGTCACCACACTTCGTGTCGGCTTCAGAAATTTTCTCGCCGCCATTTATTGTTGGAGGGAACGTAATTTCGTCGTCGGTCGCAACAATTCCATACAGATCAAGAATGGTTCCAAGCACTGCCTTGCGTTCACCAGCAAGAACTTGTGGCTTCCATGTAACAACACCATCGGCAACAATCGATGCTGGATCGTCTGGGTTGACTGCAGCAATGTCCTCTGGGCCAGATGGCATTCCATCTACCCATGCGTCGCACTTATAAACGCCAAACGAAGTTGCGTAAGTCTGGTTGGCAGTTACCGATGCATCTACAGGCTGACCGCTCTGTCGGGCGTAAGCAATGAGGATGGATCCCAGAATGACGATCGCCAAGATGACGGTTGGGAAAAGCGACCCACCTTGAAAGCGGACCTTCTTGCCTTTGCCCTTTTGCGCGAGTTGGGCGATTTTTTTCGCTGATGTTGATCGTGCCACGAGGACCAAAGGCTATCGGTTGTTGAGGTAAATCGCCTCATAGGCAGCCGCGACGGCAGCGGGAGAGGCGTGCTGAAGCACCCATGCTCGCCCGTTTACCCCCATGCTCTCGCGCAATTTCTGGTCGTTCAACAGCGTTCTCAACGTTTCGATAAACGCGTTTTCGTTATCGGGTGGCACCGAAAGTCCAGCGCCACTTTCCGCAAGAATCTTCGGAATTTCCGAGCCCTCATCAATTGCGGCAAGGACGGGCCGTGACGCGGCGAGGATGGAATACGACTTCGAAGGAACACTGACTGATGCGAGCCCAGCCCGCAATGGAACTACGTGAATGTCACCCGTTGCAAGCACTTCGCTCAGGCGCTCAATCGGTTGATACGGGGCGAAATGAATGTTGGCAATTCCAGTCGCCTGATCTTGCAACATCTGTCGCGCGGCACCGTCCCCATTAATCACAAAAGCAATGTCGGGCAATTGTTGGGCTGCGGCAATCATCATTCCAAGCGACTGCGAGAAGCCAACGTTGCCCGCGTACATCACCACCAAGCGATCGTCGATCCCCAGTTCGCGACGATACGGAGTCATTCGCTGACCGGGAATGATTGCTGCCGTATCCACAAAGTTTGGAATCACATGCAGATTTGCCTGAGTAGCAGGACTTACTTTCTCCGAAATGTTGCGTCGCAAATCTTCGGAAAGCAAAACAACAGCATCAGAGCGTTTGTAGCTTGCTCGCTCCAGCCAATATGCCAGGCGAATGATCTGCTTATTGGTGATTGCTCCAGTTTGAATTGCGGCATCTGGGAAAACATCTTGAATGTTGAAAACAAGCGAACCACCGCGAATCAGCTTGATGAACCAGCCAGTGAGACCAAGTGTGAGCGGCGGAGACATTGCAAGCACTCCATCAATGCGCCGTGGCGCGCCACCCGCGCGCAAGCCACACAGACCAACCAACTTGCTAAACAAAAGAAATCCCACCGCACGGCGCAGCAGATTACTTTTTGATTTTCCCGGAAACGGATGCACACGCGTAATCGAACCCCACGTTGTTTGCTGTGTTCTCCACAACTTGCCTCCCCACCCAGCATCAATTGCATGCTCGCGGTACCAAGGCAACGAAGTAACAACATGCAATTGATGTCCGCGCGCTGCGAGTTCGTGCACAATTCTCGTCATCACCACACCGGTAGGAGCCATGTCTGGCTCGAAATGCGGGCAAAGAACCACTAGACGAAGTGGCTTCACGAGCGACCAGCCCGCGACAATGTCAATGCTGCGTCGTAAGCAATGCACAAATCTTCCGCACTCTTTGCGCTGGTGAATTGCGCGCTGCGCGTTTGGCCTCGTGCAATCAATTCGGCCCTTCGCCTACCAACTTCGTTCAAAGCATCAGCCCAAGCGGATTCCTCCAACGGCAACACAAGACCTGCATCGCCAACTACTTCCGGTAACGATGCGCAATCGCTGGCAATAACTGGCGTACCAAGCGCCATGGCCTCTACAACTGGAGCCCCAAAACCTTCGTACATGCTCGGAAACACCAATGCCTCCGCCAATCGAATCAAACCGTCACGGTCGTTAGCGCCAACCCGTCCAATTCGTATTGCGTGATCCTCTACACCCAATTCGACAATCATTTGATTGACATGAGTATCGGCCAAACCATGTCCGCCAGCCATCACTAACTTCAAGTTGTAATCACGCCACGGGCCAGCCAGCATGCGCAACACAAACTCGTGATTCTTATGTGGGTGTGTCATGGCGGGAAAGATGAGGATGCGTGCATCGCCCAAATGAAAACGAGAGCGAAGCTCGCCTTCATCGGTTGCGTTCACGCCAATGTTGGGCTCAATCCCATGACGCACAACAAACGAACGCGACTCCACGTTGCCGAACGCTGCATCAAGCGACTGGTGCACATAATTAGTTGGTGTAGCGATGCAGGTTGCGCGTCGCACCGATGAAGGAACACGATTGCGCAGGTAGCGCAATTTCATTGCGTTGAAATACTGCGGATAACTGAGGTACTGCACATCGTGAATGGTGAGCAAAGTTGATGCGTTTCCTCTGCTCGGAAGCGTGCCACCGCCGTGGTGCACGAGGTCGAAGTTGCGAGTCTTGCTTGCAAGCCAAGTGTTTTCAAGCGAAACGCGCAACTCTCGGTTTGAGCAATTGTTGCCAACCTCCACAATTCGCACCGAATTCGCAACGTCGGGATGGGCAACTGAGAAACCTCGCGGAGCAAACACCGCTACATCGAATGGTGCATTGATTTCATGCAGTCCCAATAGTTGACGAACGAAATACTCT
>Ga0315906_10011637_pt1 | contig 10250 bp, 3 predicted proteins | sample LakEriMetagenome_4_FD_203526 | JGI IMG/M metagenome (GOLD analysis project Ga0315906, IMG submission 203526) | Freshwater fungal communities from buoy surface, Lake Erie, Ohio, United States - Buoy 2 MA122 | ecosystem: Environmental > Aquatic > Freshwater > Lake > Lake biofilm | place: USA: Lake...
TAGATGAAAGAAATGTAGTTAATTTGAAAATTTCACATCGAAACAAAAAAGATTTAACTGACTTTTTTAATTCTTTTTCAAAAATACATTTTTACTCGAACCAATGGGATTTAAATGAGAATAGAAATTTAAATGGGGGCAATTTAATTTTGATGAATACCAAACACTACAATAAATTCTTTCAAAATGAACTAGACAATAATCTTATTGAAAATAAAAACTCGAAGTATGATTTAATGTTTTTAACACCAAATAAAGATTATGGCATAAAAATAAAGACTATACTTGACGATTGGAATTGTAGAAGTTGGATATACTCAGGTTTCAATGAAACCACAGAAGAAGATAATTATTCTAAGTTCCCTATAGATGCATATAGAATTGTCAATTATCAATCATGCAGGGGGTTAGAAGCATGGACTTTAGTAATTTGGAACTTAGATGTTATGATTCAAAACATCAAAGTTCAACTGTTCAAAGATTTTCCAGAAACCACAGAATCCGAAAAAATTGAGCAAATAAATAACTGGCTTTTAATGATTTTTACTAGAGCTATAGATACTTTAGTTATCACATTTGAAAATAAGGAATCTGAAGAATACAAAATGATTGCAAATCTTGCCAAATCAAACAGTTTTGAGCACATGGCAAAACTTATTGACTCTAACTAACTTTTAAACAAGCCATATTTAGCCATATTCAATATACTTCATCATATACCGGTGATATAATAATATACTCATCCAGCTAGATATTCAAATAAAAACATTCTCATTAGTATTAAATTAGAGCTCCCCAATTAGGTTGGGCTCCACCGTTTCTCTTAACCAACTTTTTATAACAATCTCCAGGTCTATTTGCTAAATTGAACGAGTCAATAAAAATAAGATCTTGATTGTCTAATTCATCTATTATTTTTTTAATAAGAGGATTATCAGCTAGAGTATCTTTATTCCAAAGCGGGTGATATGGGATTAATATTTTGTTAGCATAATCACTATTATCATTACATTGAAGAAATGGTAATTGAAAATTTGTAATCAAATTTGAATTGATCCCAAACTCATCTTTAAATTCTTTTAATTGTAATCCTAAACCATTTAGCCATGTTTCTTGACCATAATACCATCCAAACTCTGGTAGACTTGCATCTGCATTAGTTATTTTCTTTATTTCTTCAGAATCCCCTCGCAATATTCTTAAATAAGATACAGCTAGTCTCCAGTTTAATAGTGGGTGAAATCTTTTATTACGGTAGTTTAAAAGATTTGTATAATCAGCAATATCACATTTTTTTTGATTTTTTTCACTCAATAAATCAACAACAAACTGGATTGTTTCACCTTTAAAAGTTCCTGTTGGGTCTAAGCATAAATCAATATAATTACTTAAATTTTCTGAAAGTTTTTGACAAAAACCGGAACCGTTTGCTAATTGATCAGCAAAAGAAAATCCTGTAACACTAGAGTTATCATCGTTTCTATAATGTCTCAAACCAAGGACTTCAAGTTCTGAATTATCTACATCTTGCTGTTGTGTAAAAACAGAGCGCAATAAAAATGCCGCAGAATATATAGCTGATTTTATTCCTTGCACACGAAAATTATTTAAATCAAAGCCATTTTGTTGGTCATTCATTTGCTCACAACTTAATTGAAGTAGTGGATTATAATTAGCTGGTTTTACCTGTAACAACGAAGTATATTTGTTAGCTGCTAACCTATACTTTAATATATTGCTATTATCTACTATTTGATTAAATTCATTTTTTGGAATATGATTATTTTTAAGTAATTCAGCATTATTCCTAAAAATCCTAGATGGCAAACCAAAATTAAAACCTGTGCCATTTTCTCCCTCGTTAAAAGAAATTATATGTCCTTTATGAATATAACTATCTAAATTATTAAATCTTTCATTTCTACTGAATCCTACATTCTCGCTATTTAATATTCTAGGTATAGAAACCGAAAAATAAGGCTTTAAAGCACTTGTTGATTCTTCTGGAGCTAATTTTGTAATATATGCTTTAGGGATTACTGCAATTTTTCTTTGAGAATCCCTAATTGCTTGCCATTCATTATTGCCGAACTGCTTAATTAAAGTATCCTTTTCTATACTAATAGATCCGTCCACATTTGTTTGATAATAAAATAAATTATCATCAATAGGGCGGATATTGAATTGGGTTAAATTTGTTCTTTTTGTAATTGGGGAGGTAATTGCTTCTATTTTAAATATCTTTTTATCTTTTGTTATTTCATTTCCAGGAGCATATTCAGATATAGCTATTTCCAAATCTCTAGACATTGAACTAAAGTCTCCATTTTTATAATCATGATATAAAGACCTTGTTCTAGTAGGCATGCCATACATAGGCAATAAACCAGCTTCAGCTAAACATTCGGCTAAACCTAGTGGCTTAATTTCTAATTGAGACAGCTTTGTAGATATTTCATTATAAATAAATTCACCTTGAAAGTTAGCATAATAATCTTCTGAAAAGTTTAAGTCTTGTGCAAATAAAATAGTCTCATTTTTCGCTAATACTCTATTAACTAAATTCACAAATTCAGTTCTTGTAATACTCAATTCGTCGCTAAAATCAGTATAACTTCCAAACTCACCATGAGTATCTTGAAAAACTTCAGGTGGATTAGCACTTAGCAAAGTATTTTTTGTTCCTTTTTGCCTAAATACATTTCGAAGAATTTCTTTATAAAGAATTCTTTTTGATATATCGCTATTTTCCTCCATTGGAATGAAAGGAGTAGGAGGTTTTGCATTTACCATTCCGTCCAAATTCGAATAATAATAGCTATCATGAGAATTACCTCTACATAGTGTAAGTGCAATACTATATGCTTGGCCACCTCTACCTGCACGTCCTACCCTTTGTTGATAGTTATATCTTTCAGGGGGCATATTAGCCATCATTGTTGCCTCTAAACTTCCTATATCCACACCAACTTCCATTGTGGTTGTTACAGATAAAACGTCTATTTGCTCAGCTTTTTTATTTGATGAATTTAAATTAGAGTTTAGGAAAATATTTTTAAATGCCTTTTGTCTATTTTTTGCATCACTTGCATCAGTTTGACCAGTTAATTCTTCTGTATGCATTCTAATTGGCTCTTCAATATTTGCATAAAAGTTTTCACTCCATACGTCTTTTGCTAAAATATGATTATTTTGGTCTAAGGGCTCAAAACAATGTGCACATACCCCTGCAGAGAAATGTCCATGATTTGCCCCACAATTTTTGCATTTATATACCAAATCGTCTTTTTGTAAAAGATATAGATTAAAATAACTTGGATTAATATATGGTGTATAGGGATCTGTGAGCTCTACGGTTCTTTTACCAGTCCTATCATACTTCACTCTTTTAAACTGTTTATAAGAAATATCGCCAATGACATTCAAAAAGCTATTTACAAATTGCTCTCTATTGATATTTTTCAGGTTATCATTTATTTTAAATACTTTGTCGAGATATCGTTTATACGATGAATTTCTAGCTGTTAATCTTTTATAATCAGTAATATTTCCATAATTATTATTGGGCGCATAAGAGGAACCCCAGTGTCTATATTTATAACCTAAAATTCTTATTAATGAATCTACTATTTGTATTAAAAATATCTTATCATCCTCATCGACAATGCACCCTGCTTCCTGCATTTTTCTTATTATCAAATTAAACATATCATTAGGAATACTAACAAAACCTTTTGCCATAGTCTCAATAGCAAATTGATGTCTACCGAAGAGCACGTTACATATTTGTTCAATAAATTCGTTTTGAATATCCTCATGAAACGCTGAGCCACCTGAATCTATATTATTAATTGCATCTTTAAATCTACCATCATCCAGATTATAAATATCATACCAGTTTACATTACCTCTACCTCCCCAATTTTTTTGAAACTTAAAATCATTTCCTACGGGATTAATACCCCTTATTAGAAACTCTTTAAATAATAAGCCAGGATTTGTTCTAGTTGGCATTAAATTTTTAATTGGTATTGTTTTCGAATTGGCGGTTACCATTCTTTTAAAACATTTGTCAATTAATGTCCTTTTAAAGTAATCGCCTTCATCATCTTCCAAATCTGATAATTTACTCTGAAAATTGATTTTACAAAACTTTTGTACTTCTTCAGATAAATTACTCCATTTCCATTCTGTTATAGGTTGGGTAATAAAGAAATTATCAATTTCAATTCTAATTTGATTGTTATCAATTAAGCCTAATCGGAAAACATTTTTTCTTAACACATCACTATAGTTGTTCCTCTCTAATTTATTAGCTAAATCTGCAGCAGCAGATCGACTATCGGAAAATATTAATAATTTTCTATTATCTACTTCCTGCGGGCTTAATTGCTTTAATAAAGATGAAGCTAAAACTTGAGTAACTTGACTAAATCCGGTTCTAAAAGTCCTAACAGGACTTTTCATGAATTCTTTATATATATAGGTTTGTGCACATTGAGGACACTGACATGGCAAAGCTTTAGATTCATTATTATTTACAGTATAGATATAACCGGATAAAAAATCACTATTTGATTCATCTTCAGCGTTAGTAGAAAAAGTTCCCTTATGAATATTTAATAAAGCTTTTTCCCAATTCCCTATGAGTCCATTGACTTCTTCAAATTCTCCGGAATCAGCATTTAATTTTTTCTCTAGCATTATACTGGGCCAAAAAACTATAAATTCACTATACTTTAAATATTCTGGTCTTTTATCTAAATTAAGTTCTGGCATATTTTCATATTCAAGTGAAATTGGTAACATTTCAAGTGTGCCATTACTAGTAAATCTTCTTCCTCCATAGAATATTGTACCACATTCATCGCAGTATAAGGTTTGAAAAACTTTTTTACCGCCTATTTTTGTTGAAGTAGAATTTAGTACAATTTTATCTTTTTCACCGACAATAGTGTACAAATCATCCACATTTTTAAAAAATAGATGAAAGCGTATTCGTGGAAGGTTTCCTTTAATAGCTATATACTTTTTGTCGTCATAAATAGCTCTTAATTTCAATAAACCTTTTATTGCTGTATAATCAGACTCATCACCAAATAATTTTGTATTTACGTCAGATAAGCTTAAAGTATGCTTACCTTCAATATTATCGAACCCTTTTAGGATGGTATTTTTGATTTGATTCGTCTTTTTCAATAAAAAATCATCGCCAAATATCTCATTTGCAAGTTCTTCATCTGATTTTTCTTGATTAACTTGTACGCTTTCGCTATAGAAGTTTTTTAAAAGTTCTTTAGGGATAATGGAATGATCTAGCTCTTCATATAAGCGTTCTTCTTTAACAATTTTAAAGTGTGAACTGAAATCCATTCCAAAAAAATCTGTGATGTATTTTTTTGAGTCTCCATCGTTTGGGTCTAGGGAAGCAGAACTTGCTAGGATTCTCAATTGATGATGTCCTGGACGTAATCCTAAACGATACTCTACAAGCTTTAGTAATAAAGCTACCTCTGTACCTGAACTTCCTCTATTTAAGTGTAGCTCATCAACTATTAAATGAAATATATTATTCTCTTTATCCTCTTCAAGCCATTTTTTAGTTTTTACAAAAATGCTATCCTCTCTATCTCTCATTAACATTATATTGAGCATAGAATAGTTAGTAATCAAAATATCAGGAGGTGTCTCTTGCATATCATATCTCGATAATAACTCACTGCCTCCTATTTTTTGAGAAGTATATATAATATCTTCAATTTCATCTTGAGTAAGATTACCACTCGTAATGACTTCATTTATCTTATTCCAATAAAGTAGTATCTCATTTAATTTTTCCCTAAGTTCATTATGTTTTTCCTGACTATTAATTTCTGATGAAATAGGCGTTGCTCCATTATACTGGCCAAAATATATCTTATGATTTTCACAAAATTCACTATAAAATCTTTCTGCTTCCTTAGAATCCAAAGCCTTTCTTAACCTAGTCATTTGGTCATCAACTAAGGCATTCATTGGATATAAAATAATTGCTTTTATTGAAGCTTTTCTAATTGATTTTTCTCTTTGAGGCTTGGCCGTATAATGAGCAGTGCCTTTATTTGTATGTCCTGTTGGAAAATTAAACCAATTGTATTCAGAAATTTCTTCAGGTGTTTGCTTCCAATTCGAAATATTTTTAGCCAAATAAGCAAAGAGTGGCAATAAAAAGGCTTCTGTCTTTCCAGATCCAGTTCCTGTAGTTATAATACAGTTTTTACCAAGTGCATAATTTTTTATCATATCAATTTGATGTTGATATAATGGAAAATCTCCTACCAAGCCGGCCAAACAGAATTCCTTGTACAATTTTAATTCTTCTTGATTAGAAAAATAATTTGTACCATCCATTTTAATAATTTCTTCAAGTTTTAAATCCGAAATTTTTTTGCCAGAGGAGGGATAAGGTTTTATTAACTCCAAATATGGTTCTTGAGCCAATACATTATTTTTATCCTTTCCTTCAGGTAGATATTCTTTTTTTCGCTTTAATTTTAAATCTGAATCATCAATTGAAAAAGCAGTATTTATATATTTAAAATACTGTTCTTTTAGATTTTCATAAATAGCTATTGGGTCTTTCATGCTCATAATATTATTTTTTTTAAAAATGTTCTTTTAAAAACATCTTCAGTTATATCTAAATTTAGTTTCTCAAAAATTTTTTTTGCTAATTCGGTGGGCACACTTGAAAATAAATAAAAATCCTCTTCCATAAAATAATTTTGATTTGGATAAGGTACGTAAGTTCCTTTAGGGGATAACACACCGCTAAATAACCTTTTAATATTATAGTCAGGATTTCTTGTGAATTTATTTTTAAAAATTTGTGGTACAACACCTGAACATGTAAATAAATATCGCATTATTTCTTTTGGTAAAGGCATACTTACAGGAAAAGCCAATAAACCTTGGCGACTGTCATATTGAACTAATTGCTTTAGTAATATACTCGGAATTTTAATGAAGTTATTAGAAGTTGGAGGCAAAGTTATAAATTCTGACTTTGCCAAAAATGCTTGCATTGCATTTTGCCCAACCCAACCTTTAGCATTTGCATCCATTCCCCTGAAGTCTTTTTCAATGTCATAATACCTAAGTTTATCTATGTATAAGTATCTTGCCCATCGTTCATCTATATTTTTTTTATCAAAAAATAAAAATTTCCAACCTTCATTAGACGCTTTTTCTAATAAAATAGTAAAATGCTCTTTATGTTTATCACCATATAACTTAGTTATTTTTATCAACTTTAATCCTTCTTCATTTTCATCTATTTTCAATTCATTTATTAAATCACATTTTATATAATTTCTAGTTCTCCAATTGAACAGTTTTACATCATCATACGGATAAATATAAAGTGTTGTCAGTTCTTTGTCTAGAACAATTTTAAATCCATCATTGGAATCATCGCTGTTATAATTAGAAATATTTATTTTCTCTAAATTTCCATTAAACAAATTAGTTTCAATAATTGATAAGCCTTCCATATTTTCAATTCCTGAAAAAACAGCTGTATTAATTACGTCATATTTGAAATTTTGAAATACATCCGAGTTCAATGTATAATATGTATCAGGAAGTTCAATTTCAAAATTTTTATATACAATTTTGTTATATTCGTATTTATTTATTTGATTATTTGATTCTAATTCTTCTATTTCATTTTTTGTTAAAGCTCCATATAGTATAAAGTGATCTTTAATAGAACTTTTTATCCAAACCGGTTTGTTAAAATAATAATTATTTTGGTTGTCAACGCTAATAATACCCATTGAATCTAACCATATCAATAGAGTATTTCTTATTAAACTATTTTCTGTTGTATATGTTTTTATGACGTCATTTAATTTTCCATACTGGCTCTGCCCTCCTCCTGAAAGAATCAATACATCTATGAGGTTATTAACTTGTTCTTTATTTATTATTTCATTCATTTTTTATTTTTTAAAGGGGAAGAATTCCTGATTAATATACAATAATAGGGCTTCATGATGGGTTGATCTTTGAATATTAGAAATAATAAAAATTTCATCACCTACAGATACATTTGGATATCTATTTTGTAAATCATCATCCATTTCAATTAATTTATAATAATAGCAATTGGCATAAATGTATGCACTATTTATTCTGAAGTCCTCATTATTAATATGAAATTTTTTTAAATCAAATGGCAACTTTACTCTTTCAGGTCTTATACAAAATTTTATTTTGTAATTATATCTTTTAAATTTTTTACTTAAATAAGAAACATCAATTTCCCAAATATTATATATAAGTTCACATTGAATTGGTTTGTTTAATGTTAATTGTAAGTATTTAATTTCATTTGTATTTCTTATAATCCATTCGTTTTCATTATTTTTGGTAAAATAAAAATCAATGTGTTTGTCTTCAACTTTCAATTCGTCTTCTTCTATTGGTAATATAACAAATGAGTCTTCTATGGCTTGGAAATTTTTTAATCTTCTAAATTCATGGTATTCAAAGTTAGGGATTATATTTGTTTTAATTTCTCTCCTTCTGTCTTTATTTCCACTTTCAACAATTTCAAAATCAATCGAATCTCTACCATTTAAAAATATTTCATAATTTTCATCACAATTAAAATATTTGATACAATAGCTCCCGGCTTTAAGAAGACCAATATCTTTTGTACATTCCAAATTATTAGTTTCTTTAGAGAGATTAAGGTTTAAATAAATTTCATTATTATATATAATATGTATATAACCTTTGCTTAGATTATTCCATTTTATTTTTATTGGAAAATTTGATATAAATGATTTTATTCCTGGTTTTCCATCCGTTATTCCAATTGGGTTTATATCTAATTTATTTGTTTTTATAAATGATAATCCTTGATAATCAAATGAATCATTAATCCTATATAAATTAAATTCTAAATTTTGTTGATTTTTTATTTTGCAATGATTAAAATATATTATGTTATTTTTGTTTATTGTAGATTTAGACGCCAGTAATATAGGATTATCTTGTATTTTTATATCTTTTTTGTCATGCTCAATAAAGTACATTCTATTTGTTATTTTTTCTAACGCATACTGAAAGTTGTTTAAATCTAATCCACATTTACTGAATTTAACTCCTAATTCATTATTATCGAAATTTTCAGTACCAGAATAATTTTCAATAATATAAAGTATTCTATTTTCATTGAGCTTCACACCCCATGTTACGTCGACATATACAGTTTTACTTTTATTTAAATAAAAAATATTATTCTCCCCTAGTTCCGATTTGAAATTAAAACCATACTTAATTTCAATTTCGTTTTCATTATTTATGGTCCATATTCTATAAATTTGTATTTTAGATTTATTTAATGGCGTTTTTCCCTCTAGCAATTTTACTTTTTCTTCTTGATTTGGAATCCAATTTTCTAACCATATTTTTAAGCAAACGAAGATAATTTCTTTCGTTTCTTCATCTCTTTGAAATAAGTTCATTATCCTATCTGTTCCAGAATCTTCAATTATTTCTTTTATATCATTTAATGTTAAATCTTCTATATTATGAGAATCTGAATAACCTAAATTGTAAATAGACTTTTTAATTTTCTTTAAAGTTGTACCTTGAAATATAGAATGCGATTTAATTCTGCCAACATTGACAATATTAGAGTTTTCGCCAAAAATATTTAGCTGAAAAAAAACCTTATTGTATTTTATTTGACACAATTTTGCGAGATTTAAGATAAGTTTATTTATGTAGCTAGTTCTATCATTGATGACTTTAATATTTTTAGATTCTAAAAATGGATTAAAATATATCCAATAATCTCTTAACGAGCTGTCATCATATTTAAAGGCTCCGACAACTAAAATTGAGAACCTTAAAAAAGAATACTTTTCAGGATAATTGAAAGAATTATGAACTTCTCTAATAGCTGTATAATAACTTTCATTAATCCCTCCTGAATTTTCAATTTTATTTTTTAAAACTTGAATTTCCTCTTCAAGGAGACCTCCTTCTTTGATATATTTTTCTTTAACTCTTTCAAGTGAATCTTCAGAAATAGCTATGAAAACAGTTTCAAAGCATGTTAATCTTTTTGGGTCATTATATGTACAATAAAATTCAATTGCTTTGTTCCAAAATTCTTTTAGCTCCATAACTTTCTTTTATCTTCTTTTAGTAATTGGTTATATTTTATTTGATAAGGTTGGGTTTTAATTTTTTCA
>Ga0315906_10011641_pt1 | contig 10246 bp, 8 predicted proteins | sample LakEriMetagenome_4_FD_203526 | JGI IMG/M metagenome (GOLD analysis project Ga0315906, IMG submission 203526) | Freshwater fungal communities from buoy surface, Lake Erie, Ohio, United States - Buoy 2 MA122 | ecosystem: Environmental > Aquatic > Freshwater > Lake > Lake biofilm | place: USA: Lake...
TGAACGATATCCGCTAAATGAACATTGAGGAACATACTTAAATCGAGCACATCCATTGGCTTTGCCCAATAACTAAACATCACAGGAATAGTACTCAACACCTGCACATCTATGTGATGATGATTACACTCTTGAATTCTTTTATCAGGGTCCCAGCAGTTATCTTGTATCTCACGAAAAAATTTATCATCCATCATCATTCGCGCGCAACATGGCTTGTGATGATCTAAATTGATGAACCCTCCATAGCCATATTTTTCTTTAAAATTTGGAAGATGCTCCGGAATAATATGCGTATGAATATCGATTTTCAACATCGGATAAAATGAGATTTAGCAAATATTATATTAGGTTTGAGAACTTGCTGTATAGGATTGGAATTGTATAAACAAACCAAAATTATATTGTTTATTTTGAGATATCAAATTAAATTAAATAAAACATATGAAATAGAAAAACCTAATAAAGCTCCGATTTTTTGAGCCCAAGGCTTAATTGCTCCTTTTGTATAAAAATTCATTAAATAATAGATTGTGCAGTAAAATACAAAAAGAACATTTAAATTAACATTTGCTTCAACCCAAGTGGCAACAGAATAACCAATGTATGAAGAAATAAACACCCCTAAGCCAGCACTAAGGAATTGATTCAACGAATGTACATTTGCATCACTGTATCCGATTATTTTCTTCTGAATTGAACCAACTAAAAGAGTATAAAATGAAAGCGATATTATTGTTATCAATAATTCACTTATACAAAAAACTAAGATGGAAAGAATAAATGCCAATATTATCATGATGATTTAATTTTTATTATACGTTGATTTGTTTGAATAATTTATTGCACGAAGTTAATCATTTAAAGAAATTATAAAAAGCAGTTGTAGTTCGTTTTGCTTATTGATGAAAATAAAAAAGGCCCATCCGAAGATGAGCCTTTCAACAAATAAATTTTTATTAAATATCAAACTTAATTCCTTGAGCTAAAGGTAAAGCAGTTGAATAGTTGATGGTATTTGTCTGGCGACGCATATAAATTTTCCATGAATCAGAACCTGACTCACGTCCACCACCTGTTTCTTTTTCTCCTCCGAAAGCACCACCAATTTCAGCACCTGATGTTCCAATGTTTACATTAGCAATTCCGCAATCAGAACCTTCGTGAGATAAGAACGCTTCTGCTTCTAACATATCACGTGTGAACACAGAAGAAGATAATCCTTGAGGTACATTATTGTTTAAAGCGATTGCTTCTTCTATCGTAGAATACTTCATGATATAAAGAATTGGAGCAAACGTTTCTTCCTGTACAATATGAAAATGATTTTCTGCTTCAATAACACAAGGCACTACATAACATCCACTTTCGTAACCAGCTCCTGAAAGAACTTCTCCTCCTGTAATTACATTACCACCTTCTTTCTTTGCCGATTCAATTGCATTTAGGAAATCAGTTACTGCACCTTTATCGATAAGCGGACCTACTAATGTTTTTGCATCTAACGGGTGGCCTATACGAATTTGCTTGTATGCATTTACTAATTGTGCTTTGAAAGAATCATATATCGATTCGTGAATGATCAAACGACGAGTAGAAGTACAACGTTGTCCTGCAGTACCTACTGAACCAAACAAGACAGCTGTCATAGCCATTTTCAAATCTGCTTTTTCAGAAAGGATAATTGCATTGTTACCTCCTAACTCTAATAACGAACGACCTAAACGTTCTCCAACAATTTTACCTACACGCTTACCTACACGAGTACTTCCAGTTGCAGAAATTAACGGAACACGTTTATCAGCAAGGAAATTATCGCCAACATATTTTGATCCTCCTGCAACAAGGTTTAATACACCTTCAGGAACTTCATTCTCTTTTAAAACATCAGCAATGATATTATGAACTGCAATAGCACATAACATTGTTTTAGAACTTGGCTTCCAAACTACTGTATCACCACAAACCATAGCTAACATTGCATTCCAGCTCCACACAGCCACAGGAAAATTAAATGCAGAAATCACTCCTACAATTCCTAGTGGATGGTATTGCTCATACATACGATGACGAGGGCGCTCGCTATGCATTGTTAAACCATATAATTGACGAGATAATCCCACTGCGAAATCACAGATATCGATCATCTCTTGGACTTCTCCTAAACCTTCCTGATAAATCTTACCCATCTCATAAGAAACTAGTTTCCCTAGTGGCTCTTTATACTGACGAAGACGATCGCCAATTTGACGAACCACTTCACCACGCTTTGGCGCAGGCACCATTCTCCATTTTTCGAATGCCGCTTGTGCAGTTGCAATAACCTTTTCATAATCATCAGCGGTAGCCTGATTTACTTTACCGATTAGGGCTCCATCCGAAGAAGAATAAGATTCGATAATTTCACCTGTTGTATTAAACCACTGAGTACCAGTACACGCACCATTGTTAACGTCTTTAATACCCAATTGTTGAAGCATTTCCTGAATGCCAAAATCGTTTGCGCTCATATCTTTTTTAAATATTTGTGCAAAGGTACAAAACCGAATTGTTTTTACTAGAAAAGAAGATTAGAAGTAAGCATTTTCCCAATCAAAACCTTATTTGAACGGTTCAGTCATAATTGTTGACTAGTATTGATATTTTTCCGACTTTTATAATCCCAAAGCTTAATCATTTACCATGAAAAGTAAGGCCCCTGTTAAGAAAGAAACATGGCTAGCTTATTACTTTTCAAAATCTATTTAAACCATGAAAAAAGCACTAGTACTAATTGCTTTCTTTTTTCTTTTTACCTCGATACATTTATTTGCACAAGGCCCTCAACTGAGTGTGATTTCTAGTGATGTTGTTTGTCCTTCGAGCGGTTGTCAGCCTATTGCAGCTTCGGTTACTATTACTAATGCGGCACCTAATGTAACTATTGATGGTGCTTCCGTCTTTTTTTATTCTGGATATACACCTGCTCAAGATTCACTATCATTTACTCCAATGTTTGGTATCACGGGTACATGGAATCAAACCACGGGGGTATTAACCTTGCGCGGTGTTGCAACAGTAGCTCAATACCAAGCTGCACTTCAGACTGTCGTTTTATGTCATCGTACCTCTAATTTTGTGACGGGGTACCGAACAATTATTTATGTATTAGGTGATTTATTATATAACCCAGTTAACGGACATTACTACAAATTAATTCAATCCACTACGCCAATTTCATGGACTGCTGCTGTTGCCAATGCAGCAGCGACTAATTATTTAGGATTACAAGGATATTTAGTCACTATTACAGATGCTCAAGAAAATGCGTTTATTAGTCAGCTAGTAAATGCTAATACGTGGATAGGTGCAAGTGATGCGGCAGCAAGTGGGATATGGAGATGGGTGACGGGTTGCGAAGGATTAGAAGATGGTGGACAAGGAAGACATTTCTCTAATGGAGTTAATTTTGGTTGCACTTCCAGTACAGGAACAGGTGTTTCGGTAGGAGGTAATTATCAAAACTGGGCTGTTGATGAACCGAATGGTTGCCCGGGAGAAGATTATGCCCATTTATTTTTCTACGGATTATGGAACGACTATAGTAACGCTGGCTCATTCGTAACCAATTATATTATCGAGTATGGTTGTATGCCAGGTGATCCGTTTGTACAGGCTTTTGATAGTATCGGATTATATGTTAATGATTCTATTCCGAAGCCGAATATTACAAACAATCTTCCTGTATGCAGTGGTGGCAGTGTTACATTAACTGCGAATGGTACATATACAGGCAATGCAATTTATTCGTGGTCGGGGCCTAACAGTTATTCTGGCAATGTACAGAGTACAACTATTACCAATGCAACTCAAAGTCTGAATGGAAATTATATTGTTACAATTACCGATAGTGCATGTGTGGCAACACGATCATTTACATTAAATCAAGGTCCGCCAATTAGCTCAGCGTTGGTTTCAAAAACAGATGCCTTATGTTTTGGTGCAGCATCAGGCACCATTACGCAATCAGGAAATAACGGAGTTGGGCCATATACCTATCAATGGAATAACGGACAAACGGGGGCTACTGCAAATAATTTAATTGCGGGAACTTATACTGTTACCGTAACGGATGCAATTGGATGTACTGGAAGTTCGAGTTATACCATTGGAGAGCCAACAGTTTTAAATGCAGCAATTACGAATTCCATAGATGTTTCATGCCAGGGTAACGATGGACAAGCCACAATTTCAGCCACAGGTGGAACGGGGACTTATACTTACCTGTGGAATAGTGGGAGTGCCAATGCTAACGGTACTGGATTAACGTTAGGAACATTTACTGTGACAGTAACCGATGCAAATGGATGTACTAAAGTTGTGAATGGAAACTTATCGAGTATTCCTTCTGTTACAGCAACTGCCACAGGAAGCAATCCGACAATCTGTATCGGCCAATCCGCTACACTTTCAATAACTGCAGGTGGTGGGAAATCGCCTTATACTTATTTGTGGAGCAGTGGATCTACGAGTGCCTCAGCAACGGTTAATCCAATAACAACAACTGCATATACTGTAACTGTTACCGATGCAAATAACTGTACAGCTTCTTATACTTACAATGTAATAGTTAATCCGCCTATAACAACTACCACATCTGGAACCTCAACTGTTTGCAGCGGTGATTCGGTAACGTTAGGTGTTAACACAAGTGGTGGAAATGGAAATTACTCCTATCAATGGAGCAATGGAGCTACTACATCAAGCACGAGTGTGAATCCAACTGTAACTACAACCTATCTAGTTACTGCAACAGATAATTGTGGTACTCCAGCTAAAATTGACTCAGTAAAAATTACCGTTATTGATTATCCTACAGTTAAATTTGGACATACCCCTGATAAAGGATGTATGCCTTTAGAAGTTGTGTTCTTAGATAGTTCTTCAACTGCAGCAGGTTCAATTTACAATTGGAATTTTGGTAATGGAGATTTTTCAAATGCGATAAATCCAAGTACAATTTATCCTGATTCTGGACTTTATACAGTAGTCCTTTCGATTACTACTCCGCAAGGATGTACAGGAAGCGACACAGTTGTGAATGCAATTGAAGTTTACTCTACACCAGTAGCTGAATTTTCATTTGCACCATTAACACCTTCTATATTATTTAACTCGGTTGATTTCATTGATAAATCATTAGGAGTAGTTAATCAGTGGAATTGGGTTTTTGGCGACTCGCTTAGTTTTGCAACTACAAATGCTCCAAGCTTTACGTTTAATGAAGTTGGGAACTACGATGTGACGTTGATAGTAAACAATCAATATCAATGTAGCGACACAATTGTCAAAACAATATCGGTTGTGAACGATTATTCCTTCTATATTCCGAAGGCATTTACACCAAATGATGATGGGGTGAATGATGTATTAGAAATGTATGGATTTAATTTTAGCTCCTTTGATATAAAAATTTATACTCGCGAAGGTCAATTAGTCAGTCAGGCTGAAGTTAATCCACTATGGAATGGTCTTGATTTAAACGGCGATCCATCGCCTTCAGGGGTATACGTATATACCATTAATTTGCGTGAAACATTAAACCAGAAACGTTACGAATATAAAGGCACAATTACTTTAATACGTTAGGCAAGAATATAATTATCTTGGTCAAAGTACATTTCACCTTTTCAGTTAAAAACTATCTAAAAAACTATAAATTACAATTAGGTTTATCCTTGCTAAAAAACGGATTACCTTGGAGCTGATACAATCGCAAAGTTATTAAACGTCCAATTTACACGATTTATGTCCCAAATGTTTTTAGTCCTAATAACGACGATAAAAACGAAGTTTTCAAATGTAATTCAACAAACGTTTCAGATTTTTCAATGTCGATGTATAGTAGATGGGCTAATTATGTAACCACCATTAACAATTTAGAAGAAGGTTGGGACGGTATAGAAAATGGTAACATCATTCAAGAAGTCACCTACATTTACGTGTTTAAATTCACAGATGTTTTTCATGAAGACCATAACCTACGGGGCAGAGTTTCGATCATAAAACAAATCCGCTATTTATAATTTTATACAAACATTTTTCTCTTCTGTAAAAAACTTCAACGCTTCAAAGCCACCTTCACGACCAACACCAGAATTTTTCACTCCACCAAATGGAGTTCTTAAGTCACGTAGTAACCAAGTATTAATCCAAACAATTCCACTTTGTAAACTAGCCGCCACTCTGTGCGCACGCGTTAAATGCTGCGTCCATACAGAAGCCGCTAAACCATACGTTGTGCTATTCGCATACTTTAAAACTTCCTCTTCAGTATCAAAAGGCATTATCGTTACAACAGGTCCGAAAATTTCTTCCTGATTCGTTCTGCAATCATATGTTAAACCTTCAATAACAGTTGGTGCGATATAATATCCATTCGCGTGTTCTCCTTCGGGATGTAGTTGTTGGCCACCACATATAACTGTTCCTCCTTCTTGCTTTGCTAATTCAACATAAGAAAGGATTTTTTCCATATGTGGTTTTGAAACAATAGCACCAATCCAGTTTTCATCATTTAACGGATTACCAACTTTCAATTTCTTTACTCCTTCAACGAAAGCGGATTTGAATTTATCATAGATGCTACGCTCAACAAAAATTCGTGAGCCACATAAACATATTTCACCTTGGTTTGAAAAAGATGAACGCACAGTTGTTTGTACCGCCTTTTCAAAATCACAATCAGCAAAAATGATATTCGGATTTTTTCCTCCTAACTCAAGTGATATCTTTTTAAACATGGGTGCTGCTACTCGCGCAATTTCTTCTCCTGTTTTTGTTCCACCTGTAAATGAAATCGCAGGAATATCTTTATGCGAAACTATCGCCGCTCCTACTTTATGTCCGTAACCATGAATAATATTTAAAACCCCTGCAGGCATTCCAGCTTCAATTGACAATTCAGCTAAATGAAATGCTGTCATAGGCGTTATTTCACTAGGCTTAGCAATAACACAATTACCCGAAGCTAATGCAGGCGCAATCTTCCATGTAAATAAATAAAGAGGTAGATTCCAAGGAGAAATACAACCTGCAATTCCAAGTGGAGTGCGCATAGTATAATTCATCGCAACAGTTCCCATTGAATAAGCTTCATCATGCAAGTGCAAAGAAGCAGTTGCATAAAAATGAATGTTAGATACTGCACGAGGAATATCTACCGACTTTGATAACCACAACGGCTTACCGTTATCAATTGATTCTGCTAATGCAAGCTTATCTAAATCACGTTGAATTAAATCACTTAACTTAATAAGAATCGAAGATCGCTTTTCTTTCGGCATATCTCTCCAAGCAGGAAAAGCATTCTTTGCAGCAGCAACTGCTTGTTCTACATCACGCTCATCGCTATCAGGAATTAAACTATAAATAGTTCCTTTTGATGGATCATAATTATCGATGTAAGTATCCGAAACAGGAGCAACTAATTGTCCATTGATGAGATTAAGAATTTTCTTCATTGCTATATTGAATAGTTTACAAAATTACATTTTATCTATTGATCTGAAGTGTGATTTACAACAACAAATTGTCCTGTGGTAAATTCCTTAGCAATTACATTGACATAATACAATCCGTTACTAAGATTTGTAGACGGTAAATTAACTGATTGTGCCTCTGCATATTTTTGATTGAACACAACTTTGCCACTCATATTAATCAACTGAACTTGAAAATTGTTTTGTAGTTCGTTAAAATTTAAATTGATATTGTTGTTTGCTGGATTTGGAATAATTAAAAAATAATATTGCTCAATATTATCCTGCTTTTGAGATAAGGCTATACTTTGGCATAGTATAGTAAAGCATAATAGCAATAATCTATACTGCACTTAATTACTAAACAGGTTATTTACTCTGCACAGTAAAAAAGAAACTACAAGCAGCCTGTCCGTCCACCATCAACAGGAATATTTATTCCGTTGATATAAGCTGCAGCGGGCGATGCAAGAAAAGCTACTGCTGCCGCAATCTCCTCTGGCTTTCCAAATCGACCTGCAGGAATCTCTGATAACATCTCTTGCTCTACCTCATCGATTGTATGATTTTGCTTTTGCGATTTATTTTCGATGATGGATGACAATCGTTGTGTTGCTGTTGCACCCGGTAAAACATTATTGACTGTTATTCCAAATGGTGCGACCTCAATTGAAAGCGTCTTAGACCAATTAGCAACTGCTGCACGAATGGTATTTGAAACACCAAGACCTTTTAACGGTTGTTTTACGCTTGTAGAAATGATATTGATAATTCTTCCAAAGCCTGCTTCTTTCATTCCAGGCAATACAGCTTGTGCGATAAGGTGATTACATATCAAATGCTGATTAAATGTATTTAAGAATGCTTCTGTTGTAGCATTCACAATCGGACCTCCGGGAGGACCTCCTGTATTATTAACCAAAATATGAATTGGATTTCCTGCATTTACAAATGTGCTTACTACTGATGCTACTTGTGCAGGATTTGAAAAATCAGCTGCCAGGTAATGATGTTGTTGTCCATTAGGAGCAGGCAGTGAACTACAAGTAGATTTTAAAGCTTCTTCACTTCTAGCCAATAGTACAACACGTGCACCCATAGCGGCTAATTCAGTTGCTGCTGCTCTGCCTATTCCCTGTGAACTGCCACATACTAAGGCTGTATAATTCTGTAAATTTAGATTCATGCGATAAATCAATTAAGGATATTGCAAAGGAAACTTTGATTGTTTGATACGATTAAGTTACTTTGCTATTCAATACTACAAATGTAATCGCTATGGCAATCGCTACCCCCATTAATTTAAATAAATGGATTGATGAAAACCGACATTTATTAAAACCTCCTGTAGGCAACAAAGTTGTTTATGAGTTAAGTGAAGATTTTATTGTGATGGTGGTAGGAGGCCCTAATTCTCGTAAAGATTATCATTTTGAAGAAGGGGAAGAACTTTTTTATCAGATTGAAGGTGATATTACTGTTAAAACCATTCAGGATGGTAAGCATGTAGATGTAAATATCAAAGCAGGAGAAATGTTCTTGCTTCCTCCACGCATTCCGCATTCGCCTCAACGCGGACCAAATACTGTTGGATTAGTTATTGAAAGAAAGCGTAAAGAAGAAGAGATTGACAAGTGTATGTGGTTTTGCGAAGCTTGTGCTACCAAATTATATGAAGCTGAATTTTCACTGGAAGATATTGTTGAGCAGTTAAAGGCTGTGATGGAAAAGTTTTATGGGGATGAAGCATTGCGCACCTGTAAAAAGTGTCACGCTGTGATGGAAGTTCCGAAGTGAGGAATTACTAAAGCTTAAACTGATCAAGTTTAAAATGACTTTTTAGCCAGCGAGGTAAAATAATTGCTCCAACAAAAATATACGGGTAATAACTTAATATTCTCCAAAGGAATCCTAACGCTGACGCCAAGCCGTTCGGGATAAATTCATTTAAGAAGTTACTGAAAATGTATTCTGCAAGTCCGCTGCCACCAGGTGTAGGACTTAGTAAGATGATAATTCCCATTACTACTTGCTTTCCATAAACGACTGCATCGCTAACAACGCTTTCGCCATGAAAGGCATGAATAATACAGTTAACAATTGAGAAGCGCGCAATCCAAGAAGCAAAGGTTGATATAATTGTGATAATCCAATATTTTGAATTTTGATTTTTTAATCCTTTACTCGCGATAATTAATTGTCCTCCCGTTTCAATTGCATTCTGGTGCCATCTGTTTAATAGAGGTAATGACGTTAATTTTAATAGTAGCGATTTAATTATATGCGGATTAACAAACAATGCATAGGCAATTAAAATTTTGTAGGCGATAATTGAAAAATAAACTACCCAAAATGTATAGAAGATACTGCTACCAACAGTAGTATTAATTTGCACACTCGAGAACAGTGCTTGTTTTCCAATCAGGAAATAAACTAAAGGAGCCATTGTTGCTAAAAAAATTCCATCTAAAAAAGAAGAATTCATAATGGCAGTAATACTCTTTCCCATATTGATACCTTCTTTATTCAAAATAAAAATCGCGAATAGGAATCCACCGCCAAACATACCAGGCACCAATGCAGAGCTAAATTCCCACAGCATAATAACAATAAAAGATCGGTACCAACCTAGTTCGTAATCGGTAAGTGCTCTAACGCGTACCATATACGCAAAGTCGCGAATGAAGATTGAAACACCTGCTAACAACAACCATAATGTAGAAGAC
>Ga0315906_10011648_pt1 | contig 10243 bp, 12 predicted proteins | sample LakEriMetagenome_4_FD_203526 | JGI IMG/M metagenome (GOLD analysis project Ga0315906, IMG submission 203526) | Freshwater fungal communities from buoy surface, Lake Erie, Ohio, United States - Buoy 2 MA122 | ecosystem: Environmental > Aquatic > Freshwater > Lake > Lake biofilm | place: USA...
ACGTAGTCCGGGGTTACCGGTACGCGGTCGATCGGCGCAAAGGTGCTCGGCACGCCGCTGAACAGGTTGTGGCCAAACATCGGCAAGGGGCGGCCGAGGGATTGGGCAACAAAGTCCTGGAATTCGTTGCGCTCGGCTACAGGCGGCGGACCAACACGAGGTTCGCGACCATCGCGGCTATCCTGGATATCGCGTGGATCGAAAGCGCCCCGCCCACTCCGTTCGTCCGCCCGAGTGCGACCCGGGACATCGCGCGGGTCTGTCGGTGCATTCACAATGCTGGGTATGGTTGACCCCGGCATCCGCAGCGGCGGCACGCCAGTGACATCAATGCCTTGCCCGCCAAGGCCGGGGATATCGTTGCGGGTTTGTGCTTGTGCCAAAAGCGGGCCACCAGCAACCATCAAGCCGAGAATTACGGATAAAAGGAGTCGCGACATACCGTTTTTTCTGGAAAATGCGAGTGAACGCGGACGGCTTGAATGCTATCACAAGCCCTTGTTACGGCTACAGGATTTACCCTGGAAATACTCCAGATTGACCAGCCGCATTGGCTGCGGTGAAACCCGTCGATTGGGTGTAGTGGCCCCCGTAGCCCGGATGCAGCAACGCGCGCCCTGGAAGAAGTCCCCTTGGGGGGGCGCCCCGAAGGAAGTCCCCTTGGGGGAGAATCCGGGAAGAAGCAGCGCCGACTGTTTTTTCAAGCACCCCCCGGATTCCAGCCTTCGGCCTCCATCCGGGCTACAACGGCCGACGTTGGATAACCGCCTGCGTTTGCAGCAGACCCGTAGCCCGGATGAAGCGAAGCGGAATCCGGGAAGAAGCAACGCATGTATTTTCTCAAAGCCGCCCCGGGTTCCGGCCTGACGGCCTTCTTCCGGGCAACAAAATCGGGGGTTTGATCACTGCCCGTGCCTCCAGCATCTCCATGACGCCCTTTACACAGGCTCGCGGGGCCAGCACCTGAGTGTCGAGTTCCAGTTCCGGGGCCTCGGGCATCTCGTAGGAGGCGGATAGGCTGGTGAAATTACTGATTTTATCGGCCCGTACGCGGCGGTAGTGGTCTTTGGGCTTGCGCGTTGCGCAAAATTACACTGGGCAGCGGGTGTGGATTTTAAGGAAATCGCCAGGCTGGATCTTCCATGGCAAAAAAAGCAGCTCAATAGCAATACCTTAACCCACCGTGCCCACCATTCACTGCTGTGTGACACTTACTTACTGATGGACTGCCGTACCCACTCCGCACACTCCAGCACGCGATAGTCGTTGGCGTAGTCCCCCACGACCTGCACCGCCAGCGGTAACCCCGCTGGCCCGGTTCCGGCAGGCACCGTTACACATGGCGCGCCGATCAGGGTCCAGTTGCGGTTAAAAATGGAGTTGCCGGTCTCTTCCAGCCCAGGCGGAGCCTCCCCCGGTGCGCTGGGCGTGAGCAGCACATCAAAGTCCGCCATGATGTCGCTGAAACGGCTCCTGCAGGCTCGGGCAAGGCTGATCGCATCGGCGTATTGCTGATAGGGCACATCCCTGTAGCGCTCCACGGTTTTGCGCAGATAGGCACTCAACAGTTCAGGTTGTGTCGCGTATTCCCACGCCAGGGCCCGCGCCGCCTCATAGTTCATGATCAGTCGTTGTTCGTCGTATAGCCGGTCAAATTCATCGGGTAAGGCCACCGCAACGACTTTCGCGCCCCGAGCGGCCAGCGTAGTAGCCGTACGTTCAAGCAGCGCCTGGGTCGCTGGATCAGCGCTGCTCCAGCGGGAGGTCCTGCAGAAGCCGATGCGCGGCGCGCTCGACAAGCCCTTGGAAAAATCCGGTATCGGGCGCAAGGAAACCGCCAGAGTCAGTAGCGCGCAGTCCTCTACCGACCGTCCCATGACGCCGATGGTATCGAGCGACTCAGCCAGATGTTTGAGTCCTGCACAGTTGATGGTGCCGAAGCTGGGCTTGTAGGCCACGATGCCACAGTAGGCACCGGGGCGTATCGTCGAGCCACCGGTTTGCGTGCCAAAAGCCAGTGGCACCATGAAATCCGCGACCGCCGCCGCAGAGCCGCTCGAAGATCCACCGGGCGTGTGCGCGGGGTTGTGCGGGTGCCGGGTCGGACCCGGCATGCGCGAGGCAAACTCCGTGGTAACCGTCTTGCCCATGATGATGCCACCCGCCCGCCGCACCAGCGCCACACAGGCGGCATCCGCCTTTGGCCTATAGCCCAGGTAAATCGGCGAATTGCACTCGGTCGGCATATCGGCCGTGTCGATCACATCCTTCACCGCGACCGGCACGCCCGCAAGAGGGCCGCGCACGCCGCGTCGATCCAGTTCACGCGCCTGGGCAAGCACCGCCTTAGGGTCGATGTAGGCCCAGGCCTGCACTGCACCCTCACGCGCCGACACCCGATCCAAGCAGGCACGCACCAAATCTTCTGATTTCAGTTTGCCGGCCGCGATCTGACGCGCTGCCTCAGCCGCAGTTAGGTGATTTAGTTCAGTCATGATGTTTGCTTCCCGTTCAGAGGCAGCGCTAAGCTGTAAATAAAACTCATCGCATTGCACCCAATGGGCCAAACGCGAAGGCGAAAATGTCGGACGATTTTAATAACGAGTGTAACATTCACCCTGCTGCTTTTATCGTGCGACTACTCCCTATCTCACAGAGGCCATGCATGCACATCAAGGTGACTGGAATAAACGTTAAGTCCATCCGCTTCACACGCACGCTGCATGGGGTCGCGGCTTGCTTGGCGTTAAGCATGATCACTCCAGCTGCAGCCCAAAAAGATGCCGGTGCTGCAAGCTATCCCGAACGCCCGATCCGGCTGATTGATCCTTATGCACCGGGGGGCGGCTCCGGTGTGGTGGCCCGCCTGCTGAGTGTCAAGCTGGCCGATGCCTGGGGCAAGCAGGTGGTGGTCGACAATCGCCCCGGCGCGGCCGCCGCCATTGGTACCGAACTGGCTGTGCGAGCCGCAGCCGATGGCTATACCCTGTTGATGGGAACGTCAGGGTCCATCGCCATCAGCCCGCATGTGGCGAAAGTTCCCTATGACACCCTGCGCGATCTGTCGCCCATTACCCAAACCAGCGCACAAGCCATGCTGGTGGTATTGCACCCATCGCTTAAAGTCGATTCGGTAAAGGACTTGATCGCACATGTCCGCGCCAATCCCGGCAAGGTCACGTATTCCTCTTCAGGCGCCGGCGGTTCAGGGCACTTGGCTGCGGAGCTCTTCGAGTCGCTGACCAAGGTCAAGATGATCCATGTGCCGTATAAGGGCAGCGGACCAGCGGTTATCGCGCTGTTGAGTGGCGAGGTGCAGTTGAGCTTCAATAACATCCTCGCCGTGTTGCCGCAGGTGCAGGCCGGAAAGTTGAAAGCGCTCGCCGTCACCAGTGCGCAGCGTGCCAAAGCTGTACCCGACCTGCCTACGCTGGCCGAAGCCGGGGTTCCCGGATACTCCGCCACCTCCTGGAATGGCATGTTTGCCCCAGCCAAAGTGCCGCAACCGATCATCAACAAGATCCATGTCGAAGTCGTCAAGGCACTGAACGCCACGGATGTTCGCGATCGGCTCGTTAGCATGGGCTCCGATCCCGTGGGCAGTTCGCCCGAGGAGTTTCGAAACTTAATAGCGCTGGAGCATGCGCGATGGGGCAAGGTGATTAAGGAAAACAACGTCAAACTCGACTAACCCGACTCCAATAATCCCTAAAATCATCCATGGCCTCAGCAAGCTGGCGAGCTTGCGCATCGTCTTGGAGATCAGTTTCACCCATAGTACCGTCCACCACCCGGATGAAGCGCGCCCTGAAAGAAGTCCCCTGGGGGAGAATCCGGGGGAAACCTATGCGCTAGGCTGCACTAAGCTCATCCGGCTGTCGAATCAGACTCTCTGCGGGAATATCCAAGCCATGATGGAGCTTCCAGATCATCTTCAGGGTCAGCGGGCGCTTATGGTTAAGGATCTCGTAAACCCGGTTTAAGCGACCGATCATCGGCTCCAAATCCTTGGGGGTCAGGCCCTTTTGCTCCATCTGAAATTTGATCGCCTCTACCGGGTCGGGCAGTTCCAGCGGGAAGTGCTTCCTCTCGTAGGCCTCAATCAGCGTCACCAGTACATCAAGGCGCTCTCCATCGGCGGTATTCGCTTTAGCGCCCATCAGCGCCTCGACATCCTTCAAAGCCGCACGATAGTCAGCCTTGGTCTTGATCGGTTTGATATTCATCGTCATCTCCTTCAAATGGTCTGAGCATCAATCTCATCGTATTGTGCGTGTGTACCGATAAAACGGACGTACACCACTCGATACGGATAGTTAATCCACACCACCAGCCGGTATTTGTTGCCGGCAAGATTGAACACTACGCGCCCGTCGCGAAGGATACTGGCACTTCGAAACGACGCCTTTACCTCTGCTGGTGATGCCCAGTCCGCCTTAAGCGCTTGCCGGTACCAAGCCAACCCCGGCTCCTTGGCATCGCGATACAGGCGGTTATTTCCCCAGAACGCTTTCAAGGTTGAGAGGGCAATAATTCTCATACCCGCAGGATAGTCCCAAAATGGGACTATCGCAAGACCGCAAGCACTGGATCACCCTCCCCGTAGCCCGGATGAAGCGAAGCGGAATCCGGGAAGAAGCACCGTCATCGCTTTTCTCAACGCCCGCCCCGGATTCCCGGCCTGCGGCCTGCCACCCAAGGTGACTTCCTTCGGGGCGCCTCCGGGCTACGAAACCACCTAATCGGATGACCCAAAAGAAAAGGCCCGCGACATTAATCGCGGGCCTTTTGTGCAACTGGCGCGGCCGGAGGGATTCGAACCCCCTACCCCTTGGTTCGTAGCCAAGTACTCTATCCAGATGAGCTACGGCCGCCGAGAAAGGCGCGAATTATAGCAAAAACCTCCAGCCCGTCCTATAGCCCGAATCCCCCCTGCTGAAGGCTGGCCGCGGGGCCGCGCTTTGGTTAGCATGCACGCCTCGCATTCAACCGGAGCACGGGCATGAAAGTCGGCGTAGCAGGCATCGGCAGGATGGGCGCGGCCATCGCGGAACGGCTGCTCAAGCATGGTCATGAGGTCACTGTCTGGAACCGCACCCGGGCCAAGGCCGATGCCCTCGCGGTGCATGGCGCCAAAGTGGTCGACACCCCCGCTCAGCTCGCCAGCGCCGCCGAGGTCATTCTGTCGATCCTCACCGATGCCGAGGCCATTGCCGCTGCATTTGACGGGCCCAATGGTCTGCTCGCCGGAGATATCAAAGGCAAGCTGTTCGTTGAAATGAGCACCGTGCGCCCGGAAACCGAGCGCGCCCTCGCCGAACGCGTCCGCGCCAAGGGCGCTGCGCTGATCGACTGCCCTGTCGGCGGAACCACCGGCCCGGCGCGGGACGGCAAGCTGCTGGCCTTTGTCGGGGGTGATGCCGCCGACCTCGCCCGCGTGCAGCCGGTGCTGGAGCAGCTCTGCCGCCGCATCGAACATGTCGGCCCCGTGGGTTCCGGCGCCAGCCTCAAGCTGGCGATCAATCTGCCGCTGCTGGTCTACTGGCAAGCGGTGGGCGAAGCGCTGGCGCTGTGCCAGCCGCTGGGTCTGGAACCGGCGCGCCTGGTCAGCATTTTTGCCGACACCTCCGGCGGCCCCAATGTCCTCAAAACCCGCGGCGGCATGCTGTCCGACGCGATGCAAGGCAAGCCACCGGCCAGCACCACCTTTAATATTGATTCCATCCGCAAGGACATGGCGACCATGATCGAAGAAGCCCGCGCGCTGGGTTACGACGAGCTGCCGGTCACCGCCCGCGCGCTGGAGTGTTTTGATGAAGTGTCGCGCAGCGGGTTAGGTGATGGCGATGCGGTGATGTTGCCGATGACTTGGCTGAAACAACGCACCACGTAATAAACAGATGCCCGCCCTTGTAGCCCGGATTCCGCGTTCCTTCATCCGGGCTACGAACGACTTCAATCCGCCTTCATCTTGCGTTCCTTGATCACGCGCGAGAATTTCTTCAGCTCGTTATCGAGGAATGTGCTCAGCTGCTCCGGCGTGCTGCCGATGGCGTCGATGCCTTCATCCGCAAAGCGGCGCGCCAGTTCCTGCGAAGCCACTGCTTTGGTGAAATGCTGGTTGAGCACGTTGACGATGTCGCGCGGCGTGGCTTTGGGCGCAGCCAGTGCAAACCACGCGCTGAATTCATAACCGGGCAATACGCTGGCAATCGGCGGCACGCCGGGCAGCGCCGGGCTCTCCTTCAGGCTGGTCACGCCCAGCGCGCGCAGCCGGCCGGATTTGACGAAGCCCGTGGCGCCGGCAAGGCCGGAGAACGCGACCCCCACTTCACCGCTGATCGCAGCAGTCAGCGCAGGGCCGCCGCCTTTATATTGCACGACGGCGATTTCAGTTTTGGCGAGGTAATTGAACAGTTCGCCGGCGATATGCGGATTGGTGCCGGTGCCCGCGCCGCCGTAATTCAGCGTGCCGGGGCGCGCCTTGGCCAGCGCGATCAGTTCCTTGACGTTGCGCGCCGGCACTGACGGATGCACGCTGACAAACGACGGCGTTGAAGCCAGCAGCGAAATCGGCGCGAAATCGGTCAGCGCATCGTACGGCACCTTGCTGAACATCAGCGTGTTGGTGACCAGCGGCGTGGTGTTGATCAGCAGTGTGTAGCCGTCGGGTTTGGATTGCGCAACAAAACCGGTGCCGATGATGCCGGAAGCGCCGACGCGGTTTTCCATGACGATCTGCTGACCGATCGATTGCGTGGCGATCGGCCCCACCAACCGCGCCACCACATCAACGGTGCCGCCCGGCGGAAACGGAATGATCATGCGCACCGGGCGCTCCGGATATTTGGCGGTCTGGGCAAACGCCGGCGTGGCAGCGATCAGCCCCAGCGCGAGCGCTGCGGCAACAGAAATACGCATGGTGGTTCTCCTCGATTGATCTTGAATAGTCGGGCGGGGTCTTCTCAAAGCGCCGCCGCTCCGGTCGCCCGTCATTTAACCCCACCAGCGCAATGGCCGCAATCCACAGCGGCTTCGGGCCGCATTTGGCAGGTGAACTATCTTTACTATTAAAAACAATAACTTAAAATAACACCTCGTCACTCCGGTCCGACAAAACCGATATACGCCCCGCAGGCTTCCGCCGGTGTGGCCAGCATCGCGTGCTCCCCGGTATTGCGCACGCCGCGCTCCAGCGGCGGCAGCCCCTGCGCCGCCATCCAGCGCGCGGCCGCACCCATGCTGGTGGTGCGATACAGCGCCTGGAAGGCACCGGGCCCGCGTTGTTTCAGCGCGCGGGCCGCGGGGCCATCGGCATACGGCGTAACAATGCCCAGTCCGGTGGGCCCCAGCTGGAAAATCGCCATGTTCGACATGATCACCGTGCCCTTCTGCAGCTGGGGCACCGCCATGCCGAGGATCTTCGCGCACTGCGCCGCAGCGTCTTCCGCGTTCTCAACAACAATATAGGTACGCTCCAGCCCGGTCACCGCGTTGTGATGCGCGCCCGCGGCCGCCGGCCGGCGTTGCGCCAGCGGCGTCAGATGCTGGATAAAAAAGATCGGCAGCGTATGGGCGCCGCCGAGCATCGCCAGCTTCCAGCGCAAGGTCTGGCCATCCGGCGTGCGCCGCGAGCCTTCCATCGGATCGCCGACATCGATGCCGCGGCTGCGCATGCCCGCCACATCCGCAGCCAGATCATCACTCGCCAATGCAATCGAACGGATGCCGCCGCCGGCGGCGATGAATTGTTCGAATGCGCCGCCGCTGGCACTCGCCGCGCGGTATTCGGCAACATCACGGATTGCCAGCAGCTCGATGTATTCCTCACCATTCCAAGCCACCGCGTTGTGCGTACCCTTACCGGCATGGACACCGCCGGGCAGCACATTGAAGCCGAGTTTTTGATATTGCGCGACGCCCTGTTCGAGGTCGGGCACGCCGATGGTGATGTGGTCAATGTGCGTAATCATGGCGGACTCCGGTGTTTCAATGGAATGTTCAGGGGAATAAACAGGCCGCGGGCAATGTACGGCGCGGGCGTACAAAAAACAAGGTGGGGCATCGCTGCCCCGCCCTGTTGCTGCGAACCGGAATGCCGCGAATTACAGCTTGGCGAGAATCGCTTCCGCCGAAGACACTTCAAACTTGCCCGGGCCTTCAACGGCGATGTGTTTGACCACGCCGTTGTCGACAATCATCGCAAAACGGTTGGTGCGAACGCCCATGCCGCGTGCGGTGAGGTCCAGTTCCAGGCCCAGCGCCTTGGTGAAGTTCACGCTGCCGTCGGCGAGCATGCGCACTTTGCCGGCGGTTTTCTGGTCACGGCCCCAGGCCGCCATCACGAACGCGTCGTTGGTCGCCAGGCACCACACTTCGTCGACGCCCTTGGCTTTCAGCGCATCGCGCTGCTGCACATAACCGGGCACATGTTTCGCCGAGCAGGTCGGCGTGAACGCGCCGGGTAGACCAAAAATAACGATTTTCTTACCCTGGGTGGCGGCAGCAACATCGACTTCCTGCGGCGGCATCGGGCAGCCGTTGGATTCGTCGAATGCGGTGGATTCCATCAACTTGCCTGCGGGAAGAGTCTGACCAACTGCAATCATGGCAACATCCTTTCGTGATATCTGCGTAAACAGTCCGGGTTAAAACGAATTCTAATCCGACCGCCCGGCTTCATAGGCGCTCTGCAGCGCCCGGCCCAGCGGACTGATCGGGGACTGGAATGATAACGGACGATGCACCGACTGCTCCACCAGTTTGAGCAGGTATTGCGCATAACCCTGGCGCCGGCGGGCCGGGTGAACGAAGATGTATTCCACTTCACCATCGGGGTTATAGCGACAGTAGCCGATGGTGGTGTTTACATCCGTGAGCGTAAGGATGCCCGGCGTGTGATTGATGTTCAGTGGCGCTTTGTCGATCAACAGACCACCCAAACTCAGGTCACGCTCACGACCAACAAAGAAGCCGAACCGCCTGTAGTGAGAATCACGCGTAACCGTGTGAACCATACCGGCAATGTCGCCAGCTTCAGCAAAGCAAAATCCACCACCAGACAGACAATCAAGGCCAGCCCCAGCATCTGCATGCCGATGGACAACGGAAACTGCAGCGCCAGCCAGGCCCACAAGGCGGGCACGACGCTGTAACCATAACGCAGCCACGCTTCCCTGCCCCCGGCCCCCTGCTGCACGGCATAACCCCAATGCAGCGCCCCGACAAAACTGAGGATCAGCGCACCGTACTGGCTTAGCAGGATTTGCGTCACGGTACGCCACTGCTCAGGGCCAATGGCCGCAACAACGGCCAGGCCGATAAACGGAATCAACCCTGCCAGCCCAAAGACCAGGGCCGGCGTCACCCGCGCGCCTCCGGCAAGGGCAGGCCTTCGAGCATGGCCAGACGTAACAGTGATTGTTCAAGCAGCATGCGCGCGCGGCCGGCGGTCTGCTGCAGATCCTGGTGCACCGTGGCATCGAGTTCGCTGCGGATGCTGCACTGCTCGCTGTAGGTTTCGAAACTGGCCAGCGACCGGATCAGTTCGACCAGGTGTTTCGGACACTCGCATTCGATGCTGGTCGACGCCTGCGCCAGCATCTCCAGCGTCGCATTATCCAGCCGCTGCCCGGATTCCGCCGGCAGCGGCACAGCACTGGCCGGCATCAACGCGGCGCGGCAGCTGAAAACACCAACGACACTCTCGTAACGACCGCAGTTGAAGCAAAATTGGAGGTCGTCGTTATGGTAAAAAGCGTGGTCTGCACCGACAGGGATTTCGGTTCGGGATAGTCCTATAAAGTAATCATTGAACAAGCCAGCATCCAGATGTAACGTAACGCGGACGGTTTGACTAAATCACCTTAACTCACTGCCCATCCAATCAGCATGCCCCAGAATCCCACCCGCCAGCGCATCAAATTCAGCGAAGTCGCTATTGGCCAGCGCTTCTTCGATCCCATCAGCCAGGAATATTTCGTCAAGCAGAGCGACGAGATGGCCGCCATGGTCACCGGCATCGGCGACGGCACGGTGCCGGACGAGTTTGAACCCGACGACGTGGTCGGCATCGACACCAAAGCCTGAACGACCCGACAGCAATAAAAAAAGCCCGCAGCAATGCGGGCTTTTTTTATTACGATGACCCGTCCTGGAATAGGTTGACACTTCTGTGGAGGTGTCGAATGGGTGCTGGGGAAAAGCGAACGCAACGCGATTACACGCTGGCTTTTAAACGCTC
>Ga0315906_10011653_pt1 | contig 10241 bp, 10 predicted proteins | sample LakEriMetagenome_4_FD_203526 | JGI IMG/M metagenome (GOLD analysis project Ga0315906, IMG submission 203526) | Freshwater fungal communities from buoy surface, Lake Erie, Ohio, United States - Buoy 2 MA122 | ecosystem: Environmental > Aquatic > Freshwater > Lake > Lake biofilm | place: USA...
GGCAACGGTGTGGCAACGGCGGCCATCCGCTCTAATTTCTCTCAGGGATCCATCAACCAGTCGGGATTGGCAACCGACTTCTCCATCACCGGAAACGGCTACTTTCTAGTCCGGAATTCGTCATCCGGTGAGGTCTTTGCCACACGCTCCGGCAACTTCCGTCTCGACTCAGCGGGTTATCTGGTCACCGACGGCGGTCTGAGAGTCCAGGGTGTGGAAGACTTCCAGAAGGATCCCAACAAGATCGGCGACATTCGCTTCGACAAGGGGACAGTGCCTTCAACGGCCGCATCCACGGCTGCCTCGGCCGCCATCACCAACATCAGCGTGGATGGTTCGGGCCGTTTGAACACGTTGCTCGATGACGGCACGCAGTATGTGCGGGCTCAGGTGGTGCTGCAAAGTTTCAGCAACGAACAGGCCTTGGTTCGCGCAGGAAACAACCTGTTCACCAATCTGGGTGCATCAGGTCCCGCGTCAGCTCCTGCCGCTGGGGCCTTCACCTCGGCTCCTAATAGTCCAATTTTGAATGGGGCCCGCAAGGCCAACCAAGATGGCATGGGCCGCATTGAGCAGGGCTCTCTGGAGCTCTCCAACGTGGATGTGTCGCGCGAGTTCTCAAACATGATCACCACCCAACGTGCCTTTCAGGCGAATGCTCGCATGGTCACCACCAGCGACTCGATCCTCGAAGAGTTGGTCAACCTGAAGCGCTGATCCTCTCCCGGAGACCCCCATGTCCGACGCACACGAAAAAGACAAGAAGCCGGCAGCAGAGGAAACTGCGGGCGCTGCCAAAGCAGCCAAGGGAGGAATGCTCGTCCCGCTGATTGCGGCCTCCCTCATTTCGGTCGGTGGCAGTTTCGGTGTGGGCTTCTTTCTCAACAAGCAGCTCCTCAGTGGCATCAACAAGGAGCTGGCACTGACTCTTGCGCAGGTGGGCGCCTCCGAAGATCACGGCGATGGCCATGGGGCTGCCAAGGATCCTAAGGCGGCTGCCGGAGCTCATGGGGCTGATTCGAGCCACGGCAAATCGTCGAAAGATGACTCTCATTCTGGTGGCTCCGACCATGGCGCCGCACCCAAGAAAGCCGATGCAGCGGCTGGCCATGACGCTCCAAAAGCCAAAGACGATGGCCACGGCGGTGGTGGTGGGCATGGTGGCGCTCCGGCCAAGAAGGAGACCCCCGAGGAGGTCGCCAAAGCGGCCCAGATCAAAGCCGGTCTTTTCCCCTTGGGAGCCGATCCCATCGTAGCCAACCCGTCGGGAGACACCCGATTTGTGGTGGTCAAAGTAACCCTCCTCAGTGTTGGGCAGGCCGATATTTCAGCCCCAGTGGAGGCCAACATCGATCGATTGCGGGATGCGGTTTCGGCCTTCTTGGCGGACCAGCGCATTGATGACATGCAGAAGCGGGGCTTCCGCAGTCAAATGGCCGCACAACTGGCTTTAGCGTTCAACCGGATCCTGGGTCCCGGGACGGTCAAGGAGATCATCTTCCCTCAGTTCGTCATTCAGTGAGCGCTCCCGAACCAGCGGCCGCGGCATTGGCTGCCAAGAAGCCAAGCGAAGTGAAGCCCTTTGTGGTGGGGCAGGCTAGTTCCCTGTCTGCCCAGGAGTTGAACCGTTTCCGAATCCACAATGAGGGCATCGTGCGCTCCGTCGGTGCTCGACTCTCGTTGTTTCTCCGCACCGAGTTTGCCTTCGATCTGGAACATCTCGACGCCATGGAACTGGGACGCTTCGCGTCCAAAGCCGAACCCATCGATAACTACTTGCTCTTTCAGGTGGAGCGATTCCCCGGAACTGGAGTGGTAGGTTTTCCCAAACCGCTGGCTCTGGCCATTGGAGACCGAATGCTCGGAGGGCGTGGGTTTGGCGCCAACCCCGACCGAGAGTTGCGAGAAGTGGAGTTGGCGCTCCTGAACCAGGCGGTGTTGCTCGCCCTTAAAGAATACTTCTCCAAGTGGAGCGATTCTCAGGATGAGGCCAAGGTACGCATCGTGGGCCGAGAGACCAACATCAAGCTCTTGGCCGAAGATCATCCCACCGCCATCGTCTACATCCTCAAAGTGCAAGCGGTCATTGGAGATTGCTTCGCTACGGTGGATATCATTCTCCCGTTGGAGATGATGGCCCAAAGCATCCAGAAGGCCATGGTGAGCATGGCTGAAGCGGGGTCGGAGGCAGGCAATCTGGCCCAAGAGGCGATTCGGTGGAATCCGGCCTACAACGACCTGACGATGCGCATCTCAGCCCTTTGGTCCGGCTTGTCCATCACCCCCCGGGAAATCCTTCAGATGCGGGCCGGCGACATGATCCCGCTCGATCCTGCGAAGATCGATGAGGTGGAACTCCAGATCGAAGGCCTTCCTCGGTTCCGCGGTAAACTCGGCAGCGCCAACCGCAAGGTGGCCATCGAGATCACTGAGCGACTCACCTGACAACAACCATGCCCAACGACAGCACCGACAACCCGTCCATCGAGTTCCTCCTCGACGTCCCCATTCAATTGAACGCAGAACTGGGCTCGTGCGAGATGACCTGCCGCGAGTTGCTCAAACTCGACATCGGGTCCGTGGTTCAGTTGGACAAACCGGCACACGCCTCGGTGGATCTTTTTGTGAACACGAAGTTGGTCGCTCGCGGCGAAGTCGTCGTGGCCGAGGGGAACTTCGGCATCAAGATCAAGGAAGTCGTTTCGCGCCCGGGTTCCCTGCCCAAGGCATGACCAACCTAGCCCCAGCACTGCCTGCTGCCGGCGCCAATTCGTCAATGCTGGCGGACTGGACCCGGATGTTGGGGACGCTCTGCCTGCTGCTGGCCACTGTCTGGGTGGTCCTCCTCTGGCTGAAGGGGCGCAACTGGTTCAAATCGGCGTTGGATCGCCGAATCCGCATCCGAGTCGAGGAGAGCCGCGGACTCGGAAACCGATCTTTCCTGCATCTGGTTTCCTGCGGCAGTCAGCAGTTCTTAGTTTCTTCATCGCCTGCCGGGGTTTCGATGATCGCTGAGTTGATTCCCGAAGAAATTCACACATCGCCCACGGCTCCCGCGGTGAGTGATTTCTCACAGCACCTCAAAGAGGCGCTGCCCAAAGTACCGAGCAGCAGCTCAGGAACACCATGAACCCCTTGGACCCCAGCCTTGGATTCCTGCGTTCTACGCCCCTGCATGGCTGGACTGTGATCGTGTCTGCCATCCGGTGGTTCACCCTACTATTGATGATGGTTTTGGGGACCCTTCACCTGCAGGCACAAAGCGACACATCCGTAATCACCAATACGGCCTCCGCGGTACCCACCGGTGTGACGTTCAGCATCAACGGGCTTCCGAAACCTCAGGATGTGGATGTGACCATCCAGATCGTCGGTGCACTCACACTGCTCTCCTTGGCCCCTTCGTTGCTGATCCTGATGACCAGTTTCCCGCGGGTGATCATCGTGTTTTCCTTGGCCAAGAATGCCTTGGGTGTGGCCTCAGCCGTCCCAAGCCAATTGGTGATGGGGTTCTCGCTCATTCTCACCTTTTTCATCATGCGCCCGGTGATCCGGGATATTGAGACGACCGCATTGGCACCGTACCGCACGAGTCAGATCACCAGCACCGAGGCTCTGGATCGGGCTTCCCTTCGCATCAAGGCGTTCATGCTTCGACAAACGCGGACTGATCAGGTGGAGTTCTTCGCCGGATTGGCCGCTATTCCTCCGACTGAAGCCAAGGACCTGCCGTTGTCCGTGGTGGTTCCCGCCTTCCTGATCAATGAACTGCGGACGGCATTCCAAATGGGATTCCTGGTTTTTCTGCCCTTCCTGCTCATCGACTATGTGGTCGCGATCATCCTCATGAGCTTGGGCCTCATGTTCCTACCTCCAGCCAACATCTCCCTGCCCCTCAAGATTCTCCTGTTCGTGCTCGTGGATGGATGGGGGCTCATCACCAAGTCCCTGGTCAACAGCTTCCTCTGAGCGCTGTCGCCCCACTCAAGAAACGCATCGCATGACACCGGAACTGGCAGTGGACCTTCTCAAGCAACTGGTCGAGCGGATCTTCATCGTGGCTTCACCACTGCTCCTGACAGCGATGATCACAGGGCTCATCGTGAGTCTGGCGCAGACAGTCACTTCGCTTCAGGAGCAAACCCTGAGTTTCGTGCCCAAGGCGCTCACGGTTCTGGGAGTCTTGCTGGTGATCCTGCCATGGGCACTCCAGATCGTCATGGACTACACCATTGGCGTCATCGGCCTTATGGGTCGCATCAACCGATAGGACGCCCAGTGGACCAATTGTGGACAGGTTGGTGGGTGCTGTGGAGGACAGGTGCCTGCTTGTCCTCATCTCCGATTACTTCCGGTCGAGGGATTCCGACGCGGGTTCGACTCATGGTCACAGTGGCCGTGGTGTGGGCCATGATTCCGGTGGCGCAGCGACTGCCAGTGCCATCAATGACCAACGGTTGGCTCGAAATCTCGTTGCTGACAGCCCGGGAAACGATCATCGGTTTGATCTTGGGCTTCAGTTCCCGATTCGCCGTCTTTGCCGCCCAAGGGGCAGGTCACTTGATCTCCAATGAAATGGGGCTCCAGAGCGCTCAGATCTTCTCCCCCGGATCGGGTGAGCCATCCAGCGAACCCAGCGTGATGTTGGAGTTCTTGGCCCAATTGATCATGTTTGGAGGCGGCTTCTACGATCAATGGTTGCTGGCCTTTGCCGAGAGTTTCCAGTTGTTGCCAATGGTATCGACCGGCTCGACGGACGCCTCAGGACTGCTCAACTGGGTCGGAGGAATGACCGCGGCCACGTTGCTGCTTTCCATCAAGTTGGCGATGCCGGTGATTGCGGGAAGTTTCCTTCTCAATGTCGCTCTTCTATTGCTAGGTCGAGCTCTTCCCCAGTTGCCCGTCTTTCAAGACAGTTTTCTTTTCCGTGCGGTGGTCGGGCTGTTTCTCTTCGGTGCCAGCCTTCATTTGGCGGCACTGCATCTCAGCGCCCGCGCCCAGCGATTGCCGGGAGACCTGCTCGATGCGGCCAGCTTATTGCGGGTAATGCCGGGCAACTGAGAGGCGCGCCATGGCTGATGATCCCGAGAGCAAAACAGAGCAGGCGACGCCCAAGCGCCTTGAAGAATCTCTCTCCAAAGGCCAGTTCGCCCGCAGCGCCGAGGTCAACACGATTTTCAGCATCCTAACAACGCTCCTCATCCTGAAATGGATGGGCCCGGACCTTTGGAGTGAGCTGTCTTTTCAGTACCGTGGACTCTTGGGCAACATTCGGCCGGACCCGCCTTCGGCCGATTCGGTGATCGCGGGAGCCTATTCCAGCGGACTGCGACTCGCCGGATTCATTCTTCCACCGCTCGGAATGGCCATCGTGTCCGGCATCCTCGCGTCCGGGGTCCAGAGCCGATTCCATTTCACACCGGGTGCCTTGAGCCTCAACTGGGGACGTTTGAATCCCCTCGACGGACTCCAGCAGCTTTTCAAGCCAGGAATGCTCGTCCGGACAGGGGTGAAGATGCTCAATCTGGCGGTCATACTGGTGGTGGCTTGGAGTCTCGTGTGGGACCTGGTCAACCACCCGGTTTTCCTGACGGACGCGAGCCTGGAGGAGCTCCTGCGCTTCATGGCCAACGCGGTGGAGCAACTCCTCGGGCGCTTGCTCTTCGGGCTGGCACTCATCGTGGCGGCCGATTACGGCTATCAGGTCTGGAAGACCTCCCAGGATCTCAAGATGTCGAAGCAAGAGGTCAAGGAAGAGTCGCGGGCCAGCGAGGGTGATCCGGAATCCAAGGCCCGCATGAAGAAGGCTCAACGCAAGATGCGCTCGAGTTGGCGCAAGACTGTGCCGACGGCGGATGTGGTAGTGACCAACCCGACCCACCTTTCAGTCGCTCTAAAATTCGATGCCGCCGTGGACAAAGCACCTCGGGTGGTCGCCAAAGGTGAGGGGTTCAATGCCCTCCGTATCCGGGAGATAGCCCGAGAATTCCAAGTGCCATTGGTCGAGAACAAGCCGGTTGCCCAGCTGTTGTTCAAGATCTGCGAGGAGGGCGACGCCATCGACCCGAGGGTTTACCAGGCGGTCGCCGAGATCCTGGCCTTCGTCTATCGCACCAATCGTTACCGTTACTACCTCGGCAAGAATACCCCACCGAATGGCTAATCTTCTCCCTTCACCCGGTCTGTCGGTTCGGATGCCGAAGTCTCAATTGGCGGTTGCGTTCTTCGTCTTGGGCTCGTTGCTGCTGCTGATCCAACCGATCCCGGCCTTCCTGCTCGACGCCCTCATCGTGGTGAGTCTCGGGAGCGCCGTCCTCACACTGATGGTGGTGCTCTTCCTTCGGGATCCATCGGAATTCTCGACCTTTCCCACGCTCCTGCTCATCACCACGTTGTTTCGGTTGGGTCTCAACGTGGCTTCGACCCGGTTGATCCTCGGTACTGGGGAGGCAGGCCGGATCATCTCCGCCTTCGGTGAACAAGTCGTCGGCGGGAACTACGTCATCGGAGTCATCATCTTCGCGTTGCTGACGGTCATCAATTTCGTGGTCATCACCAAGGGCGCAGGTCGCATTGCCGAGGTGGCGGCACGCTTCACCCTCGATGCTCTGCCGGGCAAGCAGATGGCCATCGACCAAGAACTCAATTCCGGCGCTATTTCGGAAGTAGCGGCCCGACAACGCCGACAGATGCTGCAACGCGAAATCGATTTCTACGGAGCCATGGACGGTTCCTCGAAGTTCGTTCGTGGTGACGCCATTGCGGCCATTCTCATCGCGGTCATCAACGTCGTCGGTGGGTTTCTCATCGGCGTCTTCCAGCGCAACGAGTCGGCCCTCGAGGTGTTGAGTCGGTACACCATCTTGTCCATCGGTGACGGCCTGGTTTCACAAGTCCCCTCCTTGATCTTCTCGACCGCGGCGGCACTGCTGGTGACCCGAGCGGCCGCCCGAGAGGATCTCGGAACAGCGCTGGGGCAGCAATTGGTGCTACAACGGCGTCCTGTCCTCCTCACCGCCGTAGCGCTGGCATTCGGGGCCGTGATGCCCGGGTTCCCCACGATTTTGCTGCTGTGTGCCTCCGGCCTCCTCTTTGCATTGTGGCGGAAGCTACCCGAGCGCCCTGCCATCCCCGCGGGTTCCGAGTCCGGACCCGGTGATGTGTCCGCCAAAGACGCTCCTAAGGCCGGCCAAGAACCCATTCAGCAACTTCTCTCCGTGGATCCACTGGAAGTTCAGTTGGGATTTGGATTGGTGACCCTAGCCGACGTCAGCAAAGGCGGTGACCTGCTGGAACGAGTGACCGGGGTCCGTAAGAATTTCGCTCAAACCATGGGCTTCGTGGTGCCCTCGGTTCGCCTCTGGGACAACCTCCAGTTGGACTCCCAAGAATACCAGATCCTATTCCGCGGAAACATGGTGGGTCGAGGCACGCTGCGCCCGGGTCGATGGCTCGCCATGAACATCAGTCATAGCGACCAGGTGATCCCCGGTGAAGCCACCACCGAGCCGGTCTTCAATCTGCCGGCCGTGTGGATTGATGAACTCCACCGCAGCAGCGCGGAGTTGGCCGGATACACCGTGGTGGACTCCACCTCGGTGCTGGTCACGCATTTCCAAGAGTGTATCCGCCGCCATGCTCACCAATTGCTCAGCCGCCAAGATGTGGACGGTCTCCTCGACAATCTCAAGAAGACACAACCGGCCTTGGTCAATGAGTTGGTGCCGGCGCAACTGAATCTGGGCCAGGTGCAGCGCATCCTTCAGAACCTCCTCATCGAGGGTATTTCAATCCGCAACTTGGTGAGCATCCTAGAACGGGTGGCCGACAGTGCGGCGATCACCAAGAACATCGACGAATTGTCCGAACAAGCTCGACGTTCCATCGGGCCGGAGCTGGTCAAGGGCTACCTGGATGATCGGGGCAATCTTTCGGCCATCACGTTGGAGAGTTGGTTGGAAGAGGACTTGGCCAAAGGACTCCATCCGGGAGTCAGCGAGAACACCTTGGCCTTGACCCCCATGGCAGCCCAGCACTTGAGCTTCCATATTGGCAAGGCGATCCAGCCCGCAGTGGCTGAAGGACGCATTCCGGTGTTGCTGTGCTCAGGAGTCATCCGCCTCGGACTCCGAAAGTTCTTCGGCCCCACCTATCCCGACCTGCGATTTCTGGCCTACGAAGAACTGCCTCCACGACTCCGGGTCAATACCGAGTACTCGGTCCCCAGTCTGCCTTGATGCACCGGCATGAATCCCCAATTCCCTGATCGGCCTGCGAGTTCCCAGACCGGCCTGATGCTCTTCAAGGGCCACACGGCCGAAGAAGCATTGGCCAAAGTGCATCAAACTCTGGGCGCATCCGCCATCGTGGTGCAACTCAAGCGTGTCCCATCGGCCGGCGTTGGTCGGATCTGGGGAGCTATGGAGATTGAAGCGTGGGCTCAAGCACCCGCCCCATCGACACCTCCCCCAACGCCCCCGGCGTCACCCGTTGCCAAGGCGCGCTCCGCTCCGAAAGAAGCCCGGACTATGGACCTGCTCAGGAGCCTGGGTCTCAATGAGGAATCGGTCCGGCGAGTGCACCAGTCCATTCCTGTTTCGGGCGCGCCTTTAACAAACCAGGAAGCTTGCCTCCAGTTGGGGGCGGCCCTGCTCGCCGCGTGGGACAACGCCACCCAGCGGATTCCGAAGACACCCCGGCGGATAGCTCTGATCGGAGCCGCAGGCTCCGGAAAGAGCGTCGCAACGGCCAAGTGGATTACCATTGAATCGCTCCGCCACCAGCAGGAGTGCCGAATCTGGTGCCTCGATGGAATCGTCGCCAACTCGGCCGAGTTTTTATTACAGCACGCCGAACTGCTGGGGATTCCCGTGGAGACTACCTGGAATCCCGGGTTGCCGCCGTGTTCCCGGGAGTTTCTCGACCTGCCGGGTTGGAACCCCTCCGATCCTGATGTCTCCGATCGAATGGCCAATTTGCTCGACCGCTTTGAGCCCGACTGCCTGCTGCTGACCCTCAACGCCGCCTATGAGGCAGCCATTCTCCAGAATCAGATCACGCAGTTCCTGCCATTTCGACCGCATGGGTTGCTTCTGACGCATTTGGATGAGTGCGAGTCTCCAGCCAAAGTCTGGGATTTGGTCCTTGGGAGCGGGATCGCCGTGTTCGGGACATCGAGCGGTCGTTTCATCCCAGGCGGCTTCGATCGCACGGGTGGGGAGACGTGGATGCAGCGCTTGTTCGAGCGGGTGTGAACGGAGGCGCTCCGATCATCAGGGGACGCTCGTGACTTTTAGGGCATCCCGCTCAGAAAAGCTTCGCGAGTTCAGCCGCCTTGCTGACGGATTCGTTGCAGACCTGGTCCAAGGCTTCGCGGGGGACCTGATACCGCTGGCTGACCTTGTTGGCGAAGATCTCGTTCCACTCTTCGCCGTGGGACGGATGGAGCGAACTCACATAGTGCGCCGGATCAGGACGAGTCGGGGCCGCGCTATCATTGTGGTCCTTGAGGCAGAGCATCACATCCTCTGGCAATTCCCAGTTCAAAGCCACTAATGCTCCGACCTCGGCATGGTCCCATCCGAGAGTCTCATGCTCCAGCGCGTGGAGATCCCGCTTCTCCTCGACGGCGGTCGAAAAGATCTTCATGTACTCGTCCTTCTTGCTGCTGACGATCAACGGCACGCTGAGATCCTGCAGGAACCCGGCGGTGAAGGAGAGGTTGGCTTTGGAGGGTTGGACCATGTCTGCCAGTTCCCGAGCCAGGACCGCGCGACGGGAACTGGCTTTCCAGAAGTCACCCAGCGCGAACTTCGGATGGGTCTGGCTGGGCAATGCGGCCTTCGAACCGACGATCATCACGATGCGTTCGAGATCGGCATTGCCCATGAGCATAATGGCGTGATCCAGCGACTGAACCTTGCTCTTCGGCGAGTACGCAGTGGAGTTCACCGTGTTCATGACCTTACCGACCAACTGGGCATCGACCGACATCACCTCCATGATCTTGCCGGGAGTCGTGTCAGGATCTCGCAGCCGGCGTAGGGTTTCGAAAACGGCTTTCCGGAAACGCGGAACTTCGACATCCCCGAGGAGTTGGCGGATACGGTCTTTGACGTCGTTCTGAGACCACCCCGCGTACGGATTGACGATCGCCGGTGCGTCTGGAATGACGATGCCAGACGGCGTGGTGGCCGATCCTGGCACCCCCACCATGGCTCCCCCCACCGCAGTGCCGCGAA
>Ga0315906_10011655_pt1 | contig 10240 bp, 12 predicted proteins | sample LakEriMetagenome_4_FD_203526 | JGI IMG/M metagenome (GOLD analysis project Ga0315906, IMG submission 203526) | Freshwater fungal communities from buoy surface, Lake Erie, Ohio, United States - Buoy 2 MA122 | ecosystem: Environmental > Aquatic > Freshwater > Lake > Lake biofilm | place: USA...
GGAATAAGCGTTGCATCTGTTCCGTCTAAGTAAACCGTTTTCAATGCCTTCTTATCTTGTTCTGCGAAGTTTGCATCTACTGTTTTCAGTGCAGTAGATCCTGAGAGAATCAATGTTTGTCCATCGTCTAGCAGATTGCCTGTTGAGCAAACATTTCCCGATTTATCAGACACTACTTCTTCAACGTATCCGTATACTTTATCGCGATCGACCTTGGTGATTCCCGCTTCGAATTTTTCAGACCCTATACTAAAAGATAAATTCTTTCCCATAAGTTTTAATTGAATTGTTCCCAGCCCTTTTTAATGTTTTCTTCTTTCAGCTCTGTAATTTTTGCTGCTGCTTCTTTCTCATTTTCACACAAGAAAATTTCTTGCTCGAGCGGTGTTTTTCTTCCCGCACTGAAATCGGAATAGACCACAACGAAGGGCGAGTAGGAGCCCGATTTTTCTTTGTTGGTTTTTAGCGCAACGAATTTCCGAACGGCAGTGCCGCCTTTACCGCTCTTGGTGAATACTTCGCGCAAGACCATTTCAGAAGCCGCACCCGTCTCTGCGGAAGCACCTGCTGTTAATGGCTCACACAAGGCATAGGCCTGAAGGGTTCCGGCATCTTTCTCATTCGCCTTTTTATCTTCTCGCAGACGTGTGAAGTTGGGAGAAATAACGCTGAGTGTTGAGGCATTTCCAACAACGGTGTAAGTTGATTTATCGAAGTTCAACAATGCCTTTTTAATGGGACCGTTGCTGTTTTCGTTAATGAAATCCAAGCAAGAAATTTCAACCACCACTTCTGGCTTCACAAAAATGAAAGCCGTTTTTGCTCCGGAAACTTCGGTGTATTCGGAAGAGACACTGAGGGGTTCCAATTGCTTGACCAACTCCGTTCTTTCCTTTTCACTGAATCCGCTACCGCATTTGGTGATGATTTGAAATTGATTGTTTTCCAGTGCACATCCTAGAAGCAATTCGCGAAGCACTCCGGCTTGTTCACCGTTCGTCTCTGCGTATCCGAGAACTACTAAGTCGAGGTGGTGAACCTTTTTCACTTTGTATGCAGTACCATTGGGCAGTTTTACAACGAGTCCTTCGGCATTGTTTTCATCGGCTGATTTAAAGAACGCGATGATGTCTTTTCTGCTTTCGAATTTGTTTTGTTCAATGGCGAATACCTCTTTGTTTCCTTTGAGCCATTCTGAAAGGTTCTTGAACTTCTCTTCGGCTTCCCAAGCGCATTCGGCGCCAGAAACTTCGAGCACATCGAATGCCCCGAAGCGGAAGTCCGCTTTATCGGGATTGTCTAGCAACGCATTCACCTCGCGGTGTGAAGTGGGTTGATCGTCTTTAAAAACGCACAGCTCTCCGGCTATGACGCAATCTTCTTTTAGACTTTCAGCGGCTTTGGTTACAGCAGGCACTTTTACTTCTTCTCCATTTCTATCGAAGAGCTTCGCTTTTCCTTTTTTAACAGAAAGAAAAGCCAGGTGTCCGTCGTGTTTTATGGAGGCGAAATAGCATTCGCTTTCCGGAATTTTCAGGCCAATTTGTTCTGCATCTACCGGAATATATCGCGATGCAATCTTGGATTTGTAGGTGGTAATGGTTGTCATTTTTTCTTTAATTCTTTTCCAAATGTCCAAAGCGCTCTATCTAATTCGGTTGGGTGTATGTCTCCAATAGACTTCAATTGACTTTTGAACCAAGTAGAATATTTCTCGAAAGACCCCCAACTTTGACTTGCAGTTTTGGCTGACTTATAATCTTCATTTATGAAATACAAATACGCCCTCCAAACATGTTGATCATAAAGAGGGAATAAACGCGGATTTTCGCAATGTAAAACAAACAAAGTGTAGATAAATCCAATTCCATCAACTGCGTTAATATTGGCAAATATGCCGGTTTTTTCAAATGTCTTTTGATTGGAAATTTGAAGCAATTTTTGCTGGAAATTTGTATTGTTAAATTTCTCCCAGCCTTTTTTCTGGGCAGGAGTCCCTGCCTTCCAGCGTCCAGTGTAATATAGCGTCTGACCGTGAAAATCAAATGACTTATACCCCTGAGCATTTGACGATCTTATACATCCCGATTTCCAAGCGCCAAGTATTGAGTATTTATTATTTAAGTCAATTCTATCCCAAACCAATTTCTTGTAAGGCTCATAAGGATACTTGCCACCTTCGAATTTACCAGAATAGCATTTCACAAAGCTTTTATCCAGTTTTTTTTTCATCTTTTTCCTACTTTCTCTTTTTATTTTATTAAAATCGTTTTAAATCAGCAACTGAATTTAAATAATAATAAATATTACTCGTGAATGAAAACAGGTTGAATATTTTCTAGTTTTATCACAAACAAATCTCATGTGCTAGCAACTTGCTAGGTTTAAACTACTACTATTTTTTCTTAAGACATCTAATAGACAGACCTTGTTCCTTAAATTGATAGGATCTGTCAATATTGTTGTTATTGTATGAGAGGTATCGCAGCCAAGCAAAACTATCATTGAATGCGCTATTACTCCACCAATAACCTTCTTTACTTATGCCATCAAAACTACCGTTTATATAACGTGACCCGCCAGGTAGAGCACAAAATTTACTTTCATTACTTCCTGAAGTCAACCAAAAGATATCTCCATCATTTTTCCACCCTTGACCATTCTTAATTTTCCCACCTCCACCTATTTCTCCGCCTAAAAAATCTTTTAGATTTAACCATTCTTCATCACTAGGTGTATGCCACCCCTCTGGCTCAATCCCTCGAGGATCACTCAATGCATACCAATTATATAATTTCCCATATTTCTTTCCATTTTTCGAATCATTATCATAATAACACCAAGCAGGCTGTTTCTTTTTGCCAGCTTTTTCCCATTCTTTATCAGTCTTCGCTTCAGGAATTGGATCTCCATTTCTAAAATGCGCGACATCTAAATTTTTCGCCATCCAAATCTGCTTTCCAATCTTCACCTCTTCAATTGTGGTTTCACTTGCTACTTTCTTTGCGCTTGCTTTAGTGCCCACTGGTTTTGTTTTTTCTGCGGCTGTGTTCTTTGAGGCGGCAGTCTTCGCCTTCGGCACCATCTTCAAAAACTCTTTCTCAGTAATGATTGAAACCGTCTTCAAGGCCTTAGCTTTTGCCAGTTTGCTGCCAGCATCTTCCCCTACCACAAGGTAATTGAGCTTGGCACTAACACTTGAGAGCACTTTGCCGCCGTTGGCCTCTACCAATGCTTCGGCTTCATCGCGAGTGAATTCGGTTAATGTTCCTGTAAAGAGGAAGGTTTGGTCTTGGATGTTTGATTTGGTTGGCATATGTTTCTGCTATTAATCGATTAGCTTATTTATTCAATATTTTAATGGGTCGCAAAACGTTTTCTACGTCTTCAAAAAACTCTCTAAAATCGCCATTCTTGAAATTGACTACCCAATACTTCGTTCCTCCACCGAAACCACTTCCGGAAGGAGCACAACTCCAGTAGCAATCCTTTGCATAAGTACCTAGTTTTTTACGACTAGCATACATCAACTTCAATTGATCCATGTCTGGAATACTCCAGCCCTTTCCGAGTTTCTCAACCTCCTTTATCGCGTTTCCATAGGATATTGCTAGAGACAAATCCTTTTCGTAGACCTCAAAATCGCCAATAATAATTGCTCCAGTTGATGGAGCACCAGCATCCTTGGGTTTAGCACTTTTGACAGGAGCAGTAGTTGCTTTGCCGGCTTTTGGCACCATTTTCAAAAACTCTTTCTCAGTTATAATGGAAACCGTTTTCAACGCCTTAGCTTTTGCTAGTTTGCTGCCGGCATCTTCTCCTACCACGAGGTAGTTCAGTTTGGCACTCACTCCAGAAAGGACTTTACCGCCATTGGCTTCAACCAATGCTTCAGCTTCGTCGCGGGTGAATTCAGTCAATGTTCCTGTGAACAGGAAGGTTTGGTCTTGGATTTTTGGTTTGGTTGGCATAATTCTTTTTTTTGTCAAACGTTGTAACTTATTAATAACCAATTATCATAATACCCTTTAAAGGTATTACAAACCTATTAGAGGAATACATTGTATCAACTGCTGTGCATACGGTTTGAAAATCATTTTGTCCATTGGTTGTGGCATTAACATTCCGAACTGCTATAATTAAGTAGTGGGCATCTTCCATAAGGAAGGCCTCGAAAATATCTTTTAAATACAGATAATTGATTATTGCTGCAGCTGCCTCCACTTCAAGCACTATACCCGCTTTGGGATGAAAAGCATCTATTAAAAATTGTTTTTCTACAACTCCATTCATACCGTACAATACAGGAACGGCGATTTTTTTCCCCGATGCGCTGACATTGAACCCCTTCTTTTTCAAGTCACTGGACAGCACCTTTAGAACAGCAGCCGCATCGAGTTGATTTTTCTTCGTCAAAGCACCGTGATGCTTGTCAAAACAATCAACTACATGTATTAAATCAGCAGTAGGTTTTTCTGCTTTGGGATAATATTGATAATTCGTTTTATTGGGCATATTCGTTTGGGTTAATCAAGGCAAAGTCGCCTGAAAATTATTACTTAAAGTTTACTTCCTCTCCAGAAAAAGAGTACCATCCTCTAACTCTACTGCGAAGGTTTTTTCGATGGATTTAAAGTCTTTCTTAGTCATCTTGACCTTATCCAGATTGATTTCCACATCGTTCACCCCGCTATCGACGAGTGTCAAAATGCCCTTGGGGCTGAGCTCTACCTCATGGCCCCAAAATCCGGATATATAATATTTAAAGTCTTTTACTGGTGACTTACATAACTTCGATAGATCGCCAATAGCACCGCAATCATGCAAATACAGTTTTTCCACGGTCGAAGACTCTAGGCCATCCAATGTTGCTAACCGGGATGTCATCAAATTAAATACGCTCAAACTCGGTAAAGACTTTAGAAACTTCAAATCCTTCGTATTTACAACACTTCGCAACTCCAGTTCGGCCAGTTCTTTCAATCCTTCAAGGATTTCGGGCTTAAAGGCAGACTTAAAACCATTCTCACCGACCCCATTCTCATCCAGCGAGAATTTCTTCAATTTTTTTAAATTAGAAACTTTATCAAAATCAGCGAAAGATTTGGATGTTGTAACAATTTCCAATGACTCCAAATTTGAAAGATTTTCTATAAAATCCAAAGAGCATTTTTTCTCAATAGCTGCTTGCAACTTAAGGGACTTCAAAGAAGTGGGCAGCGAAACGTTAGCACCATCTGCCTGTGCGATTTGAAGATCGAGTATTTCCAAACCCTTCAAATTGGATAGATTCACTTGTACGGCTTCTTCATTGTCTGCGAATAAAGACAAGTCCTTCAATTCAGCAGCTCCGGTGATTGTCACCTTCTCTTCCTTTGTATTGGTTTTGAAGCTGCGCAATTTGTTGGGAAGTGTCAAAAGACTTGTCTCGCACTCATCGAATTCCAATGCTTCGATGTTCAGAGCAGACCAATCTACCTGACTAAAAATAGCAAACTGACGACAAATTATGGATTCAAATTTCTGCTTACCGATCTTATCGAGCTCTACCGGTAAGCGGTTATCGCGCTCCCAGTTATCATCTGAAAGCTCAAGCTTACTGAGTTTGGGGCATGCCTTTACAATTTTATCGAGTTCGATTTTATTGAACTTGGTGTAGTTCAACGTGAGCGAATTCAGTTGGCCTCCCACTACACCCAAAAGCGCCAGCACTTGCTTCTCCGTCATTTCACTCAAGGCTATCTCTGTAATTGGCAGCGTATATGTCCAAGCTCCAGCATCCGTGCACACCTTATCGAAATTCGGAATTTCATCGGGCGTGAAACTGTAAATTGACAGCCCACTGAAATTGCCGGTCTTTGCATATTCATCGGCATTATCCGCATCGATCGATACAAAATCGTCTTCGTAAGCCTTTAGTCCCTTTTCATTCTGGATAAAGTCAAAACTGATATTGTTGTCAGCCAGCATGCTGATGAGTGATTTCTTTTTAGCCATGTATTATTGATTTTAAAAATTTAAATTCTAATGCACCACAATACTTTTAAAAAAAACGTGACCAACGAGTATTTTTCACATCATACTTTAGAAGTTTTGTATATCGATTAGGATCGTCTTTTATATACGCTTTAACTTTCGAAACAAATTCCTCCTCAGACATATTGTATTTCTTTGCTAATGCTCTAAAGCTCGGATCGTCATACACTCTGCTATTAATAATACTCTCCCTTTCCTGGATAGTACTCGAGGCTATATCTCCAACTTTTTTAAAAATTAAATCAGAAATTTCTTCGCTTATATCATCATCCTTTTCTTTTCCTCGAAATAAATAGAAAGCTAACAAACCAATTATCAAAAAACAAATAGGAACTACATACTTCTCGCCAATCCAAACGAACAAAACCAATAATAAAACAGACATGCAGACGCCCAGGAGCAATTGAAATAGGGTAAAACTTCGTTTAACACTTACAGAATAAATGTTTCTTTGTATGACAAAAACTATTTTTTCCAAGCTAATAAAAGACGAAAAAAAACTTATAAGATACCAATACCAGTGCAGCTCCAACTCTCTAGTAAATCCAACTACATTGTTACCTCCAATAACTGTTGACAAAAAAGCACCAATAAAGAGAGCAAGAAACAAAGAAACTATTGTGAGAATAGAAAAATAGATAACTTTATTTTTCTGTCTAAACAAAGCCAACAGATAGCCGATAAACAGCAGTGTTAATAGTTGAGAAATCAAACGAATAAAACTTTTCATATTCTCTTCATTAATATGTTGACTATTAAAAAACAATCAAACTTACAAAAACAATCAGTTAATCCTATTTGATGTTAATACTAAAAACCCATACAAATAACGGGTTAATCAAACAAATAGTAGCTAAAAATCAAGAGTGTTTAAGCAATCAGAAAGAAAATAACGATTATCTCGAACTTCAATTCACGATGCCCACTATTTTTACCTTTTATAATCAACGATACATTATAAATTACAACATAATTTTTTACCGGCCTTTTGGCCCTTGTTCTTTTATCCTCATGCGAGGATGGATATGAAATGTGCACTCCATGAAACACCTATTTAACGACAAAAATATCTTAGCTATCATTTTAGCTAACGTTACTATCATATACCTACATAGCTTCGATTATTTCAACCACTATTTTCAAGTATTTGATGTTATTGACATATGCTTTACTGTTTATTTTATAATCGAGATAATATATAAAATACATTCAATTCAAGGCAAGAACCTAATGAATCGGTTCAATATCTACATCAAGGATTCATGGAATAAAATCGACTTTTTCTCGGTTGTCTTAGCTCTTCCCAGTCTAGGAGTAATGATAACAGAAGACCTTGAAGTCTTTGCAGGCTTTACTGTTTTAAGATCCTTACGTGTTTTTAAGTTACTAAGAATAATAGAATACATTCCTGAAGGTAAACGTATTTCAAAACAGTTGTTTCATGCCCTCAAAGCAATATTCTTTATCATTTTCGCCTTTTTAATATACTCGACAATTATCTCACTAATTTCTGTAAGCTTATTCAAGTCCTCAGCACCATATTACTTTTCAAACGCGTTCGATTCATTTTTCACTATTTTCAAAATTTTCAGTGGGGATGGATTCTCGGATGTTGTTTCTGAAATTGAATCAAACTCTAGTTTAAAATTTATCTATTTTACTAAATTCTATTTTGTCTTCATTGTGTTTACCGGAAGCATCCTCGGGTTGTCTTTAATCAACTCCATTTTCATTGATCAAATGAACTACATCACCGAGAAAAGCAATGAGCAGGAAAAGTCGGAAATAGAGAAAATCCGTGAAGAAATTACACAACTAAGAAAAGATCAGCAAGAACTACTCGCTTCTCTCAAGAAAGATGAGCAATAAAATTTTAAAAAAACTCGGCAATACCCTCAATGCTGATAACAACGACCATTCGGACTTTTGGTCATGCGCTTGCAGCGCTCTCCTGACTTGGTAATGCCAGAACATTGAACCGCTGTGCTACTCCCCGATTTATTTTGACTTTGACCTGAACTATTACTGGACTTCTTATACCAATTCCAACAAGAAACACATTGCTGCTGCTCTATCGCATTTTCAAGACTATCGGGTAAACTTGGATAAAAGTTTATTCCCGTTAAATGCTCAACGCTATCAATAGAGACAACAAAATTCTGTAAGCCCAAACTTGACGATTGGTTGGGTAAAACAAATCCTATCCCCTTCACACCAGGCTCACGATAATCCAAAATCACTTTGTAATAATAGTTGGGTACACTCACCTTGTTTTCCCCAATGGTACTCAAACCTGCCGTTAAAACCGGTCCGGTTACCACATAAATTGATTCGTTGTCAATCGCCCATGTTCTAACACACTCCTCAAGACTCTTCCATATACCCCTATTAAAGCCAGGCAACTGAGGACTCATATTGCTGTAATAAAAACTCTCCACCATCGCAACATCCGACCACCCCATGTCAGAAGCCGGTGCCAAATGACCACGATCATACCCTGAGTTTTTGTAATCCGAATCTGTAGCTGTTCCAGATGAAACCAATGGATCGGTGATGAACCTATCGGAGCGCTCGTATAGTTTATTCGTCTCTACTCCGGTCAACTCATAAGCCACCCAACTCGCTTGTTCATGCGCCTCATTATACAACAATGAATAACCGAAATGATAAATAATGCGGTCCGAACTTTTTACTGCCGGTAACTCATAACGAGTAGAATCGAGTTTCAAATTGCTATTACTAACGGAAGCTCTTTCATCCACCAATGGCGTCTCTGAATTTCTTTCTGTGGTATGATTGTCCGATCTCATACGACTCCATTGAACGCAAAAAAATGCGACGCAGCAAAAAAGAACTATAACAAGTAATTTCTTCCCCATTAATTTCAGCTTTTGGCCATGCGTTTAGAAGACCATTTTACTTCTGCAATATTAAGCCATCTCATCATCAAAACGGAACTATCTTGTACACAACCTTATCCGGGAACTTGAAGTGCAACTCATCCACTATGAGCAACATCACATCAATCAAATCGCCATCGCTTTTCAAGTTCGATTTTATGATGCATCCTATCTGGGCGTAAAATTCAAATTGACTGCTGTAGCTCATATTCCTACGGAAAATATGCCTCAACTGAAATACAAGCCAACTCAATGCTCCTACATGCGCGGTGAAAATAACAATATCGTCTTCAGAAGCTCTGTAATCTTTTTTATCTGTTATAATTAAACCTGTTCCCGCAAATGGAAAATGTTTGCTCGGGAATTTCCCCTTCGAAATCTGCCACTTCAAATTATCTATGTTTTCTTTCAGTTTATTCATGAACTTGTTTGTTTGTTGTTATTGTTTTTAAGACCTTTCATTATTACATAACCATGGAGAATAGTGAACTCTAATGATTTCTTGTCGAAGCGATTCATCGTAGTTAGAAGAAATATAGTTAGAAAATATCCGGCTGACTCCTACCGCCGAACGATGAACAAACAAGTGACCTCGTGAATATTCTTTTTGTTTTTCTTCAGTGATTTTGTAACACGAAAAAACCCAATAGTCATCCTCATTCACTTTCATACTTCCCAGAAACTCCGCTTGATACAAGTCGCTAAAAGCAGTCAACCATTTGCCCAATTGCTCAATGCTTACCGGACATTTCGGAGCACTTTCATCCTCGGCAAGTTGATACTGCGGCAAGTCAGGGAACTTTGTGGCTGAGAAATGCAGTTCCTTTTCTAAATCAGGATTCGATCGCGCCGCATAGCTTGCCACCGCCTCCCAAAAAGAAGATAGATTCGATAAAAACGACAGGGGTTTTACTCTCTTGTGAAGTTCTTCAATCATTTGCAATTGTGCTGCCGAAGGAACAATCTCCTTCGGCATGTAATAACACAAAAACGAAATCAAATACACACTAGACAATACATATCTTTCATCTTCCTCTAATGCCAGTAATAAAGCATAATCGAGCGTAACTGCTGCATTTACCGGTGTCTCCTCTAGCAAAGGAACATAGTCGTCAAACAAAGAACTCGACATCATACGCTCGTGAAAAATGGGATAACTCGACCACTCTACACGCGCTCTAAAAAAAGAACGCAGTAGTTCTAAACTTGGCTCCTGAACAAGAATTGGAATTAAATCCTTGCCTGGAGCTCTATTCATAATTGGTTCTCGCTGTAGCATAGTTAAATGAGATTAAAATTCATCA
>Ga0315906_10011657_pt1 | contig 10239 bp, 9 predicted proteins | sample LakEriMetagenome_4_FD_203526 | JGI IMG/M metagenome (GOLD analysis project Ga0315906, IMG submission 203526) | Freshwater fungal communities from buoy surface, Lake Erie, Ohio, United States - Buoy 2 MA122 | ecosystem: Environmental > Aquatic > Freshwater > Lake > Lake biofilm | place: USA: Lake...
TTGCTGGGCTCAGCTTTTGTGATTGGTTTCACTACATTATGGCATGGTTACAAAAAACATCACCACAAAATAACAACCCTGGTTTTGTTTAGTGCAGGCATGCTGTTGTTTACCATCAACCAGTTTGTAAGTTTTAATCATTCAAAATTGATATTGATTACACCTGCCGTGGTTTTAGTCATTGCTGCACATTTTTTAAATCATCGATACTGTGTTGAGGCAAAACATTGCCATAAGGATGATTGCAACCATTAATTTTTTACAGTTCAACAATCTCATTTCTTTTTCTGTTATTTTCTCATGAACACAAAAATCATTTCACTTTTACGTAAAGCAGGTATAGCAGAAGGTGTTTCTTTTTTAGTATTGCTGCTGATAGCCATGCCATTGAAATACATCTGGGATTGGCCACTGGCAGTAAAATATGTGGGCTGGGCACACGGCTTATTGTTTATGACCTATGTTGCGCTGGCTTATTATGCCAAAGAAACTTACAACTGGCCCTTCTCCAAATTCATCAAAGCATTTATTGCTGCATGGTTGCCTCTGGGAACTTTTGTGTTTGATAAAGAATTAAAGAAAGAAGAAGCCATCATTCAAAAAACATCCTGATTTATTCTTTAAACTTTTGCGGATGCACATTCTCCCATTGTGTATTCAACTGCAGCATTCTTCCAACACTCAGCAAATTCGCTTCACCATACAAATTACCAAGTAACGTAATGCTTGTTGGTAATCCCTGCCTGTTAAACCCTGTGGGCATACATAATGCAGGATGACCTGTGAGATTGGTAATAGCTAGTTGACTTCCTGCAAACGTAGGCGTTATCACCACATCCACTGTTGCAAAAAACTCCTGCATCTTTTTCATAAGCAAGTAGCGATGACGCTGTGCGTTTACATATTCTACTGCAGGAATAAATCGGGCACCTCTGAAATAATTGGGCCAGTCATTTCTGTTTTGGCGGGTAAGTTGATCATCAAGATCTGTTCTTGTTAATTCATCAAACGCTGCTGCACTTTCTGATGCAAGGGTGATGCCCACAATATCATAAGGATAAGCGGCACTGTCAGGAAAGTTTAGAGGAATCAATTGCACGCCCATCTGTTCAAATGCTTTCAACACTTTCCATTCATTGGCACTTGTATCTTTAATGCGGTCAAAGAAATTTTTTGCATAGCCGATGCGGAGTTTTTTAATATCAGTTTTTGCTGAATAATTAAACGGCATGTTTACTGCGCCCGGATCTTTACCATCTGTTCCTTTGATGTAATAATAAACAACAGCGGCATCTTCTGCACTGCGGCAAATAGGTCCAGTTTTATCAAGGCTCCAGCACAATGTCATTCCACCGCTGCGGCTCACTACACCAAAAGTTGGACGTAGACCAGTTGCTCCATTAGTATGCGAAGGTGAAACAATAGAGCCTAATGTTTCTGTACCAATTGCAAAGGGTACTAGACCGGCAACTGTTGCACTTGCGCTTCCTGCTGATGAACCGCTTGAGCCAAAGTTTTGATTCCATGGATTTTTGGTGCGGCCACCATACCACCAATCACCTTGTGCCAATGCGCCTAATGTAAATTTTGCTACAAGCACTGCTCCTGCTTCTTTCAACTTTGTATAAACATAGGCATCTTCATCAATCACCTGGTCTTTGTAAGGTGCAGCACCCCATGTTGTTTTTGTTCCTTTTACTGCAAACAAATCTTTTAATCCATAAGGAATACCGTGCAGCGGACCACGATAATTACCAGCCGCAATTTCTTCATCGGCTGCACGTGCCTGTTGCATAGCAATGTCTTCTGTTATACTGATGACGCATTGCAGTGTTTCGCCCCATTTTTTAATACGGTCAATAAAAAATTGTGTGAGTTCAACAGAAGTGATTTTTTTGTTTTTAATGAGTGCTGCTAACTGAAGCACAGAATAAAATGCCAGTTCATTTTTATTGGATGGCATTGAAACATTTTTTGGAAGCTCCCACTTCACTTGCTTTTGCACTGTTTCAAACTGCATACCCGGCAACAAAGGGCTTTGCCATAAACTCATGGGCACACTGTTTTCCAATTTGACTTGATAACGACGGTTGTATTGAATATTCCGTTGACGGATAACCATGTACATACTATCCACTTCCGCTTCAGTAAAATTGATACTGAAAAGTTTGGCTGAAGTTTTAATATCAGAGCGGGTAATGGTATCTGTTGTCTGGGCAAATGCAGCAGCAGTAAATAAAACAGCAAGGAATAAAAAAAGCTTTCTCATGTTTTAGAATTGAGCAAGAAAGCTACTGAAATTAGGATGAAGTTTTATATCCTGTTTATGAACGGAATTTCACCCACACATAATCATCCATTAACACATCATTTTTAATAATGCCCTGTTTGCGGATGCACTCCAGTTCAAACCCGTTTTTCTCCAGTGCACGCATGGAAGCTTTATTAAACTCAAATGTTTCTGCATATATCCGGTTTACCTCAGGATAATTTTTCCAGATAACAATACATATCAATGCAACAGCTTTTGTGGCAATGCCTTTGCCCCAATAAGGTTCGCCAAGCCAGTAACCAATTTCCATATTGTTGCGGGCAATATCATGTTTGGGTACCATGCCAATGCTTCCGGCAAATTGACTATCAACTTCAATGACATAATTGAAAACAGGTGTTACATCTACATTCAGCGCAAGCCATTCTTTTGCATCCTGCTCTGTGTAAGGATGCGGAAAAATATCCCGCACATTATCCCATATTTTCCGGTTGTTAGCCAGTTCAACCAAAGGCTTTAAATCTTTATTGAGCCAGGGGCGAATTAAAATGTCCATGTGCTAAAATAAGAACTCGTGATAAATTGTATTTCTTCAGACGGCTTGCAGCCATGCAAACGAAATGAAAAAAGCCGCCCCTTTGCAGAGAACGGCTTTGATACTTACAAACAAACCCGAAGTTTAGGAAGCCGAAGCCCCGATTTGAATTTCTTTTATCTTTTCACGAATCTTCTTTTCAATTTCATCAGCCAGTCCCTGGTTGTCAATAAGCAATTGTTTCACTGTATCTCTGCCCTGCCCCAGCTTATCGCCATTGTAACTAAACCAGCTTCCGCTTTTCTGTATAATACCCAGTTCAACACCCATGTCAATAATTTCACCTGTTTTGCTGATGCCCTCACCAAAGATGATGTCAAATTCAGCTGCTTTAAACGGAGGTGCTACTTTGTTTTTTACCACTTTTACTTTTACACGGTTACCAACGGCCTCGTCGCCATCTTTAATCTGACTCATACGGCGAATATCTAAACGAACAGATGCATAAAACTTCAACGCATTACCACCGGTAGTGGTTTCAGGGTTGCCAAACATCACGCCTATTTTTTCACGCAATTGGTTAATGAAGATGCAGATGGTATTTGTTTTATGAATTGTAGCTGTGAGTTTACGCAAGGCCTGGCTCATCAAACGGGCCTGTAAACCCATTTTGCTATCGCCCATTTCACCCTCCAGTTCACCTTTAGGTACAAGTGCTGCTACAGAGTCAATCACTACCACATCCAATGCACCACTTAATATCAAGCGGTCAGCAATTTCTAAAGCCTGCTCACCATAATCCGGTTGCGAAATCAAAAGGTTATCTACATCCACACCCAGCTTCTGCGCATAGCCGCTATCAAACGCATGTTCCGCATCAATAATGGCACAAATGCCGCCTTTCTTTTGTGCTTCAGCAATAATATGTGTTGCAATGGTGGTTTTACCACTGCTCTCAGGTCCGTAAATTTCAATCACTCTTCCACGTGGTACACCGCCAATACCCAGTGCCACATCCAATCCAATTGAACCGGTGCTCACCACTTCAATTTCATGAACGCCTTTTTCATTCATCATCATCACACTGCCTTTGCCATAATCCTTGTCAATTTTATCAATGGTAAGTTTTAAGGCTTTCAGCTTTTCGCTGTTTAAATTAACAGACTCCTTGCTCATTTTTTCTTTCTTTGGTTTCTCCAAAGTTAATAGCTCTTCCATATCGGGTTTGTTTTTGTTTGTAACTAATTTGTTTAGCAAGATTAAAACTAAAATTTTTATATTCCAAATATTTTAGCAAAATTATTTTGCCCCGATGAAGCTCTGAGGCAGGTATACCTGAGCGAAGCGGGGGCCTGCCAGTTTCTATGGCTGGGGTATGCTGGTTGAACGCTTTATGGTAGCTTCTGCTATGGCGCATCTATGCTTGTGCATAGGCTCTGCGGGCAAAGAGGAATGGCGGGCAAGAGCAGCAACCAAACTGCTTTCCATAATTTAACAAGCAGGATTTGCCGTGAAACTGATATGGTTTACCTTTGCACTTCAACAAAAAAAGTTTGTATATGAAACATCTCCTGAATGTAGCTGTGTTATTATTTGTTGGTATGATTGCATTTGCACAAAGCCCCACACCTGCTGCAAAAGGTGTAACCTATGGAGCAGGCGCTACCAACGAAAACACAGTTGCTATTACAGAAATGGAAAAGAAAGTAGCCACTGATAATAAGTTTGAAGGAAAGATTACCGCCAAAGTGGTGGAAGTGTGCCAGGAAAAAGGCTGCTGGATGAAAGTAGAAAAAGGTAACGGCGAAACCCTGATGGTGAAATTTAAAAACTATGGTTTCTTTATGCCTAAAAATCTGGTGGGACAAACAGTGGTACTGGAAGGTGAAGCAGTAGTAAAAGAAGTAAGTGTAAAACAACAAAAACATTATGCAGAAGATGCAGGCAAGAGCAAAGAAGAAATTGAAAAAATAAAAGAACCCAAGAAAGAAACACAGTTTATTGCGAAGGGTGTGCTGGTGTTATAAAAAATAAAATTCATAAAAAACGCCTGCTCTTATTAGAGCGGGCGTTTTTATTATACGCTTATTGTTTGATCAACTGCCTGCTTACCATTTCATCATTCAACCACAACTGTAATGTATAGGCAGCAGGTGCCAGTCCATTCAGAACTTTTAACTCTTCACGAAACACACCACTTACTTTTTGTTTAGTTGATTGATAGCATACTCTTCCGTCAGCACTAATAATCCTGTATTGAATTTCTTTGACAGTATTCAACTTAACAGTAAGTACAGTTGAAGATGTAACAGGATTCGGATTAATAGTAAATTCTTGCAATCCATTAATCGTTGTAACAGGTGTTGCACCGTTTATAATATTGCTAACATCAATACGCACACCGGGTAAATCAGGATAAAAAGTATTGCCGGGACATTGCGTAGCACAACCATCTCTGTGACCTGAAATGTTGTTGATGGTTGATCCGCTGTTGGCATGAAAAGAACTTAATAAAGGATCAATATTCCGTTCACATGCTTTCCATGCAAGTACCTGTGCCAATGTATTTCTTGCAGCAGGCGTAATGGTAATGCTTGTGTAATCGCCCAGCATACAAACGCCCATGGTATTTCCATTGGTACCACAAAAATGTGCACCCTGAATATTACTTACACTGCTGTTGTACCTGCCTTCATACAAAACGCCATTGGGAGCAACCAGCCAGTTGTATCCAATATCAGAAAAGCCAGCACCACCTGAACCTGATGGTGTGGTATGAAAATTCCAGATACCAAGCACAACTGCACCCCAATCGCTCGAAGTATTAGTACCTGCGGCATGATGTACTATTAAATGTGTAACAGTTGTGGTTGATGGGCTCCATACCTGTGTACAGCCCCAACCTGCACGGTTTACAAATGATGGTTGCGGTAATGTGCATGCAGTTGTTCTGTTTGAAGTAGTTGGTGGAGTTGAAATTCTTCCTGCCGTTTGCTTTAAATCGCCCGGGCTGAAAAAATTGAGATAGAGATTTGAAAGCAATTTTCCTTTAGCACTTCTGTTGGTAATAATTTCAACCTGGTAATAATGGTATTGCTTTTCTTTAAACTGAAGTTGACTTATAAAACGGCCCGGTGTTTCATTAACGTGTTCATCGGGTTTCATTGCTTCCCATTCACCCCAGTTTTGATTGTCTTCTGAAAAACGAATTCTCACCAGTGAGTTATTCCCATCATTACTTGTTTCTTCCCATGTTAAAAAATAACTCAAAAAAGGTGTTATATTTTTAAGAGGTGTTTTTTGTGCAGCCAGCCGCATTGTAACCGGCATGGTCTCATTTTGTGCACTATAATAGGTGGTTCTTGCATTCACATATTCTTTTACCCATGTTCTTCTTGCATCTGAGTTACTGAAATTAATATGCTCCGTTGCTTTTTCGCTGTTACGCTCCTGCGTGTAGGCATTGCTTATAAACAGAGTGAATAATAAAGACAAAAAGGCTTTCATGTACTATGTATTTGTTTCAATATAAGATGATTTTTACAAAAAGCTTGCATTACAATTTTTCTTTTTCTACCTTCTGTCCTCAAAAATTTATATTATGCAGAAACTCTTATTCATCCTTGCAGCAACATCTTTGTTAGCTGCCTGTAAAAACGAAACTAAGGCTCCACGTGAAGTAAAGCAGTACAGTATTGAGCAATTTTTCAAAACAGAAGGCGTCAATGGCGGCTCTTTCAACAAAGACGAAAGCAAAGTGCTGGTAAACAGCAATCGCAGCAAAATCTTTAATGTGTATGAATTAAACCTGGCAGATACAACTATGAATGCTAAAACCAATTCAACCGTTGAATCTTTTTTTGCTGTTGACTATGTTCCCGGAACGGATAACTTTTTATACAGTGCTGATAAAGGCGGCAATGAAAATGATCATATCTATTTACAACGAACTGATGGAAGCGTTAAAGACTTAACGCCCGGTGAAAAAGAAAAAGCCAACTTCTTCGGCTGGACCCGTGATAAAAAAACCATGTACTATGGTAGTAATGTTCGTAACCCGCAATTCTTTGATGTATATAAGATGGATACCGCTGACTGGAAACCAAAGATGCTTTACAAAAACGACAGCGGCCTGGATGTAAACAGTATTTCTTACAATGAACGTTATATAGTTTTAACTAAGAGTGTAACAACTGACCGTAATGAAATGTATTTGTTTGATGCACAAACCAAAACCACAAAAAAATTATCAACGGATAGTTTGGGTGATGCTACTTACAACGCTGCCGGTTTTGAACTCAATGATGAATATCTCTATTATATCACCAATGAAGGCAATGATTTTTCTTATGTAGTGAAATATAAAATTGCTGATGGCAGCAAAGAAAAATTCTTCAGTACCAATTGGGATGTAGTCTATATGTTCATCAGTGAAAATGGAAAATACCATGTTATCGGCATTAATGAAGACGCAAGAGATAAAGTGTTGTTATTTGACCATGCTACGGGAAAAGAAATAGAAATGCCCAAACTTGAAAGCGGTTCTATTGGAGGTGTAACTATTTCTCCAAGTGAAAAGAAAATGCTGTTAACTGTTGTGAGCGACCGCAGCAGTGCCAATAAATATTTATATGATCTTGAAACCAAGGAATTAAAGCAACTCACCAAAACACTTACACCAGAAATCAACAGTGATGATCTGGTAGATGCAGAAATTGTTCGCTTTAAATCATTTGATGGTGTTGAAATACCTGCAGTATATTATAAACCACACAATGCATCAGCCACCAACAAAGTACCTGCATTGATTTGGGTGCATGGTGGACCGGGCGGACAAAGCCGTGCAGGTTACAGCACCAGCATCCAGTATTTTGTAAACCACGGTTATGCAATACTTGCCGTAAACAACCGTGGCAGCAGTGGTTATGGTAAAGCATTTTATAAAATGGATAATCAGAATCATGGTGATAAGGATCTGAAAGATTGTGTGTGGGGTAAAAAGTGGCTGGCAGAGCAGAATTATATTGACACAGCTAAGATTGGTATTTACGGCGGCAGCTATGGTGGATTTATGAGCTTGGCAGGTATTATTCAATACCCCAATGAATTTGCAGTGGGTGTTGATTTGTTTGGTGTAGCCAACTGGATGCGTACGTTGAAAAGCATTCCTCCTTATTGGGAAAGTTTTCGCAAAGCATTGTATGATGAAATGGGTGATCCCAACAGTGCTGATTCTGTACGCTTGAAAAACATTTCACCTTTGTACAATACGGAGAAAATAAAAACGCCTTTATTGGTATTACAGGGAAGTAATGATCCCCGTGTGTTACAGGTGGAAAGTGATGAAATAGTTGCAGGTGCAAAAAAGAACGGCACACCTGTTGAGTATGTTTTGTTTCCTGATGAAGGGCATGGTTTTGTGAAGAAAGAAAATCAAATCAAAGCAGAGAGTGAAACACTGAAATTTTTAGATAAGTATTTGAAGAAAAAAGAACCGAAAGGAAAATTGAATTAAAATTAAAGGCCGCTTCAAGTAAGCGGCCTTATTATTATAATTTTTCATACAAAGCTCTCAACTTTTCTCTTGTCATTATTTTTTCCCAATCTTTACCCAATGCATTTTCCCATAGCGGTTTCATACCGAGCGATACATTCATCATGGTTTCAAATTGTTCATCACTCAAGCCTTTGCAGATGTCTTGCGGAATTTCATAACCACCTTTCTCCACCATGCGTTTGAATTCTGATACACCTGTTGGATAATATTCTTCCAGGTGATTCATGACAATGCAATTACCGATGCCATGCTTGGTGCCCAGCAAATAACTCAAGCCATAACTTACAGCATGTGCCACTCCTACCTGTGAATAAGCAATGCTCATGCCACCTGCATAAGAAGCCATCATGAGTTTATCATCACATTCATCATCCCAATTCTCTTTTTCCAAAAAGATATAACGGCAAAGCTCCAGCGCTTTTTCGCCATAGCTTTTACTGAACTCATTCAGATAGGTTCCTTCCAGACTTTCAATGCAATGGATATAACAATCCATGCCGGTATAAAAACGTTGATTGCCCGGTGCATCTTTGCACAACTCCGGATCCAGTACAATTTGATTGAAGGGTGTAAAATCAGAATTCATTCCGAGTTTACGTGTTGGGCCAGTGAGTACAGTTGTTCTGCTCACTTCAGCACCGGTACCGCTGAGTGTAGGGATACCCACTTTATAAACACCGGGTTGTTTTACCAAATCCCAACCTTGATAATCTGCCGATGAGCCAGGGTTGTTCATCATCAATGAAACTGCTTTGGCCAGATCCATTGTGCTTCCACCACCAATACCGATGATGCCACTTACAGTTCCAAATTCTTCTTTCAATTGATTGGCCAATGCATCAACATACGTTGTTTTTGGTTCGTAGGTAACATCAACAAAAATGATTTTATCTTTTCCACGCAACGGCACACGGCTCGCCAATGGTTTGCCTTCAAAAAAATGATCCACGAAGAAGATCATCGGCGCTTCTGCTTTTCTGTGTGGTGCAATAATTTCATCTAATTGATTAAAACATCCACGACCATACACCACATAATCAACCATTTTAAAATTGCGGAACTGCATATAGAAATTATTTGTTTGATAAATATGTATTTGCTTTCTCCATATCCTCCGGCGTATCAATTTCAACACCCATATAATCTGTTACAACCATCCTTAACGGAATGCCATGTTCCAGGTAACGCAGACATTCAATTTTCTCTGCTGCTTCTAATGGTGTTACCTGCCATTGGGTAAACTGCATCAACGCTTCTTTACGAAATGCATACACACCAATGTGCTCATAATAAACAGGTGTTACTTTTTTATCACGGTGATAAGGAACAACACTTCGGGAAAACATCAGTGAATTCATATTTAAATCCACCGCTACTTTTACATAGTTGGGATCTGCAATATGCTCCGGATGATCCAGTACCTGCATGAGTGATGCTACTTTCACCTGTTCATCTTCAAATACAAGCAGCAATTTTTCAAGCGGTTCCCGTCTTACAAACGGTGTATCGCCCTGTATGTTTAAGATCACATCCACATCCATATTGGCGGCTGCTTCTGCAATACGATCGCTTCCGCTTTCATGTTCTTTCACACTCATCACAGCTTTGCCGCCATTAGAAACAATCTCATTAAACAGCACATCACTGTCCGTTACCACTACCACTTCATCAAACAAACCGGTGGCAACTGTATTATCGTATGTATGACGGATAACACTCTTGCCCTGTAACTGCTGCATGAGTTTTGCAGGAAAGCGTGTAGCCGCATAACGGGCAGGTATCATTGCAATTTTCTTCATGTGCAATTAAGATTGAACAGCCTGTGCAGCCAGTTTTTGCAAGATGGCACAACGCTCAGTAAATTGTTCATCCGTC
>Ga0315906_10011659_pt1 | contig 10237 bp, 2 predicted proteins | sample LakEriMetagenome_4_FD_203526 | JGI IMG/M metagenome (GOLD analysis project Ga0315906, IMG submission 203526) | Freshwater fungal communities from buoy surface, Lake Erie, Ohio, United States - Buoy 2 MA122 | ecosystem: Environmental > Aquatic > Freshwater > Lake > Lake biofilm | place: USA: Lake...
ACATTTAATGGGGTACAGGGTACCATCAATATTCCTGCAAATGCTACTTGGGCAGTGTTGAACATTAAGCCCATTGCAGATGATGATATTGAATCAAATGAAACGGTTACGATTAGATTGTTATCGGGTGGTGATTATACGTTGGGCGCAGATTCAACATCTGTGTTGACAGATTCCATCAAGAATGATGACATTGCCAAACCAGAAATAACATTGGGCGAATTGCCAACTACATCACCAAACGGTTATTGTCAGGTATCAACAGATCTTAGTTTGGCTAAGCCTTATGTGTGGAATGTTCCAGATACATTGCCGGTAGGTTATTGTGGAGTTTCTGTAGATAATAATTTAACCAGAGCTAATACTCTAAATGTACTTCCATCAGGGTATTGTTATCCATATGTTTCTAGTTCAACAGATGAGCAAATATTAAGTGTGAATTTTGGAACGATGAATAATGATCAATACGGAATTGAAAACTGTCAAGCAAATTATACGGATTATGCAACAAGTATAACAGCGCCAATTGTGAATGTAGGTGATACAGTTTCATTCTCTGTAGTAACAGATGAGTGTGATGCAGCACCTTATTATGAAAGTGGATTGTCTATTTATATCGATTATAATAGAGATGGAGATTTTGATGATGTAGGAGAGCAAGCATATACTTCAAATTCAATAACTGTCTCTCCAAATACCCGTCAAGGTGATATTGTAATACCTTCTAGCGCAGCTTCTGGATTAACAAAAATGAGGGTGGTTGTTGCAGAGGGTTATAACACACCATATCCATGTATCAGTTTTGGTTATGGAGAAATTGAAGATTATGCCATCATGATTAATGGCGCACCGGTTTCTAATAATATATTAGATGATGAACAAATTAAAGCAGTTAGTTTCGGTTCGATGAGCAATACACAATCAGATGATTGCAGCACAAACTATACCGACTATTCAACTACTGTAGCTGCACCAATTGTAACATTAGGTACAGATGTTCTTTTCTCTGTATTTACAGATGAGTGTGATGCAGCACCTTATTATTCAAGTGGTATGTCAATTTTTATAGATTACAATAGAGATGGAGATTTTGACGATTGGGGTGAAATGGCTTATACCAGCTATGGAACAAGCGTTTCTCCAAATACCCGCTCAGGATCTATTTATATTCCAAACGATGCTGCACAAGGTTTAACTAAAATGCGAATAGTGGTTCAGGATGGTGTTGCTATCCCAGGATCTTGTGCAACATTGGGTTATGGAGAAGTGGAAGACTATGCCATCATGATTCATGGTGTGGAACCAGTGTTAAATGTATTGGGTGACGAACAAATAAAGTCAGTAGGTTTTGGAACCATGGAAAATCTACAATCAGATAGTTGTAATTCCAATTACACCGATTATTCGTCTACCGTTTTACCGCCTGTAGTATCATTAGGAGAAAGTGTTCCATTCTCGGTATTAACTGATGATTGTGATATGGCACCTTATTACGCAAGTGGAATGTCCATCTTCATTGATTACAACAGAGATGGTGATTTTAATGATGTAGGTGAAAAAGCGTATACTACAAATGGCACAACGATGTCGCCAAATACCCGTTCAGGTGAAATTCAAATCCCTGAATCGGCTTCAGTTGGGGTTACCAAAATGAGGATTGTAGTTGCAGAAGGAGTGGCTTCACCAGAAGCGTGTATGGCTATGGGTTATGGTGAGGTAGAAGATTATAATATCATGATTAAAAATTCGGCACCTCCAACGATTTGTCAGGGTGGTACTGGATCATTGTATGGTCCAACATCTGTAGACGGACATTCTATCTATTTATATGTTTGGAAATTGAATGGTACCCTTTTAAATGCAAATACTAGAATCATAAGTATCAATGCGCCTGGTAGTTATACTTTGAAAGTGTACACCTATAATGGATTCTCTAGTGTAAGTTTGCCTTATGTTGTAACCGCAATTGCGCCTCCAACAAGTCATGTTTACGAAACGATTTGTCCGAGCCAATTGCCATATTCATGGAACGGAAATAATTACACGTCAACAGGCAATTACAGTAAGATGGTTTCTAATGCCAATGGATGCGATTCTATTGCATACTTGCATTTGACGGTGAAATCAAACAGCTATGCTGTTGAAACCATCTCAGCTATTGATACATTTGAATGGCATGGTACGGTGTATAATGCATCTACGAATACCGCAACATGGACAGGCGTTAATGCGGCTGGTTGCGATTCGATAGTAACCTTAAACTTAACCATTATACCAATTTGTGTGCCTGTTGAAAGAGTTTACGATATCATCGCATGCAACTCATACACATGGCATGGTATACGGTTTACCAATTCGGCAACCGGCATTGAATGGACAACCTTAAATTACAGAGGATGCGATTCAACAGAAATATTGAATTTGACTATTAAGCGTTCTACAACAAGTACCACGAATATCAGTGTTTGTGCGAATCAAATGCCATATTTATGGAACAATACGATTTATAGTGTTGCAGGTACTTATACAAAACGTTTTAATAATGCAGATGGCTGTGATTCAACGGCGAAGCTTGTTCTAACGGTTAAAGCTTTGTCAAATGTTACAAACCATATAGCTGTTTGCGCAAACGATATGCCTTATTTATGGGAGGGTGAAGCGTACAATAACGCAGGTACTTTCATAAAAGTATTTACCAATGCATTGGGTTGTGATTCTACATCAACTTTAGTACTAACGATTAAGCCAGTTTCAAATAGCAGCAACAGTTTGTCTATATGCTCAAGTCAATTGCCTATGAATTGGAATGGATTAACACTAGCGGCTGCGGGTACTTATGTAGCTAATTTTAATAATATTTACGGATGTGATTCAACTGCTGTTTTAAACTTAACCGTTAAAGAAGTGAGTAATGTTGTAGAAACGGTAGATGTAACAGGGGTTTCTTATAGCTGGCATGGTACAACATATACGACATCGAATTATACTGCTACATGGATTGGTATAAATGCAGCAGGTTGTGATTCAATAGTAACATTAAATCTAACACTCACTAATGACTGTGTGCCAACACAAAGCATATCCAATGTAATTGCATGCAGCACCTATACGTGGCATGGAATAAGATCGACATCCTCGACAACCTTGGAGTGGGTGGGTGTAAATGCCGGCGGTTGTGATTCGGTTGAAATATTGAATTTAACTATTACAAATGTTTCTCCAACTACCTCACCAGCAAGCATAACGCAAAACTTAGTTAGCAATGTATGTGGAGCTAGGGTTTATCGTTACACCGCAGCAGAGGTTACCAATGCGACAGGATACAGTTGGACATTGCCGATTTCGGTAGGTGGTGTGTCTGGTGTTTTTGTAGATTCGGGAAATGCCACAAATTCAAGAGTAATACTAGTAAGGTACGCATCTACTTTAGCTGCATTTGCTACAGATAGTGTAAAAGTAAAAGCATTTTCACCTTGTGGTACTACAGGAAATCGGTCGGCTAAATTATTGAATACATTGTTTACAGTTCCGACAGCACCAGCAAGTATTACCATTACGCCAATTGTTACCAATGTTTGTGGTGCTAAGCGTTACAGGTATAGTGCTCCAGCTTTGCCGGCAGCAACAACCACTACGGTAGCTGCTACAGGATATATCTGGCAATTCAAGGGTGTATTGGGTGCGACCATTGACTCGGGTACAGAAAACTCACGCGTGATAACCGTTACCTTCAGCAATAATGCTGCAGCCAGTACCGGGGACAGTGTGAAATTGTGCTACACATCCGCTTGTGGTAACAGTCTGTTTAGAGCATCTAAATTGACCAATACATTGTTGTCTGCTCCTCTAGCTCCGGCAACAGTAACCATTACCTCTGTACAGACCAATGTATGCGGGGCTAGAAAATATCGTTATAGATCATCTGCGTTAGTTGCTGCGACAACAACTTCTGGTGCTGCAACAGGTTGGTTATGGTCATTACCAGCAGAAGGTGAAGTAGGTTCAACCGGTACGCTTGATTCTGGAACCATTAATTCACAAACCATCGTTGTGGTGTATACTTCAAACGCAGCAGCTGTTGCGGGAGATAGCATTCGAGTACGTTACACATCTGTTTGTGGATTAGGTGCAGCAAAAGCAACAAAATTAACCAACACATTATTGGGTGCACCATTGGCACCGGCAGCGGTAACCATTACCCCTGTTCAGACCAATGTATGCGGAGCTAGAAAATATCGTTATTCTGCATCAGGGTTAATCGCATCTACCACCACTGCTACAGCTGCAACAGGTTGGTTATGGACTTTGCCTGCTGAAGGAATCGTTGGATCAACAGGTGTTTTAGATTCTGGTTCAATTAATTCACAAACCATTGTTGTGGTATACAGTTCAAATGCAGCAGCCATTGCAGGAGATAGCATTCGAGTACGTTACACATCTGGTTGTGGATTGGGTGCAGTAAAAGCAACCAAATTAACCAACACATTATTGGGTGCACCATTGGCACCGGCAACCATTACCATTGCAACAGTGAGTGATATTTGCGGATCTCGTGTTTACAGATACACAGCGCCTGCACTACCTATTGCAACTACAACAGCCGGAGCGGCTTCGGGATACTTGTGGCATATGCCAACGGGTTCACTCGGAGTTACGGGTGTATTGGATTCGGGTTCGTTAAATGGAAGAGTCATCAAAATAAGATACAGCAGCAATGCAGCTGCATTAACTGGGGATAGCATTAAAGTTCAATACACTTCGGCTTGTGGCAACAGTGTTCCTAAAGCTCAGAAGTTATCAAACGTTGCGCCAACATTGCTTGCGGCCCCAACTACGCTTACCGGAACAACAAGCATATGCTCTATTGTGGGAACATCAACCAGTGCGAGATACATTGCTTCTTCGGTAACGGGTGCATTGTCCTATTTGTGGACGATTCCTACAGGAGCAGTAATCGATAGCGGAAGTAACGGATTGAAAATAAGAGTAAGGTTCAATACTGCGGGATCAAATGATAGTATTTTTGTACAGGCAGTAGGCACTAACGGTTGCTCGGGTACGAAGAAGGTGTTGAAGTTGGTAACCACAGGTTGTGTAACGCCATTGTTCTCAAAGTCACAAACACCATTAGCTCCTATAACAACCGAAGATCCGATGTCTGTATCGATTTATCCGAATCCAACAACCAGCAGTTATCAAATGTTTGTAAAAACATCCAGATATGCACAGCATGTAAAAGCTAATGTGTTCGATGCACAGGGCCGATTCGTTAAACGAATTGCTTTCAATTCGGATGAGACCATTACATTCGGTAATGATTTAAAGGCAGGAGTATATTTGGTTGAGGTAAGAGAGGGGAATAGAGTGAAGACGATTAGGGTTGTTAAGTTGTAGGTTTAAATAAGGTTTCTTAAGGTGAAGTGGCTTCAGAGGTTGTTTTTCAACTTTTGAAGCCACTTAAACTTTTTTTAATGCCAGCTATAAATTATCCTGTTGAAAAACGAATCAAATCCATCACCACCCGGTTAGATAATAGTTCTCCTAAGGGTACAAAAAGTCAGAGCGAAAATGAGAGCGAGAGCGATCATAAGCTCTGACTTTGTTTATTTGTACTAGTTAAGACTTAATCTGACAGTTGGGATTAAATTTGAAATAACAACAAACCAAATTTTAAACCCCAAAACTGTCAGAATGAAGTCAGAAACTAAGTTAATCAAAGCTAAGTTAGGACTGCTACAATTAGCAGAAAAATTAGGAAACGTATCTCACGCTTGTAAAATAATGGGTTACAGCAGAGATAGTTTTTATCGTATTAAAGAGCTGTACGAAACCGGAGGAGATATTGCTCTTCAAGAAATCAGTCGTCGTAAACCCGTCCCCAAGAATCGAGTTGAACCAGCCATAGAAGAAGCTACTATTCTAATGGCTTTTGAGCAGCCTGCCTTTGGGCAAGTAAGGGCCAGTAATGAACTCAGAAAGAAGGGAGTATTTATCTCAGCTGCAGGTGTTCGTTGTGTTTGGCAACGCCATGACCTTGAAACCTTTCCAAAGCGTTTAAAGGCTCTGGAGGCCAAGGTTGCTCAAGATGGGATAATTCTATCAGAAGCACAGTTAATTGCCTTGGAACGCAAGAAAGAGCAGCGAGAGGCTCATGGTGAAATAGAGACAGAGCATCCGGGATATCTTGGCTCACAGGATACCTATTACGTAGGAAACATCAAGGGTGTTGGTCGAATATACCAGCAAACATTTATTGATACCTACAGCCGTGTAGCCTTTGCCAAATTGTATACCACCAAACATGCAATAACATCAGCAGATATTCTTAATGACCGAGTACTTCCATTTTTTGAAGAACATGAACTTCCTATGTTGAGAATCCTGACCGATCGAGGCACGGAGTTCAAAGGGAAGCCTGAGCATCACGAATATGAACTATACCTCAATCTGGAAGGGATAGAGCATAGTAAAACTCAGGTTAGGCATCCTCAAACCAATGGCATATGTGAGCGCTTGCACAGAACTATGCAGGAAGAATTTTATGCTATTGCCTTCAGGAAAAAACTGTACGATAACTTGGAGCTTCTTCAGCACGACCTGGATGAGTGGATGAACTACTACAACAACGAGCGCCCACATAGCGGTAGATATTGCTATGGAAAAACACCTATGCAAACCTTTGTTGAATCATTACCTTTGGCAAGGGAAAAGATGCTCAATGAAAATGTTGAAGAAAATATCCTGACCCTATAAAACTAAAAAAATAAACCCCGATTGTCAGATAAAGTATTAGCTATTACAGTTTATTCTATCTCATCCTGTTTCTCGCTCTGACTGGTCCTGGCTTTTTTCTTTACTCTCATTCTGTTTCTCGCTCTGATTGGTTCTGACTTTTTTTATTCTATCTCATTCTGTTTCACATTATTCTTTCATTAGAAAGACGCAAGACACTACTTCCCTCTGATTATCTATCATCTTCTATGGCCTTTAAATGAGACAATCTTACAGCTAAAGCATCAGCAACCATGGCGTGCCAATAGCGGTTAGCATTGCCTGTGGGGTCAATTTGGCGTCCCGCCAACTCTCGTTTATGTTGTAAATTCATATCATAAACCGGAAGATTGTCTGCGGCAAAGTAAGTAGGCTTCTTGCCATGCCTGGCCTGCCCGCCTGCACTGATAGTACAGGCTTCACGACCAGGATAAAGAATATTCATTGATATAGGCTCGTTCTGTATGATTAGTTTGGAGACATCTTGTATGAACCAATACTCGGGCTCTGCGATTGATTTACCTGTTCTACCTTTTTGATCGGCTACTTCGGCTGCCGCCTTGGGGAAATTCAACTTTATATAATTGTGACTTTGAATACAGCAAGGGCCGGATATGATCACACGAATGCGATAAGTATGATCATCTGAAATTATAAGGCTTCCAAATGGATTTGACCATAGCTTGGCAGCATGGCCGTGAATGAAGTTTCCCGGGTGATATGGAATCAGCAGCGATAACTTATTATTTTTTCTGCCCACAAAAGCAGCCTTCCCCTTTTGGCCGTTTCGCGGCGAGGCGCCCGGAAGACCGAAAGATGAAACCGTAATCTGAATCAATTCAAACTGTTCCTTAATCAGGTCCTCCAGCAGTTGTGAAGGAGACCATTTTGCCGCCACCCCATTTTGAATATCAACGCCGGCTGGTTTTTTTGTAAACAGGTTTTGAGAACACTGCGTGAATACCTCTTCCGTTTCACCAACCGCAAAAAACAAACTGGATCGATTGCGACGAGCTGCTTCCTGATAAACCCCAATTATATCCTTTTGGAGACCATACTCCTGTTGCAATTTTTCATCATCCACAAGTTCAACACCAAACAAAGTTATATGAAGTCCCATGGCATCGGGATCGTGCGGATGCAAGGCAAGTAATGCAAGACGAGGATTAATAAGTAAATTATCAATTACCTCGAGTGTCGATGCTACAGCCTCCCGTTCAAAGGATTTCACAGATGGATCATAAGAGTTTACTTCTTTACCCTTTATAAGATTTCGAAATGCAGATGGCATAGGCCCGGCTTTCGAAAACCAGTCTTTTGCAGCTTTTAGTTCGGCCTCACTGCTCCATTCAGGCAGCCACAGTGGAATGGCAACAGTGCGCTTACTAAGCACCAGGATGGGGGCACTATCATACATCTTCTCGATCAATGCGGTGCTTGTTGAGCGACAACTGCTCCAGAGATACCCATTTTGTTTCCCCCCTGTACCCAGTAAAACCTGAGTTGCGGTCATTGCAAAAGCCCCCATTGTCGGGTTGAGCTCTTGACGATATTGATTTTTATAGAAATTGTCTGCTCCTTTGGCTACCGTGGCTTCCCCTTTTTTCCCCGTCTTTTTTTCTGATCTGTAGGCACTTAACAGGTACTGCATCACGTGTTCTGCGGCAGGAGCGGGCGCCTCGGCTCTTCGAAAAAAGCGCTCTGCCAGTTTTTCCCTATATACCGGAGGGAGGACGCTGATTGCACGATGTGCAAATACTCGCAGGCCTGATATTAGATATCGACTATCTGCTGATGTCCCCCGTTTTTGCGATTTATTTAGCAGCATAAAGTAGATTAGAAGATACTAATTTTACGAGAGTGTTTCCAATATTTATGATAAAAAAATAAAAAATGGAAAAGAAACCAAAACCGTTAAACGGTTGGCCAGCTAATTCAATCTCTTAAACTATTAAAAACCCTTCCATCTAATACTTTAATATGCTCATCATCTTTATCTTATTCCCTTCTCTGATTTCGAAAATATAAAAACCCGGATTCAAATCAATGCCATAAGAAATAGTTTCATCAGAAGAAAATTGAATCTATTAAACTTTTTTAACCTTCCTGCTTTCAGCGGGCGGATTTGGGTATGCTTATCGCTGAAATAATTGGACCTTCGCAGCGAATCCTGTCCTGAGTACAAATAAAAATCCCTTCTATATGAATTTTAATAATTTCTGAGGACCCCCATGAATCTATTAATCAATTAAAACGGCTTTATCGAAAAAATAATTTTAAGCAAATTATTTTCCATCAATAAGTAATCGGTTGACTCCACTACTCCATCACCTGTAATTTCTGATAGATAACATCCAAATAAGATGGATAAAACATCATTTTCCATTATCAAGTAATCCGCTGATTCTACCATTCCATCTTGATTCAAATCGCCACTCCAAATAGCAAATTTGCCAGGATCTATATTAGTTAAATTATTACCATACGCCTTAGAAGCCGCATTTGAAAAATCATAATATACACTATCAACTATGGCAAGTGGATGAGCACTCCAAGTTTCAATGGAGTTTCGATGCTTGATGACAATATATTGAGAATCGGCAAGTGAAGGGAAAACGGTTTTAGCTTGTCCGAATATATCCAAGATTGTCTTCACCGGTCCTGCTGAAAGTGATCCATTTGTACTATTCCTTAATTCAATTGAAATAGTATCTACCTCCATACCGGTAGCACCTTGGAGGCCTGAATTAAATAACGCAGATCGCATAATACCAGCTCCTACATAATATCCTTGTATCAACAATTTAACACTCACATCAGTACTACATGTAGGCTGTACATGTACTAAGAGTCTGGCCGTGTCTGAACAATATCCGCCATCCACCGCATAATTGAGTAAAATTTGACCACCAGCATGAGCAGTCAATACTCCTGAAACAGAATTTACAGTAGCGATAGAATCATTGCTGCTGAACCAATATCCGCCGGAATCGCCGGAAGTTGAAAATTGCTTGGTAAATCCGCTGCAAACCAGCGTATCACCAGTTATTTCACCTGCTAAGGCATTAACTGAAACCACATAAGCTGATGAAGTAAACGAACAACCATTACTATTGGTTACCGTAACAGTATAACTTCCGGAATCTGTTGCTGCATAAGTAGCACTTGTACCGTCAGAGGCAACGTTTACGCCTCCTTTTTTCCATTGGTAGCCATCAATTGTGCCGCTTCCTGCGGTTGCATTGGAAGTAAGAACAGTATTTCCTCCTTCACAAAATGAAGTGTTACCAGTTATTGTTGCGGTTGGTAGCGCATTAACTGAAACCACATAAGCTGATGAAGTAAACGAACAACCATTAGTATTGAATACCCTAACAGTATAATTTCCGGTAGCTGTTGCTGTATAAGTAGCACTTGAAGCGCCAGAGGCAATGTATAAGCCTCCTTTATACCATTGGTAGCCAGA
>Ga0315906_10011660_pt1 | contig 10237 bp, 12 predicted proteins | sample LakEriMetagenome_4_FD_203526 | JGI IMG/M metagenome (GOLD analysis project Ga0315906, IMG submission 203526) | Freshwater fungal communities from buoy surface, Lake Erie, Ohio, United States - Buoy 2 MA122 | ecosystem: Environmental > Aquatic > Freshwater > Lake > Lake biofilm | place: USA...
TAATTTCGGTGCCTCGCCTGCGCGGATTGGTTTTAGCAGGAGGCAAAAGCGAGCGCATGGGATTCGACAAAACGCTGATTGATTTCCGGGGAATGCCTCATCGCGATTATATGCTGGGATTATTCACGGAGGCCAATCTTCCGGTAATGCTAAGCGTTCGGGATGAACCCGAATCGACGATAGAAGGCCGGGAATACCTCGTGGATCGTTTCCGGGACATGGGACCATATGGGGCGATAGTAAGTGCATTTATGTACGACCCGGATGCGGCATGGCTGGTACTAGCGAGCGATTTGGCATTGTTCGATGGAGATATGCTGGCGGAATTAATTGCTGCTCGGGAACCCAGGCAATTCGCAACATCTTTTCGCAGTCCTGTAAACGGTGATGCGGAGCCTCTGGCAGCGATTTGGGAGCCATCGGCCTATCCCTGGCTATTACTTCGCCTAAGTCTGGGTGAGAGTTGTCCAAGATCGGTGCTTCGCAGTTTGCAGGTAAATGTGATAGAGGCGAAGGATGGACGAAAGTTGATGAACGTGAATACTCCCGAAGAATTGGAAAGAGCAAAGGGAGAACTGGGATTTACCTGAACAGATTAACGTTTTGATGTAACTTTTGGCGGAAATGAGTAGGCTCCATAAAGCATATCAATTAACAAATTCGATACAATCTGAAAAAGAAGGATTTCGATTTTAAGAAGTTTATCCGAGAAGCAGCCTATGCTCTTCGCTCCTACGGCCTATCACTCACCCACTCCTCCCCTGCTCCGGTAACCTCCTTTTTCCAAATCGGCACATCCTTCTTCAAGGTATCAATGGCAAACTGACAGGCTGCAAATGCCTCACCCCGGTGTACCGAACTCACGGCAATCAAAACCGGAACCTCGCCTATGCCCAACACTCCGGTGCGGTGAAACAGGCAAATTCTACCTATGCCAAAAGTCGCCATGGCCGATAAAGCAATCTTTTCCATCTCCTTCATAGCCATCGCTTCGTAGGCCTCGAACTCGAGCCGAACCACAGATGATCCCTTGCTCTTGTTCCGAACATGTCCCTCAAAAACTACCAACGCGCCAAAACCTTCTCCCTGAACAAATTCCAAAGCCTTATCCCGCTCCCATTCATTGGAAAACAATCCTGTCCATATTTGATCTTTACGTATCATCCTCCACTTACAGGGGGTATTATCGCAATCTCATCACCCGGATTTAATAGGCAATCGTCACCGACATACTCATGATTTACGGCGATCCTAAGCAATCCGGGTTCACCCATCGCCGGTATACGCGAGGAAAGAACTTCTCTAAGATCACGCACCAACGAACGTTCGGGAAGCTCGAGTTGAATGAAAGCAGTGCATAACGACTCGCGCACCCATCCGAATAGAAATATTCTTACCGAAATCACCCTTCAAAGATAGATTTTCGCCGGGGAATGATCATTCTCAGGATGCAAGATGCCTTTTGTCATAGTTAAAATTCATGCCCCGTATACCTTTATCCAAAAGATTATCGGTATCAATTATGACGGTAAATAGTTCTATAATCAACGATCGATTCGTTGTAAAAACACTTCGGGCAATTGCTCATCCGATGCGTTTCAAAGCGCTGCAACAAATTCATAAGTATGGAGAAATCCAGGTTGCCGAATTACAGAATATTCTGCACACAGAACAGAGTTTACTGTCGCATCATTTATCAAAAATGCGGAAGGCCGGTGTTCTCCGCACTAAACGCCACGGCCGAATTATTCGCTATTCCATAGCTGATCCTGCACTGATGGATTTATTGAGGGCTATGAACGATCTTAATTTCAAAGACACTCAGCGATCTTAATTGCACCATTAGATAAGCGCTTTAACATCTATTAAGCAAGTTTACCGCACTGCTTAGTTCCATTACAGGAGAAATGATTTAATTTGTCTTGTGCAGCGCTTTTGGATTCAGCAAATCTTCCCCTTCCTGCGGTGGATACCGCTGGTGAATGGAACAACCCTGCGCGACGATTTTTTCGCGGGTATTACGGGTGCCGTCTTGGGGTTACCCCAAGGTGTTGCCTATGCCATGATTGCCGGCCTGCCTCCGGTGTATGGCTTGTATACTTCCATGATAACGCCTGTAATTTCTGCCCTTTGGGGTTCAAGTTACCATCTTATTGCCGGTCCAACTACAACAGCATCTATTGTGGTATATGCCGCCATCGCAGAAAATATGCCCGGAGCGGGACCCGAAATGTTTATTTCATTGGCCATTACTCTCGCATTTGTGGCCGGATTCTTCCAGTTTGCTATGGGTCTGGCACGACTGGGTAACCTGGTAAACTTTGTCTCTCCTACCGTGATTCTCGGATTTACTGCCGGCGCTGCATTGCTTATCGCTTCTGGACAGCTTAAGCATGCGGTGGGTTTAAGCATTCCGGGGGGAATGAGTTTTGGAGCGAACCTCTCAGCCTTATTTACCCAATGCGGCAATTGGCAGGGCTATTCCATCCTTATAGCTTCTGTAACCATAGCGAGCGCTCTACTTATAAAGAAAATACAATCTCGGCTCCCTTATTTGCTGTTAGCTATGATCGTTGCCTCCTATGTCGCCTATATGCTGAATAAGGAGGGGGCTAATCTTCAAATGATAGGCGCCATGCCCGCAGGATTGCCTTCGTTTTCTGCCGACTTTTTCTCTCTTTCGATATTCATAAAAATAGCGCCGGATGCTTTCGCTATTGCTTTACTTGGACTTATTGAAGCAGTAGCTATCGCCAGAGCTATTGCTACCTCCAGCGGACAGATTCTGGATAGTAATAAAGAATTTACTGGCTTGGGCCTTGCCAATATGATAGGCAGCTTTTTCCAATGTTACCCCGGATCAGGATCCTACACCCGCAGCGGAGCGAATTACCAGGCCGGTGCCAAAACCCCCATGGCCGCCATTTTCGCCGGCATATTTATGGCGTTTATCTTACTCTGGCTCAGTTCGTTTAGCACATATCTCCCCTCCTCTGCCATGGGCGGCATTATTTTACTTGTAGCCCTTAAACTTATTGACATCAAACGCCTTCGCACCATTTTAAAAAACAGCCCCAGGGAACGGGTTGTACTGGCCATTACATTCTTCGCTACCATTTCATTCGATTTGGTATTTGCCATCCTTGCCGGGGTTATTATATCACTATATCTGCATCTGCGCGACATTTCCCGACCTCGGATGGTTATTCTAGCCGCAGACGTCTCCTTACCGGGGCTCAAACTTCTAAGCACCTGGCGACAACCCGAATTGCAGGTTTGCCCGCAAATACAGTTTATTCGAATTGACGGCTCTCTCTATTTCGGATCCGTAGACCATGTGCAGCAGGAATTAAAATCAATTACAGATGAAGCGCCGGAACACGTGGTTTATGTAATGAGCGGGGTGAACCAGATAGATCTTTCTGGTGCGGAATTCCTGGTCGTGGAAAGCCGACGGATGGCTCTTCAGGGAAGGAAACTCTATTTATCCAATGTAAAAGTGGGCGTCCGAAATTACCTTCAAAAAGGAGGTTATCTGAAAGAAATAGGAGAAAATCATATGTTTCTCGAAGAAATAAATGCGCTGGACTTCCTTCTTCCCCACCTCAAGTCTTCAATTTGTAAACCCTGTAAAATAAGGTGCTTTCATAATTGCCCCATTCACTGAGGCTCAAATTGTAACTTATGTTACTCCATGGCTCAAACCATGGCCCTACCTTTGCATTGTAATTACTTGGAAAGATTAGGCAGCAAATATGAAAATAGAACAAATATATACCGGATGCCTTGCGCAGGGAGCCTATTACATCGAGTCTGATGGAGAAGCAGCCATTATTGACCCTCTGCGCGAAACCGAGCCATATTTAGAAAGAGTACGAGATGATAAGGCTACTATTAAATACATTTTTGAAACTCATTTTCATGCCGATTTTGTCTCGGGACATATAGATCTTGCCCGCAAGAGCGGCGCAACCATCGTGTATGGCCCTACCGCTAAAACGGAATACCAAGTCCATGTTGCTCAAGACGGAGAGATTTTCAATTTGGGGAAAATTAAAATCAAAGCATTACACACACCGGGACACACCCTGGAATCTACAACGTACCTCCTTTTCGACGAGAGCGGAAAAGAACATGCAATTTTTTCAGGCGATACTCTCTTTATAGGAGATGTAGGCCGACCGGACCTTGCGGTTAAATCTAACCTCAGCCAGGAAGACCTCGCCGGCCTGCTTTTCGATTCACTTCGGGAAAAAATAATGCCACTTTCCAATGAGGTCATCGTTTATCCGGCGCATGGTGCCGGTTCTGCCTGCGGAAAAAACATGAGCAAAGAAACATGGGACACCCTGGGAAACCAGAAGATTGTGAACTATGCACTAAGGTCAGAAATGACCAAATCGGAATTCATAAAAGAAGTTACTACAGGCATTGCACCTCCCCCTCAGTATTTTGCGAAGAACGCTATAATGAATAAAACCGGTTATGCAGCCATCGAAGAGGTGCTGACAACAGGAAGTACCCCACTGAATTCCGAAGCCTTCGAAGAAATCGTAAACAAAGAAAACGCGCTTGTACTCGACACCCGATCTGCAGAAGAATTTGCCGCTGCACATATACCGAATTCCATATTCATTGGCATCGATGGGAACTTTGCTCCCTGGGTCGGAGCACTGATTACAGATCTTAAGCAAGCTATCGTGTTCATTGCCCCATCAGGCAGGGAAGAAGAAGTGGTTCTCCGGCTTTCCCGCGTAGGCTATGACCACACAATGGGATTCCTTCAGGGTGGTATAGATGCGTGGATCAAGGATGGCAAGGAAGTCGCTGGCATCAACTCTATTAGCGCTGAGGAATTTTCAGAAAAGCTGGCACAAGAAAAACTAGATATTCTAGACGTCCGTAAACCGGCCGAATATCTTTCGGAACATCTTCCTGACGCTATGAACATGCCCCTTGATTACATTAACACTCGCATGTCTGACCTCAAGCGCAATAAAGAGTATTATTTGCATTGCGCCGGTGGATATCGTTCCATGATTTTCGCCTCCATTCTGCAAGCCCGAGGTTTCGACAAATTGGTGAATATAAATGGTGGCTTCGCCGCCATAAAGAAAGCCGGCGCAGCGGTAACCGACTACGTTTGTCCAAGCACTATAACCGAATAATACAAACACGCTTAGCTATGTTTAAAAATCTCAACAATGAAGAATTCCAATTGGGAATGCAAGCACCAGATGCCGTTATTATAGATGTCCGCACCAACGGCGAGGTAAGTGAAGGAATTATTCCAGGCGCCAAGCATATCGACATAATGGGCGGAAATTTTATTAGCGAACTGCAGACACTCGATCCCTCGAAATCATATTACGTATACTGCCGAAGCGGAAACAGAAGTAGCGCCGCATGTGCTGCTTTGGTGCAGGCCGGGTTCAACCGGGTATTCAATCTCGCAAGAGGAATCATGGGTTGGACCGGAGCCATAGTGCAAACAAACTAATACACCAAATGACTTCAGGCAAACTTAGAATCCAAAACGTAAAATGCTCTGGCTGTGCGGAACAGGTGAAATCAGCACTGTTAGATATACCAGGCATTTTGAATGTTCACATTTCGATCTCTGAAGCCACGGCAGAAATATACTCGGAAGGAAATCTGGATATGGATCGAATATCTGAAGCGCTACAAAAGGCTGGATTTCCCCTTGCCGGTTGAACCCGAAATAAACGTTTTAATAATCATATCCTCCCATGAAAACGTCATTTGCCAATCTCATTAACAGCGAAACACCGGTATTGATTGATTTTTACGCCGATTGGTGCGCCCCTTGTCGCATGATGGCTCCGATTCTGGAAGAACTTAAAAAGCAACTAGGCGATAAAGTAAAAATTGTAAAAATCGATACTGAAAAAAACAGAGAAATTTCAGCACAGCTTGATATAAGAAGCATACCAACATTGGTACTCTTCCACAAAGGAAAAGCTGTATGGCGTCAGTCGGGTGTGGTTCCCTCCCAAACTATTGCATCGGCCATAACCCAATTCGCCAACTAATGTTTCGGAGCTGGAAAATCTGGCTACTCTTAAGCCTTTCGCTCGGCTTAGCACCTTTTTATCCGGAACCCCATTTACTTGGAAAACTTCGTTGGATAGCGGGAGGAGCGGTAGGCATGGGATTCCTTGACTGGGTAGATTTCGTTTGGCACGGATTTCCAATCATCGGCCTTGTTTGGTCGATCATTGCAAAGGGCAAGGTGCAGAAAGCTGCCAGCCAATGATTCCAGGTATGCCCCTTTCGAAAGTGCCAAGGCCGAGTAAGGCGGCCTTTTTTAAAGAACAACAAAAGGTAATTCGGTCTGCATCTCACACTGCAGCTGAAAAAGGAAAACGTTGACTGAAATGCATCCTAGTATCAGATATAGCTGCGAGCAAGAATATGAGGAAGTATCGTCGCTTATTTCTCCCACAAATACCATTTAGGATTTTTCCGCACAGCGTCAGGAGCAAAATCACGCACTAAGACCCTCCGAATATAGTCAGTAGCTTCACGAATGTCGTCGGTAACAAATACAATATCCATGTCCTCGGGCGAAATGGTTCCCTGCTCCCTCATTAGATTCATTTGTTCGAGAATTCCCTTCCAATAATCAGTGCCGAACAACACAATCGGAAAGCCTTTAATTTTTCCGGTTTGAATCAGCGTAAAAGTTTCGTACAACTCGTCTAGCGTGCCTGCACCTCCCGGCATTACGATAAAAGCGTAGCTATATTTAAGGAGAAGTACCTTGCGAACAAAGAAATGACGAAATGTAACCACCTCATCGAGGTAAGCATTGGACTTTTGTTCATGAGGGAGAACGATATTACAACCCACAGAAGGGCCACCGGCATCCCTTGCACCACGATTGGCCGCTTCCATAACACCTGGACCGCCGCCAGTCATTATGGTAAACCCCATTTTGCTTACCTCTGCAGCCAAGGCTCGGGTCGATTTATAATACGGATGTTCCTCGCCAAAGCGCGCAGATCCAAAAAAGGTAACACAAGGCCCAACAAAATGCAATTTTCGGAAACCCCGAATAAACTGCCCCACTACTTTCAATAAATATATAAACTCGCTGAAGCGGCTTCGCGGCCCTCTCAGGAAATCAAATTCAGAGGATAACCCATTACCCTTTCCAGGTACATTTTTCATGCCGCGAATTTCGGCTATTATCTGATGAAAATCAGCAGTATCCTCTGACCTGGATCAATGCCTATTATACCCGTCTCCGGTATTTTTGGGTAAACTTAAAATTAATCGTTATGACAATAGCAGACAAAACAGCAAAATTGCCATCAGTAAGAAGCTTCTTCAATGATTTATTGGAGCGGGATGATTTTTTCCCGAGGATATCAGGCAACAACGATTTCTTCCCTGCCGTAAATGTGAAAGAAACTGAGCAGGGGTATGAAATTGAGTTAGCATCTCCGGGTTTAAAAAAGGAAGATTTCCAGGTTAGCGTGGAAAACGATACCTTGATAATTCAAGCCGAAACGAAAAAAGAGGAAGAAGAAAAAGACAAAAGATATACCCGTAAGGAATTCAGCTACAAATCGTTTAAGCAGTCCTTCCGATTGCCGGAGAACATTCGCGAGGAAGATATGAAAGCAACCTATAGCGATGGTGTACTTAAAATTTTTCTGCGGAAATCAGCCCAGAAGAAAACAGATAACGGAAGAAAAATTACAATTGAATAACTTCTCGACTAAATGCTGAAAACAAAGAGGCTGTTCCGAAAGGGGCGGCCTTTTTTTTGCTCTCGAAATAATATCGATTCTTTAAAGGATAAGAAAATGCTGTCTTCAACTAATTTTTCCACATGTTGATTTTTTCTCCAAGAAATAGCGCAAATATCCACATTCATTATCTTAAGTTAGCCCTATGCAACCTATTCAACTGGAACTCATCAAACGATTCACTACAGAGGAAGAGCGCAACGATGCACATACTTCTGCCTGCGCTATGCTGCGCGATTTCATTGAGCAGATGGATATCGATAGTGTAAAACTTATGTTCATCGACTCTGATATATATGCTCAAGATGTATTCGAAGCTGAGGCATTTTTCAAAAAACTCGAAAAGGCTTTTTTATTTATGCGTATAGAGGGCAATATTGTACTCGAGTCGGCCGAAGCACGCTGCAACCATTGCCATCCCGGAGTGGCTTCCTACATATTTAAAGGAAAGAGCAACCCCTGGCATATCAGCTTTCTGTTTCATGTTGAAAACCATAAAGTAGTCGACATTCATGAATGTTTCCAGCTCTGGACCAAATTCCCCGAACTAGAGATTGAAATGCAGTTACGCCTTGACGAAGGGGAATACTTTTATAATGATATAGATGGAGGAATGGATGATCCGCCATTTTAAGGGGTGATTTTAGAAGTAAATCAGAACATTATTGAATTCAGTATTTGTTTGCCATTATTTTTAAAAAATATTTCTGTCCGAATAAACCCGGATTATGCATTAGAAAATTTAAACGGGGGCTCTAAAAGTTCCACATTGTCGAAGAAGTGCTCTAAAAAGTGCCTTCGTTTGCCTTCAGCCGATAGCTTTAACACCTTATTTCTTCCGCTCCTGGTTATGTAACTTCCTATTGCAATGCATTGGAATCTAATTGTCGACAATTGATGTCTGACGCGGCTTTGCATCACTTGTTGCTTGAACAAAGACATGACATTGTAGGCTAACATTATGAATCTAAATGCCGCCTCAGTGGCATTTATGTCGTCCATGCAGAATCCGTCCATGCAGTAATCATACTTGAGCTCTTTAATCCTGTTTTCGCAGTCTCCCCGACGGTTGTATAGGGCATGAATTTCAACACATGATAGATCAGAGGTAGTTATGTAAACAAAGAAATCATTGCTGTCTCTAAGGTTGTCTTCTTCGAATATTGCTTTCTGTCCTTTGGAGGGCACCGTCTTTGGGCGGCGTACTACCACTGCCCTTCTGCTCTTAAACCATCCGGTTGCTTTATATTCGATTTCAGCGTAGAAAGCCCCAGGGCACACGGTATTATTGCTATACCATTCCTTTATCTTCAGCACTTGCGTTAACATGGCACTGGTCATTTTAGCCCGAATGATATACTTCACTTTGGCTTCCTCCAGTTCGCACATTACTTCATTGCTATAAAAACCGGAATCGGCACGAAGCAAGCCGATCCTTTCGGCCGGAACAATCTCAAGAAGTTGCTCCAAAAAGCAATCCATTCCGTTGGTGTCATGCGTATTGCCCGGGCGCATCCATGCGTTTATTACCATCTGCAACTCATCGCAAAAGGCCATTAAGGGATGGTGTGATGGCCGACCTTTTTTATTGGGATTGTAGCCAACCTCCGCGCCATCCTGATTACCATATCGGCTGATTACTGTGCTATCAATGTCTATGGTCATCTTCTTGATGCTCATCTTATCCCACCATCGACGCATAACAGCGGTAAAGAAGGTGTCATTGAACGCCATATCAAAACGCCTAAAAAACCGGCTATATGTGCTCTGACTGCCAATACCTTTTTCCCATCCGAATATCTCCCTTATGACATCATCTTGCTTTAGCATTCCAATATGAGCCATTCTTCGAGAACCAAGTACCGTCGATACCATAAAACCCTCTACCAGGTCTATAGCTGGAAGAACCCTGTTGGATCCCCCCTCAGGTAATCCCACATCCAACATGTCATCCCTTAAACCACTGCGCTCATAAGTTTGCTGGTAATACTTAATTCCTCCCCAAGGACTCACTTTGCGATTGGTAAACTCGTGGGCTAAGGAGTGCATATTTTTCGTGCAAATGATTATTCGTTCAAAAGGTAGTAAAATCAAGCGATCCGGTGAAATTCCAATCGGCTATTGCATAATCCGGGTTGAATTACATGATTTCGATGAAGGCTGGTTCGCTTTCGCTTCCAGAAGCTCCAATGTTGCGCTCAGGCATGTCGATTTCTTCCTGAACATCCATTGGATTAGGGTACGGCATATATACAGCGTTGAGAGCCGGTAAGTCCGGATTGTAGCGTTCTACGGCAAGCTGCACCGGTTCACGGAATACCTTCACAGGTGCGCTGGGCATTTCAGAATCATCGTTGCCTAGACCACTGAAGTCAGCCAGTCCGGCCAACAGGTCTTTTTTCAGAATGACCTTCACGCCACTGAGCACCCCGGCAGCACCGACACCGGTAGCAAGGAGC
>Ga0315906_10011661_pt1 | contig 10236 bp, 7 predicted proteins | sample LakEriMetagenome_4_FD_203526 | JGI IMG/M metagenome (GOLD analysis project Ga0315906, IMG submission 203526) | Freshwater fungal communities from buoy surface, Lake Erie, Ohio, United States - Buoy 2 MA122 | ecosystem: Environmental > Aquatic > Freshwater > Lake > Lake biofilm | place: USA: Lake...
ATCGGTGCGTCGCAAGATGATCTGCGCGCGTTGTTGCAGCGTTATCGTCAGGAAGGCGTTAAGCGTATCGTCGCGTTGCGTGGCGATATGCCCTCCGGTATGGGTGCTGATGCAGCAGGGGCGTTGCGCCATGCGAACGATCTAGTTGAATTTATCCGTAAAGAGACCGGTGACTGGTTTCACATTGAAGTGGCTGCCTACCCAGAGATGCATCCGCAGGCAGCGAGCCCAGAACAAGACTTAATGCACTTCGTGCGCAAAGTGCGTGCGGGTGCAGATAGCGCGATTACCCAGTATTTTTTCAACGCTGATGCGTATTTTGATTTTGTCGATCGCGTACAGGCCAAGGGCATTGATATACCGATCGTGCCAGGCATCATGCCGATCACCAATTACACACAGCTCATGCGCTTCTCAGAAATGTGTGGCGCGGAAGTGCCGCGCTGGATTCGTCTTCGCTTGGCGGGGATGGGTGATGATAAAGAGTCGATTCGTGCGTTTGGCGCAGACGTGGTGACGGACCTGTGTGAGACCTTGCTTGACAACGGTGTGCCAGGTTTGCATTTCTACACGCTTAACAACGCCGAGGCGACGTTGGCGATCTGGCGCGGCTTGCAAGGCTAGTAGGGCAGCACGGTGCATAAAAAAGGGAGTCTCGTAGAGAGACTCCCTTTTTTTACGGCTGCGTACTTAGGTGGCCGACTAGACCAACCTGCTTACAAAACTTAGTCAGCGTACTGACCTGCTGCCTTCAGCAATGGCGCCCACTTGGCGATCTCATCCTTGACCCAGGCTTGCAACGCTGCAGGCGTTTGCTTGGCTTCAGGGACGATGACTGCACCGAGGTCTGCTGCTTTAGCAATCACAGATGGATCTTTCAGCGCGGCCTTCAGTGCTTCATTCAGGCGCGCAGCGACCGCAGCTGGAATGTTCTTGGGGCCATACACGCCATGCCAAACCACGATTTCAAAATCCTTGAGGCCACCTTCACGTAGAGTTGGGGTGTCTGGCAGGTAGGACAGACGCTCGGCTGATGTCACACCGTACAGCTTGACTGTTTTTGCCTTGATCTGTGCAAGTGTTTGTGTGGTCTGGTCGCACAAGACGTCCAATTGACCGCCCACGAGCGCGATCATCGCAGGACCGGTTCCTGAGTAAGGGATGGCAGTAAAGCCGACACCTAATGCTTGTTGCAAGAGGGTGCCACAAAGTTGTGACACAGCGCCCAAGCCTGCGTTTGCCAGGTTGATTTTATTACCCTGTGCTTTTGCATACGCAATGAACTCGGCCATATTGTTGGGTGGTAGATCTTTACGACCGAGCAGCGTCATGGGGACGTCAGCAACCAGACCCACATAGGTGAAGTCAGTTAATGCATTGAATGGCAGTTTGCGGTAGAGCGTTGGCGCAGTTGCCATTCCATTGTGATGGATGAGCAATGTGTAGCCATCAGCCGGCGCCTTGGCAACGAAGGCAGACGCAATGGTTCCGCCGGCACCGGCACGGTTTTCAATGACAACGGATTGACCGAGGTTTTTGGTCATCGCGACAGCTAGGGTGCGGGCCAAAATGTCGGTTGGACCACCAGCAGCGAAGGGTACGACCAGCGTGACTGGCTTGGTTGGAAAGGTTTGTGCCATCGCTGAGCCAGTGAAGGCCGCTGAGAGCAAGCCAGCAGCAAGCATCAGACCGCGTAGCGTTTTAGAAAAATTCATGTAGTACTCCGATCAGTGAAGGGCAAAATCGTTGGGAACCACCATAGCAGTCGCAGAGGTCGATTTTAACGTGATCCAGTCCCTTTGCGCCGCAATTGCCCCTACAGCGGTGCTTTCGGTACCCAGGCCGTCGGGGTAGCCACCGCATCGAGTACAAAATCATGCGCTGCAGCCTGAAACCCGGCATCTTCGGGGATGCGGGCCTCGTTCCAGGCGATTCCAATTGTCACAAGGGAACGGTTATCCTCGATAAGTTTGGCGAGGGTCCGGTCGTAATACCCACCTCCATAGCCTAGACGCTCAGCCTGAGGGCTGAACCCAAGTGTCGGAACCAGCACGACGTCGGGAGCGATTGGCCCGGTGCGCGCGGGTTCAGACACCCCAAAGGCGCCTTCACTCAGAGCGTCGCTGGGCAGCCAGCGATGAAACTCCAGCGGGACCCCGGGACCAGCGACTGCGGGCAGGGCAACATGAGCCCCTTGCTCGTGCAGCCAAATCAGCAAGGGACGGATGTCCGGCTCATCGGCCAGAGGCCAAAATCCGGCGACGATTCTGCCTCGCAGAGTGGGTTCACCACGCTGGCTGAACCAGGTGCGTACTTGTGCACAAAGCAAGTTGCTGTGCCGTTGACGCTGATCAACTGGAATAGCGTTACGGAGGTCGCGAAGGCGCATCCTGAGCGTGTCTGCGTTATTCTTCAACATATAGGAGCGTTGACCGCCAAATGTGTATTGAGAAATGGATGATGACTGTGCACGCAAGATACCAGAATATAAGGGCTGTTGTCTCAGTCGCGTTAGGATGTTTTTTGATTGCTCCGCAAGTGCAGGCGCAGCCTGCTGCACCTGCTGCCTCAACGACTGAGCAGTTTATTTTAAAAGCGGACGGAACTCTGGCGCCCGTTACGGCGCCGAAGGCGGCGCCTCGTGCTGTTGCCCCAGTCTCTGCACCTGAGGGGGCAAAGCCGAGCGCTAACGCGAATGCCAGCAGGGCAGCCAGCACTGCGCCTGCTTCAAACGCGGGAACGATTGCGGACCCTGAGTCCACGTCGGCCGCACAAGCGGTCGCCGCAGCCCGCCAAGCACTCAACAACAAACAGTTTGCGCAGCTTGCTAGTTTTATACCGAAGGCGCGCGGCGATATCTTGGCGATTTACCCCGAGTACTGGACCATGCGGACTAAGGTGTGGTCCTATAACGCAGTCGGTGCCCGCGAGGAGATCGAGGGCTTTCTGGAAAAGCACAAAGGTTCGTATCTCGCGGATCGTTTGCGCACGGACTGGATCTTGACTGCGGCACGTCAGGGCGATTTCGGGACCGTTCGCGACCTTGGCTCAGTGCGACAGGGCAGCAATAACGTGTCCTGTGCACAGCTTGAGGCCAGCCACATGACGGGGCGGCGCGCCACCGTACTGGAGGCGACAAAAGTGTTTGCCCCTGCACCAGCCTGTTGGAAATTATTTGATCAGCTTGTGGCCGATCGTGTGCTGAGCAGTGAAGACTTGCTTCCCTACTTGCAGGACGCGGTCGAAGACAATAAAACAACAGATGCACGAAAATTCGCCGCCTACATTTTTGAGCCTGCTGACCTGAGCGCCTACGACGCGATGATGGCTGGGCCCGCTAAGTGGCTGTCGTCGCAAACGGGCTCGGTTTCTGGGATGCGTGCTGAAGTGGTCGCGCTGGGTCTTGCGCGCTTAGCGCGGACTGATCTGAATGCTGCTGTTGCTGCCGCGCAAGGCACTTGGAGGTCGCGGTTACCCAAGAAAAATCTGCAATGGGCTTACGGTCAGCTCGGCTTGTGGGGGATGATGCGTCTTGATCCGACTGCCATCGATTGGTACAAGGAGTCGAGCGGGGTGCGACTGTCTGTCCATAACGAAGCTTGGCGGGTGCGAGCAGCGTTACGTCAGCCAAAGATTGACTGGGCGTGGGTGATCCGCCATATCGATCAAATGAGTGCAGCCCAGAAAGCAGACTCGACCTGGGTCTATTGGAGGGCGCGTGGGCTCGTTGCAACAGGTAAAAAAGACGAGGCACAAAAAGCCTATGCTTCGATTGCGACAGAATATAGTTTTTACGGTCAGCTCGCCGCGGAAGAACTGGGCAAGAGCATTGCGGTCCCGGATCGTCCCGCACCAGTAACCGCTCAGGAACTCAAGGAGGCGCGTTCCAACCCAGGATTGCGTCGAGCAGTCACGCTGTTTAAGCGCGGCTGGCGTACAGATGCCGTGCCTGAGTGGAATTTCACGTTGATTGGGATGACGGATCGTCAACTGCTTGCTGCAGCAGAGCTTGCAAGGCAAGAACATATTTATGATCGTGTCGTGGTGACCTCCGGACGCACTAAAAAAGAGATCGATTTCACGCAACGTTTTGTCGCGCCGTTTGAGTCGCGCGTCAGCGAGCAGGCGCGTGCTGTCGATGTCGATCCCGCCTGGGTCTATGGTTTGATTCGGCAGGAATCGCTATTCATCATGGATGCGCGCTCTCATGTGGGAGCCTCGGGGTTGATGCAGTTGATGCCCGCCACCGCTCGTTGGATGGCTGGCAAAATCGGTATGAAAGATTTCACGCCGAGTAAGGTTAACGATTTTGACACCAACACTAAGCTTGGTACCAGTTACTTGAGTATGGTGCAGTCTGATTTAGGGGGATCGCAAGTGCTGGCAAGCGCCGGCTACAACGCAGGCCCCGGTCGGCCAATGTTGTGGCGTTCACGCTTAAGCGGACCGGTTGAGGGAGCCATTTTTGCTGAGACGATTCCGTTTAACGAAACACGTGACTACGTAAAAAAAGTGATGTCTAACGCGACCTATTATGCCGCGTTGTTCAGTGGTCAACCCCAATCGCTTAAGCAGCGTTTGGGACAGATCGAGCCTCAACCTTACGCACGCAGCCCGTTGCCGTGAGCGCGGACCCCGTCGTCGTTGGCTTACAGGCTTATGTCGTCGGCGGCGCTGTACGCGATGCCTTGCTCGGTCTGCCACATGGAGATCGAGATTGGGTTGTAGTGGGTGCAACACCCGAGGAGATGGTGAAGCGGGGGTTCATTCCTGTCGGGGGCGACTTTCCGGTTTTTTTGCATCCCCAAACAAAAGAAGAATATGCGCTTGCCAGAACAGAGCGTAAGTCTGGTCGTGGTTATAAAGGATTCACGTTTTATACGGGGGTGGATGTCACGCTCGAGGAAGATCTTCGTCGCCGTGATTTGACGGTGAACGCGATCGCACAGACCACGACGGGCGCGTTGATTGATCCCTTAAACGGGCAAGCGGATTTAAAAGGGCGTGTGTTTCGGCATGTCGGCGAGGCCTTTAAAGAGGACCCAGTTCGTATTTTGCGGCTCGCCCGCTTTGCTGCACGCTTTGTGGGTTTCACCGTTGCACCCGAAACAATGGCGCTTTGTCGGGCGATGGTGGCCGAGGGTGAAGTGGATGCGTTAGTGCCCGAGCGTGTTTGGCAAGAGCTCTCGCGCGGTTTGCTGTGTGCGCAGCCTTCGCGCATGGTGCAGGTGTTGGGCGATGCGGGAGTGCTGCCCAGAGTACTGCCCCAGTGGCAGTCAAGTGAGCAGGTCCTTGCAGCGATCGATAGTTCGATGGTGCACACACTGCCACTTGAGGCACGGTATGCCTTATTTTGCTTGAGTACGGAGGATCGTGCTGGTTTGTCTCGGCAGTTGCGTGCCCCCGGCGATTGCGCGGACATGGCTCGTCTTTTGCCGGTTGTTCTCGAAGCATGCCAGGCCCAGCAGAGTGCAGAGTCTGTCTTGAACCTGTTTGAAGTGTGCGATGCCCTGCGTAAGCCAGATCGCTTGCGTGCGCTGTTGCGCACGGCTGCCGTCGTGGCTGATTTAAATGTCGCGCAATGGGAAGCGCGCTTGACATGCGTACTGGGTGTGGATGCAGGGAAGGCTGCACAACAGGCAAACCAACCGTCAGAGATCAAAGCGGCTGTGCGTCAGGCGAGACTCAACGCCTTAGCGCGAGTGACCGGAAGCGTTGTCCTTCAAGATCAGCACCTAAAGTGAGCCGCGTCGATCGCTGCGGACGAAACCCATTAACGGCTCGACGACGCCACGCCCAAGGGCGATGACTTTAAATAGCTCGCCCATTTCCGCTTCAGAAATCAGTTTTTGTACGGCCCCGTTGGTTTGAACCTGTAACTGTTCGGACTCGGGTGCGTAGGCAGCGAGAATGTCAGCCAAGCCCGCATTCAACAGAAAACGCGCCTGAGAGGTGTAGCCCAGTACGTCTAGCCCTGCTGTCTGCGCCGCGTATGCAATAGCGGTGAAGTCCACATGCGCAGTGATATCCTGCAGGCCAGGAGCAAGAAAGACATCATCGTGTGCCCGGTGCTGGATGTGACACATCAATGTGCCCCGATGTCGCTGTGGGTGGTAGTACTCGTGACGTGGAAAACCATAATCGATCAAGAGTGCTGCACCTCGCGTCAACCATGCGCCTAGATTGTTGATCCAGGCTTCGGCTTGTAAATTGATTTCCGAACGATAGTCAGGCAGCGGAGGCATCCGGCTCTGTATGATACGTGTGAGTGCGTCTGATGCGGGACGGTCTTCAAAAACAAAACCTAGCGTGGGATTCCCTGGTGTCGCATTCCCCGATGCGGTGTTCTCGAGCGCGACCGACTTTACGCCGCGAATTTGTAGGCTGCCGTATTCGCTCCAGCAAAACATGTCGACGGGCATGGCGTCTAGCACTTCATTGGCAACCACGCAGCCTGCAAACTGTTCGGGAGTGCGTTCGAGCCATTGCACGCGAGTACCCCAGCGAGAAAGCCGCTGTTGTTGTCTGTGTTTGAGGTCTGCCGACACTTCGAGGATGAAGTAGTGGACGAGGAGACCTTGTGCATCAAGCGCTTCGAGAATGTCTTGCGCTAACGCACCGCTACCTGCGCCAAACTCAAGCACCTGCGTGGTATCGGTTTGTTTCAAGACCTCAGCGATTTGTCTGGCGAGTGTCTGACCAAATAACGGAGTGAGTTGGGGTGCGGTAACAAAATCGCCACTTAAGTGCGTTGTAGTATTTGCTTGGGTGTCTGCGAGTTTGGTGTTGCCCGCTGCGTAATAGCCTAAGCCTGGCGCATACAGCACATGGTGCATCCATTCGCTAAACGGTATCCAGCCACCTGCTTTGGCGATCTGTTCATGCAAAAAAGCGCTGACGCGCTGGCTGTGGGCCATCGCATCAGCGCTTACCGAAATGGATGGTTCGGTTTGCACTGCTGATCTTCTTTAACGCGTTGTTTAGCGCGCCGCTTTAACGACGACCGCCGTCAAAGTTAAAGCCGCGGCGTGCACCGGCTGCGGCACGTGGCGCGCCCGGGCGCGGTGCGCCAGTGCGCGCTGGGCCGTCGCCGCGAGGAGCGAAGGTCTTGCCGCTAGGTGCAGCGGCGCGAGGTGCAAAATCACGGGCAGGGCGTGCTGATTTGCCTGCGTAGGCAGGACGATCAGAGGGGGCGCGATCTGCACGTGGGCTTGCGTAAGGATTATCGCTGCGCGCGCGTTCGCCACCAAAGGGCTTATCACTGCGTGGTGCAAAGTTGCGCTCGCGGTCACCGCCAAAAGGACGATCGCCGCGGGGAGCATCACCACGAGGAGTGAAAGCGGGCTTGTCGCCGCGCGGTGCAAACGCTGGACGATCACCGCGTGGCGCGAAAGTACGCTCGCGATCACCAAAAGGCTTGTCAGTACGTGGTGCATCACCCCGGTAGCCTTCGCCTCGTGATGCATAGGCAGGCTTGTCACCGCGCGGTGCAAAGGCTGGTTTGTCGCCACGTGGCACAAAAGCACGTGGTTCACGTGGGCTGTAACGGTCGGTGCTACTGCCGAAACGATCGCCGCTTCGGTCGTTGCTCCAGCGGCCACCTTTTTTGCCACCGGCACCACGCGAAGCGCCCTCTGGGCGTGCGCTTGGTGTGCGTTGTGGCTCGAGCCCAGCGATCACGTCTGACTGGATGGTGTAGCCGATGAAATGTTCAATACGACGAATTTTGTGGCGCTCGCTATGCACGGCCAAGGTGAAGGCCGAGCCATCACGCCCTGCACGTCCGGTACGACCAGTGCGGTGAATATAGTCTTCTGGCTGCATGGGCAAGTCGTAGTTAATGACATGACTGATGCCCTGAACGTCGATGCCGCGTGCGGCTACGTCGGTGGCGACCAATACACGTACTCGTCCATCCTGAACTTCAGAAATCGTGCGTGAGCGTTGGCGCTGGTTCATGTCGCCATGCAGCGCCATCACTGAAAAACCTGTGTCGGCAAGATGCTCGGCCAAGTCGTCTGCGCCACGCTTGGTGGCGGTGAAGACAATCGCCTGATCCATTGAGGCATCGCGCAACAAGTGGTCGAGCAGGCGCAGTTTGTGACCGGAATCATCTGCGTAAAGTAGACTTTGCGTGATGTTGGCGTGGCGGTCTGACTGACCAGCCATTTCAATACGCTGCGGGTCGCGCATCATGCGTGCGGCCAATTTTGCAACCGTACCGTCAAGCGTGGCCGAGAACAAAAGTGTTTGGCGCGACTCTGGGCAACGATCCACGATGGTGTTGATGTCATCGATAAAGCCCATATCGAGCATGCGATCGGCTTCGTCGAGTACGAGGGTGTGCACTGTCGACAAATCGACACGTCGTGCTTGCAGGTGATCGAGCAGACGACCTGGTGTGGCAACCAATACATCGACGCGACGCGAGAGAGCTTTAAGCTGCGCGCCATAAGGCATGCCGCCGACTACGGTGGCTACGCGTAGATCATCGAGGTTGCTGCCGTACATCGCAGTGGCTTCGCTAACTTGCAGCGCGAGTTCGCGCGTTGGGGTCAGTACCAGCACTTGGACGCCACGGCCTTTATTGGCCGGCTTGTGGGCGATGCGGTTCAGAGCAGGCAACATGAAGGCAGCAGTCTTGCCGCTACCTGTTTGCGCCGAAACCATCAGATCGGCACCGGCGAGTGCAGCAGGAATTGCCGACATCTGAACGGGCGTAGGCGTGGTGAAACCGGTACGCTCAATGGAGGATAACAAAGCGGGGGCTAGCCCCAACGAATCGAAGGACATGACTTTCCTTTTGGCCAGATAGTGGCCATTTGACGCAGCCCGGATATTGTTTGACCGGCGGTAGTCGGTTGAATCGAGCATCGTGCCGACCGAATCAACCGAACGTCTGGGCTGGAGATCCATCTATCTGGATCACACTTGCTGCCCACGAAAGGAAAGGAGGTCAGGAATCGATGATGTGTGGTCAGTGACCAGTTTTTGCCGGTTACGACTAGAAGTCAGAGGTTGGCAATGCTGTCCGCAAACCGCTGCAAATTTGTGCAGAGCCAGAATACTAACCTATTTTTTAGGGTGGGTAAACCCTTTATTTGAAAATTTATACTTTCCAGTCAATAACTTGCAGATTTTGTTGCGAAAGCCACCTATTTGCCCGCTTGAAATGCGCGCATCCTACGAAAGGGGCAGGCCCGCGTCGCGCGGATAGGGGTGAGGGGTGATTGGCACTCAGAATCAGGTGTCTGCCTTGGTCTGCAATCAGGTGTTGCTTGGCTTGCGCATGTGCGCCCCAAAGCATAAATACCTTTGGGGTACTGTCGCAGGCCACATGCCGAATCAGACAATCGGTGATGGTTTCCCAGCCAAGACGGGCATGCGATGCAGGCTGACCATCTTCGACGGTCAGCACGGTGTTTAGCAGCAACACACCTTGCTCAGTCCAGCGCGATAAGTCATTGCGTTGCAGATTTGAGGCCAACGTCAGGATGCTGTGGTCAGTCGGGTAGTTGGACTCGACTTCTGCAAGGATGTTGCGCAGGCTAGGCGGACGCTTAAACCCGTCTGGAACGGAAAACGCCAAGCCTTGCGCCTGACCGGCGCCGTGATACGGGTCTTGTCCGAGGATGACCACTTTCACGTCCTGGGGGTGCAACTCTTGCAGCGCGCGAAAAGGTGCGGCGGGATAAATCACGGCACCCTGCGAGAGTCGTTCGGACAGATATACCGAGACCTGTTCAAGCGCCTGTCGTACGGGCGTTGCGTGCAGCGCTTCTTGCCACGACGCCCCGAGTGCGCCGACAGCCTTTGAAAGCGATGGGTTTGTGAGTCGGTTATCCAAGGGCCTGTTGCAGCGCTGCATGATAGGCAGGTATGCGCGCGAGGATGTTTGTCTTGCGTGCTTCAATTGCGGCTTGTGTGCGCACATCATGCTCGGGCGTTGCGGCCCAAACCGGTGCGGGGAAGTGCAGATCGTCATTCCAGCGCGGGATGATGTGCCAATGCAAATGGGGCACAACGTTGCCGAACGCTGCCAGATTAATTTTGTCTGGATGCAGAAGCTTGCGCTGAATCGACTCAACTAAGAACACCACACGCATCAAGGCGCTTTGTTCCTCTGCGTCCAGGTCTGTCATCTCAATCACGTGCTTGGTCCAGACCACACGTGTGAAGCCAGGGTAGGCTGCGTCTGCGGCGTCAATCACGCGAAACTGCGGTCCCTGCCAAAGC
>Ga0315906_10011662_pt1 | contig 10236 bp, 10 predicted proteins | sample LakEriMetagenome_4_FD_203526 | JGI IMG/M metagenome (GOLD analysis project Ga0315906, IMG submission 203526) | Freshwater fungal communities from buoy surface, Lake Erie, Ohio, United States - Buoy 2 MA122 | ecosystem: Environmental > Aquatic > Freshwater > Lake > Lake biofilm | place: USA...
GATCGCGCGAAGGGCAAGCTCCAGCAGATCGGCTACGGCATCTTCGCGCTCGGCTGGCGCGGCTCGAACCGCCACTGGCACCGCTACGAGCGCGCGTACCTCATCCTCGCCGCGCTGTCGACGCCGCTCGTCCTCTCGGTGCACTCGGTCGTGTCGTTCGACTTCGCGACCTCGCAGCTCCCGGGCTGGCACACCACCATCTTCCCGCCGTACTTCGTCGCGGGCGCCATCTTCTCCGGCTTCGCCATGGTGGTCACGCTCGCCGTCCCGGCGCGCGAGCTCTTCGGCCTCAAGGACCTCATCACGCTGCGCCACCTCGACAACATGAACAAGGTCATCCTGGTGACCGGTTGCATGGTCGGCTACGCGTACTCGATGGAGTTCTTCATCGCGTGGTACTCGGGCGCGATGTACGAGAAGTTCGCGTTCATCAACCGCGCGTTCGGCCAGTACTGGTGGGCCTACTGGATCATGGTCAGCTGCAACGTGATCACGCCGCAGCTCTTCTGGTTCAAGAAGATCCGCACCAGCATCCCCATCATGTTCGTGCTGTCGATCTTCGTGAACGTCGGCATGTGGTTCGAGCGCTTCGTGATCATCGTCACCAGCCTCGCCAACGACTTCCTCCCGACGTCGTGGGACATGTTCACGCCGACCTGGGTCGACATCGGCACGATGGTCGGCGCGTTCGGCCTCTTCTTCACCCTCTTCCTCCTGTTCTGCCGCTACCTCCCCATGATCGCCATGGCCGAGGTGAAGACGGTCATGCCGCAGGCGGACCCGCACGGCGCGGGCGCCGGCAAGCATGGCCATCACGGCCACGGACATGATCACGGCCACGGCCACGCGCACTGAATCGGAACCACCGCGAGATTGCTGAGCCCGCCCCGCGGGCCTCGAGACAACGACAGATTCCACCAGAAGGCATCCACATGGCGACGATCGTCACCACACCTTCCGAGACCGGAGCAGACAAGCCTGCGTCGAAGCCGACGCGGATCTACGGTCTGCTCGCAGAGTTCGAGACCCCCGGCGACCTCATGGCCGCCGCCGAGAAGTGCCGCGACGCCGGCTACCGCTGGTGGGACTGCCACACGCCGTTCCCCGTGCACGGCCTCGACGGCGCGATGGGCATGAAGCGCACCTGGCTGCCGTGGTTCGTGTTCGGTGCCGGTGCGACCGGCACGCTGGTCGCGTTCCTCCTGCAGGCCTACACCAACTCGTGGAACTTCCCGATGTGGGCGGGTGTCTGGGTGCATGGCTACCCGTTCCTCATCTCGGGCAAGCCCGCGATGAGCCTGCCGGCGTTCATCCCGGTCATGTTCGAGTTGACCATCCTCTTCTCGGCGCTCGCGACCGTGAAGCTGATGTTCCTCTTCAACGGACTGCCGCAGCTCTACCACCCGCTGTTCACCTCGAACCGCTTCCGCCGCGCGAGCAACGATCGCTTCTTCATCGTGATCGAGGCGCGCGACCCGAAGTTCCTCCCGAAGCGCACGGAGGAGTTCCTCAAGACTCTCTCGCCCGTCTCCATCGAGACGGTGGAGGATTGACGCATGATTCCGATGCCTCCCCGCTGGATGATCTTCACCGGCCTCATCGCCGCCTGCGCCCTCGCGATTCCGCCCGTGGTGATCGCGCGCGTGCGCGCGACGCCCGATGAGAACCGCGCCGTGCACATCTTCTTCGACATGGACTTCCAGCCGAAGTTCAAGACGCAGGCGGAGAACCCGCTCTTCGCCGACGGCCGCGCGCAGCGCTACGCCGTCGCCGGAACCGTCGCGCAGGGCGAGACCATGCTCGACCCGCACCGCTACGAGGGCACCGTCGACGGCAAGTGGTCCGACACGCTGCCCGCCGGCATGTCGATGACGCCCGAGTTCCTCGCACGCGGCCAGCAGCGCTACAACATCTACTGCTCCGTGTGCCACGGCTACGCGGGCTGGGGCGACGGCACCGTGAACAAGCGCGCCATGGAGCTCATGGCGAACTCCGAGGGCCCGGTGCAGGGCACGAGCTGGGTGCAGGCGAAGAGCCTGCATGATCCGCTCGTGCGCGAGCACCAGCTCGGCATGCTCTACAACGTCGTCACCAACGGCATCCGCAACATGGCCGGCTACGGCGCGCAGATCGACCTCGAGGATCGCTGGGCGATCGCGGCGTACGTGAAGGCGCTGCAGCTCTCGCAGAACGCCACGCTGCAGGACGTGCCGCCGGAGCTCCGCGACAATCTCAAGAAGGGTGAGGTGAAGTGATGGGTCACGCCTCGACGCACGCCGACCTCGGGTCCGGCAACATCGAGCTCCCCTCGTTCGCGATGGGCTTCCGCAACGTCGCGCTCGCGATCGCCGCCATCGGCCTCGCGGGTGGCGCCGCCGCCGGCTACACCGGCATGTTCGGCACCGACGGCCACCACTTCTGGCGCGCCTACCTGATCGCGTTCCTCTTCGCGCTCACGCCGTGCCTCGGCGGCCTCTTCTTCGTGATCATCCAGCACCTCACGCGCGCCGGCTGGTCCGTCGCCGTGCGTCGTCCGGCCGAGGCGCTCGCCTCGAACCTGCGCTGGATCTGGATCCTGTTCATCCCGTTCGCCGTGCTCTGGTTCATGGGCAAGGCGAACGTGCTCTGGGTGTGGGCCGACATGGAGTCGCTGAAGGCGAACAACGAGGCCGAGTACCACATCGTGCATGCGAAGGAGGCGTTCCTCAACCCGACCTTCTTCTGGATCCGCGCCGCGGTCTACTTCGTGGTGTGGGCCGCGCTCGCGTCGTTCTTCCTCGGCGGCAGCGTCCGTCAGGACGCGACCGGCGACATCTCGCTCACCGAGCGCATGCAGAAGTGGTCGGGCCCGGCCGCGATCCTCTTCGGCCTCACCACGACCTTCGCCGCCTTCGACTGGATCATGTCGCTCTCGCCCGCGTGGTTCTCGACCATGTTCGGCGTGTACTTCTTCTGCGGATGCGCCACCGCCGGCTTCTCCGCGATGATCCTCGTCACGCTGCGTCTGCGGAGCCTCGGGCTCCTCAAGGGCCTCGTCACCGCCGAGCACTTCCAGGACATGGGCAAGCTGCTCTTCGCGTTCGGCATGGTGTTCTGGGCCTACATCGGCTTCAGCCAGTACATGCTGATCTGGTACGCGAACATCCCCGAGGAGACGGGTTGGTTCCTCGCGCGTCAGCTCGGAGGTTGGATTCCGGTCTCCGTCGCACTCCTCTTCGGCCACTTCGTGATCCCGTTCGTGGCGGTCATGAGCAAGTGGCAGAAGCGCCGCGGGCTCGTCCTTGGTGCGGCCGCGGTGTGGATGCTCGCCTTCCACTACGTCGATCTCTACTGGCTCGTGATGCCGGAGATTCCGCACGACATCGGCACCTTCAAGTCCTACGCTGAGATCTCGGTCAAGTACGCCGAGACGCCGACGCACTTCTCGAACCCCGTCAACTTCCTCCTCGCGATCGGCGCGCTCGCCGCCGTCGCCGCAGGAACGCTCGGCACGCTCTCCCGCATCGCGCTGGTCCCGAAGAAGGATCCGCGCCTCGCCGAGAGCATCCGGTTCGAGAACATGTGACCGTGTGACCGCTCGAGGCGCGCGGCCCGCACAAGCGCGCGCGACGAATCAGAGGCGGCGAACGCCGCAGTCAGGAACCCACCTTGTCCAGCCCCGCGACGACAACCGAGCAGATCGACGATCCCGAGATGGGAGCCACCTGGTTCTACTCGTTCGTCGGAATCATCTTCTTCGTGGTCTTCTGCCTTGTGGTCAGCGTGCTCTACTTCGGCGTCGAGCGCGACTTCACCCAGGAGCGCGTGATCGACGAGGCGCCGCGCCTCTCGACCGGCCTGCGCACGGAGCAGAACGCGCTGCTCGGCCAGTACGGCACCTACGTCGAGGACGTCGACGACAAGAAGGTCGAGCGAGTCCGCATCCCGATTGACCGCGCGATGGAGTTGATGGCGAAGCAGGGCGAGTGACCGCCCGCGACGTTTGAAGAACCGAGCATGACGAAACTCAGCACCATCCTCACGAACGCGCGCGCGGCACTCGCCGCGGCCGCGGTCGCGTGGACGGTGGGCGGTGTCGCGGTCGAGAGCGCCTCCGCGCAGCTCAACCTCGGCGTGCCCGAGGAACTGAAGGGCGTCGACATCGTCGAGAAGCTCGACGCGCAAATCCCGCTCGACGCGCGCTTCACCGACGAGAACGGCCAGCAGGTGTCGCTGCGCGACTACTTCGACGGCAAGCGGCCGGTGCTGCTCCAGCTCGGCTACAACCGCTGCCCGATGCTGTGCACGCTCGTCCTGAACGGCATGTTCGATGGCCTCAAGGGCGTCGACTGGACGCCGGGCAACGAGTTCGAGGTGGTGTCGATCTCGATCGACCCGACCGAGACGGCGATGCTCGCGAAGGCGAAGAAGGAGGCGTATCTCGCCGACTTCGAACGCACGGGCGCGGGTCCGGGCGTCCACTTCCTCACCGGCACCGAGGTGATGTCGAAGGCCGTCGCCGACTCGGTGGGCTTCCAGTTCAAGCGGCAGCCCGACGGCGAGTACGCGCACGCGGCCGCGCTCTTCCTCGTCAAGCCCGACGGGAAGGTGAGCCGCTATCTCTACGGGGCGAAGTTCGCGCCCGCCGACCTCCGCTTCGGCCTCCTCGAGGCCTCGCAGGGACGGATCGGCACGACGCTCGACCGCTTCATCCTGTGGTGCCACATCTACGACGCCGACGCAGGCAGCTACGTGCTGCAGGCGCGCAAGGTCATGACCATCGCCGGAGCGGTCACGCTCGTCGTCCTCGCGGGCGGCCTCGCGGTGTTCTGGCGATCCGAGTTTCTGAAGAAGAAGAACGCCGCGGCATTCTCCGCCGGCGCATGAAGAGGCGAACGACCGTGCTGACCATGATCCCCACCCTCCTCTCCCAGGCCTCCAACGACCCGGCGCTCGCGACCGGACAGCCGGTGACGCCGCGCGACTTCTGGCTGCCGCAGGGCGCCTCGACCGTCGCGCCCGAGATCGACTGGGTCTTCCACTTCATCAACTACATCAACTACTTCTTCTTCTTCCTCGTGGTGGGGTTGATGTTCTGGTTCATGTGGCGCTACCGCCAGCGCGGCCGCGAGGTCTACGCGCGCGGCCCGAGCCACAACACCATGCTCGAGCTCGGCTGGACGATCATCCCGACCATCATCGTCGTCGTGATCTTCTTCATGGGCTTCAAGGGCTTCGTCAGCCTGAAGACACCGCCGGAGAACAGCTACCAGATCGACGTCACCGCGGCGAAGTGGTACTGGAAGTTCAAGTACCCGAACGGCGCGACGAGCGACGACCTCTACGTGCCCGCCGGACGCCCGGTCAAGCTCGTGATGCGCAGCGAGGACGTGCTGCACTCCCTCTACATCCGCGACTTCCGCGTGAAGCAGGACGTCGTGCCGGGCCGCTACTCGAGCCTCTGGTTCCAGGCCGACAACCCGACCGGCAAGAACGAGAAGGGAGAGGACGCCTTCCACTGGCTCTTCTGCACCGAGTTCTGCGGCACGGGCCACTCCGACATGAACCGCAAGGTCTTCGTCCTCCCCGAGGCGGAGTTCGATCGCTGGGTCGTTGAGCAGGGACGTTGGCTCGACAAGGTCGACGACCGGGATCTCTGGTGGAAGGCCGGCCCGCAGCTCTACCGCGCCTGCGCGAGTTGCCACACGCTCGATGGCTCGGTCGGAACCGGCCCCTCTTGGGGCGACTACGACGGCACCGGCGACGTCTGGGCGCGCACGAAGCCCGGCTCGACCCACAAGATCGACAAGGGGAAGAACCTCGGCGACATCATCGGACCAGGCAAGGAGTACGAGACGCCGGAGGGTTACCTCCGCGAGTCGATCCTCAACCCCGGCAAGCATCTCGTCGACCCTTACGGCAATGTGATGCCCACCTTCAAGGGACAACTCAGCGATCGCGGCATTCAGGCCCTGATCGACATGATGAAGAACCTCGACAAGTTCAACAAGGATGGCACGGTGAAGCCCGAGGCCATTCCACAGGCAGCTGGCGGGGCCGCCGGCGACGCGGCGAAGTGACGCAAGCACGCGGCAGACGGAACGAACCGACCAGAACCGAAGGACAGAAGCCATGACCACCCTCGACTCGAGACCAGTCGCGACCGAAGTGAAGGACAACTACCTCACCTTCACCCGAGGTCTTCTCTCGTGGATCTTCACGCTCGATCACAAGCGGATCGGTGTGATGTACCTCTTCGCCGTGCTCGGCAGCTTCTTCGTGGGCGGCGTGATGGCGCTGCTCGTGCGCACGAAGCTGCTCTTCCCGGGCAAGGTCGAGTGGATGACCGCCGACGAGTACAACAAGGCCTTCACCCTCCACGGGGCGATCATGGTCTTCCTCGTCATCATCCCGTCGATCCCGGCGGCGCTCGGCAACTTCGTGCTGCCGATCATGCTCGGCGCGAAGGACGTCGCCTTCCCGCGGCTCAACCTCTTCAGCTTCTACCTCTGGCTCGCGGGCGCGGCCTGCGCGGTCTACTCGCTCATGGCGGGCGGCTTCGACACCGGCTGGACCTTCTACACCCCGTACTCCTCGCAGTACGGCGCGGGCGGAACGATCCCCGTCCTCGTCGGCGTCTTCATCCTCGGCTTCTCGTCGATCTTCACCGGCGTCAACTTCGTCGTCACGATCCACAAGCTGCGTCCGCCGGGCATGACCTGGTTCCGCATGCCGCTCTTCCTCTGGGCCGTCTACTCGACGGCGCTCATCCAGATCCTCGCGACCCCGGTGCTCGGCATCACGGTCGCCCTCCTCGTCATCGAGCGTGCGTTCAACATCGGCATCTTCGATCCGTCGATGGGTGGCGACCCGGTGCTCTTCCAGCACTTCTTCTGGTTCTACTCGCACCCGGCCGTCTACATCATGATCCTCCCGGGCATGGGCATCATCAGCGAGCTCATCGCCGTCCACAGCCACCGCCACATCTTCGGCTTCCGCTTCATCGCGTTCAGCTCGGTGGCGATCGCGATCTTCAGCTTCCTCGTGTGGGGACACCACATGTTCACCAGCGGTCAGTCGCCGCTCATGAACGTGCTCTTCTCGGCGATCACCTTCTCGGTCGCCATCCCCTCGGCGGTGAAGGTCTTCAACTGGCTCGCCACGCTGTACAAGGGCTCGATCGCGTTCAACACGCCGATGCTCTACGCGCTGTCGTTCATCTTCCTGTTCACGATCGGCGGTCTGACCGGCATCCCGCTCGCCGTGCTCTCGACCGACATCCACCTGCACGACACCTACTTCGTGGTCGCGCACTTCCACTACGTGATGATGGGTTCGGCGCTGATCGCGATGATCGGCGGCCTGCACCACTGGTGGCCGAAGATGTTCGGCGTCATGTACAGCGAGTTCTGGGGCAAGATCGCCTGCGCGCTGGTCTTCATCGGCTTCAACATGACCTTCTTCACCCAGTTCATGCTGGGCTCGCAGGGCATGCCGCGCCGCTACTACATGTATCAGCCCGAGTTCCAGATCTACCACCACATCTCGACCGGCGGCTCGTACATCATGGCCCTCGGCTTCCTGATCACGGCGATCTACCTGATCCACTCGCTCTTCGCGGGCAAGAAGGCCCCGGCGAACCCGTGGGGCGGCGCCAGCCTCGAGTGGCAGTGCACCTCGCCGCCGCCGCACGACAACTTCGCGACGACTCCGCGCGTGGGCGACTGCTACGACTTCAGCGCAGTGCGCTGGGACGAGAAGGAGCAGGGCTACGTCATCGACACCGAGGCGCACATCGCGGCGGCCTCCAGCGGAAAGGGCCACTGAACAGTGTCAAACTCCCACGCACACGCTGATTCGCACGGTCACGGCGACCATCACGCCCACGGTGACCACGCGAAGTACCCGTTCCTCGCGCACCACTTCGACACCCCGAACCAGCAGTTCGAGTCGGGCAAGCTCGGCATGTGGGTCTTCCTCGCGACCGAAGTGCTCTTCTTCGGCGCGCTGTTCGTGATGTACGCGATCCTTCGGTTCAAGAACCCGGAGGTCTTCTCGTACTCCGCGAACTACCTCAACACGATCCTCGGCGGCGTCAACACCTGCGTGCTGATCCTCTCAAGCCTCACGATGGCGCTGGCGGTCCGCGCGGCGCAGACCAACAAGAAGGGGATGCTCGTCACCTGCCTCGCCCTCACCCTCGCGGGCGCGGTCGGCTTCATGGTGATCAAGTACTTCGAGTACACCCACAAGTTCGACGTCAACCTCAAGTGGGGCATCAACTTCTACCAGCCGGTCAACGACGCCGAGAAGGCGATCGTCACCACCGAGCCGAAGCCCGTCGAGAACCCGGTACTCGCCATCACTTCGCCGAACCCGTCAGCGGGTGTGGAGACCGCGCCGATCGCCGCAACTCCAGCGGTCGACCGCAGCGCGATCGCGCCGCCGAAGGCCGGACCCGACGGCGTCTCGACCGTCGCGATGGTCGAGAAGGCCGCCGAGGGAACTCATGGCATCGCGCCGGAGGCCTCTGCGCACCTCGTCGACCCCGCGATGCCGGTGAACACGCACCAGTTCTTCGCGATCTACTACATCATGACTGGCCTCCACGGCATCCACGTCGTGATCGGTATCGGCGTCATCGGCTGGCTGCTCTTCGCAGCCATGCGCGGGCGCTTCTCGAGCGACTACTACACGCCCGTCGACCTCGTTGGCCTCTACTGGCACGTCGTCGACCTCGTGTGGATCTTCCTCTTCCCGCTCTTCTACCTCATCCACTGACCGCAGCGCATCGCGCCTTCCCGCAACGCAACAGGCGGACACACACATGGCCAGCGGCACCTCACACGCTCATCACGGTCACGGCGAACCCCATCCGCTCGTCGGACACCTCGTTCCGTACTCGACGCTCTTCGCCACGGGCTTCGCGCTCCTCGTCCTCACGGTCGTGACCGTGGCGGCGCGGTACATCGATCTCGGCGAGGCCAACATCTACCTCGCGATCGGCATCGCCGTCGTGAAGGCGACGCTGGTGTCGCTCTTCTTCATGCACCTCCGCTGGGACCGTCCGTTCAACCTGATGGTCCTCGTCGGCTCGATGTTGTTCGTCGTGTTGATGATGGTGTTCTGCATGATGGACGTTGGGCAGTACATGTCCTCGCAGATCCCGGGCAACGCGCCCGAGGTGCAGAAGTACCTCGACGCGAACGCCCCCTTCGCGCCGATCACCACGAAGTGACGGCGCCGAGCCGACGGTCCACCAGCTGACCGGCCGGATGAGACATACGGCATGGCGCAGCGAGACACTCCATTCGACGACCCGAAGGCCCGCTTCCAAGCGGGCCTTTTCGGCATGTGGCTCTTTCTCGTCGTGCTGGCGGTCGTGTTCGCCTCGACGATCCTGGCGTACCTCGTGGTTCGGATCGACAACGGCGCCGCGTTCATCCCCGAGGGCGCGCCGAAGCCGCCGGGACTCCTCCTCGCAAGCACGGTGGCGCTGGTCCTTTCGAGCTTCACCATGCAGCGTGCGCTGCGCGCGGGCCGAACCGGCGATCCCCGGCAGGGGGGGCTCATGCTCGTGACCCTGGTGCTCGCGCTCGCGTTCCTCGTGGCGCAGGGGCTCGCGTGGCGGCAGCTCTACGAGCAGAACCTCGTGATCAGCGACAACCTGTACGCCTGGACCTTCTACGTTCTCACGGGTTTGCACGCGGCGCACGTCCTCGGAGGCCTGCCGCCGATGTTGATCACGACTTGGCGCGCCTCGCGCGCGGCGTACGGCCCCGACGACCACCGCGGCATCACCTATTGCGCCATGTACTGGCACTTCCTCGACGTCGTCTGGATCGTCCTCTACGCGACGCTGCTGATCGGATCGTGAACTCGATTCCCCAAGAACCCAATTCCCCAAGAACCCAACTCCCGAGGCGAGGTCCGCTGGGGCTGACCGCGCGTCGGATCGCGAACGCAGCCGCCGCCAAAAACACAGCCGCCGCCACCGGTTGCCCGGGGCGGCAGCGTGCGCCGATCATCTGCATGCATGCAGGCCTGGATCTTCCACCCATCCTGCCGTCAGGGGGGTCGAGATCACCTTCATGCACCCTACATGCACCTTTCTGGGACCCTGGCGCGGTCGGCTCCGCCTCTGCCAGCGTCACTACAGAAAGGCATCCACTAGAAGTCCATGCGCTCTTCCGCCCGAAACAAGCACCAGAATTCCGGGATTCCGAAAAATCAGTCGGATGACGTTGCGGACGCGGG
>Ga0315906_10011667_pt1 | contig 10230 bp, 9 predicted proteins | sample LakEriMetagenome_4_FD_203526 | JGI IMG/M metagenome (GOLD analysis project Ga0315906, IMG submission 203526) | Freshwater fungal communities from buoy surface, Lake Erie, Ohio, United States - Buoy 2 MA122 | ecosystem: Environmental > Aquatic > Freshwater > Lake > Lake biofilm | place: USA: Lake...
ACTGTCGCCCGCTAGCACAAAACCAACTGATTGGGGACCACAATTTCCGCACACTTCGTCTTTCCTACAGGATGATAGCATCATCAAACATGAAAAACCAAAAAGCAGCAGAGACTTCATACGTTTAAATTACTTAATTCAATAAAATCAAACAAGCGTTGCTGAAGAATTAATATCCCAACACCGAGCCTAACCAGCGTTCGGTCTCCTGTATAGACATTCCTTTCCGTCTTGCATAATCCGTTATTTGATCTTTTGAGATACGACCTAATCCAAAGTAATGGGCTTCCGGATGCGCGAAATAAAGTCCGCTAACCGAAGCGGTAGGAAACATGGCCATACTATCGGTCAGTTGAATGCCGGTATGTTTTTCCACCTCCAACAATTTCCATAAGGTGATCTTTTCCGTATGATCAGGTTGTGCAGGATAGCCGGGAGCCGGCCGAATTCCGCGGTATTCCTCCTTGATCAGCTCTTTGTTTGTCAGCTGTTCATCCGCTGCATAGCCCCAGAATTCACGACGAACACGCTTATGCAACAACTCCGCGAATGCTTCTGCTAATCGGTCAGCAATCGCTTTCAATAAAATCGCAGAATAATCATCGTTATCTTTTTCGAATTTCTCGACCCACGCGTCTATACCGATTCCGGCCGTTACAGCAAACGCTCCGATATAATCGGTTTGACCTTCTACAGCTTTTTCACGGGACAACACAAAGTCAGCGAGCGCAATATTAGGCTGACTATCCGGCTTGCGTGTCTGTTGCCGTAACGTGTGAAACATCGCGACAGGGTGTTGTCCGGTAGCATCCATTACCTCAATATCATCACCTGTAGCCAAGGCGGGGAAAACACCTGCTACTGCACGTGCCTTTAACCATTTTTCGGCAATGACACGATCCAGCATTACCTTGGCATCAGTAAACAATTTCATGGCTTCAGCGCCTTGAGAAGGATCGTCGAGAATTTTTGGATAAACACCTTTCAATTCCCAAGCATGAAAAAACGGAGTCCAGTCGATATATTCGGCAATATCTTGCAACGAATAATCGTCAAACACCATTATCCCCTGCTCCCTCGGCGCAACGATTTTCAGATCCTCATCCGTCGTGAACCTCTTAGAACGCGCTTCTTCGATCGACAAGTATTTATCCGGTGAATTGGCAAGACGGTTGTACTCTCGAACACGCTCGTACTCGGCACGTGTGGTGGCCACAAATTCACGGCGCTGCTCTTTGGATAACAACTGACTGACTACCGGCACACTTCGGGAAGCATCATTCACGTGGATCACCGGCTGCGAATAATGGGGTTCTATTTTTACAGCAGTATGAACCTTTGATGTAGTCGCGCCACCGATAAGTAGAGGAACCGAGAATCCTTCTCGTTCCAACTCCTTGGCTACATGCACCATCTCATCCAACGACGGTGTAATCAGTCCGCTAAGGCCAATGACATCCACGTTTTCCTTTCGTGCAGCTTCCAGGATTTTCTCCGCGGGCACCATAACTCCAATATCAATTACCTGATAGTTGTTGCACGCCAATACTACACCAACAATGTTCTTACCGATATCATGCACATCGCCCTTGACGGTAGCCAACAATACTTTTCCGGCATTGGCGCGAACGACTCCGCCATCAGCCGCATTCAGCATTGGTTCCAGGTACGCTACCGCCTTCTTCATCACCCGTGCACTCTTAACCACCTGCGGTAAAAACATCTTGCCGGCTCCGAAAAGATCGCCAACGACATTCATACCGTCCATCAACGGGCCTTCTATCAGGTGTAATGGCTTGGGATACTTGGTCAGCGCTTCCTCCAAATCGATTTCAATGAAATCGGTGATGCCTTTTACTAACGCATGCGCCAGACGCTTCTCGACGGTCTCGCTACGCCATACTTCTTCTTTCTCCTCCTTCTTTCCAACCACACCCTTCAGCGTTTCCGCATGTGCAATCAGCCGTTCCGTAGCATCATCGCGGCGGTCCAGCAACACATCTTCAACGAGGACGAGTAAATCTTTAGGAATCTCATCGTACACCTGCAATTGTCCGGGGTTGACGATCCCCATGTCCATGCCCGCCTGAATTCCATGGTATAAGAACGCGGCATGAATAGCTTCTCGTACCGTGTCGTTACCCCGGAAAGAAAATGAAACATTACTTACGCCTCCGCTGACCTTAGCGTGCGGTAAATTATTTTTTATCCATCGAGTAGCTTCGAAAAAGTCAACCGCATTTTTTCGGTGCTCATCCATGCCGGTAGCGACCGGAAAAATATTCGGATCGAAGATGATATCTTGCGGAGGAAAGTGAACCTTCTCAGTAAGAATCCGATACGCACGTTCACAAATTTCAATACGACGTGGCAACGTATCCGCCTGGCCTTTTTCATCGAACGCCATTACGATGACTGCTGCACCGTACCGCCGAATCAATTTGGCCTGACGAACAAACTCAGCTTCACCTTCTTTTAAAGAAATGGAATTCACAATCGCTTTCCCTTGTGAACATTTCAATCCCGCTTCAATAGCAGGAAACTTGGACGAGTCAATCATCAACGGAATGCGCGCAATGTCCGGTTCCGATGCCATCAGGTTCAGGAATCGTGTCATTGCAAAGGAAGCATCCAGCATTCCTTCGTCCATATTCACATCGATGGCTTGCGCACCGCCATCAACCTGATCACGGGCGATGGTCAGTGCTTCTTCGTATTGATTGTCTTTAATGAGTCGCAGAAACTTCCGCGAACCGGTGACATTAGTACGTTCACCGATATTCATGAAGTTGGATTCCGGGCGATAAACGACAGCCTCCAATCCACTCAGACGCAACCATGGCGCTACTTCAGGAATTTGTCGTGGCGGAATGGATTTCGCGAGTTGTGCGATATGCGCAATATGATCCGGTGTTGTACCGCAACATCCACCAACGATATTAATGAATCCGCTCTTCAGGAAATCTTCTATCTGATGCCCCATATGGTGCGGCGTCTCATCGTATTCACCGAATTGATTCGGCAACCCAGCATTCGGATAGGCGCTTACAAAGAATGGTGACTTTTGAGAGAGCTCTTCGATATGCGGGCGCATTTCTTTGGCGCCGAGTGCACAATTCAAGCCAATACTCAACAACGGCAAATGCGAAACAGAAATTAGAAACGCTTCCACGGTTTGACCGCTGAGCGTGCGTCCGCTGGCATCGGTAATCGTACCTGACACCATCATCGGCAAACGAATTGCACGTTCTTCAAATACCAACTCTATCGCAAACAAGGCCGCCTTCGCATTGAGGGTATCAAAAATGGTTTCCACGAGTAACAGATCACAGCCGCCATCTATCAAACCACGAACTTGTTCTGCATAGGCATCGACAAGATCGTCGAACGTCGTAGCACGGTATCCCGGATCGTTTACATCCGGAGAAAGTGACGCAGTTCTATTGGTTGGACCAATAGCACCGGCTACGAAACGCGGACCTGAGCCCGGATTATCTTTCATGTAACTGTCGACTGCCCTGCGGGCAATTCGTGCCGCTTCAACATTTATTTCATACGCCAACGGTTCCATGCCGTAATCGGCCAGTGAAATCTTTTGCGCATTGAAGGTGTTGGTTTCAATAATGTCAGCACCGGCATCCAGATATTGACGGTGAATCGCTTCGATAATTTCCGGACGCGTAAGGCATAACAAATCGTTGTTACCTTTTAGTGGTTTTTCAAATGACTGAAAACGGTCGCCGCGGTAATCCTGCTCCTCCAGTTTATACCGCTGAATCATGGTACCCATAGCACCATCGATAACCAATACGCGACGTAATAATTCTTCGTAGACCGGCATTCCCCGGTAAACAGTGTCAATAGATGTAATCACAGTTTGCTTCATTACATGATGGCTTCCAACAACCCTTTGGGCGGAATATCCAAAAAAAATCTCCTCTGACAGTCAGAGAAGATCGAAGCGTGCTGTTGACGATGAGACCTCACTGACTTATCTGCCTTCTGTCATCAGAAGAACGATTTGGCACCTTCTTTCATCTGTGTACTACAGATTACCGGGGTTGCCAAGGTTTCAAAGGGCGTATTCCCTCCACCTTTCTGGATAAGTTCCCTTGCAGGGATTGTAAAAGAACTGCCACAAAGATAATGAAAATGATATATTAAATGCAGCACCGTCCCAAGTGATGGCCGACTGCAGGCTGAATTGCCGAAATAAACCGAAAATGTAAGGATGTACACCCGGAGATTATCCAACCGGAATTTACCGATCGTCAGGCGATGGGTTTGATAACTGGACGGTACAAGGTTTGTACGTCTTTGATCGGATTGGTGCGGCGGATTTCACGTTGTTCGTTCTCCGGCAAGGAAAGAATGTGCTTACATTCTTCTGAACAACATGCGTTCAATTTATCAGCGCACGATGGACACTGAATGAACAACACATGACAACCCTGATGAGCACAATTGGTATGCGCGTCAGAAGGAGTTCCGCACTGGTGACACTTACTGACGATGTCGTCGGTGATACGTTCACCCATACGGTCATCAAAAACGAAGTTTTTACCAAGGAATTTAACCGAAAGACCTTCTTCTTTAGCTTGCTGGGCATAATAGATGATGCCGCCATTCAGCTGATTGACATCTTCAAAACCGTGGTGTCGTAAATAGGCACTGGCTTTTTCGCAGCGTACACCTCCGGTGCAGTAGAGCAGAATTTTTTTATCTTTTTTATCTTCCAGCAATTGCAATACTTCCGGAAGTTCTTCCCGAAATGTGACTGCCTGCGGCAACAAAGCGCCTTGGAAATGACCTACCTCGCTTTCGTAGACATTGCGCATATCCACTACAACGGTATCGGGCGATGCCATCGCCTCGTTCCACTCGCGGGCAGAGAGGTGATTGCCCACATTGGTCACGTCAAACGAATTATCATCCAAACCATCCGCCACGATCTTCTGACGGATTTTCACTTTTAGCTTTACAAAGGAGAACTTGTCGTCTTCCACTGCAATTTTCAAATCCATGTTTCGGAACGGCTCGAAGGCCTGCATCCAATCTTTGAAATCCTGGAACTTCGGTTCCGGGATAGAAATTTGAGCGTTAACCCCTTCCCTGGCAATATAGATTCGCCCCAGGATTCCAAGTAACTGCCACTCCTTAAACACGCGGGCACGCAGTTGCTCCACGTCGTTGAGTTGAACGTACCGATAAAAAGAAAGGGTGATCCGTGAAAAAGATTCTCCAGCGATCTTCTTCAGCAATTCATTACGATCCAATGTATTATAGAGTGGCACGGGGTGCAAAGGTACAAAAACGAAGGGGGCGACGCAAGTCGGCCCGGGTTGTAATGCCTTTATAAACCTGTAAAATGACCCGTTTTTCGAGTAGTAAAGACTCAACTACTAGGCCTTTGATTGCTCGTTCCTGCGCTTCATCCACACACCGATGGCAACGGCACCGATGATATACGGAACAGACATGAGATAAAGAATACCCTTGTTCAGACCCGTTCCCACCTTTGAGTGTCCGGCTTCCTTATTGGTCTCTACATTCCGGCGACACATGGCACATTGCGCTTCTGCCTCGTGAACAGCCAGCAGCGATAGACCCAACAGAAAAATTACTACAATACGTTTCATGTCAGAACTTATAGTACGGTGAAATCATCAGGTATACAATAACACCCGTAACGGTTACATATAACCAGATCGGGTACGACCAGCGAACGATTTTACGGTGTGCTGTGACCTGATTGGTAAGTCCCCGGTAAACCGTGAACAACACCAATGGAAATACCACAGCAGCCAGGATGATATGCGAAGTGAGAATGAACAAGTACAACGGTCGCATCGGATTATCAACCGGAAACTTGGTTTCCACACCGAAGGAATGAAAAAGCACATAGGACAATAAGAAGAGTGTAGACAACGCGCAGGCAGCAAGGTTCAGCTTCTTGTGCATCTCCACGTTTTTTTTGCGGATATAACTCAAGGACACCAACAAGAGCAGCGTGGTCAAGGCATTCAGCACTGCATTCATTGCAGGGAGGAATTTGGCCCACGATGGTATTGCTGCGGATTTAGGCAACTGAGAGAGCAGCACTACAACACCAAATACCGCTACGGAAGCAATCCAGATGAACCGCTTGTAAAAAGATTCGCGGGAGGACAAATTTTCGGAAAGTGACATCGTATTCGGTTATGAAAATAAAACAGCCGGCCGGCCGTAAAGTTATTTTGCTTTCTCGAGTTCGTAATATTCGTGCATCAGCACTTTGATTTCATCCATCAGTGTATCCACTTCGTACTTTTCAGTACCGTCATAAATTCCGCGAATCCGTTTATCCTTGTCGATCAGCAGAAGATCCTGCGAATGGAAAAAATCACCTTCCGCGATACGCTGGGCAGCCGGCAAAAGGTAGCTTTCGCGGGCAAGCGTATAGATGGAATCTTTAGGTCCGGTGAGAAACCACCACATGGAATTGTCAACCTTTAATTGCCTTGCGTATTCGGCGAGGACCGGAACCGAATCCGCTTCCGGATCAACCGTATAAGAGACGAGACGGATCTCATCACTGCCTTTGAATTTTTCCTGGATACGACGCATGTGCTGATTCATATCCGGACAAACCGTTTTGCAAGTGGCAAAAAAGAAATTCGCCACATAAATTTTACCTTCCAGGTCCGCCTGGGAAATCGTTTTACCCTCCTGATTGGTCAACTGGAAATCACCCACCGTATGAAAAACAGAATCTCCCGATGTGGTCACCGCAACAGGACCAATCACCGGGAGACGCTTGAAATGATTTTCACCGCAGGAAATAGCGAGCCAGAAAGCAACCGGATAAGCGAGGATTACAATCGGCACTAAGAGCTTAATCCTGTTGGAAATAGGCATGGTAGATTACAAAGGTGACATCGACAACGCGGAACCTTCGTAGAGTGCGATGAAGATGAGATATACAATAAGAATGAACGGAAGCAGGATCGTCCAACGGAACGGCACTGCTTCGTACTTAAGGTGCATAAAATAGCCGACGATGTAATACGACTTGACTATCGTAAGTACGATGAACGTATACATCAGGATATCTTTCGGTATGGACGTGAAAGCGATACCGACTTCGAACAACGTTACGCCGAGCAGTATCCAAAATACTCTCCAAATCAGCTTGGTGGTCAACGTGCCGTGATCGTGTCCGCCTTCAGCGGCAACTGCGTGGTGGTTATTTGACATGATGATGAGATTGCAGGATTAAACGAGGTAGAAGAAAGTGAAGACGAAGACCCAAACCAAGTCAACGAAGTGCCAATAGAGACCTACTTTTTCGACCAGTTCATAATCTTTTTTGCGATCGTTGAAGCCTTGATAGACCAGTATGAATACGATGATATTCAGCACGACGCCGCTGAATACGTGGAACCCGTGGAACCCTGTAATGAAGAAGAAGAAATTGGCAAACAACGGAGTGTTACCGTATTCGTTCTCGGTCAGATTAGCTCCGTGAATATTTTTCTTAGCTGTTTCCATCAGCGCCTGGGCTTCTGCGCCTTCGACTTTCGAATGATCCTGGAAAATGAGGACCCCCGGCTCGAGATCGTCGGTACGTGCAAAGCGTCCATCCGCCAATACGTAAGCTCCTTTTTCAGATCCGTGAATGAAGTGAAACCACTCCCATGCCTGTGAGCCAAGGAACATGAATCCACCAATGATAGTCAGTCCGAGCCATTTCAATACTGCTTTGCGATCTAGGTTATGACCGGCAAAAACGGCCAACACCATTGTTACGGAGGACATGATCAGGATGAAGGTCATCAAACCGACATAAGCGAGCGGCACATGACCGTGAATGAACGGAAAGTGGGTAAAGACATCTCCCGGAATCGGCCAGATGTCAGAAAAACGGTGACGCATGTAACCGTATGCGATGAGGAGACTGGAAAACGTGAACGCATCGGAAACAAGAAAGATCCACATGAACATTTTCCCCCAGGTCATGCTGAAGGGAGAGATTCCACCACCCCAGATTTTTGAAGGGTTTGCGGGAGCTGCGTGACTTGCCATTTAATTGAAGTTGATTATGGTGAGTGTTGTACGTTTTTTTTTTCGGATGTTTCCGTTAGCGAACGAAAAATAAGAAGAAAAACAGGTACACCCAGAGAATTCCTAAGAAGTGCCAATACGTGGCACACATACTTACTCCCGAGAATTCGGCGGAGGTGTACTTTTTTCTGACTGACCGCGAAAGTACAACAAATAACGCCAAAATACCCCCGGCGAGGTGTAAAATATGCAGGGCGGTTATCGCATACAGAAAGGAAGCCGAAACGTTTCCGATTCCTCCGGCCTGCTCAGCAGTTTCCTGACCTGCAGGTACATACGTATAATCTACCTTAATATCCGACAAGCGGCTTGAAAAAGCGATTCCCTGTCCGAATAATTCACTCCAGGCCAGGTATTGGGTGAATACAAATGCAGTGCCAAATAAAAACGTGATTATCAGTCCTTTAACTAAATTGTCCGCACGGCCCTTTTTAATGGCGCTGACTGACCACTGCATCGGAATACTGCTTAGTAAAATGATTATTGTACTGACAATAAACATATTAGGAAGTTCAAACTGCGCCCATTTTCCCTCGCTTTGACGAACAATATAGGCGGATGTCAGTCCGGCAAACAGCATGATTATGCTGATAATACCAAACCAAAGCAGCGTTTTACGGGTACTCAGGCGGCGTAATTCTTCTTCGGATAACTGGATGTTTGACATTTTATAGCAGTTTTTCGATCATCCAGGATAGCTGGACGGCCGGTAGGTAAAGAAACGAGCCAAACATCAGGCGATGTGCAGCTTTCATTTCCAGCGTACGATACAATCCGATGGATTGCCACGTAAAAATTGCGCCGCAAACCAGTAAAGAAAGTGTCGTAATCCAACCCGCAATGTGAAAGGCTTGCGGAAGAAATGACATAGGTAACAAACAAGCGGTGTACACTAAAGTTTGAAATGCCGAGCTGCTATTTCGTCCGCCGACTGAAGGAAGCATACGGAAACCGGCACGCAGGTAATCGTCGTGCAATATCCAGGCGATGGACCAAAAGTGTGGAAACTGCCAGATGAACTGAACGGCATACAGCAAAACAGCCTCCATGCCAATGGTATTGCGAGCCGCAATCCAACCCAACATTGGTGGAAAAGCACCGGGGAAAGCGCCAATCAATACGGCAAAAGGTGTAACCCGCTTGGCTGGTGTGTAGATGACCGTATAAAGGATCATGGAGAGTAAACTCAAGACTCCACATAGCGCGTTCATCTTGACCCAAAGAATGGACACACCGAAAACTCCCATGAGCAAGGAGGCCAAAAAAGCCGCACGCGCTGATAATCGGCCCGAAGGAATCGGCCGGTTCATCGTGCGCTCCATCAGCTTATCAAGATCTTTCTCCATGACCTGATTAAATCCGTTAGAGGCACCGGTTACCAGGTACCCACCAAGCATCAGCCACATTAAGGTGGAGTATTCGAAATGACCTGAAGTGGCTATTACAAATCCGGTAGCGGCGGAAAAAACAACCAAGGCAGAAAGCCGTGGTTTGGTCAGCTGCACATATTCCTTCATCCGGTTGGAGGTTGCCACGTTGCGTTAGAGAGCGATTAGACGTGACTCGCTGTCAGCGGATCAAGTCACTATCGGGGCGCAATTTTAATTAAAAAAGGCCGTTATATCAAGCAGTAAGTGCGGAATCCAACAGGTCTGTTACTGAAACGGAGGAGAGTTCCAATTCACTCATTTCCGGCACTTCCACCAATGCGGCGCGGTAGGTAACATACAATCGATCCGATAAATACCGTTGGTGAATCAACCTGCGATTCGCTGCCGAACGTTCCGTGGCACCTTGCGGCAATTCGCGAAGGCCAGCCGTCACTGACTCCTCCGTAAATTCACTTACGGTGATAACGTGCTCCAAACGACGAACAAGCGGTTGGTTTGCCGCAATTCCCATGTAAACGACAGGCAGTCCGATCGATGCGGCCTCCATAAGTCCATCAGTCGGTCTGCTCTCATCCGCTTTCTCCGGAAAAACAACCAGCGCAGAAGATGTCTGATAGAAGGGCAACTTGCGCTTCCAATTCAGCGCATTGTACAAGCTCACGCTCCGCAAACGGTTACTGCGAATATACTTCCGGAGAGCCGGAAACAATTTCCCGTCACCAATCAGATTTAACTT
>Ga0315906_10011669_pt1 | contig 10227 bp, 9 predicted proteins | sample LakEriMetagenome_4_FD_203526 | JGI IMG/M metagenome (GOLD analysis project Ga0315906, IMG submission 203526) | Freshwater fungal communities from buoy surface, Lake Erie, Ohio, United States - Buoy 2 MA122 | ecosystem: Environmental > Aquatic > Freshwater > Lake > Lake biofilm | place: USA: Lake...
ATGGTTCAAAGAAAATAATATTAGACATTTTACGTCAAAGCTCAATGTTGCTACAGAGCAAAGAGAATTTTTTAAAAATATTAAAAATTATAAAAAAATAATCGCAACCATTAAAAATGGACAATTACGTAAATTAAAAATTATAAAATTTGATATTTTTGAAAAAAAATATAAACAATTTATAAATAGTAAAGAACTTGGAAATTCTTTTTTTATTTGGAAGATATTAAATGCTGAATATTTTATTCAATTATTTAAAAAATAATACGTATATATAAATATTAAAAATTTTTAATGAACAAAATACTTAATATTTTTTTTTTTTTATATAAAAATCCAAAAATTGAAATTGCTAAATTTATTTTATTTTCAATATTAGCATTAATTTTAGAAGTTATAAGTATTGGAGCAATCTACCCATTTATAAATAGTATATTTTATAATAATCATAATTTTATTTTAAGCACTATAAATTTGAATGTAGAAAATAAAACTGTAATAATAATTTTGTGTTTTTTTATTATTCTAGTTTTTTTTTTAAAAAATATATTCTATATTTTTTTTGTTTACTGGCAGAATAAATTTTCACAAAATATTTATAAAGTTACTTCTTTATTTTTATTAAATAATTATATTTTAGAAAAATATAATTTCTTTTATAAAAACAATACATCAAAACTTATTAACAATGTATATACGGAGTCAAAAAATTTTGCTTTTGCAATTGCATCTTTATTAAAATTTATAAGTGAGCTACTTGTATTAATATCAGTAATCTTTTTTTTATTTTTTTTTCAATTTTATATAGCCTTATATTTGCTAATTTTTTTTTTAATATTTTCTTTTTTCTATAAAATGTTCGTAAAAAAATTTTTTAATCAATGGGGAAGACAAAGAACTCATTTCGGAACTTTGATGTTAAGAGAATTAAAGGTAATATTTGAGGGTATAAAAACTATTAAAATAATGGGTAAAGAAAATTATTTTATTAATGAATTTAAAAAATACCTAAAAAGTTTTTCAAAATCCGCAATATTACATTCTACTTTTTCTGAATTTCCCAAAATTTTTTTTGAGATTATATCAGTAAGCTTAGTTATAATTTTTATAATTTATAATATTGGAACAAATAACAATCCGATAGATTTTTTAGCGGTTTTAGCAGTTTTTGTCGTTGCCGCACTTAGGTTGTTGCCAGCATTTAATAAAATAATAGTGTCTTATCAAAATATTATTTATTACACGACTACTACCAATATAATTTATAACTCGTATAATAAAAAATTAAATTATGATAGCTTTCATTTGTCAAAAAATGAAAATTTAGATGCTATTATTTTTAATAATCATATTAAGATCGAAAGTTTAAATTTTAATTATGATGGAAAAGATTATAATTTTTTTCACGAAATAACCTTATTAATAAATAAGAATGATTGTGTAGGATTAGTTGGTGAAAGTGGTTCTGGAAAATCTACTTTAATTAATTTAATTTCATGTTTGTATAGTTTTAATAATGGTTTTATTGAAGTTGATAACCTAAAAATCGACACTGATCACAAAATTAATTTATGGCAAAGAAAAATTGGCTATGTATCTCAATCTATATTTATAAAAGAAGGCACAATTAGAAATAATATTGCTTTCGGTGTTAAAGATGAAGAAATTGATAATGTTCAAGTCATAAAGGCTATGGAAAATGCTGAACTGGGAACCTTTCTAAAAAAAAATGATTATAATTTAGAAACAATCGTAAATGAAGGTGGAATAAATTTATCTCTTGGTGAGCAACAGAGAATTGGTATTGCAAGAGCTCTTTATAATCATTGTGATTTATTTATTTTAGATGAACCCACAAGTTCTTTAGATAAAGATTCGGAAGAAAATTTTATTAATTTTTTAAAAAAATTTTCTAAGAATAAAACCGTAATTATTATATCTCATAAACCATCTAATATGGAATTTTGTAATAAAATATTTAAGATTGAACAAAAAGATAGTAAGAGAATAATTGTACAGATTAAATAAAATTTTTAATTTAAATTTTTATGATAAGAATCCCTTATTCAAGACAGCATATCAACAAAGATGACATCAGGGCAGTTACAAGAGCGCTAGAAAATAATTTTATTACCCAAGGTCCAAATATAATTTCTTTTGAAAATCATGTAAAAAAATTTGTTGGTGTAAATTATGCTATTGCCGTAAATTCTGCGACCAGCGCATTGCATATTTCTTGTATTGCCGTAGGATTAAAAAAAAATGATATTTTATGGACATCAGCAAATACATTCGTTGCATCTGCCAATTGTGCTTTATACTGCGGTGCTAGGGTTGATCTAGTAGATATTGATCCTAATACATTTAATATTGACATAAACCTTCTTGAAAGAAAATTAATTATTGCAAAAAGAAATAATATTTTGCCCAAAGTATTAGTTCCGGTTGCTTTTGCTGGTTTATCTTGTGAAATGGATCAAATTAAATTTCTTTCTAAAAAATATAAATTTAATATTATAGAAGATGCATCACATGCATTTGGTGCAATCTATAAAGGTTCTAAAGTAGGCAGTTGTACTTATTCTGATATTACAGTTTTTAGTTTTCATGCAGTAAAAATCTTAACAACAGGGGAAGGAGGTATGGCTTTGACTAATAACTTAAAATTAGCCAAAAAATTGCAACTTTTAAGAACCCATGGGATTACTAGAAACCAATCTTTATTTAAAGACAAAAGTAATGTTGGCAATAAATGGTATTATGAGCAACAATATCTAGGGTATAATTATAGAATAACAGATTTTCAATGCGCATTAGGTATCTCGCAGTTAAAAAGAATAAATAAGTTTATTCAAAAGCGAAATTGGATTGCAAACTTTTATAAAAAAAAACTTCATAAATTACCTTTAATTTTTCAGAAAATACCAGATAGAATTCTCTCAAGTTACCATCTTTTTATTATTAAGTTTAAAAAAAATATTAACAGAGATTTGGTTTATAAAAAGTTTTTAAAATTTGGAATAAGTTTAAATGTTCTTTATATACCTATTTATCATCATTCATTTTATAAAAAATTTAATATAAATAAAAAAAAATTTCCAGCGATGAATAATTTTTTTAAATATTCATTGGCCTTGCCGATATACTACAGCTTAAAAAAAAAAGAGCTTAATTTAATTGTTAAATATTTAAAAAAAATTTTAAATTAGTAAATTGAAAAAAAAAATTATAAAAAAATTATCTTTAGGCACAGTTCAATTTGGAATTAAGTACGGACTAAATAACAAAAGAGTAAATATCAAAAATATAGAAAATATAATTAGATACCTTACTAAAAGTAAAATTAAAAAAATTGATACAGCAATTTCGTATGGGTTGTCTGAAAAAAGCCTCGGATTATTTTCTTTGAAAAGATGTCAAGTAACTACTAAAATACCAGAATATAAAGTTTCGTTTGGAAATCCTGAAGAATGGACCAGGAGTCAAATAAATAAATCATTAAATCTTTTAAAATTAAAAACTTTGCATGGTGTTTTATTTCATAATCCAGATGACTTATTTAATAATAATGGAAAAAGAGTATATCAAGAACTACAAAAATTAAAAAAGAAGCAATTAGTTAAAAAAATAGGAATATCAATTTATAATTTTAATAAATTAGATAGAATAATAAAGTCATTCAAGATTGATATTGTGCAGGCGCCATTTAATATTATTGATAGACGACTACTTAAAAGTTCATTATTTAAATTGAAAAAAAAAAAAAGAATAGAAATTCAGGTTCGATCAATTTTTTTACAAGGACTTTTATTAAAAAATCTTAAATTTAAAAATGAAAAATTTAGTCGCTATAAGAATATTTGGTACACCCTTCACTCCTGGTTGTCTATAAATAAATATAATATTATCGATGTTTGTATTAATGACTGTTTAAAATATAATTTTGATACAATAGTTATTGGCTTTGAAAATCTACAGCAACTTAAAAGAGTTATAAATCATAATAAAATCGATAACTTAAGATTGCCAAGTAATTTTTCATCTAATGACATTAATCTCATTAATCCAGCTATGTGGAACTAATCTTGAGTAAAATTAAAAATTTATTAGTACTTACACCTTTAGTTGAAACTTTTGGAAAGAATGAAAAGATTTTTTTTTTAGGATCATGGTGCAATTCTTATTCAAAAAGAAAATTTTTAAAAAATAGAAGATATCTTTTTTTTAAACACCCATATAATATTAATGAAAAAAAATTTTCAATCGATCAAAAATACCTTAATAAATTAAGAAAGCGACTTTTAAATTCATTAACAGTAAAGCTAAATCAAATACATAATATTTCCTACTCTAAATATGAATGGAACATTATTATAGGTCATTGGATAAAAATTTATACATCTATTTTATTTGATCGATGGGAAATAATAAGATTTTTTTTTTTAAAAAATAAATTTAAACAAATGAAAGTTTTTTTTGTAAAATCTAATCATAACTATTTTTTATCCAACGAAAATTTTGTAGAGAATTTGATTTATAGTGATATTGCTAATCATTTGTTATTTGCAGATATAATTAAATTTTTAGATAAAAAAAAATTAAAAATAGAATTTCTTTCAAATTATAAAAATAAATTAAATTATAACTTATTTCCTGTTAGAAAAATTAACAAGAATATTTATTTTTTTATAAAACAATTAATAGATAAAATTTTATTTATATTTGCTAGTTTTATCTTACGTTTTAACAGAATAATTATTGACGGCTTCTATTCAACAAAAGTAAATTTGAAAATATGTGCTAAATTTATGATTATACCTTTTGATATTAACTCTTTCTTAAACTTTAAAAATTTTAATATTGTAAATGATCATAATAAAAGAGTTAATTTAAATGATATAAAATTTGTACCACGTAATAATTTTGAAAAATTTTTAATTAAAAATGTTAAAAATTATTTACCAATAACTTATGTTGAACAATTTTCAAGTTTAAGAATTAAAATCCTAAAATATATTTCCAGTAAAAAGATAATATACTCACAAGCTGCATACTTGTTCAATGATGTTTATAATATTTGGTTAGTTAATATGTTAAAAAAAAAATCAACTTTTTTTTCTGGAGACCATGGCGGCTCATTTGTCTTTCAAAATGCAATAATAAATTCTAGAAAAGAAATTTCAGAGAATTTTATTAGCTGGCACAAGCCAATTAATAAATTAGATGTTCAGTTAAGTCCATTAAAGTTGATAGATAGACGTATAAAATTAAAAAAAAATAAAGAGAGTTGTCTTATAGTAACTCACGAGCTGCCAAGATATTATTACTTGATGGCTGACATTCCTGTGGTAGAGAATAACTTAAATGAATTTATGAAGATTAAAAGAATGATAAGTTATTTTAAAAAAGAGATAAAATTATTTTCAATATTTAGAAATTCACAAAATTCTGATTGGGGATATGAAGATCTAATAAAAAATAGTTTTAGAAACAATGTAAAAATTTCTACTAATAAAAATATTTATGATGATTTTAAAAATACAAAATTATTTATATGCACATATCCATCAACTCCATTTAGTGAAAGCATTAATTTAAACATTCCTTCAATATTTTTTTTTACAAAAAAAAACTGGAGAATACATGAAAAATTCTCTAAATTGTTAGATGATATGCAAAATGAAAATCTATTTTTTGATGATGAAAAACTTGCGTCTAATCACATAAATAAAATTTGGAATAATGTAGATGGTTGGTGGAATAAGAAGTCTGTTCAAAACGTTATTAAGCGATGTAAAGAAGATTTTTTCAGAGTTAATAAAGACTGGTTAAACGAATATAATAATTTTTTTAATAAGTTTATATAAATAAATACATTAGTGAATAGTTTTTTTAAAAAAAATATTAAAATAATCAATCAAAAAAAAATAATAAATCCACTAGGTAACATAATTAAGATTATTAATAAAGATAACAAAGGTTACGTTGGTTTTTCGGAAGCCTATTTTTCTGAAATTAAAAAAAATCATGTAAAAGCATGGAAATATCATAAAAAAATGTCACTAAATTTATTTGTTGTGCAAGGAAAAGTTAAATTTGTTTTTTTTGATAACAAAAACTCTTTTTATCAAATACTACTTAGTGAATTTGACTACAAACAAGTTTTTGTAAAACCTAAAGTTTGGTTTGGATTTAAAGGATTACAAAAAAAAAATAAAATATTAAATTTTGCTAATACTTTGCATAATGCAGATGAGTTAGAAAGAAAAAGAAAAGAAGATATTTTTTATAAATGGTAGATTATTCAAATCTAAAAGTCTTAATATTGGCAGGAGGATTTGGCTCTCGTTTAGATGATCTAACAAAGTCTATTCCTAAACCAATGGTTAAAATTGGAAAAGATCCAATCATAATTCATATTATGAAAATTTATTTAAGATTTAATATAAATAATTTTTATATTGCCTTAGGTTATAAAGGCAATCAACTTGCAAAGTACTTTCTAAAAAAAAAAATAAATTCCAAAGAAAAAAGCATTTTTAGTAAATCTAAAATAGAAAAAAAAATTGAAATTAAGTGCAGAGTAGATAATAAAATTTGTAACGTTACTTTAATACCAACAGGATTAAATACCATGACAGGCGGGAGACTAAAAAGAGCTGCAAATTTCATAAAAGATAAAGATTTTTTATTTACTTATGGTGATGGTTTATCTAACGTTAATTTAAAAGAATTAATTAGATTTCATTATAAACATAAAAAATTAATTACTGTAACGGCAGTAAATCCACCGCCAAGGTTTGGGCAGATTGAGTTAAATGATTATGTTGTAAAAAAGTTTAGTGAGAAAAATTATATTTCAAACGTTTGGATCAATGGTGGTTTTTTTATGGTTAATCAATCATTTATGAAATTTATTAAAAACGATAAAACTATTTTAGAACGTGAACCTTTAGAAAAAGCATCAAAGAAAAGACAGTTAATAGCCTTTAAACATAAAGGTTTTTGGCAGTGCATGGATACTAAAAGAGATAGAGATAAGTTAATCATCCTCGCTAAAAAAAGAGTTCAACCGTGGCTATCATGAAGTTCAAAAGAGTCCTTATATTTGGTGGCACTGGGTTTATAGGCACTCATTTAATTAACAGATTAATCAATGATAATTATGTGGTTGATTGCATTTTATATAATTCAAAAAAAAAAATAATTAATAAAAAAATTAAATACTTAAAATTAGATTTGGCAAATAATCGTTTAATAAAAAAAAAACTAAAAAAAAAATATGATTATGTAATTAATTTAATGGGGTATGTTGATCATTCTAATTCTTTAAAATCTTCAAATTATATACTTAAGTCACATTTTTTATATCTTATAAATATTGTTAATTTTTTTTTAAAAAAAAATATTAAATCTTTTATCAACTTAGGAAGTAGTGACGAGTATGGACAAAAACCCGCTCCTCAAAATGAGTTAATGAGGGAAAGTCCGGAAACTTTCTATTCGCTAGGAAAAACATGTTCAACTCACTATTTACAAATGATGAATAAACTATTCAAATTTCCATGCATAATAATAAGATTATTTATTGCTTATGGTCCTCTTCAAAGCGATGAAAGATTAATTCCTTATGTAATAAAAAGTTGTCTTAAAAATAAAAAATTTTATATAAAAAATGAAAATGCAATAAGAGATTTTTGTTTTATAGATGACGTTGTTAATGCAATTATAATTCTCATGAAATCCAAAAATTGTTATGGAAATATTTTTAATCTTGGGCATGGAAAAGGTAGTAAAATTGGTAAACTTGTAAAAATAATACAAAATTATTGCAAAGGCGGAAATGTTGTTTTTATTAAAAAGCTTTCTTTTAAAAAAGAAGAAAATAAAAAAATTGCAAATATTTCAAAAATAAAAAAATTCACAAAATGGAGACCTAAAGTTAATTTAAATGAAGGTTTAAAAAAGACTATTAATTATTATAAAATTTAATTCTGTGAAAAATCAACCATTAGTTAGTATAATAATGAATTGCTATAATGGTGAAAAATTTCTTGAAAATTCTTTAAAAAGCATAGTTAATCAAACATATAAAAACTGGGAACTAATTTTTTGGGATAACTGCTCTATTGATAACAGTAGAATAATTTTTAAAAGTTTTTCTGATAAACGTTTTAGATATTTTTACTCATCTCAATACACAACTCTTTATAAAGCAAGAAATAAAGCAATTGCCAAGTCAAAAGGAAAATATATTTCTTTTTGTGATACAGATGATATGTGGGTCGAAAATAAACTTGAATTACAAATTGAGAAATTTAAAAATCCAAAAATTGGTTTGGTCTACTCTAATTATGTTATACAAAATGATATTATTAATAAAAAAAAAATTTATTCTAAAAAAAATCTTCCTGAAGGGCATCTTAAGAATTTAAATTTAAAAGACTATAAAATTGGAATATTAACAGTAATTTTAAGAAGGTATTTTTTTTCTAAAAAAAAATTTTCTTTTAACAATAACTATAACATAATAGGCGATTTTGATCTTTTTTTAAGATTGCAGCAATTTACTAAATTTGCATGTGTTCAGAAGCCATTAGCCATATACAGAATTCATCAAAATAATTTTTCTATAAAAAATTATAATTTACATATTAAGGAATTAAAAAATTGGCTAAAATTTCAAAAAATTTTCAAACATAAGCAACAAGTTAAATTTATAATTGATAAAATTAATTATATGAAAGTTATTTTGAAGATTTATAAAGGAAGTAAAATAAAAGCTTTTTTTTGTACGATTAAATTTCCATTTTCTTTAAATAAAATTAAACTATTTATAATTTTATTAGTTCCATTGTTTATTTTAAAAAGAATTAAAGATATAAATTAAATAGTAACTAAATTGTAGAATGAAAAAAAAATTTATTTTTGAATCTAAAAAACTGTCACACGTTAATTCAATTGTTAGGACAAGAATTGCAGAAGATAGGAATCTGTCTAAAGGATTAAGGCTCAATAGAAATGAGAGAGTTTTAAATTTTCCAAAGAATTTATTAAGCGATATTTTTAGAACAACCAAAGGCTATGATTTAGCGAAATATCCCGATCAAGCATTAGTTTATAAACATTTAGGAGCGTACTTAAAATTAAAAGCAAATAACTTTTACATAACACAAGGAATAGATGGTGCGATTAAAAATATTTTTGAGATTTTTACAAAAACAAATGACAAAATTTTGTGCTTATATCCAACTTATGCAATGTATGAAGTTTATAGTAAAGTTTTTAAAACAAAAATTAAAACTGTAACATATGATTATGAAACTTTTAAATTAAAGATAAATGATTTAATTAATGAAATTAAAAAAAAACCAAAAATTTTATTCTTACCTAATCCAAATCAACCTATTGAAGATAACTTATCATATCGACAATTAGATAAGATATGTATGCTCTGCAAAAAGAATAATGTTACTTTAGTGATTGATGAAGCCTATTATATGTTTGGCTCATTCACTGCTCAAAAACTAATATTTAAATATAATAATTTAATTATTTTAAGAACATTTTCCAAATCATTCGGCCTCCCTTCAATTAGATTGGGTTATGTAATTTCTTCTAGTAAAATTATTCATATATTAAAAACTTTTAGACTATCTTACGAAACAAATTTTTTAACTGACACAGTAGCTATATATTTTTTAAAACGATTTAAAATAATTAAAAATTATATTAATCAAGTAAAGATTGGCCGTGATTATTTGAAAAAAAAAATTACACAACTAGGATTTGATGTTATAGGGAAACAATCAAATTTTTTATTAATAAATTTCAAAAATGAAAATATTTGTAAAAATGTTTATAATGGTTTTGTAAAAGATTTTATTTATGTAAAGGGTAATTATAAATATCCCTTAAATAGCTGTTTATTATTAACTTGCGGGCCAAAAAATTTAATGAAGAAAGTTTATTTAAGTTTAAAAAAAAATATTAAAAAATGTTAATTATAATAACTGGTGGTTTGGGATTTTTAGGGTCTCAATTAGCTAAAAGACTTTCAAGCGAAGGATATGAAATAATTATTATTGATAAAAAAAGGGTTAAAAAAGAAGAGTTATTTAATAAATTAGAAAATATAAAGATTTATGGAGGTGTTGACCTAACCTCAAGTAAATTAGTAAACAGAATAAAAATCAATAAACCAAATATTATATTACACTGCGCCGG
>Ga0315906_10011673_pt1 | contig 10226 bp, 10 predicted proteins | sample LakEriMetagenome_4_FD_203526 | JGI IMG/M metagenome (GOLD analysis project Ga0315906, IMG submission 203526) | Freshwater fungal communities from buoy surface, Lake Erie, Ohio, United States - Buoy 2 MA122 | ecosystem: Environmental > Aquatic > Freshwater > Lake > Lake biofilm | place: USA...
TTAACAATACTTTGGCACCAGCAGATCCTTGTATGAGCACGCCAGTGCCTTCGTTTCGAAGTATGGCCATTCGGTTTGACTCAATCGCTGTTGTTTGCTTTTCACTGACAACCGAAACTGAGCCGCGATAAACAAATAAGAAAGCATTGTGTTTTGGATTCAAAGTTTGTTCAAAGTTGCTTTGTTTTTCAAATTGAATATCCAAATAAAGTGTTTGTGTAGGAAAAAGTGATGGTGAGCGATGAACAGCGCCAAGTGTGTTGTAAAAGCCCTTCGTTTCCTGCGCTGTCTTTGTGCCGCATGCGACCGGCAATCATGTAAGTGACTGTTTCAAAACCGCGGTGTGGATGATCCGGAAATCCACCACCATAGTCATTCGGGTCGTCGCTGCCAAAGTGATCGAGCATTAAGAATGGATCGAGTCGGCGCTGGTGAGTTTGTGTGAGCACGCGAGTGAGTTTGACGCCATCGCCGTCCCGGGTTGCTTGCCCTGTTATTTGCTGCTCAACGCTGCGCCCGATCAATGGGGCTTGAGTTTTTTCCATATCAATCACAATAAATTTAGAGCCCTGGATAATCGGTATAACCTTTTGCACCACCACCATAGAAAGTGCCTCTGTCGGGTGTGTTGTAAGGGCCGTTTTGTTGCAGTCTGCTTGTCAAATCTGGATTGGCGATGAAGGCTTTTCCAAAAGCAATCAAATCTGCGCCATGGCTCAATGCGTTTTTAGCGAGCTCGTTGTCATAACCATTGTTGAGCATCCATGCGCCTTGACCGCCGGCTTGTTGGTAAGCTGTTTTCAAGGCGGTGTAATCGAAGGACTTTTCGCCTTGCTGGTAATCGCGCGCTGCACCTGTTGAGCCTTCGATGGTGTGGACATAAGCCAAATTCAGAGCGCCTAAAAAACCAGCAACATGTTCAAACAGATTTTGCGGTGAGGCATCGCTGGCATCGTTGGCCGGTGTGACGGGAGAGATTCGAATGCCACAACGCCCTCCACCAATTTCTTGTGTGACGGCGGTCATGACTTCTTTTAAAAAGCGAGTGCGATTTTCAATGCTGCTGCCATAGGCATCTTGGCGTTGATTGCTGTCGGCCCTTAAAAACTGATCGATCAAATAACCATTGGCAGCATGGACTTCAATGCCATCGAAGCCTGCCAGCATGGCGTTTTTGGCTGCATGTCGATAATCAGAAACGATGCCAGGTATTTCTGTCAACTCGAGGGCACGCGGCATGGATGTTGGCTCAAAGCGTGGAACGCCATTTTCAATGAGGACTGTTTTTGATTTGGCCACGATGGCAGAGGGCGCAACAGGCGCTTGTCCATTGGGCTGCAGGCTGGTGTGAGAAATGCGGCCGACATGCCAAAGCTGCATGACTATTTTTCCGCCTTGGGCATGCACTGCCGCTGTTACGGGCTGCCAAGCCCTCACTTGCTCGGCAGACCAAATGCCGGGAACATCTGAATACCCTTGGCCTTGATGACTGATGGCCGTGGCTTCTGTGATGATGAGGCCGGCCCCCGTTGCGGGGTTGGCGCGTTGCGCATAGTATTCAGCCATCAGAGCATTCGCCAACGCATGAGGCGCCCGATTGCGCGTGAGAGGCGCCATCACAATGCGTGTGGCGAGTTGCAATTGGCCAGCTTGGCAGGGTTCAAATAAATTTTTCATGACGCAAAGCATACGGTTTTTTTCGGCGCTCTGGTTGGCAATTTGTATCTCTATGGCGGCTGCTGTTTCATTGGGCATCACGCGCTTTGCCTATGCGCTGCTTTTGCCGCCCATGCGCGAGGATTTGTCTTGGACCTACACCTTGGCAGGCAGCATGAACACGTTCAATGCGCTTGGCTATTTGATTGGCGCGCTGATGACCCCGCGCATTTTGAGTCGGTGGGGTGCTGTGCGTGTTTTGATGGGTGGCGCTTTGTTGGCGTCTTTGCTGATGGCCGCCACAGGGTTTTTTTCTGATACCAGCATTCTTTTGACTCAGCGTTTGTTGGCCGGCATCGCCAGTGCGGCGGTCTTTGTATCTGGCGGTTTGTTGGCGGCCAGGCTGGGCACGCATTTGCCCGCACAGTCTGGTTTGTTGTTGGGTATTTATTACGGTGGAACGGGCTTGGGCATTTCTTTGTCGGCGGTATTGGTGCCTGTGGCCATCGACTTGGCCACTCAAGACGGGCAGCGTCATACTTGGTCGTGGGCTTGGTGGGCGTTGGGTCTTGCTTGTTTTGCCATGACCGTGTTGTTGTTTTTCATTCGCCGTTCAATGCTGCAGTTCATGCCTGAAGTGAGTGCGTCAACGACCACCGACAAACAAGCCGAAACGAACGTGCGCAATATGCATTGGCCGCAGTGGATGTTTGGTTTGACGGCGTACGGACTCTTTGGTGTGGGTTACATCGGTTACATGACCTTTGTGGTGGCCGTCTTGCGAGAGCAGGGCGCCAACGCTTCTCAGATTACTTTTTTTTACGCCATGCTGGGTTTGGCCGTGCTGGCTTCGTCGCGAGTGTGGGCCAACTTGTTAAATCGCTATCGCGGCGGGCAGGCGCTGTCCATTTTGAATGCCTTGCTAAGCGGTGCAACCCTCATCCCCGCGCTCACGTCTGCGTGGCCACTGATGATGGTGTCGGGTGTTTTGTTTGGTGGCGTCTTTTTGTCGGTGGTTGCCTCCACCACGGCCATGGTCAAACACAACCTGGCGCCGTCACAGTGGGCGGCAGGTATCAGTGTGTTCACTGTGGTTTTTGCTGCAGGACAAATTGTTGGACCCACGGTGGTGGGATGGATTGCGGATGGCCCTGGCGGACTTCAACGAGGGCTTGTGTTTTCAGCGGCCGCGCTGCTGTTGGGCGCAGTGTTGGCGTGGCAACAAAAACCGATTCAGCAAAGTTGAGTCGCGCTCAGACGTCGTACCCTGGATTTTCGCGATCGAGCTTGCGTATCAATGATGGCCAAACAAAGTTGCCGCCCAAGCCGCCCGTTTGAACTTTCATGGCATGTGCAACGCCCGTTAAAACTTGGGGGTCGATGGCAATCAAGTCTGCCGCCTTGGTCTGGCCTGCCAAGGCATCCACTTGAATGCGACACGTATTTTCAAAGGTGTACATTTGCAAAAATGCGTCGGCAATCGTTTTGCCCACAGTGAGCAAGCCGTGGTTGCGCAGCATCAAATAGTTGGCGTCTGCCAAGTCTGTTTGCAGGCGCAACTTTTCCTCATCCCGAATTGCAACGCCCTCGTAGTCGTGATAGGCCAGTGACGCCAAAACAAATGTACTTTGCTGGCTAATGGGCAGGACGCCTTCCTTTTGTGCGCTCACAGCCACGCCTGCGCGCGTGTGCGTGTGAAGCACGCAGCCGGCCTCGTGGCGTGCTTCATGCACCGCGCTGTGAATGACAAAGCCGGCGGGGTTAACCGGGTGCGGGTTGTCTGCGTCAAGCTTGTTGCACTGCATGTCGACTTTGACAAGACTTGATGCCGTGATCTCATCAAACATGAGGCCGTAAGGGTTGATTAAAAACTGGTGTTCCTCACCACTCACGCTGGCGGGCAATTTGGCGCTGATGTGCGTGAACACCAAGTCGCTCCAGCCATACAAGGCTACCAAGCGATAACAGGCGGCCAAGGCCACGCGCAATTCCCATTCATCTGGGTGCATCTGAGTGCTGGGTTTGGGGCTTTGTTTCATGGTGCTTCCTAGAGTTCTTGGCCGAGCTTAGCGCGAGGGTGCTCTGACGCGGGTCGCGCATGGAACACGCGATGCAGATAAAATCGAGCCCTTTGGCCATTGGCCCCTAACGGCGCGAGCAGCGCCGACCTTCAGTTGATGGACTGGTGATTTGATGCTTTACCCACAAGAATTTGATGTGATCGTCGTTGGCGGTGGCCATGCCGGCACCGAAGCCGCTTTGGCGGCTGCGCGCATGGGTTGTCAGACACTTTTGCTGTCTCACAATATCGAAACCTTGGGCCAGATGAGTTGCAACCCGTCCATTGGCGGTATTGGCAAGGGCCACTTGGTCAAAGAGGTGGACGCTTTGGGTGGTGCCATGGGCATCGCAACCGATGAGGGCGGCATTCAGTTTCGAATCTTGAACAGCTCCAAAGGCCCGGCCGTTCGCGCAACGCGCGCTCAGGCGGATCGTATTTTGTACAAGGCCGCCATTCGAAGCCGCCTTGAAAACCAAGAAAACCTGTGGCTGTTCCAGCAAGCGGTGGATGATCTCATGGTGGAGTCCAATGGCACAGAAGACCGTGTGGTGGGAGCTGTCACGCAAGTGGGCGTTCGCTTTCGTGCCAAAACAGTGGTTCTGACGGCGGGTACTTTTTTGGATGGCAAAATTCACGTTGGCTTAGAAAACTATTCTGCCGGCCGGGCAGGGGACCCTCCCGCGGTCAGTTTGTCTGCCCGCCTGAAAGAGCTGAAATTGCCGCAGGGGCGACTCAAAACGGGCACGCCGCCCCGATTAGACGGCCGCACCATTGACTTTTCCCAATGCCAAGAACAGCCGGGTGATGGCATGCCGGGTGGCTTTAACGCTGAAGCGGGCGTGCCTGTTTTCAGCTTCATGGGCCGCGCAGACATGCACCCAGCGCAGATGCCTTGTTGGATTACTCACACCAACGAAAGAACCCACGAGATCATTCGATCTGGCTTTGACCGAAGCCCCATGTTCATGGGGAAAATTGAAGGCGTTGGGCCTCGTTATTGCCCTAGCGTAGAAGACAAGATCAATCGATTTGCCGACAAAGACAGCCACCAAATCTTCTTGGAGCCCGAGGGTCTGACCACCCACGAGTTTTATCCAAATGGCATTTCCACCAGTTTGCCATTTGACATTCAGTATGCCTTGGTCAGGTCTATGAAGGGGCTGGAAAATGCCCACATCCTTCGGCCCGGTTATGCCATTGAGTATGACTACTTTGACCCACGCTCCTTGAAGAGCAGTTTTGAAACACGACAAATTGGCGGCCTGTTTTTTGCGGGGCAAATTAACGGCACCACAGGCTATGAAGAGGCTGCGGCACAGGGTTTGTTCGCAGGCATCAATGCCGCACTTCAGTGCCGCGCCATGGCTGGATCGGGCAATGATCTGGGCGGGGCATGGCTGCCCAGCCGTGATCAAGCGTACTTGGGCGTATTGGTGGATGACCTGATTACCAAGGGCGTTACCGAGCCCTACCGCATGTTTACCAGCCGGGCCGAGTTCCGCTTGCAACTTCGGGAAGACAACGCAGACATGCGCCTCACAGAGGTCGGGCGAAAGCTGGGATTGGTGGACGACGCACGCTGGGAATCCTTTTGCACAAAACGGGAGGCTGTTTCACGTGAAACAGAACGGCTGAAATCAACTTGGGTCAACCCAAGGAACTTGCCGGCGGCTGAGTCGGAGCGAGTTCTTGGCAAGTCCATTGAGCATGAGCACAACCTCTTCGATTTGTTGAGGCGCCCCGGGGTTGCTTACGAAAGCCTCATGACCTTGGACTCCGATCGTTTTGTGGCAGAAACTGTTTCACGTGAAACACTGGGCGATCTTTCGGCCGCGGTGATTGAACAGGTTGAGATAGCGGCCAAGTACTCGGGCTACATAGATCGGCAAAAGATCGAGGTTGAGCGCGCAGCCCACTTTGAAAACCTCAAGTTGCCCGCAAAGCTCGATTATTTGCAAGTGACTTCATTGTCGATAGAAGCAAGGCAAAAGTTGGCCAAACATCGACCCGAAACCTTGGGCATGGCCTCGCGAATCTCGGGCATTACCCCCGCAAGCATTTCCTTGTTGTTGATTTATCTCAAAAGAGGTGGGTTCAAGGAGTTCATGGCGGTGAAGCCTGAGCCCCTGGAGCTTGAAGGCGCAAGTGCAGAAGGCGCGGTGAGCCTGAAGTCATGACCGTCGGCCCATCGCCTCAGTTGAACATTCCTTTGGACCTTGAGCGAGGTATTGATGCCCTGAGTTTGCGGGTGACCGAGGCGCAGCGGCATCAGTTGTTGGGCTACATGGACCTGATTCAAAAATGGAACAAGGTCTATAACCTCACGGCGCTTAGAAACCCCCAAGAAATATTGACCCACCATGTGCTGGACAGTTTGTCTGTCATTTCGCCCTTGCTTGAGCACCTTGAGCAAAAAAAGGGAGCCTCACAACCGGAAGTGAATTTGTTGGACGTCGGATCGGGCGGCGGTTTGCCGGGCGTGGTGATTGCAATCTGTTGCCCCTTTGTTCGTGTCACCTGCGTCGACACTGTTTCAAAGAAGGCCGCATTCATTCGGCAGGTAGCTGCCAGCCTAAAGTTGCCCAACTTGCTTGGTGTTCATGCCCGAGTCGAAAGTTTGTCTGGGCCTTTTGATGTAATTTGCTCTCGGGCCTTTGCATCTTTGCCAGATTTTGTAAGTTGGTCTTTGGGGGCTTTGGCCCATGAGGGTGTTTGGATGGCCATGAAAGGCAAAACCCCCGAAGATGAAATGGCGGCTTTGCCTTCCTCGGCAGAAGTGTTTCACGTGGAACAGCTTAAGGTTCCCGGCTTGGAGGCGGATCGTTGCGTGGTTTGGATGAAAAAATCGGCAACTTTGTCAGCAGCGGCAAGCTCGACTTGAGTTTCGCCCATTACACTTGGGCTAAATAAGAAGGCCTTTGATGTTTGGAATTTCTGATTACGGTGCTTTTGTTGCCGCCTTTGTGTTGCTTTTGTTCTTACCCGGCCCCGGAAATTTGGCCCTGATCACTTCAACCTCTCAAGGCGGCATGATGGGTGGCTTTGCATCGGTCATGGGTTTGCTCTTGGGTGATCAAATCTTGTTGTGGATGACGGTTGCGGGGGTGGCGGCTCTTTTGCAAACCTATCCCCATCTGTTTTTGTCCTTGCGGTGGGTGGGTGCGGCTTACCTTGCCTGGCTAGGCGCCAAAATGGTTTTTGCCAAGCCCGGAGAAGGGCCTTCCATCAAAATCACACCGGGCAAGTATTTCAAAGAAACCATGTTCATTACCTTGCTCAACCCCAAGGCCATCATGTTCTTTTTTGCGTTTTTTCCACAATTCATCAATCCAGAGCAACACCTTGGTGTGTTAACTTTTGTTTTCATGGCGATAACCATCGCCTGTCTGGGGTTTGTGTATTGTTTCGGGGTTGTGCTCATCACCCACAACATGGCACAACGCATACGCGCGCATCCCAAATTTTCTGGATTACTGCAAAAAGTGGCTGGATTGTTTTTGATAGGTTTTGGTATTAAATTGGCCCTTGGTAAATGAGCACACCCGCTAAAAAAGAAGTTTAAAAATGGCAAAAATTTTCTGTGTTGCAAATCAAAAGGGCGGTGTGGGCAAGACCACGTCAGCGGTCAATTTGGCTGCCGGTTTGGCCATGGTGGGCCAACGTGTTTTGTTGGTTGATCTCGACCCTCAGGGCAACGCCACCATGGGCTCGGGCGTGGACAAGCGCCAATTGGAGCTCAGCGTGTACGACGTTTTGCTTGAGTCAGCCAGCATTCATGAGGCGGCTATTTTTTCAGAGAAATGCGGCTATCACGTGTTGGGTGCCAACCGTGAATTGGCGGGTGCCGAGGTTGAATTGGTTGACCTTGAAAGGCGCGACCAGCGCCTGAAGGCGGCTTTGGAAGTGGTCGACAAAGATTTTGATTTTGTCTTGATTGATTGCCCGCCTTCTTTGTCCATGCTCACCTTGAATGGTTTGTGTGCGGCGCATGGCGTGATCGTGCCCATGCAGTGCGAATATTTTGCCCTTGAAGGTTTGACAGATTTGGTCAATACGATCAAGCAAGTTCATGCCAATCTGAATCCCGATCTGAAGATCATTGGCTTGCTCCGCGTCATGTTCGATCCGCGAATTACCTTGCAACAACAAGTGAGCGAGCAATTGAAATCGCACTTTGGCGACAAGGTATTTAACACCGTGATTCCTCGAAACGTGCGCTTGGCCGAAGCGCCAAGCTATGGCTTGCCTGGGGTCGTGTTTGACCCTTCGGCCAAAGGCAGTCAAGCATTTGTGGAGTTTGCCAAAGAGCTGGTTCAGCGCATACCTACTCTTTGAGGCCTCAGCCAAGTGATCATGGCAACTCCTAAAGTTCTCATATTGCCCGGTTGGCAGGGAAGCGGGCACTCACACTGGCAAATGCATTGGGTGAGGCGCTACGCTTATCAGCTTGTTGAACAAAATGACTGGATACGTCCTCTTCGAGGCGATTGGCTCGCCCGGCTGGAAGATGTGATGTCTGATTTGAATGAGCCGGTCTATTTGGTGGCACATGGTTTGAGTTGCATTCAAGTGGCCGCATGGGCCCCAATTTCAGCCCACCGCCACAAAGTGGCGGCTGCTTTCTTGGTTGCGCCTAGCGACGTTGAAGCGTCCCACCTTGAAGATGTATTTTCCAGTTGGCGACCGATTGAGTTAAAGGCGCTGCCTTTCAAATCCATGTTGACCGGCAGTCCAAACAACCCTGATTGCAGCGCTGCACGCGCGGCACACTTTGCAAAGTGCTGGGGCTCTCAGTATCTGAGTTTGGGTGAAAGCGGGAATTTGAATGCCGAATCCATTTTGGGCGATTGGCCAGAGGGCCACGCTTTGTTGAATGACTTGATGAAAGAAAAAGAACATGGTCACTAAAAAACCAAAAGGCTTAGGCCGCGGGCTCGAGGCGTTGCTCGGCCCCAAAGTGCTAGACGAAGCCAGCTCGCCGCAAGCGGTTGAAGCCGCCGCCAATCGAAGCCCCAGCACCCTCGCACTTAGCGAGATGGTGCCTGGCATGTACCAGCCTCGAACACGCATGGACGAGGGCGCACTTTACGAATTGGCCGAGTCCATCAAAGCGCAAGGCATCATGCAGCCCATCTTGGTTCGCAAACTCAGCGATGGGCCCAACGCTGGCAAATATGAAATCATTGCCGGCGAGCGACGATTCCGTGCGTCCCGCTTGGCAGGCTTGAACGAGGTGCCTGTGTTGGTTCGAGATGTGGCCAATGAGGCCGCGGCAGCCATGGCCTTGATTGAAAACATTCAACGCGAAGACCTCAACCCTTTGGAGGAGGCGCTTGGCCTACAACGCTTGATCAAAGAGTTTGGACTCACTCACGAAACAGCAGCGCAAGCGGTTGGACGTTCTAGAAGTGCCGCCAGCAATTTGCTTCGTTTGTTGAATTTGGCCGAGCCCGTGCAAACCATGTTGATGGCAGGCGACATTGACATGGGCCATGCGCGCGCCTTGCTGGGTTTGGACAAGGCGGCTCAAATCACGGCCGCCAACCAGATCAGCGCCAAAAAAATGTCGGTGCGCGAAGCAGAGAGCTTGGTGAAAAAACTCAGCGCAGAATTTTCATTGGTTCAACAAAAACCGAAAAAAGAAAAGTCGCGAGACATCAAACGCGTTGAGGAAGAGTTGTCAGATTTGTTGATGGCGCAAGTGGAGGTGCGCGTTAAGAAGCGCGTGAAGCGACACGGCCGCTTTGAAGAAATGGGCGAGTTGTCGATTCAGTTTGGCTCTTTGGATGAACTCAATGGGCTGATTGAAAAACTGCGCGCATGAAGCTCAAGGTCAATGCCTAAAAACTTTTCAATGAAAGATTTTTCCAGGATTCATGATGTTGTGAGGGTCTAGCGCTTGCTTCAAAGTGCGCATCATGTTGACTGCGCCCACGCCCGCCTCCGTGACCAAAAAATCCATTTTGTGCAGACCAATGCCGTGCTCGCCTGTGCAAGTGCCGCCAAGGCGCAAGGCTCGGCTCACAAGTTTGTGATTCAAGTCTTCGGCAATTTCGCGCTCACTTGGAATTTCGGGGTCGATCAGATAGCCAAAGTGGAAGTTGCCGTCACCAACGTGGCCTACCAAAAAGTAGGGCAAGCCACTGGCCTCGGTTTCGGCCACCGAGTCAAGCAGGCAGTCGGCCAATTTGCTAATTGGCACACAGGTGTCGGTGCTGATGGCTCGGCAACCGGGCCGGCTTTGCAGTGCCGCAAAATAAGCATTGTGTCTGGCCGTCCAAAGGCGCGTGCGCTCTTCGGGAGTAGTGGCCCATTCAAAGGCGTTGCCACCATGGTCGCTGGCAATTTCTTGAACTGTTTCGGCTTGCTCCTTCACGCCAGCGGGAGAGCCATGAAACTCCATTAAGAGCATGGGCTCTTCACGCAAACCCAATTTGGCATACGCGTTGACCATGCGCACCGAGTGGTGATCGATCAACTCAACGCGTGCAATGGGGACACCCAACTG
>Ga0315906_10011676_pt1 | contig 10225 bp, 6 predicted proteins | sample LakEriMetagenome_4_FD_203526 | JGI IMG/M metagenome (GOLD analysis project Ga0315906, IMG submission 203526) | Freshwater fungal communities from buoy surface, Lake Erie, Ohio, United States - Buoy 2 MA122 | ecosystem: Environmental > Aquatic > Freshwater > Lake > Lake biofilm | place: USA: Lake...
GCGCGCCGAACTCGATGCCGATCATCAGGCCGCGCTGGCGAACTTCCTTCAGCATCTCGAAGCGCGGCTTCATCGCCTCGAGACCGTCCTTGATGCGCGTGCCCATCCTGCGGGCATTCTCCGCCGCGTTGGTCTCGTCGTACGCAGCAAGCGCAGCGAGCCCCGCCGTCATCGCCATCGCGCCCTGGTGGAAGGTCGACGAATGCACGATCGCGCGATCGAGCGAGCTGAACACGCGCTTCCACACATCGCCCTTCACGAGCACGGCGCCGACCGGCACGTATCCGCCCGACAGCGCCTTCGAGAGGATCACCATGTCGGGCTCGACGTCGCCTTCCTGGTCGATCGCGAGGAACGACCCGGTGCGTCCGATGCCCGTCTGCACTTCGTCGGCGACGAAGATGGTTCCGTAGCTCCGGCACAGTCGCGCTGCAGCGGCGAGGTAGCCGGGGGAGTGGATGTTCACGCCCTTGCCCTGGATGGGCTCGATCACGAAGGCCGCGACATCGCGCTTCGAGAGCGCCTGCTCGAGGGCAGCGAGGTCGTTGAACGCGACCTGCCGGCACTCGGGAAGGAACGGCGCGAACCCGTCCCGGAAGCTGTTGCAGCCGTTGAGCGACACCGACCCGCTGGAAAGACCGTGAAATGCCTTTGGCGCGTGGAGCAGGGCGGGGCGGCCCGTCGCGCACTTGGCGAACTTGATCGCGGCCTCGACGCCCTCGGTGCCTGAGTTCGTGAAGAAGACGTAGTCGAGCCCGCGCCCGACCCGACGCTTGAGCTCCGCGGCCAGGAGACCCGACAGCAGGGGTGCCTCGAACTGCACCATGGTCGGCAGTTCCAGGGTCAGGTAATCAGCCAGCGCCTTTCGGATCGTCGGATGGTTCCGCCCGAAGTTGCAGACGGCGTATCCGCCGAGCATGTCGAGGTAGCGGTTGCCCTGCGCATCCCAGAGATGCGCGCCCTGCGCGCGAACGTAAGTCTTGTCGTAGCCGATGGTTCGCAGCACGCTCGCGAAGCGCGGATTGACATGCTCGGCATGCAGCTCCATGCCTGCGCCAGCGGATTCCTGAAGGAGACGAGCAAGGTCAAAGCCCACGAAACGCTCCGAAATCGCGCGAATTGAGATGAGAGACGCGCGAGGTGAGCGCGGAGTGTATCCGACCGCCTTCCGCAGAATCACGGGCTCTTTTGCATGATTCAGCGCGTTTGGCGCATTTGGAAAGAGAAGCCGTGTTCTTGTTGATTACGATCGCTTCTGGCCCCTGGACGAACCTCAGGGCCACTGCTCCATGAAAGGACGACTCATGAGCAAGCTTGGTGTGATGGCTTTTTGCCTAGCGGCATCCGTTGCCGCCAGCGTGTCTTTGGACGCCTCCGCTCAGCATTCCGTCGCGCGCGATTGGAACGAGACGATGCTCGAGGGCATCAAGCGTGACCGCGTGCGCCCGCCGGTGCAGGCGCGCAACCTGTTCCACCTCTCCGTGGCGATGTGGGATGCATGGGCGACCTACGACCCGACCCTTCAGCAGTACTTCTTCGCCGAGAAGATCACCGCGAAGAACGTCGAGGCTGCGCGGCACGAGTCGATCTCCTACGCCGCGTACCGCCTGAGCAAGCACCGCTTCGCGGTCAGCCCGAACGTGGCCACGATCAACGCGATCCTCGACGCGAAGCTCATCGCCCTCGGCTACTCGCCGTCGGTGACCACGACCGTCGGCAATTCGCCTGCAGCCGTCGGCAACCGCATCGCTGCACTGGTCATCCAGCGCGGTCTGCAGGACGGCTCTCACGAGGAGATCGACCATGCGAGCTATCCGAACACCTATCCCGACGTGAACCCACCCCTGGTGGTGGCGCTTCCGTTCAATCCCTCGTGCGCCAATCCGAACCGCTACCAGCCGCTGAGCCTGACCTTCTTCGTCGATCAGAACGGCAACGTGATTCCCGGAGGATTCCCGCCGAAGGTCTGCCCATACTGGGGCACAGTGACGCCGTTCGCGATCCAGCCGAGCGACATGGATCCGAACCGCCCAGGCGTGGTGCTCGCCGCGCCTGCGCCGCCGGTGATGAACGGCACCGGTGATGCCGCGTGGCGCGCCTCCCATGAGGATGTGATCCACGTCTCGAGCATGCTCACGCCGGATGACGGCGTCATGATCGACATCTCGCCCGCGGTCATGGGCAACAACCCGCTTGGCACGAACGCGGGCACGGGACGCGCCGTGAATCCCGTCACGGGACAGCCATACGCGCCGAACATCGTCAAGCGCGGCGACTTCATCCGCTGCCTTGCCGAGTTCTGGGCCGACGGTCCGAACTCGACCACGCCGCCCGGCCACTGGAACGAGCTCGCGAACGTCGTCAGCGACCATCCCGCGTTTGTCCGCCGTCTCGGCGGGCAGGGACCTGAGCTCAGCCACCTCGAGTGGGACCTGAAGATGTACATCGCGCTCAACGGCGCCATGCACGACGCAGCGATCACCGCGTGGGGCATCAAGGGCTACTACGACACGATGCGCCCGATCGGCGCCATTCGGTATATGGCGCAGAAGGGCCAGTGCTCGGATCCTGCGGCTCCGCGATTCAACGTCGACGGACTGCATCTTGTCTCCGGCATGGTCGAGCTGATCACGCCTGCGACCACCGCGCCTGGTCAGCGCCACGAAGAGCTTTCGGGCTACGAGGGCGAGATCGCCTGCCTGAGCTGGCCGGGAGCGCCCGCTGTACCCGCGAGCCAGTATTCGGGCGTCCAATGGATGCTTGCGGGCAACTGGGTCTCGTACCAGCGTCCGACCTTCGTCACGCCGCCGTTCCCCGGCTACGTGTCTGGCCACTCCACCTACAGCCGCGCTGGCGCGGAGATCCTCGCCCAGATGACCGGCACCGAGTACTTCCCCGGCGGCATGGGCGTCTTCACCTGCGCGCAGAACCAGTTCCTCGTCTTCGAGGATGGCCCGAGCCAGACCTTCCAGTTCCAGTGGGCGACCTACTACGACGCCGCCGACAACTCGGGTCAGTCGCGCATCTACGGCGGCATCCATCCCGACATGGATGACTTCCCGGGGCGCGTGCTCGGATCACAGGTCGGCGTGCGCGCGTTCACCAAGGCGGTCGAGTTCTTCGAGCCGCTCACCCCGTGCCCGGCCGATCTCAACTTCGATGCCGACGTGAACTCGCTCGACCTCGCCACGCTCTTGTCCGCATGGGGCACCAGCAACGCCGCGGCGGATCTCAACGACGACGGAACCGTCGGCTCGGCCGACATCGCCATCATGCTCTCCGCGTGGGGGCCCTGCGGCGGCTAAGCTCATTCCGCCCAGGATCGACATGCAGCGCGAGGCGTCCTTCGGGGCGCCTCGCGCTTTCTCTTTCGGAGGAAGGAGTTACGGAATGGCTGCAAATACAAGGGAAATCGCTGTGCGAGCGCGTATCTGCGCATGCGTCCGAGGCTCCCGTGGTGCAGCGACAGTGGGCGACTCAAACGCAGTGTGAGAGCAACGCCCGGACGAAACTGCTCGCAGGACGACCAAGGACATCTGCAGGCTCACGCTCGGAACGACGCGCATGCGTCGCCTGATGTGCCGCGCGCTGGAGAACGCGCGGAGCATCGCTCCGGAAACGGAAAGGCCGACATGCGGCGAGCGAGATGGCACGTGCCCACGTGCCATTCCGCCCGACAGAGTGGAGTTGCGAAGAGCTGAGCCCTGCGGATGGCCGAGGCCTCGGAAACACGAGGTTTGTGATGTTCAGCTCTGTTCGTATGGCGTCGCGGGCCCTGCTCGCGATGGCGGTGCTTTCCGCCACCTCCACCGTGTCCCTCGCCGACCAATCGGTCGCGCGCCTGTGGGACGAAACCCTGCTTGAGTCGATTCGAAAGGACACGCCGCGCCCGCCGGTGCAGGTTCGCAACCTGTTCCACGTGTCGATGGCGATGTATGACGCCTGGGCCGCGTTCGATGCGGATGCGCGCGGCTACCTCTTCAGCGAGAAGATCGCCTCTGCGAATCCCTCCGCTGCCCAGAACGAGGCGGTGTCGTACGCCGCGTACCGCGTCATGCGGGCCCGCTATGCGGGTAGTCCGAACGCCGTGCTCATCCGCTCGTTCCTCGACGCGCGGATGACCGCGCTCGGCTACTCGATCGACGTGGTCACGACCGAGGGCGACACGCCCGCGGCCGTTGGCAACCGAGTCGCGGCGCAGCTCCTCTCGTCGATGGTCAACGATGGCTCGCGCGAGGCGAACAACTACGCGCCGCCGCCGGGCACGCCCGGCCCCGTGAATCCACCGCTGGTCGTCGGGCTTCCCGGCATCTCGATCAACGATCCGAGCCGCTGGCAGCCGCTCGCGCTCAGCTTCACCTACGACGCTGCGGGCAATGTGGTCCCGGGCGGCGTGCAGTCGCGGCTCGCGCCGCACTGGGCGGGCGTGTCCACCTTCGGTCTCACCGCCTCTGATCGCGACTGGACTCGCGGCGGCGTCTACCTGAATGAGGCCGCGCCGCCGCAGCTCAACGGCATCGGCGACGCCGCCTACCGCGTCGGGCACGAGGATGTGCTCATGAAGTCGGCGATGCTGACTCCGGACGACGGAGCAGTGATCGACATCTCGCCGGCGGTGATGGGCGACAACTCGCTCGGCACCAACGACGGCGATGGGCGTCCGCTCAACCCGGTCACAGGCCAGCGCTACGCGGCGAACGTGGTGAAGCGTGGCGACTGGACGCGCTGCCTCGCGGAGTTCTGGGCGGACGGTCCGACGTCGTCGACCCCGCCCGGTCACTGGAATGAGATCGCGAACTCGGTGATGGATCATCCGACGTTCCAGCGCCGCGTGGGCGGAACGGGTCCTGTGCTCCCCGAGCTCGAGTACGACGTGAAGCTCTACCTCGCGCTGAATGGTTCGATGCATGACGCAGCCATCGCCGCGTGGAGCTACAAGAACCACTTCGACTCTGCGCGTCCGATCAGCGCGATCCGCTACATGGCGCAGTGCGGGCAGCGCAGCGATCCGAATGCGCCGTCGTACCACCAGAACGGCCTCGACCTGATGCCGGGCATGTGCGAGCTCATCACCTCTGCCACGACTGCCCCTGGCCAGCGTCACGCAGCGCTCGCAGGGCATGAGGGCAAGGTCGCGGTCCTCTCGTGGCCGGGCGTTCCTGCCGATCAGGCCAACACCTATGCCGGCGTGAAGTGGGTGCTCGGCACCCAGTGGATGCCGTACCAGCGCGGTAACTTCGTGACTCCCGCCTTCGCGGGGCATGTGTCGGGTCACTCGACCTTCAGCCGCACGGCTGCGGAAGTCCTCACTCGCATGACCGGCAGCGAGTACTTCCCTGGCGGCATGGCCGAGTTCACCTGCACGCAGAACCAGTTCCTCGTCTTCGAGGATGGACCGAGCCAGACCTTCACCTTCCAGTGGGCGACCTACTACGACGCCAGCGACAGCTCGGGCGTCTCCCGACTGTACGGCGGCATCCACCCCGACTTCGATGACTTCCCCGGCCGACGCCTCGGCGCGCAGATCGGTGCGAAGGGCTTCGACCGCGCGCTCAGCCTGTTCACCCCGCCCGTCTGCATCGCCGACCTCAACGGCGATCACACGGTCGATGGCGTGGACATCGCCCTCCTCCTCACTGCCTGGGGTACTGCCGATGCGCAAGCCGACCTCAATGACGATGGAGTCGTCACAGCATCGGACATGTCGATGATGCTGAATGCCTGGGGCGGCTGCCAATGAGATCCTGACGTGGCGAGTGGAGGAGCCGCAAGGCTCCTCGCCCACGCGGTGCCAGGAGACACTGCACGCCGGCGGCGGCCTTCGGGCCGTCGTCGGTGTCTTTTTGATCGGCGTCTCTCGCGCTCAGAGTTCCCAGAGGATGCGTCCGCCGACGATCGTCGCGGTCGCGCGGCCGCGCACCTTCCAGCCATGGAAGGGGCAGTTGCGGCTCTTGGAAGCGAACGTCGACACATCGATCGCCCACTCGAGGTTCGGGTCGATCACCGTGACATCGCCGGCGGATCCTTCGCGCAGCGAGCCAAGACCGTGCTGGCCGAGGCCGCAGAGTTCCGCGGGTGTGCGGGTGAGGAGCTCGATCAGCCGCGGCCAGCCGATGACGCCGTCGTCGATGAGCGCCTTCGCGTACAGGGCGAGCGCACAGTCGAGCCCGATGATGCCGAAGGGCGCGCTCGCGAAGTCGCGCGCCTTCTCGGCGGCCGTGTGCGGCGCGTGATCGGTGGCGAGCACGTCGATGGTGCCATCGGCGACGGCCTTCTTGAGCTCGTCGATGTCGCGGCGCGTGCGCAGCGGGGGATTCATCTTTGCGAGCGTGTTGTAGCCCTCGCAGGCGTCGTCAGTCAGCAGCAGGTGATGCGGGCTGACCTCGCCGGAGACGGGGAGCCCCTCCGCGCGCCCGCGGCGGATGATCTCGGCGCTTCCGCCCGAGGAGAGGTGCTGCGCGTGGTAGCGCGCACGCGGGCCTCTGTTCAGACGAACGTCGCGCTCGAGCATGATCTCCTCGGCCTCCCGCGGCCAGGGAAGGAGACCGAGGCGGGTTGCGACGGCGCCCTCGTTCATGACGCCGTGATCCGCGAGCTGCGGATCCTGGCAGTGCTGCATGAAGGGCTTGCCGAGCGAGGCACAGACTTCGAGCACGCGGCGCATCATGGCTGGATTGGCAACGCCATCGCCGTCGTCGCTGAAGGCGACCGCGCCTGCCGCTGACATCGCCGCCATCGGGGCCAGTTGCTCGCCCTTGCGGCCGACCGTTGCGGCGGCGACGACGAAGACGCGCGCGCTCGCAGCCTCGCGAGCCGCCTGCTGGACGAAGCGGACCGTGGTGGTGCTGTCGATCGTCGGATTCGTATTCGGCATGCAGCAGACGGTGGTGAAGCCACCCGCCAGTGCCGACGCCGTTCCGGTCTTGATCGTCTCCTTCGATTCGCCGCCTGGCTCGCGCAGGTGGACGTGCGGGTCGATCAGCCCCGGAGCGATGATCTTTCCTCCGCAGTCGATCTGCCGAGTGCCCTGCGGGACATCGATCGATCCTCCCGTCGAGACGCGGGCGATCCGTCCTTCCGAGAGCAGGACATCTCCCTCGCGATCAATCCCCTGCGAGGCATCGAGGATCCGTCCGCGGCGAAGAAGGAGCAGGGCGCTCACTGGGTTGCGTCCTCCGTCGAAGCAGGCGCCGTGGCGGGAGCATCGAGCCCGCCCGGCGGCAGCACGACGGCATCGGCGATGAAGAGCACCGTCCGCTCGGGGGCGACGATGGCATCGATCTCCGCTTGCGGCTTGCCGGCGTCAAACGCGAGGTGCTTGAGCGTCTCAACAGACTGCTCGCGAACCGTCACATATCCGATCGCGTGCACCTCGCGGCCACGTGCGTTGCGCGGCACGAAGAAGGCGTGATCGCGGTTCATGACGCGGATGGTCGCGCCCGACGCGCCGCGGATGTCGAGCCAGCAGCCCATCGTGCGGCAGACCTGGTCGACGCTGCCTGTGAGGATCACACGCTTGCCAGAGTCGACGTACTCGGCCACGTGCTCGGGCGTCGTCTCGGGATCGACGCCGCGCGTCGTCTCTGGACCGACGTTGCCGAAGGCAACCCAACCGCGATCGAGATCATGCTGGGCTCGGGTCGGATGGGTGCAGGCGGCAAGTGCGGCCAGGGCGGACGAGGTGAGGATGACGGTCAGGGTCTTGGCAATTCGAGTCGTGGGGGTGGGTCGCATGGGGGCGCGATGATAGGAAAAGCACAGCGCCCGGCGCGAGGCCGGGCGCTGAGAGTAGAGCGATGTGGATCGCGTTCCGAAGAACGCGGCCGGATCACTTGCTGGCGGGGCACTTGGCGGCGCACTCGGACTTGGCCGAGCACTCCGACTTGCCGCTGACCGCGCCCGGGGCCGACTTGGCCGACGAGCACTCGGTCTTCGCCGAGCACTTGCTCGCGCAATCCGACTTGCCGCTCACCGCACCCGGGGCCGCCGTGGACGTAGCCTTGGCAGCCTCAGCGCAGCAACCGGACTTCTTCTCGCCAACCGCGCCAGGAGCAGCGGCCTTGCTGGCCGAGCACTCCGACTTGGACGCGCAGCACTCGGACTTCTTGGCGCCGACAGCGCCGGGAGCCGAGGTCTGGGTGCTGCTGCACGCAGCGAGGAGGGCGACGATCGAGAGGGTGGCGATGGAGGTGATCTTCATACAGCAGTCTCCTTTTCAAAGACCCCGGACGATCCCGAGGGTGCCCTCACTGGGCGGTGTTCCAGATGGCCCGCGACGCGCGGGGTTGACTTCCAACTCAGAAGTTTGGCGAGGTCAGGATCGACCTGCCCATACCAAACACATGAGAGGCGGCGAGTGTACCGCCGAAGGTTGGCTCAGTTCCAGCCTCGCGCTAGGTTTCGTTCGGTTATTCGTCATAGATTCCCCATCCGATGGGTCCAGAATCAGAATCTCCCGACCAGCCCGACCTTCCCCAGCAGGGTGAGGGGGGTTTTGACGCAGGTGCGGGAGAGGCTGCCGACTGGTCCGCCGAGGACCGAAGCGCCCGTTTAGAGCGGCTGCTCCGCAAGGCGCGCATGCTCCCCGACGTTCCAGGCGTGTACCTGATGAAGGATGCGGGCGGGTCGGTGCTCTACGTGGGCAAGGCCTCGATGCTTCCGAACCGCGTGTCGAGCTACTTCATCCCGTCCGCCGACCTTGGTCCGCGCAAGCAGCCCATGCTCGACGTGGTCGCCGACTTCGACTTCATCCCCTGCGAAGGCGAGTGGGAGGCGCTGCTGATGGAGGCGCGCCTCGTCAAGGACATCCATCCGCCCTTTAACGACCGCCTGCAGGACGACAAGACGTTTCCCTACCTCGCGATCACGATGCGGGATGACTTCCCCGGCGTGTACATCACGCGGAATCCCGCCGACGAGCGCTTCAAAGGCGCGCGCATCTACGGGCCATTCGTCTCGGTCGGGGCGCTGCGGCACGCGATGCAGTTGCTGCAGCGGGTCTTCAAGTACCGCACCTGCGAGCTTGAGATCATCGACGGCGATCCGAGGAATGCGCGCTTCCGACCGTGCCTGCTCGCCGCGATCAACCAGTGCACCGCGCCCTGCGCGGCGCGCATCTCGCGCGAGGAGTATCGCGCGGACGTCGAGCGGTTCATCCGTTTCCTCGGTTCCAAGCGGAGCGCGATGCTGCGCGAGATGCGCGAGGAGATGGAGTCTGCGAGCGCGCGGCTCGACTTCGAGCGCGCCGCGGTTCTGCGCGACCAGATCAAGGCGATCGAGAAGCTCGACGAGCGCGAGACGCGTGGCGACTGGAAGGGCGACGACGCCGAGTACGACTGGCAGCCAGAGGCGACCGGGTTCGTGCAGGATCCCGCGGCAGGCGCGCGCAGCCTGGCCCGCGTGCTTGGCGCCGAACAGCCGATCCGCTGCCTCGAGGCATTCGACATCGCCCACCTGCGCGGCGGCGAGACGGTGGCGTCGAAGGTCTGCTTCATCGACGGGCGTCCGTTCAAGGAGGGCTACCGCCGCTTCCGCATCCAGACGGTGTCGAACGACGACTTCAGCGCCATGCGCGAGGTGGTCAGCCGCCGCTACCGCGATGCAGGCGAAGGCGAGGAGCTCTATCCCGACTTGGTCTTGATCGATGGTGGCGTCGGGCAGCTGAATGCGGCGTTGGACGCCTTCGCGCAGCTGCGCGTGCAGCCGCCGCGCGTGATCGCGCTTTCCAAGAAGGAGGAGTTGATCCACGTGCCAGGCGTGGCCGAGCCGATCCGGCTGGGGCGAGAGCACCTCGGGCTCAAGCTCTGCCAGGCGATCCGTGACGAGGCGCACCGGTTCGCGCAGCACTACCACCACCTGCTGCGGGAGAAGAGCCTGCTTGGCGAGACGGCGCGGGTCGCTCGGAAGAAGCGCTCGATCAAGAAACTGCAGGATGAGAAGGATGGGCAGCAGGGCAGTGGGGAGTCGTGAGCCTTCCTGCCTTCATGTCGGTGCGTGGAGACGACATCGAGTTGAGGGTGAAGGCGGTGCCAGGGGCGAAGTGCGATGAGATCGCGGGGGCGCTCGGCGATCGGCTCAAGGTGCGCGTCGCGCAGCCGGCGGAGGGAGGTCGGGCGAACGAGGCGATTCGCGAGTTGCTTGCGTCGAGGCTTGGCCTTGCGGTGCGCGAGATCGAGATCGTGCAAGGAGCGACGAATCCGCAGAAGACGGTGCGGATCTGCGGCAA
>Ga0315906_10011677_pt1 | contig 10224 bp, 8 predicted proteins | sample LakEriMetagenome_4_FD_203526 | JGI IMG/M metagenome (GOLD analysis project Ga0315906, IMG submission 203526) | Freshwater fungal communities from buoy surface, Lake Erie, Ohio, United States - Buoy 2 MA122 | ecosystem: Environmental > Aquatic > Freshwater > Lake > Lake biofilm | place: USA: Lake...
TATTTATGTTTGATGTATATTTAAATTCTAAACTTATTTATTTATTTATTTATTTATTTATTGATTTTTATTTTTTATTTTATTTTTTTAGTATTTATTTTAGTTATTTTAATATATTTATATTTGAATTTTTTTTTTAATTTTTATATTTTTAATATTTTTTTTAATATATATATGTTAGATATATATTTGAATAATTTATTTTTTAATTTTATATATTTTATTTTATTTGATTTTTATATTATATTCTATTTATTCGATTTTTATATTTTAATAAAATTTTTTTTATTATTAGATTCTATACAACAAGATGTTTTATTAATAATATTTTTGTTTGATTATTTAATAAATATTTTATTTTTTTCAAATTTATTACATTTTTATATATTCAATGATTTTTATTATACTATTAATTTTATAATATTTGATTTTTATATAAATTTAATTTTTTCATTTTATGAATTTTTATATAAATTTATTAAATTTGAAAAAAAACATAATATTAATTATCAATATTCAAGTTTATATGAAAAATATATTAAAGAGGTTGACGAAATTTTTAAAGAATGAGATGAAAAATCTAAGAATAAAAATTTTTTAAAAAAAAATAATTCTGAGTCTAAAAAACCCGATAACAGATTAAAATTAAAAAACAACATTAATCCAGATTTATCAAATTTCTCAGAAATTAAAAATTTAGATTTTAATTTTTTTATTTTATCAAAAAATATTAGAAATTATGTAGATATTTATGTTAAATTATTATTAAATACTGATTATTTTTTAGATTGAAAAGAATTAAGGTTGGAGCGGGATATTTGAAGATCAGTTGATGATTTATCTTTAGCTAGGAGACATTGACAATTAAGAAAAAAATATTTTGCTAATTTTTATGAACCAGAAACTTTAATAAGTAAAGTTTCTATTTGATTACCTAATCATTTAATACCAGGTTGAGCTTTCGTAACACCTTATTCTTCTCGATTGAGATATACTGCATTGGGTAAGGTTGATATAGCTTTAATTGTCGTATTCGCTGCATCTTTAGGTTCTGTATTTAGTTCTGTTAATTATGTAATAACCTATAGATATATTGGTTCTCCTATATTTAAAAATAGAAGAGAATTGCGTTCTTTTTTTATTGATGCTTTATTAGTTGCATCAAGAATGATGATTTTAGCTAATCCAGCTTTATTAATAGGTATATTGCTATTATTATCTGATAGACATTTAGGTACATCTGTATTTGATTTTTCTGGAGGTGGTGACACAATTTTATTTCAGCATTTATTTTGATTTTTTGGTCACCCTGAAGTTTATATTATAATAATACCTTGTTTTGGTTTTATGAACTCATTACTACCGTATTATTTAAAAAAAAGACTTTCTGGTCGTTTGTCTCTACAATTTTCTATGTATACTATTGCTTTTATGGGTTTTGCTGTTTGAGGTCATCATATGTATATGGTAGGTTTAGCAAATAGTGTTAGAACTTTATATAGTACGATGACTGTAATGATTTCTGTACCAGCATCAACTAAAGTTTTACATTGATGCGTAACTATAATTAACTCAACTATATCTTCTGATGTTGGTTTTTTATTTTTACTTAGTTTTATGTATTTTTTTGTTTTAGGTGGATTAAGTGGTATGTTTTTAGCACATATTGGTTTTGATGTAATTTTCCACGACACTTTTTATGTTATTGGTCATTTCCATGTAATGTTAGCTGGTGCTGCAATGTCTTGCGTGTTTGCTGCTTTTTATTTTTACTTTCCAGCTATATTCGGTGTAAAATATAGTAGGCTTTTTGCTTATTTACATTTTACATTTTATTTAAGTGGTCAGTTATTAACTCTTATACCTATGTTCTGATTAGGTTATGCTGGTATGCCTAGAAGAATAATGGATTATCCTTCAGTTTTTAGTGGTTGACATAGTATAATATCAAGTGGTCATATATTAACATTTATGAGTTTAGTTTTTTTTTTATTAATGATATTTGATAGTATTTATGAAAATAAAGCACCTATTTCTAAAACTAAAGGTATTAGTCGTTTAAATACTCGATTTAGTTTATATATTTATGAATCAAGAAAATTACAATTTAATAAAAATAAATCATTAATTTTACAAAATTCTTATATATATAATAATAAATTAAGTTATAATAATTTATCAAAATTAGAATTAGAAAATTTTGAATATACTTTTTTAAATAAGTAATTGTGGCTTTTTATGCATAACCTAAAGTTTTGTAATAAATTATTAAGTTTACTTTTATTAACATTTAAACAAAATAACTTATGGTTTGACATTATATTAACTAAAAATATTTTTTATATGTTACACATATTTAGAGGTTTAGGTATTATAGTAAATTTTTTTATTTTTATAAAAAATAAAAAAAATTTTTGCAGAGTTTTTTTAAAATATATAAATTTAGAAATTCCTTTTATTCTTCCTATATTTTTTTATTTTAAACCTAGTCATAAATTAAGTATTACTGTTAAAAAATTAAAAAAATTAACTAAAAAGTTAGGTGACGTTTCATTAGTTATATCTACTAGTAAAGGTTTAAAATTACATGGCGATTGCATTGATTTACATATTGGTGGTATTTTGTATTTAATCATTTATAATTAAATATTTTGTTTTTTTATGAGATTTTCTTATTGTGAGGGTTTAGTAGAAAAAAAGTCTTTTTACATTTACTCTATAGAATATTTTTATGATAATGAGTTAAATACTTTTTTATTAAGACAATATGGTTTATCTAAGTTTTTTTTTTTTTTTTGTTATATGTTATTTGAATTACATAACTCATATTTAAATATTAACAGAAGTTTATTAAATATAGGTAAATTGCGTTCTATAAATTTTGCCAAGTTGTTACTGGGTTTTTTTCAACCACATATAAATATTAAAAATTATTTGTTTTTTAATACATTAAGGTTATTTAAACCATTAACATTAAAAGGTTTAAATTTAATTAGAGGTTTACCTATGCGAGGTCAAAGAACTCATTCTAATAGTAAAAATATATTAAGATTTCAGACTTATTTTTCTAGTTATATTTTAACTATACCGAGAACAAATTTCTATAAATACTATAGTTCAATAAAAGAAGCATCATTTGAACAAAAACTTATTCAAGAGAAGCCAAAAAAGAAAAAAACTAAATTAAAAACTAAATCAGTAAAGTCTAAAAAAAAAGTTAAAAAAGATATATGAAAATAATTTATTTTTATATATTTAAAGGGAGGTAGTTTAATGGTAAAACATTGGTCTTCAAAATCATCGTTATGGGTTCGATTCCTTTCCTCCTTGTATTTTTAATAAATTTATAATCTCAAGGGAGTATGGCAGAATGGTTATTGTGACAGACTGTAAATCTGTTGGTTTATTCCGGTGTTGGTTCGATTCCAACTGCTCCCATGAATTTTTTTTAATAAATATTTAAACTCAAGGGAGTATGGCAGAATGGTTATTGTGACAGACTGTAAATCTGTTGGTTTATTCCAGTGTTGGTTCGATTCCAACTGCTCCCATGAATTTTTTAAATTATTTTTTTAAATTGTTTTTTAATGATTTTAATATGATTAAGGTTTTATATTATTTTATACATTTCTGTTTTTTTTTTTTTTGATGAAGAGCCTTTTTTTGATATGACAGATTTAAATATAATTCATATATTTTTTTTTATAATAACCTTCATAGTAATAGTGTATGAAAATATTATAAAATCTAGATATGGTCAATTTTTATTTAAAGATCAGACTTTACTTTTTTCTACTTTTTCATATTTTTTTTTTTTACAAAATTATGTATTAATAGTTGTTATTTTTTTTTTTTTCCATTCTTTAGTACCGTTAGAAATAGAATTATTTGAATTAGTTGACGTGTATAATACTTTACAAGTATGATTATTTAATAATTTGTTATTTAATCTATTATTGTTATTACTAGTTTTTATACTTATTCTATTAATAAATTTTTTTATTAATTGAAATAATAAAAAATCAATGTTCTTATTTAATTTATTATTATTTATTTTTTTTTTATTTAATTTATTATTAATTTTATGAGATTTTTTATTTTCAACATTAACAAATACTTTATTTTGAAATAATTTTAAATTATTTTATTTACAAAGTAAAACATCATTAACTTATAATAATGTATTATATTCAAGTGATCAATTTGATTGACATAGAGAAACTTCTGATTTTTTTATTTTTAGATTCGAACATTTGTATATTTTTAATATACAGTTGTTGTCTATATTCTCTTTTTTATGTATATTATTTATTTTATTTTTATTTTTAAACGATATCTTTAATAATTTTTTTAATAATAAGGATATCTCTTATTGTTCATTTTCAGTTTTATATACATGAGTAAATAATTGTTTATTTATTTTTTTTATAAATTATATATTATTATTTTTAGTTGGACTTAGGGTTTCAATGAAAATTTTATTAGAGAATTGAGATTACTTTTTTTTTATATAAAATATATAGGTCAAGCGACAAATCCAATTTTTAATAGGTTAGGTGTATCACAGTTTTGATCTAATAATTGACACGTAACTCCAGTAAAAAGATACTACAGTAATTTAATACAAAGAGATTTGTTTTTAATAAAATTTATACCTTTATTTTTTTTATACGGACTATACGTTAGTTTTTTTAATTGATGAAGCTCATCTTATTTTAATAAAAAAAAACCATATATTACAAATAAAAAACTTATATTAAGTATTCCTTTTTTTAAAGTTAGGTTAAGAAGAAAACGTTACCATTTTAAAACAAGAAGTCGTTATGCTTTAACAAGTGATGATGGTCAAGATATTATGACTATACCTATAGCTGGAAGAAAACAATTTTTTAAAAATTTTTATTTTTCTAAATTATGCATAATGCATGTATTTGGTTGATTAATTTTAAAAATAAATATACTAATACCATCTATTGATGGTAAATCTAAAAAGTTATCATTTAAAAATAAGTATAATTATTATAGAAAAAGAAAAGGTGGATTTTCTAAATTAAGAAAACCAAGAAGTTTTTTTTATAAAAATTTTAATAGTTATAATAATTTAATTTACAGAAAACAGTATAATTTTATAAAAAATTTTTTTTTTTTTAAATATTATTTAAATAAAAATAATAATTTACTAGATAACTATATTTGATTTTAATTTGTATTTTTATGAGTATTATTTTTAAAAAAAAATGTGTTATTTTTAAAAAATGAATAAAAATTATAAAATTTTTTAATAATAGTAAAAAATTTAATATTAATTTTTTATTTTTTAATAAAAAATTTAATAAAAATAAAACAATAATTTCGTATTTTTATTATAATCACACTATAATTCAAAATGAGTGTAATACGTTACGAAAAATTTTAGATGTAAGGATAAATAAGTTAGATCTATTAAAATATTATGATATAAAAAATATAACTAATAAAAATAAAATTCATTATATTATATCTAATATCCATAAGATTATATTTAGTAAAGGTTATTATCTTAAAATAATACAGATATTTAATAGTATACTGAGGGATATAAATTTTATGTTTTTTGATAGTTGTTTTATAAAACATATAGGTAATTTAAATAATGAGATTGGTTGTAATTCTGAGTTATATATATTTAAATATTATTATAATTTAATGTCTGATTTTTATATAACAGAACCTTCAAATAATGAATTAATTTTATCAAAACAGTCATCATTTTATAATCCCGATACTGTTAATTTTTCATATTTTAATAATTTTAGTGAAAATTTTTTATTTAATTTTCATAATGATGATGATTACTTGATTTTTAATAAAAAGAAAAGTATCGATATTTTAAATATTTTTTTTAAATATTTCTTTAATAATTATTCTTTCAATTATATTTTTTTTAATAATATTAATTATAATGATTCTTATTTAAAAAATTTTTTTTTTAATATATATAATAAAAATTTTAATATAAAAATATTATCTTTTACAAAACAATATTTTTTACTTTTATTTACTAATTATAAAAAATTACATTATGAGCAGTATATTAATTTTTTAAATAATTTTTTCTCAATAAATTATTTTTTATATAAAATTTTTTTTAAAATAAGTTTTATATTTAAATTACAATTAAAGAGTTTGAGTAAAAAAATGAGAAAAATTTTAAAAAATAAACGAAGGTATACTTTAATTTATACATACATTAAACCTAATAAAAGATTAAATGTATTGTTATTTTATATAAAAAAATTCATATTACTGTCAGATGGTAAGAACTTACAAGAAAAACTAAACAATACTTTCTTATCATTATTATTAGATGATAAAGATTCTTGAGTATACCAACTATATTCAAAACAACAAATACAATGCGTTACGAATATAAAATATAGACGAAATTAATGTTTTATGTATTAAAATGAATAAAATGCTTCCAGTTTTATTTTCATCATTAAAATTTTACTATTATTATTATAATATTATATTGTTTAATTCAAAAAGAATGTATTTAAATAAATTTTATAAAAATAATTTAGTAATCAGTAGATCATTAAATTTAAATTTTTTTTTAAATAAATTTTGAGTATTAAATGATAAACAAAATTGATACTTTTTGGGTTTAAATAGTTTATTATTTACATTCAAAAGTAAGGATTTTTTTTTTAATTATATACAAAAATATTTTTTTTTTAATAATATTAATTCATTATTTAATAATTTTTTAGGATCTTCAAGTTCAGAAAAAAATTCAAAAAATTTTTGAAAATATAATTATATTAATGTTTTATTAAACTTTTTCGATTGATCTGTATTTTTTAAAAAAAATGTAAATAAAACAAAATTTTTATTTTTATATGCCTCAACTCATCCTATTCAAAATATATCATTTAAGTATTTTAAAAAGTATGAGTTTGATGAATATAATGACGATAGCATTAATTTTAATGTAGATTTATCAGAAAATACGGATATTAACTATAATAAAAAATTTTTGTTAAGTGAATTTTTTTTTTTTAATAATAAATTAATTTATGACTTAGACATAGATAACAGTTTTTTTTTATTTTTTTTAATAAAATCTCATAATTGTTCAAATTTATTTATTTATAATAAATTTATGTTAAAGTTTAATATTTTTTTTAATTTTTATAGTTTAATATACTACCCTTATTATTTTGATAATAATTTATTTCATTCTAATAATGATGTAGATAACAGATTAAATTCTACTTTATTTTTTGATAAATTCATGTATCACTTAGACAATAATATCGAACCTTTTTGTTATAATATAAATTATTTATATTTTAAAAAAGATATAATTATTTCTGAAGATTTTATATTATTTTTAAATTTATTTAATTTATTGTATTTATATGGCTTTACAAAAAAAAAAACGTAATTTTATATTAAAATATGTTTGAAAAAAGATACAATTAAAAAAATTAAAAAAATTTAATTTTATATTATTTTTTAAAAAATTTAAAAACTATATTTTATTAAAAAAAAACATAAAAACTTTAAGTTTTAAGACTTTTATAAATATTTATAATATTTTTTTTTATTATAAATATAATTTGAATTTTTTTTTTAAGAGATTGGATATTTACAATATTTATTATAATGAATCAAAGATAATTAGATTTAATGTTCATTATAATAATTCTAACTCTTTAATAAATTTTTTAATAAATTTTCATGATAATATCGTTAGAGATTTTAAAAACATTTTAAATAAAAATTTACTCTTTTATAATAAGTCTATATGCTTACTAAAAAAAAAAGATTTGTCCATAATATTACTAAAGATAAAAAAATTATTAAAATATTTTTTCATATTTACCGATTATTTTAGTATTAATCTTTTTAATTATTATTTAATTTTTTATAATTATTTTAAATTTTTTTATAATAACCATAGTTTATTTTATTTAAATTTTATTAATTTTTTTAAAATATTTGAAAGTTTTTGTATAAAAAAAAAAATTTTTAATTTTAAATATATATTATTTTATAAAAAAATGAATAATAATGTACTAATAAATTATTTAATAAAAAAAAAATTTGGTTATTACTATTTTAAAAAATATTATTCAAAACATAAAAGTTCATACTTTACTAAATTGAAAGGTTTAAACTTTTTTTATAAAAAAAATTTAATTAATATGAATTATTTCAAAAAATTAAATTTTTTTAGATTCTTTAGTAATAACTATAATAATATTTATTATTATAGAAATTACTTAAATTTTAATTTAAATTTATTTCAAAGAAATTTTCTATATCTAAATTATTTTATCAATAAGTTAATTATTTCAAAATTTTTTAATAAAAAAAAAAAATCATCAATTTTTTCATTTACTACATATCTTAATAAATTTAATTATTTTGATAATACATTTTACTCAAATTATTATAATAATTATCATAATAATAATTGACATTACGACATATTAAATTATTTTAATTTTAATTTCTTTAGTAAAGATAATTTAAAAATAATTAAATATGAGTTTCCTATTTTTCAAAATTATTATTTTAGTAAACAAATATGATCGAATCATGTTATATTTACAAAAAATATATCTAAATTGAATTATATGGGTCTTAAGTTTTTTAATAATAAAAATATAAAAAATAAGTTTTTATATTTTTTTTTTAAAGTTAATAAATTACGTTATATTCTAAATTATTTAATTTTTTTTTTATTACCAATTAATTTAAATTTAATTTGAATTGAATATAATTCTATTAAAAAAGATAAATTAAAATCTGTTGCTTTAGATTATTTAAAATTTGAAATAAAAAAAAATGATTGATTTGTAAAACAAAATAGTTTCGTAAATAAAACAAAAAACTATTTAAAATCTTTTTTTATTAAAAAATATCGTAATTTTTTTTATTCTAAAACTAATATAAAAAATTTTTTTTTAATTAAATCTAAATTTAAATTTTTATTTAAATTTGAAAAAAATAAAATTTTTAATATAAATAAAAATTTTTTAATTTATAAAAAATATATTAAAAAAATTATGTATATTCGGTATAAAAAAAAAAATTATATTAACAGGTTAAGTTTATTCAATATACCGTATAATTCTTATTTTATAAAAAAGTTAAATTATATTTTTAATAAAATTAATAAAAAAAAACTTTTATTTAATTATAAATTTTTAACAAAATTATTGGATTCTCTAAGGTTTAAAAATTTTTGAATAAAGAGAGTATTTAGTTATAATAAATTAAAGTTAAGACCCGTTTTTATAAAAAAATTTGTATATAGTTTTAAGTATAGAACTTTATTTAGTTTTTTATCTAAGTTTTCTTCAATACAGTATTTTTTATATAAAAAAATTAGTAAAAAACATATTTATATGCAAAATTTACTATTGTACTATAATATAAAAAAAGAGAGTATTTTTAGTTCAGCTATTTTTATATATTTTAAAGAATTAGACTATAAAAAAATTAATTTTTATTATATAAAAAATAGTTATTTTTTTAACACAAAAGTTCAAAAAAAATTATTATTCAAAAAAAATTATAATTATATTATTGCTTTAAAATTGTGGTATATTTATTATTTAACATATTTAAATATATATAATTATAATATCTTTTTTTATAAATATTGCATTAATTTTTATACACTAAAGTTATTATTTGAGTTTTATTACAGTTTTGGATTAAATTATAATATAATTTAAATTTTGATTTGTTATGTTTCTATTCACATTATTTTTCGTACTCAATTTATTTCAAATTTTTATATTTATATTTTATTTTTTTTTTAAATTTATATGCATATTATTTTGTATATGTATTAACATATTCATATACGTTTGTATATATATATGTATGTTAATATATATACATATACACAAAATACTGTTTTTAATTTTTTTATTAATTTTTTTTATATTATTTAAAAATTTTATTAATTTACTACTCTCATTATGCAATATTTTAGATTTTATTTTATTAAAATTTATAAAATTTTTTTTTTATAAATTAACTAAAATTTTTTTTTTTATATGTAATTATATTTTGTATATTTTATTAATAATTTTTAATAATAAATTATTAATTTTTTTAGAATTTTTAGAATTTTTTTTTTGTTATTATTATTTTTTTAAATATATTATTAAATTAATTTTTTATTTTATTTTAATTTTATTGATAGTTATTTTTATATCT
>Ga0315906_10011678_pt1 | contig 10224 bp, 11 predicted proteins | sample LakEriMetagenome_4_FD_203526 | JGI IMG/M metagenome (GOLD analysis project Ga0315906, IMG submission 203526) | Freshwater fungal communities from buoy surface, Lake Erie, Ohio, United States - Buoy 2 MA122 | ecosystem: Environmental > Aquatic > Freshwater > Lake > Lake biofilm | place: USA...
CCATTAGCATTACCATTAGCATTACCATTAGCATTACCATTAGCATTACCATTAGCATTACCATTAGCATTACCATTAGCATTAGCAGCATTACCATTAGCATTAGCAGCATTACCATTAGCATTAGCATTACCATTAGTATTAGCATTAGCAGTTGCTAAAGGTGTATTTAAAGGATTGGTATTAGTATTAACATCATTAGCATTAGCATTAGCAATTGCTGAAGGTGTATTTAAAGGATTATCATTAGTATTAATAGTTGCTGAAGGTGTATTTAAAGGATTTGTATTTAAGGGATTATTTATGACATTTCTATTATTAATAGGTGTAGTTGGTATAAAAACCATTTCATTAGGATTATTATATTTTTGGAAATTGTTATGAATTTTAATATTAGTTGGATTAGGATTTAATTCAGTATCAGTATATGTAGCTGAACGAACAAAAGTTTTATTATGTTTAACTTTTAAAATATAATTATTATAATCACTAATAATTTTATCTTCATTTTCAGGATTTTTGGAGATTAAATCAAGAGTATAATCAAATGTTTTATTTAAAAATGTAGTTTCCATATTCTATAAAATATAATTATTTTTAATTATAGACGATATGCATATAATTTAGCTAATTCATTCATACTTTGTTTAGCATTTAGCATTTTATTTTTAGTAGCAGTAGTATTAGTATCTGTTCCATATTGTTGAAAATTATTATAAATAGCAATTTCAAGAGGGTTTTTAAGCATATTTCCTAATTCTTGATTAGTATTTTGATTTTCATAAGGATTTGGATTATTATAATAATCATTAATTTTTTCAACTAAATCAATATAATCATTAATAATTTTTTCTTTGTCGTTCGGATTTTGATTTATAAGTGTTCTGGTATTTTTATACGCTCTAATTAAATCTTGATTTGACATTATCTAATATAATAACATCTTTTTTTGTAGTTCTGTTAAATATAAACCAGGATAATTATTATAAAATGAAGATTGTGTTGAATTAGTTGATGAATCTGAAAAATTAAAATTGAGAGGTTGATTAGTATTTAAATAATTATTCAAGGCATTAGAAATAAGATTAATTTCATTATCTGTTAAATGACTATCCCAAATAATAACATAACTCATAGCCCATTCACTATTTTGAGACAAATCATTTGATTTATTAATATTTATAGTTAAAGTATTAGGAATTTTATTAATATTATTATAATCAGGATCAATTATTAATCCACAACTACTATTATTAATTAAAACATTATCATCAGCATTCGTATTTTTAGCACATGTAATAACCCAATCATTAATAGCATTAGTTGAAGGCATATATTTTGCAAATTCATAATTATCATATTCAATAACACCAATTTTATTTTTATAATGTCCGTGATAGAATTGAGTTGTATCATCATATGCCTGAAGTATTTTATTATTGAATGTTTTATTGGTTGATGTATATTTTGTAAGGGAACAAATAGTAAAATTAGAATTAATAGAATTATTTGGAAATTTTATATAACTATTTATTCCACCAAAAATAACATCATTTTGAAATGTAATATTTTTAATATCAGTTATATCTCTAGTTTTATTTCCAAGAAGATTAGGTAAAATATTTAATTCTTTATTATAATTACCAGGAAAATATATAGCCCATGGAGTTTTAACATTGAGAGGAACATTATTTATAAATGGAGGTTGTTTATAAATTTTATCAACACATGAAATTAAATCACGTGGATAATTATTATATAACATGATATCATTATGAGCAGGATTTTTAAGATAAGCACTCATAGCAGAATATATAGTTTTTAAATCAACATCGTTTAAAGCAACATTCCATATAAATAAATGTGATAATCCCCAATCACTATTAGCAGAAGTATCAGTTGAATTATTGATATTTAATTTACCAATAATAGCTTTAATATCAGTATAATAATAAGAATTAAAATTAGTTTCATCATTACCAATATAAGTTATACCTGTTTTATTTGTTTCATTAGTACTATCATATGATATACATGATATGACCCATTCTGTATTCAAATTCTTTTTACTATTATATGAAGTTGTTGTTGATGAGTTATTAAATTCAACAACACCAGCAACATTATTAGTATGACCTAATGAAGAAATTTTATTAATAGGATTAACAATATTTAGAACTTTATTTTTATTAGTTCCATTGTATTTAGTAATGGCACATATAGAAAAACGGGGAAATTTAATAACATCAGGAAAATTTATTAAACTATTTATACTACCATAGATATAAGGGATTTTTTTATTATTAACAGGTTGTTCATTATATAATACATTAGCAAAATTAGAATTATTAATATCAAAATTTTCACTATTAATAGCACGTATTTTTGTAACTACATTTTTAACTCTACAAACATCAAAAGCGCGAAATCCAGTAATAAAATTACTATTATTAAAAAGTGTATCCATTTATACTTACTTAATAATAAAAATTATATTTTTTATCTATTTTGATTAGCAGTATTTGTTTCTAAATAATGTGGGAAATTTTCTTTAAAAGCAATAATACATCTATCATATATTTCTTTATCAAATGAACTTATAGTTGAATAAGTTGCCTTAAAATCAATTTTATTATTATTAGCATAATTACGACGACAAAGATCATAAGACTTACATTCATCAGTATTAGCATTAATTCCATTATCACCATCACATTTACACCATAAATAAGATTGATAAGATAAATTAGAACTTGTTATTGGAATATTAATCAATTCTTCAGTAAATGATGCAACTTGAGGTTTAGGCATTTCAGCGACAAGGGAACATATACTACTTCTTATTCTAGTATTATCATCCTGCCTTGCTAAATTAATAACACTATCAGTTGGTATAGTATTAGCAGCATTATTACCCCGTAATGCTACTTCTATATTTGCTATTCTTGTAAAATCTATAGCAGCATTAGCAGCATTAGAATTTACGATAGAATTAGCAACATTAGTAGAATTAACAGCATTAGAATTTACGATAGAATTAGTAGCATTAGTAGAATTAACAGCATTAGAATTTACGATAGAATTAGCAGCATTAATCATATTATTAAGTTCTTGTTGTTGTAAATTAGTTTTTACATTTAAAACATTAACTTTATCATATATAGTTAATGAGGACATATCAAATAATAGTGGTTGTCCAGTTTCTAAATAACCAATGAGAGCATCAGATACAATTTTTAAAGCATTAGCACTTAAAACAGTATCCCAAATAATAACATAACTTATAGCAAAATCAGACATTTCATTGATAATACTAGAATTATCAATTTTATTAATAGAAAGTCTCATATTTCCGTTTCCACCAGTTTTAATTCCAGATGGAACACCATTTATTAAAATATTATTTGGGGTTTCTCCACCATTAGTAGCACACGTAACAACCCAATCTGTTGAATTACCAGTTAATCTTAAGGTATTATCTATTTTATATTCATTATTATAATAAACAATACCTCTATTTCCAGATTGATGACCATGTATCCAGTCATTAGATGGTGTTGCATCTCTTGAAGTTAATATTCTTTTATTATTAATATTTCCTGTATATCTTGTTATAGAACAAATAGTGAAATTAGATGAAATACTATTTGCTCCCCATTCAATGGAAGTGTTAATAGTTCCATTTAATGATTCAACATTATTTTTAGCTCCAAAACCAGAAACATTAGTTTTAATTATTTGACCAGTAATTGTCGCAAATCTATTATCTCTATTAAATAAATCTAATAATTTATTATCAGGAGAAATATTATTAGCAAAATATGCACCCCATGGTTTAATAATTTCCATTAATGCTATAAAATCAACTATATTACCTGATTGTGCAACAGGTACTGGAATATTAGTTGGAGTAGTATCAGTAGCAGGAGTATTAGCAGGAGTGGGAGTAGCAGGAGTGGGAGTAGCAGGAGTGGGAGTAGCAGGAGTGGGAGTAGCAGGAGTAGGAGTAGCAGGAGTAGGAGTAGCAGGAGTAGGAGTAGCAGGAGTGGGAGTAGCAGGAGGAGTATTAGCAGGAGTGGGAGTAGCAGGAGGAGTATTAGCAGGAATAGCAGGAGTGGGAGTAGCAGGAGGAGTATTAGCAGGAGTATTAGCAGCAGGAGGAGTAGGTGATTGTTCAATTGGAATCATTAAATCATTTTGAGCATTATTATTAACCCATGCTTGTCGTGCTTCTTGAATTGCATTTCTTTGTATAGCATTATAATCAGTAGCTGGATTATAATTAGGATTGGTGGTATCAGATAAAGAATAAGAATTAGTAAATTTTTCAATATTATTTGAAAAGAATAATACACCTAAAGTAATTAAAATAATAATTACTAATATTACAATAATTAAAAGTTTTATCATTTTCTATATATAAGAAATAAAAATTGATATTTATTTTTTTTGTGGTTAAATCAAAATGAAGTTTCAACACTTAATAACGATATCAATTTTATATTATGTTATTTATATATCTACAACAGCATTATTTGATTATTTACCAGAATATTATAAATGTGTATATACATCAATATTATCATTAATATTGATAGTATTAATAATAGATGGATATTCAATATTAACTGAATTTGAAAATATTAAATCTGATAATGAAATAACACATACATTATTGGAATTACAATTAGCTGAAACTAATAAAAAATTATTTAAACATAAAAACTTAAATTCTTAAATAAAATGAAAAATGTTTTAATAACTGGGGGCTATGGATTTATAGCTTCAAATTTTTTAGTTTATTTAGTAAAAAAATATGATACAATTAATTTTTATAATTATGATAGATTATTGTATTGTGCAAATAAGGATAATACAAAAGAAATTGAAAATGAATTGAATTATAATGCTACAATAAATACACTTCAAAATAAAGACTATTTATTATCATATTTAAATGAAAATAATATTGATATGATTATTCATTTTGCGGCACAAACACATGTTGAATATAGTTTCAATAATTCATTAGATTATACAAATGATAATATTTATGGTACTCATATATTATTGGAATGTTGTAGAATATATGGAAAAATAGAAAAATTTATTCATATGAGTACGGATGAAGTATATGGAGAATCATTATTTGAAGATAATGTCAAAAAAGATGAAAATAGTATTTTATATCCAACAAATCCATATGCGGCAACAAAGGCGGCTGCTGAAATGTTGGTAATATCATATTATAAATCATTTAAATTGCCTATAATAATTATAAGAAGTAATAATATTTATGGATCAAAACAATTTATAGATAAAGTAATACCAAAATTTATAATTAAATTATTAAATGATGAGAAATGTACAATTCAAGGAACCGGGGAATGTATAAGATCATTTTTATATATAGATGATTTAATAAATTGTTTAGAATTGATAATGATTAATGGAGTTATTGGAGAAATATATAATATTGGATTAGGTGAAGAAATATCTATAATTGATTTAGCAAAAAAATTAATTAAAAAAATAAAAAATACGGATGATTATAATTCATATATAACATATATTAAAGATCGTGAATTCAATGATAAACGATATTATATATCGGATGATAAAATAAGATTATTGGGATGGAATCGTCAATTTAATTTGGATGATGGATTAGATAAAACAATTAACTGGTATATAAATAATAGATGAAAATTTTTTTGATATTACCTATCCATTTATTTGAATATAATGATTATTTGAAGGATATGGATAAGATATATATAATTGAAGAACCATTTTATTTTACAACTGGACAACATAAACAGAAATTAATATTACATCGTGCATCAATGAAATATTATTATAATAAACTTAAAAGAAGTTATAATAATGTTATATATATAGATTATGATAAATTAAATTATGATGAAATTTTTTCATCTATAAATGATTATTATATGTATGATCCAATTGATAATCCAATAATACAAAAATTACTGAAATTCAAAATAAAATTAATAGATACACCAGCTTTTATAGAAACAAGAAAGGATTTAGAAGACTATAGAAATAATTTTACAAATAAAAAGAATTATTATCATGACAGGAGTTTTTATAAATGGATGCGAAAGAAATTGAATTTATTAATGACAGTAGATGGAAAACCAATAGGAGATAAATGGAGTTATGATAAAGAAAATAGAAATCCATTTGATAAAAATTATAAAGAAGAAAAAATTAAAATATATACAAATGATTTTATAAAGGAGGCTAAAGAATATGTAAATAAGCATTTTAGAAATAATTTTGGAAATAGTGAAAAATTTTATTATCCAATAACTTATGAGGAAACAATAGAACATTTAAATAATTTTATAGCAACTAAATTGAAAACATTTGGAAAATATCAAGATGCTATATCTAAGAAAGTAATTTTTGGTTCTCATTCAGTATTATCACCAATGTTAAATATTGGATTAATAACACCACAAATAATTATAAATGAGGTTATTAAATATTATGATAAAAATAATAATATAGCATCAGTAGAAGCATTTATAAGACAATTGATTGGATGGCGGAGTTATATTAGATTTATATATATATATCATGGTAATGATATGATGAAAATGAATTATTTTAATCATAAAAATAAATTGCCTAAATCTTGGTATTCAACAACGGGAAATATAGAAATAATAAATGATATGATTTCAAAAGTTAAAGAATATGGATATTTACATCATATTGAACGATTAATGATAATGGGAAATTTAGCATTATTATTACAAATAAATCCAAATGAAATATATAAATGGTTTATGATTTGTTTTGTTGATTCATATGAATGGGTAATGGTACCAAATGTTTATGGTATGTCGCAATATTCATTAACTTCAATTAGTATGATGACAAGACCATATATATCATCATCAAATTATATTAAAAAGATGAGTGATTATAAAAAAGAAACATGGTTTAGTAAATGGGATGCTTTATATTGGTATTTTTTATTAACACATAAATTAGATAATATATATGTATTTAAGGCACAAATAAATTTATTGAAAAAGATGGATAAAGAAAAATTAAATAATTATATTAGAATAGCAAAAGAAATATTAGTTTAATCAAATAATTTAATAATAATAATAGCTGGTATATATTCAATTCCTCTTGTAATAGCATAACCTACACGATTATTACCATCAATAATAAATAATTCATTTGTATCTAATTTATATTCAATAATAATTGGCATAAATGGAAATAAATTATCAGAATTTATTTGATGATGATACCAACATATATTATTATGTGTTATAAATTGTTGATTTGTCTTTATTTTTATATTATCATCACTACAACCACCAGTGATATAATCACCACAACTATTAAAATTCTCTTTATATTCCTTAAATTTAATGTCTGTTTCAATGGGATTATTATTTTGAATATATTTAATTTTAATATTATCAAATTCAATATTACTTACTTTAATATTATTACATATAATAGCAAGTTTTTTAGGATAATTTGATATCATATCATCAATAGCTATATTATTAAAAAAATTTTGACGAAATGAAATTGTATGATATGTACTAATATAATAATATAATTTATCAATATCAATATCTGTATCATATAATGAACCTGATAAACATAATTTATATTTTCTTTTATTGAACTATCACCATTTGTAATACTTCGTGTATTAGGACGACGAATTAAATTTGTTTTAAAATCATTATATATTGTCAATTGATTATTACAATCAATAATATATATTTTATCAGCATTAATATCATAATATATAAACTTATAACAGTAGATTTATATTAATGCTAATTATTGAAATTTTTCAAGCAATAGGATTAATAACATTTATTATAATACTTACAATAATATTTATGATAATGATAAAAATAATATGTAAGAAAAAAATTTCACCAGAATATAAATATGAAATTGAAGTTAAAAATCAAGATATAATTAATGATATTATTTATAATAAAAATTCATATTTAATGGATCAAATAAATGGTAAATTAAATGAGATATTAGATAAAATTAATAATAAAGAGTTGAAGAAACTTGAAAGACGAAAAATAATAAATTATATCAAAACAAGATTAATAAATATGGAAATAGTTAAAATGAATAATGATAGACAGACAATATTAAATTATACGAATGATATAAATAATTATTTTAGATATTTAGAAGAATTTGACGAAATAGATAATATTATTTATAATAATTAAAGATGAAGTTTTTAATTATATTTATTCCAATAATTATAGGATTTTTGATTGGTTATTTTACAAAACGCGATAATTGGTATAATAATTTAAAAAAACCAGCATTAATACCACCAGGTTATGTTTTTTCAATAGCTTGGAGTATATTATATATATTAATAGGTATATCATATTATTTAGCATTAAAAGATAAAAATTTAATATATTGGTTATTACCATTATTTCATCTATTAATAAATTTTAGTTATACACCAGTTATATTTACATATCATAAATTATTTGAATCGGCATTTATAGTATTATTAACATTAATAACATTAATAATAGTTATGATATTATTTTATTCATATAAAAAATATGTATCAGTATATTTATTAATTCCATATTTATTATGGTTAATATTTGCTAATTATTTAGCATGGTCTATTTATGATTTAAATAAAAAATGAAAGTGTCCTTAAATCATTTTTTTGTCATATGGAATTAATTATCTTTATATTTTATTTAATAATGATAATATTTATTTCTTTTTGTAAGGTTATATTAAATATTACAATAGTATCAATAACAATATCATTTATATTATATTTAATATTCAATTTAATTGAATTTATGATAACATAAAAAATATTTATATATATAAAGGAATATTATTTAAAATGATGCGTGGTAAATGTAGTATTATAAAAAAAATAAATGAAAAATCAATAACTACAGAAAAAAAGAGAATATCCATAAGTCCTATATTAACATATATAGATAATGACGATAAATATTTAAGAAAAACAAGAAAATATTTAAATAAATATGATATAATAGCAAATATAAATAATAATGAAAATAATGATAGTGATTTTGAATATTATTAATAAAAAAAATGATTATTATTTATTTAAATTAAATTTATAAAAAGATGCATCGTAATTATAAATCGGGAAAATTTACAAGCAATAAAATTAGTAATAAGAAAATTGAGGATGAAAAGAAAAATGAAAAGAAATTCAAAATTAAATCAAATAATAAATATGATTATAAATTTGAAATTTTATCTTAAAAATAATCTAGATGCTTTTTCATTATTCATTTTGATTTTAATGTCATTTTGTTTTATTCGTTCAAGTCTTTCATATTCTTCTTTTTCTTCTTTGAGTTTTTTTAATTCAAAATATTTTTTTTCTTTTTCAGTGAGACCTTTATTAAATTTATTATTTCTATATAATTGATATTCTTCAACATTTTTAAAATGTTTCAATGAAAATCCCTCATCATCAACAAGACGAGTATTTGAATGTGCTATTTTATAATCAGAATAAATAAGATTATTTTTCCCACTTTTTTCAACACTACTGCTATAATCATCTGGTTTTTTACCACCAATTTCAGTATAATTCATAGTTTTTGCCAATACCATAGGTTCAGGATCTTTATATTTAATTACTTCATTTTTAGGAGGTGGTGGAGTAGTTTTATTAAAAATAGAATTAAATGATTGATTGTTAAATTTACTTTTTTGAAATAAATTAGAATTTATATCAGACAAATCTTCTCTGATATTAGAACTTTCAGTCATAATATCACCATAACCAAAATCATTTTCTTCATCTTCAACACGACACATATCAAATTTTTTATTAAATTTTTCATTAAAATTATCTCCAGTTATTGGCGCTGCTGCTCTATCTTCATTAATTTCATTATTTGAAGAATAATATTCATTAGCCTGTTTTTTCAATTCTATGAAAGATTTATTCGCACTTCTTGATTTATATTCTTCAGCTAATAATTTAAAACATTCAGTAACAAAATTAAAAATAATTTTATTTCCACCTTCTTTATCAGGATGAGTTAAAAAAGCAGTATTTTTATATGAAGTTTTTAATTCTTCCCAAGTGAAATTTTTAGAAACTTCTAAAACTTCATAAGGATCTAATAATTCTAAATTAATTTTTGAGAAATCATAATC
>Ga0315906_10011679_pt1 | contig 10223 bp, 4 predicted proteins | sample LakEriMetagenome_4_FD_203526 | JGI IMG/M metagenome (GOLD analysis project Ga0315906, IMG submission 203526) | Freshwater fungal communities from buoy surface, Lake Erie, Ohio, United States - Buoy 2 MA122 | ecosystem: Environmental > Aquatic > Freshwater > Lake > Lake biofilm | place: USA: Lake...
ATCGGCAACTGGCATGCGGTACGCATCTGCATGTGGGCGGCCGGGTCGATTTGAGTTCCCCATGTCGGATAAGCGATGGTCTCTGGGGCCAAGGCCTGGACTTGGTTGCGGTCCTCCAAAATCGATTCGGCCAAAGATCCCCAGAATTCGTCCCCAAGGAACCCTTGCGGATCTTCCACCACCGATGCGATTTGCTCTTTGACATCCTTGCCCCGATGCCCCTTTTGACCGATCACATTCTGGATCGATGTGATCGCTACCGGAACGCAGGGGCTCGGAACACCAAGTTTCTCTAATTGTCGTGCATTCATGATAGAGATAGGAACGCTGGGAGCTGAAAAGGGTTCGCCGGTCGACTAAGAATCTTGGCAAATAAACCGGAGAGGAAGTCGCGTTGCTGAAACTGTTCGCACCCGCATCCGTGAACTATTCGCGATGCATGAGCCCCCCGGGCTAGGTGGTGTGGTAAGGCATTTTAAGAATGAGAGGTTTAAGTTGGCTTAAAGACGATTGAAATAGCGATCATCCCCGTGACAGTAATAGCAATGATTAACATTGGCACAATGAGCTTATTCTTTCGGGCCAACATTAGTCCGTAGGCGTTAAGAAGAGCTCCAGCAATAGCTGCAATTCCACCAATCCAACTCGACCGCGCGGTTGTAGCGTAATCCCCTCGAAGGCGCGCGGGGATCGCCGCACTTTCCGAATTCAGTCGCAAGGCTTGTGTGATCAATACAAATGAAACGATGGCAAGCACAATCAGGGTAATGAGCGAAGCCAATGCAGTAAACAATTGTCGACTCTTCCAGGTTTTGATGCCAACTGCAGATTTATCTTCGGGAACGCCTGTAGTTGGAGGTGTGTATGGATTAGCCATAGTCTTCTCGTACTCTACTACTGAGTCCGCCGCAGCGGACTGTACTCGCACTCGAACTCAAAGCAATTTAGTATAGCAATCTGGGCCATTGGACCGCAAGTTACCGCGGATCGCTTCGATCCAGGATCGGCATCGCCGAAGTTCGAACAGCCATCGAGTACGAGTACCGTTTCACTGAGTACCGCTTCGCTGAGTAGCCACTTAGGCTGCACCACGCTCTCCCCAATATCTTTCTTCCGCCCAACGGGCGGAAGAAAGATATTGGGCTTTTGGGCGAATCGGTAGCTAAAGAGTCTTGGCCCCGCCGGCATAAAGCCCAATGGCGTTGAATTAAAAGCGGAACGGCGCAAGCCGTCCGGTGAAAAACATTGCGATATCGACGACAATCCATCATTCACCGGAGTGCTTGCGCACTTCCGCTTACACTAACTCAACGCCATTCGGCGTAAAGCCGACGGAGGCCAAGCGCACGCACTGCTTAGCGCTTAACGAGTTGCCGACAAGATATTTCCAAGTCCGCTATTGGCCGTGGCGGCCTTTGCCGGGCCTGCCTGCTCGAGCGCATTGATCACCTGCGACTCCGTCAAGAGATCCTCGAGGACGATCGGATTCTTGCCGTCCCCAGGCTTGTAAATGGCAAGCACCGGAATGGCAACTTTGTTGAGCTCTCGAAGCTTGGCCATCAGTGCCGGTGGGTAACGCGTCAGATCGGCGATCATCGGCACGACATCATGTTTCTTGACCACGTCCTGAACCTTGCGCGTGTTGATCGCTACCGCCAAATTCAGTTTGCAGTTCTGGCACCACTCGGCCGTAAAGTCGATCAACACCGGCTTGCCCTCGGCGACGGCCGACTGAAGCGCCTGCTCGCTAAAAGGGACCCACTCGAGTTCGTACTCGGAGGGTTTTAGGAAATAAAACGATCCGATGGTGCCTGCAAACGCGGCCATGGCTCCCAATCCCCAAGCGCGCAAACGTCGCGAACCGCTCTCCCAGACCGGCACTCGACCGATCCACCAGCAAGCAAACCAAATGAAGATCAAGGCCGAGAGCATCGAGATTCGCTCCTTCTCAGGGAACCCCGATACAAACGCCACGACGCTCAGGAGCAACGGAAAGGCTAAAAACTCTTTGAACGTCTCCATCCATGGCCCAGGCTTAGGAATCCACTTCATCGATCCCGGAAATATCGCGACCATCAAATAAGGAAACGCCATCCCGATACCAACCCCCAAGAAGATCAAGAGGACCACCCAGGCCGGTTGGCTCAGTGAGACCGCAAGCGCACTTCCCAAGAACGGACCGCTGCAAGGGGTCGCAAGCAATGTCGTGATCACCCCTTTGAAAAACGCTCCTAGATACCCTTTCTTGCTCGACAGCTCCGTGCTTTTTGCACCGCTTGCAAAGCCTGGGATCGGGAACTCCCAGACCCCTAGGAAGCTCAAGGCAAGAGTGAACATGAATCCAGTGAAAAGGACCTGGGTCGTCGTGTTCCCGAAAAGTGCTCCCCACTCCAAAGCCCGACCCGTCATCCAACGCAGCCCTAAACTCGTCGCGCCAAAGCCCAAAAGCACCGCGATCATCCCAAGCGAATAAGTCAGCGTCAGCATCGAGGCAGTCCGTCGCTCTCCATGGGCTTCATTGACAAACCCCAGGATCTTCAAGCCGATGACGGGCAAGACGCAGGGCATGAAATTCAGAATGAATCCGCCGAGCATCGCCAAGAAAAACTTCGTGAAAACCTCCTTGGGCTCAAGCGTCAAGGCATACTTGTCCCCCTCGAACCAATTGGCCCGCTGAGGATGGTTCGCCGCCTCGTCATATTTGCTCGCCGCGATCCCAAGCGGTAGCTTATCCGATCCAGGTTTCGTCTTGGATACCTGATAGACACCCTTGAACTTCAACCCCCGAGGCCGATCGCAGGCACCTTGGGTACATGCCTGGTAGCCGACCAAGCCCTCCAGCGGTGTTTCACCTTCGATTGCCGTCTCGGGGACCTCGATCGGCACGCGGATCGTGACTTTGCCTTCGTAGTAATCGACGACGCCTCCGACCCCCAAGTCCTTTCGGATCGATCGCTTGTCGACTTTGGGCTCATAAGCCTTCACGCCAAACTTTTGGGTCAGCACCAAATGCGTTCGGTTCTCGAGGACCGGATCCTTCAAATCGAGCTTGTAGATGTGGAAATCCTTGTCGGGGGTCGCCTCGAGGATCAACTCGAGTTTGTCCCCCGGCTTGACCGTCGACTTCGAAAGATGGATCTTCCACTCGACCATGCTGTCAGGCTCGCGAAACTCTCCTATCGCCAGCGCTTCGTCTTTGGATTCGACCCAACCAGAAAACTCCGCCGGGACCTTCTCGTCGCGAATCGGAATGCAGTTCTTTTCGCACACCTGACCTTCGATCGTCAGTTCGATCCGTCCGGGCTTGGTCTCCAGAGATTCGGTGAACTCGATCGGGGCCGACCAAGTCACGTTGTTGCTGAACTGTTCGACAGCCAATCCAGGCCATGATTCCGAGTTCTTGTCGACTTCCGGGGGGCGGTCCGGGACAAAAGGACCCGACAACTTGGCCTGCTTGCCCAAAAGCTTGATCACCGTCGGACTCGGCCCGCCGGGTGCCTGGGTTGTCGAGAAGATGTGGTACTTGCCAGAAAGCTTAGCCGTCAACGAGACCTTGCCCTTGCGCGTCTTTGGGTCGATCTGGTACGTGGCGGAAAACTCATACGGATTGTCGAACAATCCCAACGAGAAATCTTGGCCAATTCCACCGGCTGCTCCCAGCCCACCGGCCGCTCCGTCAAAAAGTGGATCCTGCCCCATGGTCACCAAGGGGATCCAAAGCCAAGCAAAAGCCAGTGTCCAAATTACTCGAATCATCGATCCCTCGCAGAAAATATAGAAGGTTCTATTGTAGGTTCCCTGCAACTCGTGGGTCAACGGATACTTCGAAACCCCAAGAATGCCACCGAAACTCCGGGTTAGTCGTTCGGGCGGGCTCAGCTCCCTGAAGAAACCTTGCTGAAGATTAAATATTCTACTTCGGTGCGTTTCGGTTTTGCTGTCAAAACCGCCGATCAATAGCCGATAAGCATCCTTTGTTGGATAAAAAGACTTGTCTAGGCGATTTGGGGGAAGTGCGAATTCTGGAGTTGATTCCGAGCTTGGAAAAGCAGTATAGTCCGCGTCGCAAACAAGGTAGGAAGGAACCTCATCGATGGATCATCGCGTCAAACGCAGCATTCGAGTCGCCGAACCGGTGCTCGATGGCAACGAAGCACTCTACGTCATGGACTGCATTCAGTCGACCTGGATCTCGTCCCGAGGGACCTACATCGACCGCTTTGAGCAACTGCTGGCCGAGTACTGCCAAGTCCCCTATGCCGTGGTGACCAACAACGGCACGACCTCGCTTCATTTGGCCTTGGCCGCCGCTGGCATCGGTCCCCAAGATGAAGTGATCATGCCGACCCTCTCGTACATCGCTACGGCCAATGCTGCGACCTACTGCCAAGCCAAACCGGTCTTTGTCGATTGCGAAGAGGACTACCTTTCGATCGACCCCGAGCGGATCGAACAAGCCATCACACCTCGGACCAAAGCGATCTTGACCGTTCCGCTCTACGGGCATCCTGTCGATATGGATCCGATCGAACAGATCGCCCAACGTCATGGACTCCTGGTCATCGAAGACTCCGCCGAAGCTATCGGCGCGTTGTACAAAGGCCGACGCGTCGGATCGCTCGCCGACGCTTCCTCCTTTAGTTTCTTTGGCAACAAGACCATCACGACAGGCGAAGGAGGTGCGATCACCACTTCGAACAAAGAGCTCGCCGATAGGATGCGATTTCTACGCGGCCAAGCCGTCGATCCGAACAAAAACTATTGGCACCCCGAGGTCGGCTTCAATTATCGAATGACCAACATCGCCGCTGCGATCGGGACCGCACAAGCCGAACGGCTCGATGTCCATGTGCAACGACGCCAGGAGGTCGCGCGCTGGTATTTCGAGGAAATGGCCGACTGCGAAGATATCTTCCAGCTCCCACGGTCCGCACCCTGGGCACAACACTCCTACTGGATGTACACAGTCCTCATGCGACCCGACTCGGCCGTTGACCGAGACGAATGGATCGGGCGATTGGCCCAAGCAGGGATCGAAAGCCGCCCGGTTTTTTACCCCATCCACACCATGCCGATGTACCGCGAACGCCCAGGGAGCTACCCCGTCGCCGAACGCTGCTCGCGTCTGGGGATCAACCTCCCGACCCACGGTAAACTGACGCGTGAGGACGTCCGCTACGTCTGTCACCACGCGATGGCTACTTGGAAATCGCTCTATCGAAGCCCCAAGCAGACCGTTCGCCGAGCTGCCTAATTCGATCCAAGACGGTACCGAGTTCAGGCCCAAAGCCCCTTACTGTCGACTTGTTAATGCGGGTTTTTGCCCCTCTATGAGTAAGTTGTGAAAAAGTTGACCCCGCTAGCGCATTGAGCTATACTCATCTCAAACGTCGAGCCCCGTTTTTCCAAGCGATTTGCGGGCTTGAACCAACCCGCCTTTGAGCCCCTGCTTGCTCAAGACAATTTTCTTACACCCATCTAGGTCCACTGGATCTTTATATGCGCATTTCAAAACACCTGTTCCTGGCCCTCTGGGCAGTTGTAGGTCACTCAAGCTTTTTGGCACTTAAGACCCAAGCTGCCGACCCGGTCTCGGTCTCTTGGTCCAAAGATGTCCTGCCGATTCTCCGCGCCAATTGCTATGCATGCCATCAAACCTCGAAAACCCAAGGTGGTTTTCGAATGACCGATTTCGAAGGCTTGCTCAAAGGTGGTGAGTCGGGCGATGCGGCCATCGTTGCGGGAAATCCCGAAGCGAGCAACCTGCTGCGCGAAATCACTCCGGTCGATGGCAAGGCCGAGATGCCGAAGAATCTCGCACCCTTGAAACCCACCGAAATCGAGATCATCCGAAAATGGATCGCCCAGGGAGCTGTCCAAGACGTCGTCGACACAGGCCCACGCTTCACCAACGAAAAGCCGCCGGTCTACTCCCGTCCCCCCGCGATCGTCAGCTTGGACTTCTCCCCCGATGGCTCGCAACTTGCCCTCAACGGGTTCCACGAAGTCCTCGTGCTCTCGACCCAAGACTGGCAACTGAAAAATCGATTGATCGGAATGAGTCCACGCATCGAATCGGTTCGGTTCTCACCTGACAATCAATGGATCGCTGTGGCCGCCGGAGAGCCAGGCGTCTTGGGCGAACTGCAACTCTGGAACAACGCGAACAAGCAACTGCACCGAAGCACCTTGCTCGGTGGCGATACCCTGTTCGGTCTATCCTGGACCCACGATTCGTCCATGCTCGCCCTCGGGATGGCCGACAATTCGATCCGTGCCCTGGACCTCGAAGGGAACCAAAAACTCTACCAACGGACCCACGATGATTGGCCACGCTCGACGGTCTTTACCGTCGATGGCAAACACTTGCTCTCGGGGGCCCGCGACATGACGGTCAAACTGACCGATGTCGAAACCGAACGGTTCATCGACAACGTCACATCGATCACCCCAGGTGCCCTCCGCGGCGGGGTCCAAGCCCTAGCTAGGCATCCGGAACGCGATGAGATCCTCGTCGGTGGCTCCGACGGAACTCCGAGAATCTATCGCGTCTTCCGGCAGACGGCTCGCGTCATCGGCGATGATGCCAACCTGATCCGTCAACTCGACCCCATGCCAGGCCGTATCTTCTCGGTGGCCATCAGCCCCGATGGCAAATACCTTGCAGCGGCCTCGACCATCGATAACCAAAGCGTCGTGAAAGTCTGGTCCTACGATGTCGATGGCAAATTGCCTCCCGAAATCAAAGCGATCCAAGCCAAACGGGCTCCCCAACGCAAACCTGACGAGCGCAAGAAACTCGAAGAATACATCACCGAACAACCCCAGGTCCTCGGAACGTTCCAAGTTCCCAACGCAGCCGTCTATGCCCTGGCTATCGACGCCCAAGGTCGCCTTGCAAGCGGCGGTTCTGACGGCCGCGTTCGCATCTGGAACATCGCCGATTCCCAACTCATCGCCGATCTCGATGCGACCCCTGCAGGATCCCTCAATGCGGCCCAAGACAGCTCGCTTGCAACCCTCCGCATCGATCGACTCAAGGCCATCGGCGATGCCCATCTAGCCGAACGGACCACCGAAGCTCCCAAGGCCCAAGGGGAACTGGCTCACCCGCCGGTCCGAGTCGACCAAATCGCCTCGATCCAAGTCCAACCCTCACAAATCGAATTCGGAGCTTGGAACGACTCGGCACAGATTGTCGTCATGGCCCAACTCCAGAGCGGCGAAACGGTCGATGTGACCAGCCAAGCGACCTTCGCCGCCGAAAACGATTCGGTATGGCTATCGCAACGCGGCTGGGTCCAACCGATCCATGCCGGGGATGCCAAAATCAACGTGACGCTCGGCAACCACCAACAAGCCATCGGCGTCCATTCGACGATCCCTGCCGACTTCGAGGTCGATTTCATCCGCGATGTCAATCCAGCCCTGTCCCGCTTGGGTTGCAACTCTGGGACCTGCCACGGCGCACAAGCCGGAAAGAACGGCTTTAAGCTCTCCCTGCGAGGATACGATCCGAACTACGATGTCCGCAGCTTGAGCGATGACCTCGCCGGCAGACGTATCCATCCGGCCTCGCCGATCGATTCGCTGATGCTGACCAAACCCCTTGGTGTGGTCCCACACGTCGGCGGAAAAATCATCGAGCCAGGCGACAACCATGCCTTGGTCCTACGTCAATGGATCGCAGGGGGGGCGACATTGAACATGGGGACTCCGAGAGTGACCTCCATCGAAGTCACCCCGAACAATCCGGTCATCCCCATGCCTGGAGGGATCCAGCAACTCCGCGTCGTGGCGACCTATGCCGATGGCAAGTCGCGCGATGTGACACGCGAGGCCTTCCTCGAATCGGGGAACGCAGAAGTCGGCGCGGTGCTCGAAGGTGCCCGCGTCCAAGCCCTCCGACGAGGAGAAGTCCCCGTCCTGGCCCGTTTCGAAGGCGCGTATGCAGCCACCACGCTTACGGTCATGGGCGACCGCGAAGGCTATCAACAAGCACAAATCGCTTCGCAAAACATCATCGATCGACTCGTGGCTTCCAAATGGGATCGACTCAAGATCCAACCCTCGGGTCTGTGCAACGATGCGGACTTCCTAAGGCGAGTGACCCTGGACCTTACGGGCGTTCCACCGACCCCCGAAGCGGTCCGAGCGTTTTTGGCCGATACGACCGAAAGTCGAGTCAAACGCGATCGGATCGTCGATGAGCTCGTCGGGAGCGATGGGTTCGTCGATCACTGGACGAACAAATGGTCCGACTTGCTCCAGGTCAACTCGAAGTTCCTGGGCAAAGAAGGTGCATCCAAATTCAAAGATTGGATCCGCAACAGCTTTGCGACCAACAAACCCTACAACCAATTCGCTTACGAGATCCTCACTGCCTCGGGCTCCAATCGCGAAAACCCCGCCGCATCCTATTACAAGATCCTGCGCACGCCCGAAGAAGCCGTCGAGAACTCCACCCATTTATTCTTAGCCGTTCGCTTCAACTGCAACAAATGCCACGACCACCCCTTCGAACGTTGGACCCAAGACCAATACTACGAAACGGCAGCCTACTTTGCCCAAGTCGGCTTGAAGAAAGACGAAGCGTCCGGAAACAACACCATCGGTGGTACGGCCGTCGAAGGCGCAAAACCCCTTTGGGAAGAAGTCTTCGATAAAAAAGACGGCGAAGTCAAACACCAAAAGACGCAACAACCCATTACACCGAAGTTCCCGTTTGTGGCCAACAACGCACCAGGCGAAAACCCCTCGCGACGCACCCAGTTTGCCGCCTGGGTAACCAGCAAAGAAAACCCTTATTTCGCTAAGAGTTTCGTCAACCGCATGTGGGGCTATATGCTCGGCAAAGGACTCATCGAACCCATCGATGACATCCGCGCCGGGAACCCTCCTAGTATCCCTGAGCTCCTTGCACACCTCGAGAAGGATTTCATCGAACACAACTTCGATATCCGGCATATCGTCCGATCGATCTGCAAATCCGATGTCTACCAACTCTCGATCGAGACCAACAAGTACAACGCGGATGACGATCGGAACTACTCCCACGCCCTGCCCCGACGATTGCCCGCCGAAGTCCTCTTCGATGCGATCTACCAAGTCACCGGTGCGGTCTCGAAGATCCCCGGTCTGCCCCCTGGAACCCGCGCAGCGGCTTTGGCCGATGCCGATGCGGGTCTCCCCGACGGGTTCCTCAATAACCTCGGTCGACCACCGCGAGAGAGCGCCTGCGAATGCGAACGCTCCAACGAATTGAGACTCGGATCGGTCATGGCGCTCGTCAGCGGTCCGACCCTCGGTGGTGCCATCGCAGACCCAGAAAACGCCATCCGAAAACTCGTCGAATCGATCCCCGATGATGCGGCCCTGATCGACGAAGTCTTTGTGAGGGTTCTGAACCGACACGCCACGGCCGAAGAGATCCAAGCCGCCCTGTCGACCATCACACTGATCCAAAAAGACCATGAACGCATCGTCGCCCAATTGGCCGAACGCGAAGCTTGGTGGATCGATGAGAAACCCAAACGCCAAGCAGCCCTCGATGCCGAACGCGAATCGACCAAAATGGCGCTCGAGGCTCGCAAGGAACAGATCCGACCCGAACGCCAAGCCGCCGACAACGCGCGTTTGGAAAGACTCGCAGCAGCCCAAGCGACCGTCCAAGGCTACGAAGCGATGCTCGATACCAAACTCCAAGAGTTCATCGACGCTCGACGCAACGGTGCTGTCTGGGAAACCCTCGCGGCGACCAAAGCCGAGGCGACCACCGGCGCGAGCCTCGCACCCCAAGCCGATCGCTCCATCCGAGCCTCCGGTGGGGCCAACAAGGGTCTCTACACCATCGATACCGTTGTGAATCAAGGTGCCATTACCGCAGTACGTCTCGAAGCCCTTACGGCCCCCGACCTGCCAGCCCAAGGTCCTGGATTACCGCAAAATGGGAACTTCGTCGTCACGGAAATCGAACTCTTCGCTGGGGCTGCGGATAAACCCGCTGAAATGCGAAAAATCAAGCTGGTCAAAGGACTCACCGACTTCGATCAGCCTTCGTTCTCGGCCGCAGCGGCCATCGACGGAAAGAACAACGACCAAGGAGGCTGGGCGATCGCCACGGCTACCGGCGTCGAACACTGGGCCGTCTTTGCTCTCGAGGCCCCGCTGACGCTCCAAAAAGGGGAGGTTCTCCAATGGCGGATCTACCAAAACCACGACGC
>Ga0315906_10011680_pt1 | contig 10223 bp, 6 predicted proteins | sample LakEriMetagenome_4_FD_203526 | JGI IMG/M metagenome (GOLD analysis project Ga0315906, IMG submission 203526) | Freshwater fungal communities from buoy surface, Lake Erie, Ohio, United States - Buoy 2 MA122 | ecosystem: Environmental > Aquatic > Freshwater > Lake > Lake biofilm | place: USA: Lake...
GCTGGCAAAAATGAGTTTATTTCCTCCGTCAAACCATTTGATTTCCTGGATATCAGCATGAACATATTGCCCTGTTGTTCCTACCCAATAGGAAATTTGATTCCATGTGGCTCCACCATCTGTCGTCTTATAATTATCCAGTCCACCCACAACGACCTGATTGGCATTGGATGGGTTGATTGCCAGTGCCAGGGAGTACCATCCTTGCCCGCTGGCCCAGCCACTTGCCGGTTGTCCCGTGGTAGCCGCCCAGTTTACTCCGCCATTGGTTGATTTGTAGATAGTTGGCACTTCATCGGTTGAAGCATCCGTGGGTAATGCATAAAGGATGTTTTCTACACAACTGATTTCAATTCTTCCACCGCTGGTAGAGGTGAATCCAGCTGTAGGAGAGGTCCAGGTAGAAGTGGTAACGGTACTTGGATTGTCTGTATAACGATAGCCTGAAGTTCCGGATATGCCCGTAGTCACATGCATACGAGCAGGCCCTGCTGTTGTTGTTAGCTCAATATCGCATATACTTGAACTGAGTCCGGTAGGAGTGATGGCAGTCCAGCTGCTGCCGCCGTTTGTAGACCTCAACAATCCGTAACCTCTTGTAGCTAGATAAACATTGCCTAAGTAATCGCAAACTATTTTGGTACAATACCCATAGGTGGATGTACTTGTCAATTGTGTCCAGGTGATACCATGGTCTATGCTCTTGAAAACGCCCATTCCCTTCACGGCATCCGCGTTATAATAAGCCTCTCCCGTGCAGAAATACATGATATCTCCTGAGCTGACACTTGGATCCTGACAAATACTGGTAACAGCCATGTTAGGTAGATAATCATTTATCAGTTCCCAAACCGGATTGCTCACAGTGATATCATTTGTTTTCCAAATCCCTCCTGCAACACCACCCACCCAAACAGTTTTTTTGGTGGCATCGGCAGAATCAATCATAACTGCCCTGATTCTTCCCGCAGTTTTTCCACTATTGGCTCTGGTATTTCCATTGCTGCTTCCTACAGCATCACTGAATGGGCCTCTTTCCAGCCAAATCATTGAACTTGTACCCGCTGCGCGGTTAAAGGCCGTAGTTCCGGCATCAGCTTCCGATATAGTGTTGCCAGCATTGCTTATTGGCTGTTTATTTCGCAATCTCTTTGCCAAAACCTCAGCTTTTGATTTTTTGGCTCTGTCGATCGCCTCCAGCAGCTTTTCTTTTGGGACTTTTCCTGTAGACGGATTTTTGGTGCGATGATATTCATGGAAAGCCCTTAAATCGGGACCCTTGAATTTTGGATCAGGTTTGGCGTCCTTATTTTCGGAGCTAAATCCCTCATGTTCCGGCCTAACTCTTGGCTGTCCTGAAATATTAGTCGAATTGATCTGTTGACAGAATGCATCTATTGAAATAGTTGAGGATAAGACCAAAAAGAAAGCAAGCAGGGATTTTTTCATCAAGTGGTTAATTAACGGTCAATTCGAGAAGGTGCTTCAAGTAAACGAGTATTGGATCAGGCAGGATTCTCCCAGGAAAATGGATAGAAAGATGTTTGTAAAATAACAAAAAAAAATGCTTAATTCCAAGTCTTTAATAATTTGAAAAAAATTGATAATCAATACTTTACAAAGTAAAAAATTGAATAACGGCCATTATTAAACAAAATGCATAGAAAATTGTTCTTCGAGATTGATATTTATGAGTAGATAAAAATTGATAATCACAATTTTATGGCTTCATGTGCGTTTTAATCTGGAGACAGCACTAAAACAAACAACATGAGAAGTGAACCAGGTCCCTTTCAAGAAATTCTGATTTTTACAAACACCAGGTTTGCAGCCCGGGAATTCCAATCTACAGCAGGTTACCCCAAAAACCATAATCCAAGAGAAGTATTGAAGGAGGCATGTTGGAACGGCGTTGTGGCCGACTTCTTCCCGGAAATATGTGTCAAATCCCATTATCCTTCAACCGGGTTGTGGGAAATAAATGATGCCGACAATTTCCTCGAGCTTCAATACGGTTTTATGGATGAAAGATGGGAGATAGGGTTAGCCCTGAATCCATATTTATGCCTTATGTACAAGGAATACAACTGATGCCTGGATCAGTTGTCTGGATGAGGTGAAATCTTAACAAACACAAGTTTTGACACAGGAGTGTTGCTTTTCTCAGCCACATTTTCAATTGGAACCAGCACATTTGCTTCTGGAAAATAAGTTGCGGTACAGCCCTCGGCAATTGGGTATTCCAACGCTTTGAATTTATGTGCAATCCTTTTTCTTCCACCTTTTTCACTAGTAATGTCCACTGTCTGAAGGTGTTCAACCGACATCCTTTTCATATCATTTCTGTTCATCAAGATCACTCTTCTTTCGTTGAATATGCCTCGGTACCTGTCATCAAGTCCGTATATGGTTGTGTTGAATTGATCATGACTTCTTATGGTCATCATCATGAGTTCATTTTCCTCTAAATTTTCAGTTTTGATAGTGGCGATATTGAAGATCGCTTTTCCTTGTGGAGTATTGAATTTTCCTTCCCTGTTACAATTGGGCAGATAAAAGCCGCCCGGATTTTTGAGCCTTGCATTGAAGTCAGTAAAGCCAGGAATAACCTCCTGGATATCGCCTCTGATCATATCATACTCCTCCCGATATTTCATCCAGGGTATATTATGTTTTCCCTTTAGTAACTTTTCCGCAAGCAGGCAAACGATATCCACCTCGCTGATCAGCATTTCAGAAACAGGTTTTAGCGTACCCCTGGAAGATTGTACCACACCCATGGAGTTTTCGCAACTTACAACACGCTCTTTCCCTTTAAACATGTCCTTATCACTTCTTGCAAGACAAGGCAAGATGAAGGCCTCTTTACCATGTATCAGGTGACTTCTGTTCAACTTGGTCGACACATGAACCGTGAGGTCGCATTTTTGCAGTGCTGCTGCCGTAAATAATGTATCGGGAGTAGCTGACAGGAAATTGCCTCCCATGGCGAAAAATGTTTTAGCCCTGCCATCGTGCATTGCCTTGATGGCATCCACCACATCGAAGCCATGCTTCAAAGGTGGCTTGAAACGATATTTAATTTCAAGGGCTTTAAGGAATTCAGAACCGGGTTTTTCATAAATCCCCATGGTTCTGTCACCCTGAACATTGCTATGCCCTCTTACCGGGCAGGTGCCTGCTCCTTTCTTGCCAATAGAGCCTTTTAGCAATAAGAAGTTAACGATTTCCTTGATGGTGTCAACGGCATTCCGGTGCTGGGTTAAGCCCATTGCCCAACATATAACAAAATTATTTTTTCGTTTAATGGACTCATAAGCCTGTTCGACCTGTGATTCATGAAGTCCGGTTGCCTCTATCAGCTCTTTTCTGTAAAGGTTCAGAATGTGGTTAGCATAGTTTTCATATCCCGCGGTATTATCTCTTATGAATGGAAGATCCAAAATGCTTCCCGGATTGTCCTTGTCTTCCATGAGCATCATTTGAGCCCAGGTTTGGAGCAAGGCCATGTCCCCGTTCAATCTTATTTGCAGGAAATGGTCAGTTATTTTTTCGCTGAATCCCAATAGTCCTTTTAGCTCCTGAGGGTTGCTAAATGCCATCAATCCTGTCTCCGGCAAGGGATTGACGGAAATGATCGTGGCGCCGTTCTTTTTTGCTTTTTGAAGGGCGGTCATCATCCTGGGATGATTGGTGCCCGGATTCTGACCCATTATGAGGATGACCTCAGCATGATGGATGTCTTCAAGTGTCACTGATCCCTTGCCGATTCCAAGGGACTCTGTCAGTGCCACGCCACTGCTCTCGTGACACATATTGCTGCAGTCAGGAAGGTTATTGGTGCCAAATGCCCTGACTAGAAGTTGATATAGAAAGGCGGCCTCATTGCTGGTGCGCCCGGAAGTGTAAAAAATTGCTTCATCTGGCGAGGCTAGGGAATTTAAATTCTCGGCAATCCTATTGAAAGCAAACTCCCATGTTACCGGCAGGTAATGATCCTTGCCTTCTGCCAAATACATCGGCTCGGCAATTCTTCCCTTTTTCCCGATTTCATAATCGCTGAGTTTGGCCAGATCAGATACGCTGTTTTCTTTAAAAAAATCGGCCCCGATCTTCTTGGCTGTGGCCTCGTCGGCAATCGCCTTTGCGCCATTTTCACAGTATTCGGCCAATCCGCTTCTTTCATCATCCGGATCGGGCCATGCACAACTGGGACAATCAAATCCACCTTTTTGATTCAATTTTGATAATGCTTGCAACCCCCTGACCAATCCTGCTTCTTCGGTAACATGCTTCAGAGCCTGCTTAACACCCTCTAGTCCTGCTGCAGAAGCCTGCGGATTTTTCAATTTCAAGCCGGTAAAAATTTCCGGATTCTCAGCAGAGATATTTTTTTCATTTTCTTGATTCATTAACTAAAATTTTCAATTGTCATTTCAGTTCGTTTGCAACAGGTAATGATATCGGATCCACACCTGAATGTGCGGTAGGAGCCGGGTTTAACTGTAGATCTTCGATATGATTTTCGCCTTGCTTTAAATGCTTGGTGATAATATTATCAAAGCAAGTATAAACATTGAATTTGTCCTTTCCCAGAAAACCTATCAGTGTGATTCCTGTCTCTTCTGCCGCTTCTATTGCCATGCTGGAAGGCGCTCCGATACTTGCAATCACTGGTATTTGAGCCATCGCCGCTTTTTGTATCAGTTCAAATCCGGTTCTCCCGCTGAGCAGTAATATGCAATTTGAAAGCGGTAATTTTTTTTCAATAAAAGCATGGCCGCAAATCTTATCCAAGGCATTATGCCTTCCTATATCCTCTCTGATCATGATCAAGTCGCCTTTGTGGCTGAATAATCCTGCAGCATGAAGTCCGCCGGTATTTTTGAAAATTCGCTGCTCATGGTTCAGCTTTTGTTTTAATGCAAAGAAGATATTTACGGGTAAGCTCAACCTATGCCTTGTTGTTTTTACAGGCAGATTTTCCAGGAGATCATTTCTGTCGGTGGATCCGCATATGCCGCATGAAGAGAGCACTTTTCTGGGATTAATTTTGTTTTGTATTCCCAACGGCCTTTTTTCATCCATCAAAAGGTAAATGGAATTGTAGTCGCCGTCCTCCTTAAATATGTTTTTGATTTCTGTTGTTTCCTGCAGAATTCCTTCGTTGAACAGGTATCCCACTGCAAGTTCCTCGTCCTGTCCCGGAGTGCGCAATATGATTCCGGCCTCACGAATGACCTTGCCGTTTTCCGATTCTTGAACAATGAAAATCCGGAGTGGCTCTTCAATTGCTATTGAATCTGACAATTGCTCTATCAGATCCTCTTTGACCCGGCTGATATCAATGGTTTTGACTCCTTCCTGCATAATCGGAAAATACTCAAATAAAGATAACGATAAATCGAGCCTTACAGCTCACTTCAACAGATTCACGGTGGCCATTGCTTCTGGGTTGTCTACTCCGATCAGGCATCTTAGGTCCTTGGGAATGTATCTTACAGCCTGCTGGCTGATTAGATACTGCATGAGTGAATAGCCGGGAGTTTTGATGTGTTCGCAGATGATTATGGCTGCATCCTTGGGGTAATAGGCTAAAACAGGTATATATTTTGATTTTGAAGGATCAAAGAATGCGACCGGTTTTTCGGGATCTTTGATTGACTGAATAAATTGATTGATTTCTTCTTCATTCAAGTAAGGATAATCGCAGGCAATTAATAGTGCGGGGCTGCCGGGAAATTGCATTGATATGCTCAATAGTGCTGTTGCCGGTCCATTGTTTTCGAATTCCGGCGAATCTACTACGTATGCATAGCCTGCCGGAATTTCCCTTGCCTGATTCTTTCGGCAACTGATGATGGTATTACTGCAAATTGGACTTAGAACATCATAAAGGTAATAGCGTTGAGCCTTGTCCCGATATTTTATCAGGCTCTTATCCCTGCCCATTCGGATGCTTTCCCCTCCGCAGGCTACCACTCCCGTCAGCTTGGCAAATTGCATAGGTTGATGACGTGAAGTTAATGCCAAGCGGCCAATAATTGTACATTTGAGTTATGTGCTACTACAATGCGGTAAATGTATCATTAGCTAAATCTATCCGGTTGAATGGTGAGGAAAAATCGCTGGAAGGTATAGCTTCAGCTCATCAGCCTTTGGTTTCGGGTTTTGATTATGGCCTTTCACCCGTGTTGAAGAAATCGGAGGATTCGGCAGGGTTTGAAATAGCTGAAATGGAGTGGGGGTTTCTGCCTCCCTATCTCCGGAATAGAGAACAGGTGGATAAGTTCAGAAGGGGATATAAGGATGAAAAAGGACTTTTTCATCCACCCATTATCACTTTGAATGCCATCTCCGAAGAGATGCTGATGCCTAAGAAAATTTACCGTGAGGCTGCTTTGTATCGCAGATGCCTCGTATTGTCCACTGGGTTTTACGAATGGAGGCATTTGCATGGTGTCAATAAGAAAACGGGAATGCCGTTAAAAACATCGGTTAAGATTCCTTATTTCATTCATATGCCTGCTGCAGAGTATTTTTTCATGGCAGGAATCTGGCAAGGCTGGCAGGACAAGGACTCCGGAGAGTATGCTGAAACCTTTTCCATCCTTACAACATCTGCTAATCAAATCATGTCTAAGGTGCACAACAGTAAAAAGAGGATGCCGTTGATTTTTCCGGAGGCTGAAGCCTTTAATTGGTTGTTGGGTTCCCTGGATGAGCAAGGGTTAACTGAGGTAATCAATTATGAGTTGCCTTCGGTTCTGCTGCGTGTTTATCCTGTTGCCCGCGATTTCCGCGAATCTGCCGATCCTTCTGCACCTTTTCATTATCCGGATTTGCTACCCCTGTAGGATGGTTGATCCTTTCTCTCCTGTGGTCTTCCTTTCATGCCTCCTGCCTTGATCAGCAGGTTTTCGCCGAACTGATTTTTTACACTGTCAATGGCCTTGTATAGACTTATCATTTCTTGCGTATCGTTGAAAAGGTCGATCTGATGATTACCGGGAATCAAGTTGGAAAATCTCACTCCCGTCAATCTTATCAGCAGTCGCTTCTCATAGAGTTTTTCAAAGAGTTGAGTCACCGTCTTGAACAGTACATGGTCGGCATTGCTATATGGGATCGTCTGTTGTTTGGTGAAGGTCTCAAAATTAGAGTATCTGATTTTGACGGTCACACATCCTGTGAGTCTGTTTTGGCTGCGAAGGTCGAATGCGAGGGACTCCGTCATTCGGAGCAGTTCCGCATGCAGCAGGCTCATGTCCATGGTGTCCTGCTGGAAGGTGTGTTCTGTGGACATGGACTGTTGCTCGTGAAACGGGATTACCGGCGTTTCATCGATGCCGTTAGCTCTTCGCCAGAGTTCCATTCCGTTCTTGCCCAACAGGCTTACCAGCATTTCAGATGGTATCTCACTCAAGGTCTTCACAGTTTCTACGCCCATCTTCATCAGCAGAGCGGAGGTTTGCTTGCCTACGCCGGGTATCTTATGTACCCCCAGCGGAGCCAGGTATTGCTTCTCTTCTCCAAAGGGGATCTCTATCTGCCCGTTCGGTTTCACCTCGTTGGTAGCAACTTTACTGATGAGTTTATTGGTGGCTAGTGCATAAGATATCGGTAGTCCGCTTTCTTTTTTCACCTTCTGCATCAGTTCTCTTGTGAATTGGTTGCAACCAAAGAAGCGGTCCATACCGGAGAGATCCACATAAAATTCATCAATAGATGATTTTTCAAATAAGGGTGCGGTATCTGCTATGATGTCCGTAACGAGGGAGGAGTATTTTGAATAGGTCTCCATATCTCCGCGTACCACGATGGCCTGTGGACATAGCCTGCGTGCCAGTTTCATCGGCATTGCGCTATGTACACCGAATTTTCTTGCTTCATAACTGGCGGCAGATACCACCCCGCGGTCTCCCGTGCCTCCGATGACCACGGGCTTCCCTCTCAGTGCTGAATTGCGCAGACATTCCACCGATACAAAGAAGGAGTCCAGGTCCAGATGAGCAATATGTCTTTCCGTTGAAGTGATCATTTTCAGTTCATCCTGTTTTTACGTTGCTTATATCCTAGCTTTTGCATAAAGTTCACCTCTATGCTGTACACACCAAAATCTTCCGTCACTTTTCCTGATACTTTATAAAATCCTCTTCCTTGAAGGGGGTATTTGCTGAAGGAGGCAGGGAAGTGCACCGTATCTATCCAGTCGAGATTTGCATCCATGAAGCTGCCGAAAGCCATCGTCTGTCCGTTTCCGGTAGGTACGATCTTTCGGTCTATGAAGTATAGCAGGGCGGTCACCTGCTTGCCTTTATATTCAGCCAGTCTGGCTGCCGGCGTATATTCCGCCGGATCTTCGGTACAGAGTTCAAAAGGATGGCGTAGCGGGAAGCCGATCGCTTCCACTTCATCATAGATATCGTCCATCGGATCATGGGCGAGTGCCGGCAGGCTGAAGCTGCGAGGGGGTTCCTGAAAAATACTCAGTCCTCCCGGGACGGTCTCCGCCACATTCCTACGGAGGAAGTTTGCTTCCCAGAGTAGTTCTTTTTTGCTTTTCCCGGTGAATCGGAAAGCTCCCGCGTTGATGAGGATGTTTAACGCTTCGGGTGCGGGATGCGTCCTTTCCATGAAGTCGTGGAAATGCAGGTAGGCCCCTCCTTGGTTTCGCTCTGTCACCAGTGTCTCTACTATATCTTCCGGTAGAGATTTGATGTGTACGAATCCGGTGTATACATCATTGCCTCGAATTTGGGTGAGTTTTTCGCTCCGGTTGACGCAGGGCAGGTGTATGGAGGCTCCGGTCTTTCGGAGTTCCAGAAAATAAAGTTCCTGACTGTAAAAACCGCCGAAATTATTAATGACCGCCACCAGGAATTCCTTCGGGTAATAGGTTTTCAGATAAAGGCTCTGAAAGCTCTCCACGGCAAAGCTGGCCGAGTGTGCCTTGTTGAACGAATAACCGGCAAAGCTTTCCATCTGCCTCCATACTTCCTGACTGAGCTCGTCGGGGTATCCCCGGTCTCTGCAATTGGCGAAGAACCTGTCGCGCACCCGCAGGAACTGATCTCCCGAGCGGTATTTGCCGCTCATGCCGCGCCTCAGTATGTCTGCTTCGCCAAGGTCCAGCCCCCCGAAATAATGTGCAACTTTGATCACATCCTCCTGAAACACCATTACGCCATAGGTCTCGCTGAGCAATTCTTCCAGGATGGGATGCAGATATTCGAAGCTGTCGGGATGATGATAACGCTGTATGTATGCCCGCATCATGCCCGACTGTGCCACTCCCGGCCGGATGATGCTGCTGGCAGCCACCAGCGTGATATAGTCGCGGCATCGCAGCTTACGCAATAGTTGCCGCATGGCGGGAGACTCCACATAAAAACAGCCGATGGTATCGGCATCGTGTATACGCTGTTGTACGGCCGGATCGTTCTTGAATCTTTCCACATCATGGATATCTATTTGCTCTCCCTTGTTTTTTCGTACAATGCTAACGGTGTCGCGTATATGTCCTAGTCCCCGCTGCGAAAGAATATCCAGTTTGAATAGTCCCGTCTTTTCTGCAATGAACATGTCCAGCTGGCAGACGGGAAAACCCTTTGGCGGCACAAAGGTGGCCGCATAGCAATGTACGGGCTCCTCCGTGATGAGGATGCCTCCCGCATGTATGCTGACATGACTCGGGAAATTACGGATCAGCTCCGCATAATGGAATATGCTACGCTGTATCTTATCCTCACCCTGCGACCGGTACTCCAGTTTGTCGATCTCTTCTTTGGGCAGACCGAATACCTTGCCCAGCTCACGCAGTACTGCACGCTTCTGAAAGGTGACATAGCACCCCAGCTGACATACGTGTCCGCGTCCGTAGCGCTTGAATATGTAGTCAATCACCTCATCACGATCCTTCCAGCTGAAATCGATATCAAAATCGGGAGGAGAAGATCGGTAGGGATTCAGGAATCTCTCAAAGTAGAGATTAAGTTCTATGGGATCCACATCGGTGATGCGCAGGCAATAAGCCACGATAGAGTTGGCGCCGCTGCCGCGGCCGACATAAAAGAATCCCCGGCTTTGCGCATAGCGGATGATATCCCAGGTAATGAGGAAATAGGCGTTGAAACCCAGAGTGTCTATGATGGACAATTCCCTCAGCAGTCTTTCCCCGGCTGCCTTATGTTCTTTCCCATATCTTCTTTGCAGCCCGTCGC
>Ga0315906_10011682_pt1 | contig 10221 bp, 18 predicted proteins | sample LakEriMetagenome_4_FD_203526 | JGI IMG/M metagenome (GOLD analysis project Ga0315906, IMG submission 203526) | Freshwater fungal communities from buoy surface, Lake Erie, Ohio, United States - Buoy 2 MA122 | ecosystem: Environmental > Aquatic > Freshwater > Lake > Lake biofilm | place: USA...
TTGGTTACGCCAAACGCATCGGCCATTGCCGATTGGCTGCCGTACCGCTTTAACAACTTCTGGATGTCCATGGACGGCACTATAGCGGTCTAAACTTTTTTTGCATAGGGGTATTGACATAGGGGTATAGGGTGCTAAACTGGCCTCGTTGATAAACACAACGGAGCAACAGATATGCCCACTTTTGAAACCAAAATCTACGCACTCGGTGTCTACTGGCACGCTGAAGTTACCTACGACTTTCACCCCGGCGATCCTAACGCCAACGTTGCTGACGACATTGAAATCACCGACCTGTGGCTGCTTGGCTGCTACCCGGAGGGCTGCGAGTCACGCGCCGTTGATCGCAACGACTACGAGTCCGTCCGCATCAAGGCCGACCTTGACTACCTTGAGCCTGCGGAATCAGCCGACTTGCTGCGACGGTGCTGGATCAACCTTAACTTGCAATCCGAAATCGGCGGTGACGACTATGAAATCTAAGCAATCACTGTGGCCTGTCGCCATCCTGCTCATCATCGTCTACGGCCTCGCCTGCCTTGTAGAACCTTGTGACGGTCACTCATGTGACGCGGAGGTGTCCGATGTTCGATGAACTGCCGTGGGGTGACGACGGGGCCGACTGGTGGCATCAACTCGATGTTGAAATGCAGGAACGCGAGGAACAAGAACGCATTGAAGCCTGCAACAACGCGATAGCAGAACTACAGGAGACAAACGATGCAGAGTGAAACTATCGGCGCACTGGCCGCCGCGCTGGCAAAGGCGCAAAGCCAAATAAGTGGGGCGGTGAAGGACGCGGCCAACCCGTTTTTCAAGTCCAAATACGCTGACCTTGAGTCCGTATGGCAGGCCTGCCGCAAGCCGCTTACCGACAACGGCTTGGCGGTTACTCAGACTAGCCGCTACACGACTGACGGGTTGATGTTGGTCACGACCTTGTTGCATAGCAGTGGCGAATGGATCAGCGGCGAGATGCCGGTACTGACCAAGGACGCCAGCCCACAGGCGCAAGGCTCGGGTATCACCTACGCACGCCGGTATGCGCTGGCTGCCATTGTCGGGGTGTATCAGACCGACGACGACGCCGAGGCCGCACAGGCGCGTGGAATTAAGCCCGACCCCAAGGTGCTTGACCAAATTGCCGCTTGCGACTCCGCAGAGGCTCTCACGGCGTTGTTTAAGTCGTTGCCGATGGATGCCCGCCAGTTGCACATGGACGCTTTCACGAGTCGCAAGAAGGAGTTGACATGAACGCTTTATTCAACAAAGCAATTGTTATTTTGCAAGCCATGCCCGCCGTCAAGTTTGTAATTGTGTTGCCCGATGGCGCAACGATTACGCAGGGCGATTTGCAATTAGAACAAACAAAACAGAGAACCCGTAATTTCAAGTACCCAGTGGGGAGCGTATGCCGGTACTACAAGCCATACGTTGCAGATTTGCAGGTAGGGCAAATGGTTGAAATTCCTTTTGACAAATTTGACCCCGAACCCTTGCGGAGCGGTATTGCCTCTTATTGCAGCAAATTCTGGGGCAACGGTTCTGCGATGACCGCGATAAACCGTGGCAAAAAATGCGTTGAATTGTTAAGGGTTGCGTGATGGAACAGCGCACCGACGAATGGTTTGCAGCCCGGCTGGGTAAGGTCACCGCCAGCCGCGTGGCTGACGTTGTAGCCAAGACCAAGACCGGGTACTCGGCAAGCCGTGAGAACTACATGGCCGACCTAATCGTAGAACGGCTGACGGGGCAGAAAGCGTCTAGTTTCAGCAACGCTGCGATGGACTGGGGTACCGAGCAGGAACCTAACGCTAGGGCCGCCTACAGCGCCCGTACAGGCGAGTTAGTGGAGGAGGTGGGGTTTATTGACCACCCCGCCATTAAAGGCTCTGGCGCGTCCCCAGACGGGTTGGTAGGGGAAGGCTGCGTGGAGTTTAAGTGTCCCAACACGGCCACCCACCTTGAGTACTTATTAGCCGGTAAACCCCCCGAAAAGTACGTCACCCAAATGCAGTGGCAGATGGCTTGCACTGAACGCCCGTGGTGCGACTTTGTGTCCTACGACCCACGCCTAACCGAGCATCTGCAAATGCTCATCGTGCGGGTGCCGCGTGACGACAAGCGCATTGCAGAGTTGGAAGGCGAGGTGCGTAAGTTCCTCGCAGAGTTAGACGACAAACTGGCAAAACTGAAGGAGTTAAAACCGTGAATTACGATCCGAACATGAAGGGCGTGCTGTTTAAGAACGATAAGGGCGAGAACGCCAACAGGCCTGACTACCGGGGTACGTGCGTCATCAACAACGTCGATTACAACGTGTCGGGCTGGATCAAGGCCAGCAAGAAAACGGGCGACAAGTTTATGAGCCTGTCATTTCAAGCCAAGGGCGAGGGCAAAGTGACCCGTTCCAATCAACCCGCCAAGACGGAAATGAACGAGGACAATTGGCATGACGACGCCATCCCGTTCTGACTTGCGCGTGTTTGTCGGCTGGGATAGCCGCGAGGACATTGCGTATCAGGTATGCCGCAAAAGCATCTTGAAGCACGCCAGCATTTCGGTGGATATACAACCCATCAAACAGTCAGAACTTCGTGAACGAGGACTTTACTGGCGTGAGCATGATCCGCTGTCGTCTACCGAGTTTTCGTTTACGCGCTTTTTGACCCCATACCTCGCCGGGTATGACGGCTGGGCTTTGTTTTGCGACTGCGATTTTCTTTTTCGGGGGGACATTGCTGCGATCACCGACTACATGGACGGGGCAAAAGCGTGCTTTGTGGTACAGCACGATTACCGGCCTACCGAGGCCGTCAAAATGGACAACAAGGCGCAGCATTTGTATCCACGTAAGAACTGGTCATCGTTCATGTTTATTAACTGTAGCCACCCACAAGTCAAGGCATTGACGCCCGAGGTGGTCAATCGTGAATCGGGTATGTACCTGCACCGCTTCCAATGGCTTACCGATGACGTTATTGGGTCGCTGCCGGTGGCGTGGAACTACCTAGAAGGGTGGTATTTCCGTCACGACTGCCCCAACCCCATTGCCGTTCACTTCACCCGTGGCGGCCCGTGGTTCAAGGATTGGGTAGACGTTGAATTTGGCAAGGAATGGCTGGAGGCCAGCCGTTGAAACGCATATTCCCCAAGGGTACGACGCCAGAACAGTTGGCCGTGGCGGCTGCACGTATGGTGCAGGGGCTATCGTCCGACCGGGCGTGGTGCATTGAGGTATTGGAATGGAAGAAGCCGCGCACCAACCAGCAGAACTCGTTTTTATGGGGTGTGGCTTACCCCGCAGTCCTTGAGGGCGGCGGTGAGGCATTGCACGGTTGGACGCGGGACGACTTGCACGAATATTTCCTTGGGGAATGTTTTGGCTGGGAGACGCTGGAAGGGTTTGGGCGTAAGCGTATGCGGCCCCTCAAGCGTTCCAGCAAACTGACCAAACAAGAATTTAGTGACTACCTATTGTTTCTTGAAACACGGTGCGCCCAAATGGGCATCGTCATACCGGAGCCTATCTATGACGCAAACTGACGCGATTAGAGCGCACTTGCTGACAGGTGCGCCCATTACCCCCCTTGAAGCCCTAGACCGATACGGATGCTTTAGGCTCGCCGCTCGCATCATTGAATTGCGAAAGGCGGGGCTGGACATTGAAACGGTCACCGAAACCCGCAACGGCAAGAAATACGCCCGTTATGTGTTGCGCGGACAGGCCGAGTTATTCGCGTGAACCTACGCAAGCAAGCCAAGGGCCGAGGCTGCACGGTACGCTTGCCGGGGGTGTGCAACCACAACAGCGAAACCGTGGTGCTTTGTCACGTGCGTTTGTCTGGTATTAGCGGCATGGGGTTAAAGGCTGACGATCTACTGGGAGCGTGGGCGTGTAGCGCGTGCCACGACGCAATCGACCGCAGGGCGCATACTGACCTTGACCGCGACTATGTGCGTTTAGCGCACCTTGAGGGAATGGTTAGAACCATTGCACAACTACGTGCTGAGGGCATCGTATGATCGATGAGTGGGAACAGGAATGGGATCGTATGACTCACACTTCGACCGAATACAAGAGAGAGATTCGAGAAATGCGCGAGCGCATATATCACTATCTCAAGCGCATTGCGGAACTAGAGGCCGAGGTGCATGAATTGCGTGCAAAGGACAGTCGGTGGGTGCAGGAACCATGAGTTTTTGGGTAGACACGCCGTATGTCACGGCCTACGTCCGTAACGAGTTTTTGTACGACCAGCAAAGCGGTCATGGTGAGTTTACCGAATGTACCGTGTTTGGCTTTCGCGCAGAGCCGATGCGGGTGCCGATGTTTCAGATTATGACGGCACAGGGGGCGCAGTGGGCGCGCATCCCTATCCATGCCCTATGCAGCAAGCCGTGTGACCCTATACCCCTTCAGGTTGCGTGCTGGTGGGACTCGTTTAGCCGGTTCTGCGAGGTGCGCGAGGTGCAATTCCTGCGTAACCACCGGGTGCAGGCTATTGGACGCGATGGCGCCAAGCGCCCGGGGGTGTACCTGTTCACCGTGTTCTGGGCCAACGGCGGTTGGTCAGAAATCAGCGACCAAAGTAAGGATCATCACATTATCGCCTTAGACGGCGGGCAATGGATTGCGTACCCCAACAACAGACTGTTGTGGGTAGACCCGTCTTGGATTGGCGGAGACGTTCCAAGGGATTGGAAGTCACCGTCAACGTCCTATAGCGTGGAGGCCATGCCGTGAAACGACTTATAAACGCATTAGAACGGTTTTTAACCCGTTACAGTACGTATGACTGGAGGCACGTACCGCCGCCCGAATGGGCTGCCAAGCGTTCTGGCGTAGAGATTTGGTGAGGGGTCGTCTAAAGGCAGGACACGGGATTTTGATTCCCGTTATCTAGGTTCGAGTCCTAGCCCCTCAGCCATATACAGCGCACGTTCGTCTTGACGTCGTTTGACAAGGCCGGGAAGCACGCGCCCACCGGCCTTTGTCCACTTTAGGAATTCGTCAGCCGCTTCCTCAAACTCGCCACGGTTGGTTTTCATGCGTAGGCTGGAGCGTTGCAGGCTGCCTAGCCCGACGTTGAAGGCAAAACTTACCAGTGCGTCAAACCGGCCTTGATGACCAAGAGCAGCAGGGCAAAGTCGGGCCACGCCTCGCTCAAACCGGCCAAGGTCTTGAGCAAGGATAGCGTCCACCTCTCCCATCGTGAGGGTGCGATCCCAGCCCTCGGGTATCGGTAAATTTCGTCGCTCCTCAAACGGCACCTTGGCGTGGTTGGGGTCTATGACATGGCCCACCGCAATCGTCCACAATAAAGCAGGACACCTGTAAGGGCGTGTTCTGACGCCCTCATGGTGTTTAATCATTTGGATGGCAGCAGGGCTAACCTTCACTTTTTCGCAAACGCCTGCGTACCAAACCAAAACGCAATGATGCTGCTTAGGATCAGCATTTCGTCATCCGAAAACACTTCGGCCATTGCAGCCGCAAACGGCACCCCTTGATGCCATGCGTACCACACCCCGGCAATGTTCAGCGCGACCAACTCCAGCACGAAAATGTACGTCACGACAGGGCGGACGCTGGCACGCAGGTTAATCATCCACTGACTCGCACCCTTGCCAATCTCAATGTCGTGGTTGTACAAGGCTTGGCGTTCCTCAGCAGCCGTCTGCGTCTGGATTTGCTCCAGTTTGATCTCCTCAACCCGTGCCTGCGCGATAAACCCACGCTCTGCAAGGGCCAATTCACGCTCTTTCTGGGCCGCGACAAGGGCAAGTTCATGCTTCTTGTCTTGTCGGTCTTGGAAGATTTGCAGAATCTTGGGAAGCCCACCCGCAAGAAACGACAGAAAGGTGCTAATCATGGTCATCATTTGTTGCGTTCCTCCATCAGTTTGACGCGCACCTGCAAGTCATGGATGTCCTCCATGATGTCGTCTTTCAATTCTTGACGACGGGCCGCGCTTAACGGGCTATCGGTAGGCACCCCATCCTCGGTGATTAGGATAGGGATTTTGGACTCAATGGCGATTAGACGATTGTTGAACGATGCGATTTCTGCAAGCAACCAGCCGACAGCGGCCAGCAGCACCGGGAACAGCATGTCCACAATTTTCTGCATGTTCACCTTTGCAACGCCTCCAGCAACAGCATCCCCATGCTGCCTAACGCGCCAAGAAGGATGATGATGATGGCACCGCCTACCTTTAGCACTAACTGCTCCAAACGCTTTAGCCGAGCGTGGATGGCTTCGTAGCGCACAGCGCAAACGTCTATATGCGAGGTCACGGTGACCTCCAGTTCTTGTACCGATGTCATTGCTTTACTTCATCCGGCTTGGGGATCAATGGTTCTACCTGCGCCTTGAGTTTGGCCCAAAGCGGATACCCCCCCTGCGACGTCGGCAGGCTGCCAAGGAGGTTGACGATGGCAATGGCCTCCTCCAGCGTCACCTTGAGGTCAATGTCGTTCATGGCGTCACCCACGGAAGCGGCGGCGACACGATAGGCGGGTTGATTTGGTTCTGAATCTGCTGCTCCACCGCAGCCTCGGTTGCCGCCTTATCCACGCCATTCGCCCAGACCCAACCGAGGACTTGATCTTTCGTCAGTTGGTCATACGGGGTGAACGCACCCTGCACGACGGGAAACGAACAGGTCGAGTAGACGCTGCCGTTGTATTGGCCGTCTACGCCGTTGCACTGCCAGTGCGCCGTGACGACGTAATCCGCGCCCTCTGCGGTTTGCGGGAGACAGTTCAAAACGGAAATGTTCCATGTAATTACAGTAGACATTTATTTGCTCTCCAGTTGTGCGACACGCGCCGTCAATTCTTGAATGGCTTTCACCAGCACCGGTATCAACGCGCCGGGGCCGACTGTTTTGTAGGCTTCTTCATCGCCTTCGGCTTTGCTCCATTCGCTAACCGCGTCGGGAAATACCGCCTCAACTTCTTGCGCGATAAAGCCCAACTGATCCTTGCGATCATTTCCGTATCCCGCTTTCCAGTCATAGCGAACCGGGCGGAGCGCATTGACAACTTGAAGCCCTTCTGTTGCGTTGCGGACATTTTCTTTCAGCCGACCATCAGACAGCGATTGAATGGTGGTGTTTTGCGCGTACAGAACGCCGTCGCCGCGAACATAAAATTGCTCAACTGCGTCCGCGTTTGCTGAATAAAATTTGTACGCGCTTGAGGCTGCTCGCGTGTTGTTTATGTAAATAGTCTGGCCCGTGTAAGAGCCGCTTGTGGCTGTTAAATAAAGAATTGGCTGCGCAGCATCAGTATTGCGGAACTCATGGTAAGCCCCTGTGCTGCTAACATACGTCCCATCATTTGAGAACTTGCTATAGCCCCCGCTCGTGATGCGGGCGCGTTCGGTGCCGTTTGTGCCAAAAATCAGCGCGTTTGCTGTAGCGTTGGCTACGAATAAATCATTACCGTTTCCTAGTGCGGTAATCCCAAGATAACTTCCAAACCAGCCAAGAGTTGTCCCTTGGTTTTGTAAACGAATTCGTGACGTTGCGTTACTATCTCCGTTAAGCCGCAGTCTTTCATCAACAGTCGTTGTGCCAACAGCCAAATTCCCACTCGCATCCAGCGTTAACGCCTGCGTGAACGAGATGGCGTTGCCTGCGGTGCCGGAGGGGGCGGTGAACCAGCGGTGTTCCCCGTCATACTGCATATACCGAGAAGCATGATCGGTGTAGATGTATTTCCAAGCACTTCCTGTAGTGAAGTATGCGTTGGCAACTACCTGAGCCTGATTATTTGATGCGCCATCGGAATAGCCAATAAACGACGCGCCAGTTGTCTGCAATGCTTTGTAGTCTATCCACGCACTCGGCGTGACCCCGAGGCCGAGGTTTCCGGAGGATGCGAGCGTCATTCCTACGCTGCCGCCGTTATAGAAAACGTATCCTTTGGCGGTTGTTCCATCGCCGGAAATGGCTTGGAAATAAGTGTTGCTTGCATCCAGCGCACCTAATCGCAGTTGCGTATCCGATGCACCTGTGTTGCCAAAATAGCCGATGCCATTTACATGAAGTTTCCCCCCCGGACTGCTCGTCCCGATGCCGAGGTTGCCGGTGGTAATTACCGTGTTAAAAGACGATCTAGGCGTGATGTCAAGGTTGCCGTTTCCGTTGTACAAAATCGTTGCGCCACCTGCTTGATTGCTACCAAGTCGTAACGCAAAGTTATCCGTAACGCTTATCTCCCCGTTGACCGTCAGTTTGCTTGAAGGCGAAGTCGTGCCGATGCCGAGGCCGGTGGAGGTGAGGCGCATGGATTCGGAGTTAGCAACACCAAACACCATTGGAACTGCTGCTTGATCGCTCCAAATGTCAAACGCATCAGCCCTAACTTGCAGGTAACCTGTGCGAGTACCAGAGCCGTTTTGATACCGGACAAGCGCGTTGGCGTTGTTAATGTTTAAACCAGTAGATGTGGTGCCAATCTCCGTCCCATCAAACGTCAGCGCACTCCCACTCGTCGCCACCTTGCTGCCGTTCAGATACAACACGCCGTTGGCGGTGCCGCCGTTTAACGTCAAATTGCCTGACAACGTAGCCGTGCCAGCGTTAACCGATGCGATGGAAGCGCCCGTAACCGTCAAACCCGTCACAACCGCTGTGCCGACGTTAGCCGACGCTACAGACGCGCCCGTGGCGGTCAGGTTTGTCACCGTCGCCGTGGTCAGCAGTGCCACTCCGGCGTTCATAGACGCAATGGAGGCGCTGGTGCTAGTGAGGTTGGTTACCGTGCCGGTTGTAATAACCGCAACGCCTGCATTGGCCGACGCTACGGATACCGCCGCCACATCAAGGCGAGTCAAAGCAAGTGTGCCGACGTTGGCAGAGGCAATTGACGCGCTTGTAGCCGTCAAATTTGTGACGGTAGCCGTGGTCAGCAGTGCCACTCCGGCGTTCATGCTGGCGATGGATGCGCTAGTGCTAGTAAGGTTAGTAACCGTACCGTTGGTGATAACGGCGGTGCCCGCATTAGCCGACGCAATGGATGCGTCCGTCACCGTTGCTGCCGTAATCACGGCAGTCCCAACGTTTGCCGAGGCGATGGACGCCCCGGTAGCCGTCAGGTTAGTGACGGTTCCCGTGGTGACAACAGCCGTGCCGAGGTTAGCCGATGCGATGCTGGCCGAGGTGCTGGTCAAGTTTGTGACCGTTCCCGTCGTCACCAACGCTACAGCCGCATTAGCCGACGCAATGGAGGCTGACGTAGAAGTGAGGTTAGTCACCGTCCCCGTCGTAATAACTGCCGTGCCGACGTTGGCAGAAGCGATGGACGCTCCGGTAGCGGTCAGGTTCGTAATCACCGCTACGCCTGCGTTGATGCTGGCGATAGAGGCAGCCGTAAACTGAAGGTTGCCGATGTTGGCCGAGGCGATAGAAGCGCCTGTGGCGTTCAGCGTCGTCACCGTGGCGGTTGTCAGAAGTGCCACGCCCACGTTCATAGACGCGACAGAGGCGCCCGTAGCGGTCAGGTTGGTAATAACCGCAGTTCCGGCATTGGTAGAGGCAATAGACGCCCCTGTGGCCGTAAAATTGGTCACGGTTGCGGTCGTGAGCAGGGCTACCCCTGCGTTCATGCTCGCAATAGACGCGCTTGTGGCCGTCAAATTAGTAACGGCAGCATTGACGATAGCAGCCGACCCAATGGATGCGTTAGACGACACCAAGTTGGTGACGGTGCCGGTTGTAATTAACGCCACAGCGGCATTGGCCGACGCAATAGACGCTGTAGGGATGTTGACCTTGCCAGTAACGTTGGTAATCGTCATGGCCGGACTGCCGTCCTCGGCCTTGATGTTAGTTACTTCAAGGTTGGTCAATTCCAGCGTGGTTGCCGAGAACGTACCAATAACTGCCACGCCAAAATTGGCTGATGCAGCCGACAAATTGGTAGCAGTTAGATTAAAAAATGTGCCAGCCGCAGGGGACGATCCGCCGATGGTGGTGGCGTCAATCGTGCCGCCGTTGATGTCGGCGGTCGTGGCAACCACGCTGTTGAGCGTGACGACGCCCGTGGAATCGGCAATAGACCCTGCTGCGGTGCCGTCTTTAGCCTTGAGGTTGGTAACTTCAAGGTTGGTGCTGTCTACGGTCGTGGCGTTGACCGTGGTGATGTTGCCGGTCGTGGCCGTGGCGGTCGTAAACGTGCCCGCTGCCGCCGTGCCGCCGCCAATGGTCG
>Ga0315906_10011684_pt1 | contig 10220 bp, 8 predicted proteins | sample LakEriMetagenome_4_FD_203526 | JGI IMG/M metagenome (GOLD analysis project Ga0315906, IMG submission 203526) | Freshwater fungal communities from buoy surface, Lake Erie, Ohio, United States - Buoy 2 MA122 | ecosystem: Environmental > Aquatic > Freshwater > Lake > Lake biofilm | place: USA: Lake...
GCGGGGCTGGGGGTCACGTTCGTGGACGCGGACGGCGTTGAGGATGGCTTCCGGGAAGTAGGGGGCGAGGCGGTGTATTTGTGCGCTGGGGAGGGCGGTGGCGCCTTCGATGAGGCGGTGATGGTTGCGGGTGATGTAGGCGGCTACGGGGAGGGCGATGAGATGGGCGAGCATTTTGGGGGCGGATGCCGGTATGGCTAGAGTGCACTTAGCTTTGCTGTCCGGTTGCTTGTGGGTTGGGCCGGCGGGAGGGCCGCTTGCTTACGCGCGCGGTTCGGTGGAGGTACGGGGGGAGGAGGAAGAGTCGGCGGGAGCGCATCGGTTTTGCGATCTTGCGAAGTGTCGTTTACCACCGAGTGGGGTGGTATGCCAGGGGGCAATTTCTTGGGTTATGTTCCGTGTGTTTGGCGGTGTTTCGCGGGGGGATGGGGGGGTTCTTGGGTTCCGCAGGAATGAGTCCCGGCAAGAAAACCGTTTGTTTTCAACAACTCTTGGGTTATTTCCACCATTTCTGGCACTTGGAGGCTGCTTTCGGCCCCTTGGCGGGCGGTTGCCACTTGGGAAGGTGGCAAGTTTTGGCGCGCCCCGGGCGGGGGAGAATGTCAAAAGGGCTTGTTCTGTTGGATGCAGAACAAGCCCTCACTCTTTCATTATACCAGTTTGTCAAGGAACGGAGGGCTGTTACGGGAGTTAACCTATTGATTCTATGAGAGATCGAGTGTTGTGACTGGCGGGGATTGACACCGGCAGCCGGCAGCGCAATGATGCGCGTATGTTCCATGTGATGGCGAAGCCGACGGGCGCGATCTGCAATTTGGACTGTAGGTATTGCTTCTTCCTGTCCAAGGAAGAGTTGGGCCGGGAGCGGATGGGCGAGGATGTGCAGGAGAGCTACATCCGGCAGGTCGTGGAAGCGGCGAAGGGGGCGCCGTCGGTGACGATCGCGTGGCAGGGCGGGGAGCCGACGTTGATGGGGCTCGACTTTTTCCGGCGGGCGGTGGCGTTGGCGCGGAAGTACGCGGGGCCGGGGACTACGGTGGAGCATACGTTTCAGACCAATGGCACGCTGCTCGATGAGGAGTGGTGCCGGTTCTTTGCGGACAACCGGATATTGGCGGGGTTGTCGCTGGATGGGCCCCGGGAGATTCACGATGCGTACCGGGTGGACAAGGGCGGGCGGCCGACCTTTGAGAAGGTGATGCGGGCGGCGCGGTTGTTGCAGGCGGCGGGGGCGGAGTTCAACATTCTGTGCACGGTGCATGCGGCGAATGGGGAGCGGCCGTTGGAGGTGTACCGGTTCTTTCGGGATGAGGTCCGGGCGAAGTATTTGCAGTTTATTCCGATTGTGGAGCGGGTCGGCGAGGCTGGGGCGACGGACCGGAGCGTGGTGCCGGAGCAGTGGGGGCGGTTTTTGAATGCGATTTTTGACGAGTGGGTGCGGCGGGATGTGGGGCGGGTTTATGTGCAGCATTTTGATTCGGCACTGGCTTGCTGGCACGGGGCGGGGGCGGCGTTGTGCATTCACCAGGAGACCTGCGGGCAGGCGATGGCGCTGATGCCGAATGGGGATGTGTATTCGTGCGACTACTATGTGGAACCCGCGTATTTATTGGGGAATATCATGCGGGATTCGTTGGTGGAGATTGCGGCGTCGCCGAAGCAGGTGGCGTTTGGGTTGGACAAGCGGGACGGGTTGCCGCGGTACTGCCGGGAGTGCAGTGTGCGGTTTGCGTGCCAGGGAGAGTGCCCGAAGAGCCGTTTCTTGACGACGCCGGAGGGGGAGGCGGGGCTGAATTACCTGTGCGCGGGGCACAAGCTGTTTTTTGGGCATATTGATCGGCCGATGCGGATGATGTCGGCGTTGGTGCGGGAGGGGCGGGCGGCCGGAGAGGTGATGGGAATGCTGGCGGAGCAGGATCGGCAGAGGAGAATGGGGATGCCGACGCGGGCGCGGGCGGCGTGGGAGGCGGGGCGAGGGTGACGGTTGACACCGCCGGCTGGGATGGATATGATTTTTCGGCGCTGCATTGGAACGGGGACCAGGACAGAGATGTTTGCTTTTACTCCCGTACTAAACGTTTAGAAGCGCAAGTTCACTCAGGAGAGCAAAATGGACGATTCGATATCCTCATTACTGTTTACGGTAATTAGCTTGGCGTTGGTGGCCGCGGTTATGGCCGGCGTCTGGAAGGTATTTGTAAAGGCGGGAAAACCGGGCTGGGGTTGCCTGGTTCCGATCTACAACATCATTCTCATCCTGGAGATGGCAGGGAAACCCATATGGTGGATTGTGTTGTTGCTGATTCCGCTGGTGAGCCTGATTGTGGCGGTGCTGGTGAATATTGAGATCGCCAAGAAGTTCGGCCAGAGCACTGGATTCGGGGTGGGGCTGGCGCTGTTGCCGTTTATCTTCTACCCGATGCTTGGGTTTGGGAGTGCGCGGTACCAGGGCGGGGCGGCGGCGTAGATTTGCTTGTGTGGCCGGCCGCCGGGTCCTACCGGGACTGGTGGCCGGCGGGCTCCGGCAGGAGCCAATGACGTTCCTTCGACCAGCCAAGGAACCTTCGTGCGTGGGCATCGTCGTCGAAGACTTTTCCCTCCGACGCCAACACCAACCCTGTGAACGCGGGCCGGAAACGTAGCTGAAAATCCTCTGGCTGTTCCTGGAACTGCGATTTCGCCCACTCGACGAAAGCGGCCAGTTCGGCGGGCGTGACGAAGGAAAGGAAGAACAGCATTTGCCGCCAGGCGTAGGCGGTGTTCTTCAGGATTACCAGGCGGGCGTGCCAGTCGCGCGCGTCGGTTTGTTGCCGGCGGAAGATCCAAGTCAGGCACGTTCGGGCCATGGCGGGAAATCTGTCGCGCAGTGTGCCGGTCAGGCCCAACTCACTGCACAGAACGGCCAGGTTCTGGGTGGTCAGGATCTGCTGCTGCTCGATGACCATGCCGTTCCTGACCGTGTCCCAACCAACTAGCGAAACATTTGCGCGGTGCACACAAAGCTCGGCAAACGTGTTGGCATTCGGCCGGGCATTGGCCTGACGCAGTGCGGAGGGGAGGGCCTTGATGGCGGAGCAGTCGATCCGATAGTAGGTGGCGTAGAGGGTGCCGTCCAATACGGCGGCGGCTCGCTTAGCCGCATCGACGAACTTGTCCGAGAACCTTCCCATGAAAATGTCGGCGGCGACTTCGTCCACGAGAGGGAGGTCGAGCTGTGCTCCCTTTGCCAGCGCGCGAAGTTCCTGCAGAAGTTTGTTGGGAATGATGGCGTAGGGGAACGACGTCAGGGTCAGGGTGGTGGCCTCTGCGAGCGTGTTCTTCGCGCGGTCCTGCGCTTGTGCCGTTTCGTCTCGCAAGGGCTCCATTACTTTGATCCACGGCAGCTCCTCGATTTGAACCTGCTTTTCCAGATTCAAAAGCAGCAGGGAGCGCCGCTGCCGAAAGGCACGGTAGATTGCCCGGTAGAGCCACTGCAGCTGGGGGTCGGCGAAACTGGCGGAGCGAATTGCAGAGGTGATCTGCGGCAGTAGCCTTGCCAGCGTGTCGCCGGAGGTGATGAAGCCGCGTTCGACCAGCGCCTCGACCGTCTCATTGAGGCACCGCTCGATTCGTCTTCTGACGGACAAGGGCAGAGGCGTTCCCGCTGCCACGCCTCTTACAGTGGACTCGATGGTGGTTATGGGGCCACATAGCGGGTCGACATCATCGACGCCTTCGTCCTGGGGAAGAGCGGAGAGGCGTGGCAAAACGGAGACTGCGACGGCGTGGAACGTGGGAGCGGCCACATCGTTGGCTTGTTTCTGCCGGGATGTTCCGCAGACCGTTGAGCCGGGTGTGCCGCGTTTTTGTTGGTACTGCGTAAGGATCAGCCGGATGCGGCCGACTTCTTTTCCTGTGAGTGAGGCTGGGTCGGATGCGCACTGGGCGAGCAGATCCCGCAGTTGCCGGTAGTGCTGATTGGGCCGATCCATCTTTCGGCAGAGGGTGTGAGCAGTTCGCAGCTCGGTGTATTCGTCGAGCAGTTTCTTTGCGCGAGAGGGCCAGTCCCCTGGGAAGATTCTGCACGGCCAGGTGTCTTGTACTGTTTCCTGGAAGAGAGCTACGACGCGGTCGTGAAACGGAGCCCACACATTGACGGATTCCTTTTGCGCCAGGATGCGTTCGTTGGGCCGAATGGTTTGGAGCGCGTGGGCCGACTCGGCGACCGTTTGGAGATGTACGCGCGTCTCCAGACTGCGTGGCTCGCTTCTTGGAACAGGGTAGAAGCGAAGTTTTGAGATATACGGGGCGAGCTGTTCGAGGAGAGACCGAGCAGCCTCGGCACGGCCGTTTTCGGCAAGCCACGCTACGGCAAGAAGGGCACCTTCTTCCGGGAGTTCCACGTCGTAGCAGCGATTGGCCAACATCTGACTGAGCTGTGCGAGGCCTTCGCCGACGACGAAGTGCGCGTTGAGTGCCGCTCGCTCCGCGCCCGTTTCGATATTCGGAAGGGATTCGAGGAGGCTGACTTCGTGCGGCCGGAGGGGGCCGGAGGCGAGTAGTTGACCGGTGGCGAAACCGCCTGTCACGACTTCCGGCGTTGCCCAGGTGGGAGCGTCGGGGATAGGCGTGCGCGACCCATATGCCAAGTGACCGGAGAGGATGTTCCGGAAGACCATTTGCCATTGTCGAAGGCGTTTCTCCGCCCGTTGACGAATGGTCGGATCCGGATGCTCCTCGGCAGTGGTTAGCGCTTTTGCCAGTTGATGTTCGGCATAGCCCGGATTGACGCCGGCCGCTTGCGCTCCGTTCTGTTTGTCTTCGCTCATGCAGGTTCGGAAAACGTGGATCCGGGGGCTGGATTCGAACCAGCGCCTTCTCGGTCCTAAGCCGAGCGTTCTACCACTGAACTTCCCCGGAAAGATCAGCTACCCACAGGTGAGCATACCAATCCTGATGAGTGCTGTGATCTCATGGACGGGTCACAGACGTTTGCGGATTCCTGTTGCGTTGGTATGAGGTCGTTGGGCCGGACGGGTCGGCCTGGAGCTGTTCGCGTACCATTGATCGGCAGTGCAACTACGACCGGCACTTCGGCGGCGATAGGGACTTGCGATTTTGCCGGAGGCCGAACCGCCTTTCGTTGGGCCGGGACTTACTTGCCGAACTCGGGGTTCAGTTTGCCGTTCGTGTTCTTCAGGTTGAGCACCGTTCCGGCCTTTTTGCCCTTGCAGTCGGCTTCCAGGCGAACTGGGGCGCCTGGAGCGGCGACAAGGGTCAGATCCTTGCAGAATTTCTGATAGGTGTTGTCGTAGGGCGTGAAGCCAAGAGCATTCCGGTCGGTGTAGTACTGCAGCCCTTTGATCGTCCAGGTGGCGGGGACGGACTGTCCATTCTGCTGCTTGCAGGTGGCCTCAACGGTGCTCTTGTCCCCGCTCAGCTTGATGCCCGTGCAGGTCTGATACCACTGGCCATCCCGGGCCTGGGCGGGACTGACCGCGGCAAACGCGGCCCCGATGGCGGCAATCGTCAACACCTTAACCAGACTGAGCTCGCGCTGTTCAAACATGATTCGTAATCTCCTCGTTCTCTCTGTCGGGGCGCTTTGCAATCGGCCCCGTCTACATCCTGGGATTTTTCGGGGCGGAGGTGACAGAGAAGGAAGATTTTTTTGGAATGCCTTTTTCGCTGTTCTTGATGGTGAGAGAGAGGTGGATTGACCTGATACTCTGACGGCTATGTTGGATGTCGCCAAACTGCAACCCATCGCGAAGCGGGTGATCGACCAGGCATTCTCCAGCGGGCTGGCCAGCCTGGCCGAGCACGACCAGGTGTTCTTCCTTTTGTGGAGCTATCCGGGGATGGTCGACAACGGCGGGTTTCCTGCCTTCTTCTATAATTCGCCTGCGGATTATCACCAGGAGACGGTCGGCGCGCTCCGGCAGCTTGGACTTGCGGACCACGCGGAACTACTGGAACAGGCAGCCGCGATTTTGTTCGCTTCCGATGTACCGGCGACCATAGAGGCGCGGAATTCCGCAATGGGCGACGTGCTGGACGATGCGGCGTTCGATGAACTCTACCTGGCGTTTGTGGACCGGGGCGGAAGTGACCGAGTGCTTGGGGTGCTGCAGGATTGGTATTTCTCGCGGGTAGAGTGAGCCGGGAGGGGCGGTGTTCCGGCGGTTGATGGGATTCGGATTTACGGGTAGCGGCTCCTTGGAGTTCCGTTGCTGTCGACGCTGTTTCTCTGGTACGACAGAAGGAGCCGATGAACGATTCGTTGCCCAGCACGCCGTCGTACGCCGCGCTCTTGAAGAGCATCAAGGAGCGGATTCAGACAGCCCAGGTGCGCGCGGCTGTTGCCGTCAACCAGGAGTTGGTTCTGCTGTATTGGGGGATTGGGCGGGAGATTCTTTCGCGACAGGCGCAGGAGGGTTGGGGGAAGAATGTCATCCCTCGCCTCTCGCGGGACCTGGCGTCGGAGTTCCCGGAGATGAAGGGGCTTTCGCCGCGGAACCTCGGTTATATGAAGGCTTTCGCGGAGGCTTGGCCGGATGAACCAATTTTGCAGCAGCCTGCTGCAAAATTGCCCTGGTTCCATAACTGCATCATTCTGGACAGGATAAAGAACCAGGCAGAGCGTCTCTGGTATATCCAGGCGGCCATCGAGCACGGCTGGAGCAGGAACGTTTTAGTGGTCCAGATAGAGGCTGGGCTTTATCGCCGGCAGGGAAAGGCGATCACGAACTTCACCAAAGCCCTGCCGGCTCCCCAGTCCGACCTGGCCCAGCAGCTTCTGAAAGACCCTTACAACTTCGACTTCCTGATGCTCTCCAAGGACGCCGATGAACGTGAAGTGGAAACCGGCCTGGTTGCGCACATCCAGAAGTTCCTCCTGGAACTCGGTACCGGCTTTGCGTTCGTCGGGCGCCAGTATCCACTTGCGATCGCAGGCGACGACTACCGGCTGGATCTTCTCTTCTATCACCTGAAGCTTCGCTGTTTTGTGGTGATCGACTTGAAGACCGGGCCCTTCAAACCGGAATACGCCGGCAAGATGAACTTCTACCTTGCCGCGGTCGATGACATGCTCAAACACCCCAGCGACAATCCGACCATCGGACTCATCCTGTGCAAAGGCAAGAAGGAGCTGGTGGTCGAGTACGCACTTCGCAATCTGGCAACGCCGATGGGGATCGCGGAGTTCCGGCACCTGGAGAAGTTGCCGGCAGAGTTGAAGGGGAGCCTGCCATCGATTGAGGAGATCGAGGCGGAACTGGGATCGTCTTCAGTGGACGGGGAATGAAGGCGATCGTTACTCGAGATGATCTGAGGATGCTATCCATCGGCTGGAAGAGGAGTTGTTGAAGCAGGGTCGCTGAAGGTTCGCGATCATGATCCCTTATCCGAGCTTCGCGCTGCTGACGATTCCCGTGGAGTTCCGGCCGGCACCAAGGGCGGAGGGGACTTCGTGCGGCCGCATCTCTCGTCTACCGGGAGAAGCACTAGTGCTTCGCGGACTCCGTGTAGCGGCAGACGAGCACCGACATCGCCGCGCCGTATACTCTTGATTGAAACGGCGCCCATTACCGGTTCGACCCACACGGAGTGACGGGCGCGTCAACCTCAACGCTCGAATTCAAGGGAGGATCACCATGAATTCCGAAACCAGCCGTCGTACTTTGTTCCGTGCCGGATTCGTATCTCGTCTGGCCAGTCTGTTGGGGCTGGCCGCTCCAGCGGCAGTTCCTATTCCGGTGCGCGGCTCCGGCCCGTCGGTCTATCAGCGCTTCGGCGTCGAACCATTCATCAACTGCACCTCCACGTATACGATCAATGGCGGTTCACGCCAACTGCCGGAAGTCATTGCGGCCGTCGAACAGGCGAGCCATTACCACGTCAATATCGACGAACTCATGTCGAAAGTGGGTCCACGATTGGCCGAACTGCTTGGGGCCGAGGCCGCGATAGTCAGCTCCGGGGCGGCAGGCGCGGTGACTTGTGGCGCCGCGGCGTGTATTGCGGGTGGCGATCCGGAAAAGATGCAGAAGCTGCCGGACATCACAGGGATGAAGCGCGAATGCGTGGTTCCCAAATGGTCACGCAGTTACTACGATCATGCCGTGCGCGCGACCGGCGCGACGATGATCGAAGTGGAGACGCTGGCCGAGCTGGATCGGGCGTTAGGTCCTCGAACCGCCCTCGCACACGGCCAGGCCAACCTGCTCGCAGAAGGAAACAAATTCTCACTCAAACAGTACGTCGACGCCTGCCACAAGCATGGCGTCCCCGTTCTCATCGATGCGGCTGCTGATCTTCCGCTCAAGCCCAATCCGTATCTTGCCGCGGGCGTGGATCTTGTCGCATGCAGCGGAGGAAAGATCGTACGCGGTCCGCAGACGTCGGGGCTTCTCTTCGGACGCAAGAACCTGATCCAGGCTGCCTGGCAAGTGAGTTCGCCCCACATCACCTTTGGACGCTCCATAAAAGTGAGCAAGGAGGAAATCATCGGCCTGGCAGTGGCAATCGAGGCCCTCTTTTCCACTCGTAGCCGCGAAGCGGAAGACCGCGAATGGCTGGGCTGGTTTCAGTACGTCAAGCTGCGTCTCGATGAGGTGCCCGGCGTCACAAGCCGGGTCGTCATTCCCAAGGAGAAGAGTTACTATCCGACGTTGCAGATCGATTGGGACCCCGAGGTGATTGGCCTGGAAAACTGGGAACTTGGCAAGCGCCTGCTTGACGGCCAACCGCGCATTATGACTCATGCCGAAGGGGAAGGCCACGGCTTTGTGCTCCGCCCGGCGGCCATGTATCCCGGCGAGTACAAGATCGTTGCCGAACGACTGCAGGAAGAGTTCCGCAAGGCACCACGAGCCAAGCCAAAGCCGGCGAGAATCCCTCCCACAGCCAACTTGAGCGGCCACTGGGAGCTCGACATCACTTTCCTGGCAAGTTCGACGAAGTGGCATTTATACATCGACAACGACGGGAACGAACTCAAAGGGGTCTACCGCAGCCCGGTAGTACCCGAAGGAACGCTCATCGGGACAGTTTCTGGCGATCGCGTCGAGATTCGTTCGAGAGGGCGACACGAAGGCATGGATTTCAATTACGTTTTCTCAGGCAAAACGCAGGAAGGAAAAATGGAAGGAATGGTGGCTCTTGGCTGGGAAGATGGGTCCGTGGGGTGGACAGGACGGAGAGTGGGATCGACAGGTTAGCTGAATCAACCATGGCACGGGACTCGCCGTGGCGACTATGCAATGGAGCAGGCCGGGGTGGACAGCGCCCGCGGTCATTCCGTTCCTTGGGGCAACCCGGCGTGGGAGCGGGTGGTGTCCGCAGGAGTCTCATTGCAGTGAGCGGCTCTCAACGGGTCTCAGCCTCCGGACCGTCGCTTCTCTGGTCGCGCCGGCACATCTGCCGTACCCGGCACCACGCGAGTCAAATCGTCGGACAGGATAGACGGCGCCCACATCGTCTCGATGTGCTCCACAACCAACTCCGTGCCGCGTGCGTGGCTAACGAACGGTCGCGTCCTTGGATCGTACATTGCGTCTGTGAGGTCTCGAGCCAGTACGACGTCGAAGCCGAGGCGCGTCATCTGTCGTGTGCCGAACCCGCGGTTCAGGATACAGATGTTCGTGTGGACCCCCATCAGCACGATCTTGTCTATGCCCTCTTGCTTACAGAAGTTGTATACCTCCTGGCCGCTGTCGCTCACTCCGTCGAAGCCCACAATGTCAATTGCCGGGTGTTCGCGGGTCCACGGGTAGGGCGGGCCGTTGAACGTTTTCAAGATCGGATCGTCACATCCTCCAGCGGAATCGTCGATGGGGAAATCGCGCTCTTCGGCCGGAACCCGCGGGCAGCGATCGATAATCGGGAAAGGGGATGCGGCAACAGGCGCATTCCTCATCCGCTCTCGCCACGGAGTTCCTTCGTAGAACTTCATCGTGTCGCTCGGCGCATGGATGATCATAATGCCCAGACTTCGGGCGGCGCTGACGATTTGATTCATTCGGGGCGCCATCAAAGCGACGCGCTGCGCTGACATTCCGCACGTGTGTGAATCCCACATGTCGCAGATGATGATCGCGGTGCGTGCAACCGGCCACTGCAATGTTTGCTCAGCGGGTCCGGTCGCTTTCGTTCGCCGGCGCGCACGGAGACTTAGGGTCCCTGGGACCTTGGGCCGATTGGGAAGCGCAGCTAGCTGAGGAGAGGACGCAGCTGCT
>Ga0315906_10011687_pt1 | contig 10218 bp, 7 predicted proteins | sample LakEriMetagenome_4_FD_203526 | JGI IMG/M metagenome (GOLD analysis project Ga0315906, IMG submission 203526) | Freshwater fungal communities from buoy surface, Lake Erie, Ohio, United States - Buoy 2 MA122 | ecosystem: Environmental > Aquatic > Freshwater > Lake > Lake biofilm | place: USA: Lake...
GTGACCCTGATGCGTGAGATGCCCGTGAAGCGTGCCGGCCAGATCCTCGGCGAGAGCGACACGCGAATGTGGCGGATGCTCTTCGCCCACGTGAAGGCGGCGTATGAGCGGTTGAGTTTCGACACCGTGGTCTGGGTGGGAGCCGACGAGATGAACCGGCGCAAGGGGCACAATTACCTGACGGTATTTGCTGATCTTGTGGCCAAGAGGGTCCTCTTCGCTACGCCCGGTAAGGACGCCTCGGTTTGGGAGGCTTTTGCTGCGGAATTGCTGCGGCACAACGGGCATCCGAAGGCGATCCAGCACGTGGCCATCGACATGAGTGCCGCCTACGCCAAGGGCGTCAGCGACAACCTCGGGAACGCCCAGGTGGTCTACGACAAGTTCCACGTCATCCAGAATGTGGTGGAGGCGTGCGACCAGGTCCGGAAGGCGGAGAGCCGGGCCGACACCGGGAAGCGGGACCGGCTGGAACGGACGCGGTGGATGTGGCTCAAGAACCGGGTGAACTGGACGGAGAAGGAAACCCAAAAGTGGGAGTCGATGGCCCTGGAACGATGTGTGACAGGCATGGCCTACGAGATGAGGCTGGTGCTTCAAGGCATCTACGAGCGGAAGGATGTCGGGGAGGCCAGGAAGCTGTTCCGAAACTGGTGCGCCTGGGTGCACGCGATGCGGCGACAAACCGGAGAACTGCTCGAGCCGATGGCCCGAGCTGCCAGGATGGTCGAGGGTCACTTGGCGGGGATCCTGGCCCATTGGACTCGAGGTCTGACGACCGCCTTCATGGAGGGGCTTAACAGCCTGTTCTCAGCCGTGAAGCGTAAGGCTCGCGGGTACCGGACGGTGGAATACATGACCGCCATGCTCTACTTCGTCGCCGGGAAACTCACCCTACCGTGCTACTGACCCACTGAAAGTAGCGAGGAACCGAAACATTGGGCATTGCGCCTCCCCGAGCCTTCGCTTTCACCTTGTTCGCAACGAACGAATCCAACTGCATTTTCAAAAACGGGATTTCGAACGACGCACTGAAGCCTCGGATTATAGCCAACGCCTGATTGGTGTTCGCGGGCACATCTCCAGAGCTAACTACGCAGGTCTTCCCGATTGTTCCCGCGATGGAAAAAAGGATGTCGCCACTTTCCAATTGGGACCTCTTCAAAAACTCATGCGTGGCTTCTGAAATGAACTGTTCCATCGAGGAACGATTGATGACTCCGTCAGCGATGTTCTCCACCTTTACGAAGGGAATACCGCATGCCTCATATTGGTGGCCGTAGGAGGTCGGCGTTGATCCCTTTGTAATCAACGACGCGATGCTGCCGAGCGTTTGTTTTGGCCATCCGCCGTTGGCCTCAAGCTCCGCACTTTTGGAGGTTCTGAGGAGTTGGCCACCTATTGCGAAGTCGAGAATCAACTCACGCATCTTGGCCACCGCATCCGGCGCGTCGGCGAACTGGTCGAACTTTTCAAAGAAGGTTTCCAGTTTCATGCCTTGGCTTCCTCCACGCGCAGCCATCCGTGGAGCTTGGCTTTGGACTGTCGTGATTCAATTTCGTAGAAGCTACGCTCGTTGGGATCCTTGATTCCCATGAGCTCAACGTAGTGAGACCAACTCAAAGTGAATGGGGTCGTGCCGAATTGCCCAGACGCTGTCTGGGCGATTTCCAATTTATCAGAAGGCTTCTGGCCAATCTCGTTTGGTATCAATTGCCCAGATGACGTCTGGGCAATCGCGGGCACACGACTCTGCCACTCGAGGTAGAATCGCCTCATGTATTCGAGATTAGCCTTTGAGAATCCCCGTCCGAATTCCTCGGTCAGCCGGGTCGAAAGTTCTTTCACCACTTCTGCCCCATAAGCCGCGCGCTTCTCGCCCTTCTGCTCATGCTCGACGATGCGGCGACCGATCTCGAAATTGGTCATCACTTGAAAGGTATTGACGACGGAGACGACACCACTGCGGGCGGCTTGGATGAGGTGCCGCACCTCGGTGACGAGCGGGGTGAGGCCATCGGGCTTGGCCTTCGTGACACCGGAGCGTTTGGCGGGCGCGGCTTTCTTTCGGGCAATGGGTTTCTTTTTCATCGGGTGAGCGCCTCCATCAATTGCGCCTTCAACTGCCCGCGCGTCTCGGCGATCTGGGTGAGGAGCTTTTCATATTCGGGCAGGAGGTGGTCCACGTCGCCGGGGCCGGTGTCGGAGCTGTGCGGGTTCTTGAGGTCGAGGTTGAAGTTGCCGGCCTTGATTTGGTCGATGGAGACGCGCCAGGCCTGTGCGTTTTCTACGCGGGATTGGAAGCCGTCGGCCTCGCTGCCCCACCAGGCGCGCTCCGCCTCGAACTCCTCGATGCGAATGGGTTTGCCCTTGTTGTAGCTCTTGGCACCCGGCGGATAGGGGTGCTCGTAGTACCAGACCTCACGCGTGGGCGCGCCCTTGGTGAAGAAAAGGAGATTGGTGCGGATGCCGGTGTAGGGATTGAAGACGCCGTTGGGCAGGCGGACGATGGTGTGCAAGTTGCACTCGGTGAGGAGGGCTTCCTTGATCCGGGTCTTCACGCCTTCACCGAAGAGCGTGCCATCGGGCAACACGAGGCCGGCGCGGCCGCCGGGCTTGAGCAGCTTCATGAGGAGCACCAGGAACAGGTCGGCCGTTTCGCGCGTGCGGAACTCGGCGGGGTAGTTGGCCTCAATGCCATCCTCCTCCATGCCGCCGAAGGGCGGGTTGGTGACGATCACGTCGACACGCTCCTTCGGACCCCAGTCGCGCAGAGGCCGGGCGAGGGTGTTGTCATGGCGGACGTTGGAGGGCACGTCGATGCCGTGAAGCATCAGGTTGATCATGCACAGCACGTGCGGCAGGTGCTTCTTCTCGATGCCGGAAAAGCAGTCCTGGATGGCGCGCTCGTCCGCCTCGTTCTTGGCCTGCTTGCGCAGGTGCTCGATGGCGCACACAAGGAAACCGCCAGTGCCGCAGGCGGGGTCGAGCACGGTCTCACCGAGGCGGGGATTCACTTGCTCGACGATGAACTGGGTGACGGCGCGCGGGGTGTAGAACTCGCCGGCGTTGCCAGCCGACTGGAGATCCTTGAGAAGCTTCTCGTAGATGTCGCCGAACATGTGGCGATCGTCGGACGCGTTGAAGTCGATGCCGTTGATCTTGTTGACGACCTGCCGCATCAACGTGCCGTTCTTCATGTAGTTGTTGGCGTCCTCGAAGGCCGTCCGGATGAGGCCGGCGATGCGGTCGCCACCGCCGGTGAGTCCCTTCAACCGCGGCAGCAGGAGGTTGTTGATGAAGTCGAGCAGGGCATCGCCCGTGATACCCTCTTCGTCCGTGGCCCAGGTGGACCAGCGCAGCGACTGGGGTAAGGGGGACCGGTAGTCGTCGCGCAGCAGTTCGAGCTCCTTCTCCCGGTCATCGAAGATCTTCAGGAAGAACATCCAGCCGAGTTGCTCAAGACGCTGCGCGTCGCCGTAAGTGCCGGCGTCCTTGCGCATGATGTCCTGGATGGTTTTGACGAGGTTGGAAACGTTGGGCATGAGGCAAATCGGGTTGACGGGCGATAGGGCGGGATCGAAGCTCGTTGCAAGTTGGACTGGAAATTTCCGGTCGGCGCTGGGCTTCTGGGATTTCCCGGAGGCCCTTCGCATTTCAGGGCAGTCGCTTCAAGCCCCAGCCCTCGTATTGCCCCGCCGGACTGCGGCGGAACTTGGTCTGGATGATCTCGAAGGCGCGATTGGGTTGATCCGGACGCAGGTGATGGAGGGCCACTGGCCGAGCCATCAGGTCGGTGAGTTGCAGGCCGGCGGAATTGGAGGTTTTCGGAATCATCACCAAATCAAACGGGAGGGGTTGGTTCAAGGTGTTGGTACCGTCACACACGCGCCGGAAGGCCAATTCCAGGTCGACATCCTCGCGACGACCGCGCTTCTCGACCATGATGGCGGTCCGATGCCGGGGCTGCCCCAGGGTGGCCAAGTGTCGATGGGTACGCTCCAACCCCAGTTCCATGGCGTAGTCGTAGGGGTTGGCGGGCGCACTGTATCGAGAGGCGAAAGACAGCTTGTCGATCACCACGGCGACCACAGTGGCAGGCAAGGCTTCCATCTGTGCGCTCAACTGGGCGAGAAAGCGTTCCCTCAATGGTTTTTGGAGTAGGAACAGAAAGTCGCCGGAGGGTTTGCGGATGTCATGCTCATGCAACACCACCTCATCGTGCCCCCAGAACTGGAATTTGAAACGGGAGAGCGCCGGGCAGACTTTTTCGACGTAGTCGTCTTTGCGGAGGATCGCAAAGAGCAGCACGAACACCGGGAACTGAGGATCAATGCGCGTGAGGTGATGGTCGCCGCTTTCGTCGACGAACACCAGATAGTCGCTGTATTCCACGAGTTCAGTCATGGGTCAGGCGGCTTCCTGATACAGGGCCGTTTCCAGATCGCGGAGGGCGGCCAGATAGGCAGGTTTGCCTCCAAAGAGCGCGACGATTTCAAAGGGCGTTCCGAACGAGCGGAGCGGATCCACCTTCAGGATCTCCAGCGATTCCACACTCGCGATGCCGCTGTCGGCATACTTGTCGAGCAGGGCCGTGAGGACAGCACGCGCCTTGGCCTCATACCGCCCGAAGACATCCCGCTTTTTCACTCGGTCCGCACGCTCCCGACGGGTCATGGGAGGGCGGTCGAAGGCGATGTGACAGACCAGATCGAACGGGTCGAACTCCCGACCCACCTGCTCTGCCAACTCATCCAGGAAAACGCCTTGTTGGGCCAGCGCCTCCACGACCGCCTGCTTCTTCTCGGCGTCGTTCCAAGCGGCCAGAAAATCATCCAGCGAGGCGTAGTTCTTGAGGACGGTCTTCCGGGAGTAATCGGTGAGCGACTCGGTGATCAGACGGCCACTTTCATCCAGGTATTGTACCCGCTCCACGGCCACGGAGACCGGAACCCCATCCACGAAGTAGCGGGCGACACCGGTCCCCGGATCGGCTCCCGCCTCCAAGCCATAGGGCGCCAACGCGTCATGAGCGGATTCGTTGAGCTCTTCTTCGCTGGGGTCATTCGGATCGGCAGGGGTTTGATCCGGAGGCACCGGCGGATCACCCGGTGCTGGCTCGTAAATTTGCACCGGGTCGCCATCGAAGTTCGGGTCGGCAAACAAGGCCGTTGCCCCGCGAAAATCCATGATGGTGAAGAACAACTTGCCGTAGTCCTCGTGGATGCGGGTGCCGCGACCGATGATTTGTTTAAACTCGGTCATCGAGGCGATGCGCTTGTCGAGGACGATCAGGTGGCAGGTCTGGGCATCCACACCGGTGCTCATCAAGCGAGAGGTGCAGGCGATCACCGGATAGGTCGATTCGGGGTCGATGAAGTTGTCGAGCTGAGCCTTGCCTTCGTCATCATCGCCGGTGATGCGCATGACGTACTTGCTGTTGGCAGCGGCCAGGTCGGCATTGGCATTCACCAACGCCTGACGCATCCGCTCCGCGTGATCGGTGGTCTCACAGAAGACGATGGTCTTGGCGAAGCGATTGGTGGCCCGGAGAAACTCCGAGACCTTGGCCGCCACGAGTTCGGTGCGCTTTTCGAGGATGAGGTTCTTGTCGAAGTCGCGGAGGTTGTATTCGCGGTCTTCGATGAGCTGCCCGTACCTGTCCACCTGACCGAGCTGGGGCCGCCAACCGAGGATGTCCCTGTCGAGGCCGATGCGAACCACCTTGTAGGGTGCGAGGAAGCCATCGGCGATGCCTTGGCGCAGCGAGTAGGTGTAAATCGGTTCGCCGAAGTATTCGATGTTGGAGACCTCCTTGGTTTCCTTGGGCGTGGCGGTAAGGCCGATCTGCGTCGCCGAGGCGAAATATTCCAGGACTTGCCGCCACGCCGCATCATCGGCGGCACTGCCCCGGTGACACTCGTCCACGACGATGAGGTCGAAGAAATCCGGCGAGAACTCCTTGTAGATGTTCTTGTCCTCCTCGGTGCCGGTGACGGCCTGGTAGAGGCACAGGTAGATCTCGAATGCCTTGTCCACCTTGCGATGGGTGATCTTCGTCATCGCCGCCCCGAAGGGCTTGAAATCGTTGGTCTTGGTCTGGTCGGCGAGGATGTTGCGATCCACGAGGAAGAGGATGCGTTTCTTCGCCCCGGCCTTCCAAAGCCGCCAGATGATCTGGAAGGCGGTGTAGGTCTTGCCGGTGCCAGTGGCCATAACCAGCAAGATGCGGTTTTCTCCCCGGGCGATGGCCTCGACCGTGCGGTTGATGGCGATGAGCTGGTAGTAGCGCGGTGATTTCCGGGAGCCGTCGTCGTAATAATCCTGGGTCGTGACCGCGACCTGCGTCGACGTGAGCCCCTTGGCAGCGCAGAGACGCGACCACAACTCCTCCGGCGACGGAAAACGATCGAGCGGAATCTCGCGGGTCACCGTACCGCCGGCGGCCGTGCGGTCGTGCTCGAGGAATGCATCGCCGTTGCAACTGTAGGCGAACGGCACGTCCAGGATCTCCGCGTATTCGAGAGCCTGCTGGATGCCGTCACCCACCGCATGGCGGTTGTCCTTCGCCTCGATGACGGCGATGGGGAGGTTCGGTTTGTAATAAAGCAGGTAATCCGCCTTCTTCGCCTCTCCGCGCTGGACCGTCTTACCTCGGACCATCACCCGACCTTTGGTGAAGTAGGCCTCCTCCCGAACCTGGGTCATCAGATCCCAGCCCGCTCCCTCCGGACCGCACAGGGCCGGAGTGATGAACTTGGAACGGATGTCGGTTTCGGAAAGCGCCTTCTTGTTCACGTGGGGGTCATGAGTTTTCGGTCGCTGATTTTGGCGTATCGCCGGTCGTTCACACCGCATTCACAGAGAGCATCGTGAGGTGTCATTCCGGTTCTGGCGTATTGAAGAAAGACTGAATCTTCAACGCGACTGCCGCACGCGAAATCCACCAGTTCAGACGACAACCGACGCCTCACAGGGCCCACGTTTTGAAGGTCGAAATCCACTGCTGTTTTGTAACAGGTAGCCTGGCCACCCCAGAAGGCACAAGCGGGACCGGGCCGGAGCGAGCATTGGAACGTCAACACCCTTAAGCCCCCTCGCGCGCCAGCGCGAAAGCTCCACCTATCCCCACGTTCCCTGCGAGCATAGGACCGATCCTCAACAAAAAGTACGTAAGCGGAGCGGGATCGGTCCGTAGCGAGCTTTGGAAGCGAACACCAAAAAAAACCTGCGCGCAGCGCAAAGGCGGAGCCTTCAGAGCTTCCCTGCGAGCGGAGGACCGATCCCGCGGAGCCCACCCGTGCACAAACCCACAGACCACATCCGCGTACGAGCCAAGCACGGCATCCTTCGTGATGCACCCAAAGGCGGCAGCGGGATCGTCCCGGAGCGAGCTCTGGAAGCGAACACCAAAAAAAATCCCGCGCGCAGCGCAAAGGCGGAGTCTTCAGGGCTTCCCTGCGAGCGCAGGGACGATCCCGCGGAGCCCCTCAGCGCCAACCCACTTCACTAATGTCCAGATGCCACTCGCTCCCGTCGCTCACACGGACCGCCGTCCCCTCCTGCCGATACGTGATCTTCGACAAATCCACCGAGGTCGGAATGATGTTCACGATCACCTCGCCACTGACCACCGACACCACCCGCGTCCGCTGCTCCGGCCGGCGGATGAACTGATACGTCGTCGGATCCACCGCGTAGACATGGCCCGTCATCCGAAGCACGCCCTCGCGGTAATCGTTGACCACCCCGACGAAATGCCGATGCGGCTCGTGATCAAAGTGACGCCGGTGGATCACGTGGATCTTCTCACCGGGAGCAAGAATCGAAGCGAACATGGCTGTGGACCCTGTCGATGCGACCCAGGGTTGTCCAGTCCGGCGACCCCACCGCCAGGAACCCAACCACCCGACCAGACCTAACGGGATCCACCAACCCGTTCGCGCCGCTCAGCCAGCACCCGCCACGCCCGTCCCGGGTTGTTCGTGATCAACCCGTCGATACCCAAATCCAGAAGCCGCGTCATATCCGCCGGATCATCAATGGTATAAACCCACACCTTCATCCCCCGCTCATGGGCCGCAGCCACAGCAGAAGCTTCCACCTTCTGGTTCCACACCACCACCCGGGCTCCGACGCGACGCGCCTCATCGATCCAACGCACTGAGAGCACCTGCTCCGCATCGGAAAGCGACGCGCCCCGATACGACTTCCACGGCCCCAGCGCCCCCAAGATCTGCGAAGGCTCCAGCCGATGGTACTCCTCGAGGTATTGCCAATCGAACGACTGCACCACCACCTGATTCACCTCGCGGCGCTCCCGGATCAACCGCACACAAGCCTCCGCCGGACCCGCCTTGCGCTCGATCAACGTCACCGAGTGCGACTGGATGAGATCCAACGCCTCCATCAACGACGGGATCGTCGCCGGCGGTTGGTTGGAGCCCCGCCACGACGAGGCATCCAATTCGTGCATCTTCGCGAACAGCGTTTGTGAAACCCGATTCGTGCCAGTCCCCCAACGCCGCACCGCATCCGTGGTCCGGTCCAACGTGCCGTCATGGACCACGGTCAGCACCTGATCCTTGGAATGGTAGTAGTCCAATTCCACCAGGTCCGCTTCAGCCTCCATCGCCAACTGGAAAGCCGGCAGCGTGTTTTCCGGAGCAGCAGCCGAGTAACCCCGGTGTGCGATCACCAGAGGCCGCGACGACCGCTGCATCAACACCTCGGCCTTGGGCAAACCCTCCGCAGCCCTCAAACTCAGGATCGACAGCCCCAACCCCACACCCAGCCATTGGCACAACACGCGCATCGCCCCATGCAACGGAACCCCTCATGACGGGTCAAGCCATCGAAGTAAACGACACCCAAGGAATCACCACCCGGAACCTCAAAGGCAGTATTCACCATTCTCCTCCTTTCTGGACTCCACGACGGCGCTCGAACCCGCAATGCTCAGCCGCGTGAACCGGATTCGGCTGCTCCCAGAACATGTGGCGAACCAAATCGCCGCGGGCGAGGTGGTGGAACGCCCCGCCAGCGTGGTCAAGGAACTGGTCGAGAACTCACTGGATGCCGGCACCTCCCGCATCACCGTCGAAATCGGAGCCGGAGGGCGCAGCCTCATCCGCGTCACCGACGATGGCCGGGGCATGAGCCGAGACGACGCTCTCCTCTGCCTCGAACGCCACGCCACCTCCAAGATCACCCGCGCCGAAGACCTCGCCTCCATCGCCACCATGGGCTTCCGCGGCGAGGCCCTGCCCAGCATCGCCAGCGTGAGCCGGTTCGTGATTACCACCCGCGAGCGCGAAGACACCTCAGGAGAGGCCACTCAGGTCGTGGTGAATGGCGGCAAGATCGTCGAAGTGAAGGCCGCTGCCTCTCCGGCCGGAACCACCATCGAGGTGCGCCAGATATTCTTCAATCTGCCCGCCCGCCGCAAATTCCTCCGCGCCGAAGAAACCGAGCGCGCCCACATCCAGCACTACCTCACTCTGGTGGCCCTGGCCTGGCCCCAGGTGGGATTCAGTTTCGTGAGTGATGGCCGACTCGCCTGGCAATTGCCACCGGTGCCCTGGAGTTCCGATGCCGACCGCTTCACCGCACTCAAGGAACGGCTGCGCCAATTGCATGGATCCGAGACCCCGCTCCTTCCGCTGGAATTCTCCGCCGGCATCGAAGAGGCGCCCGACCCAGAGCCCGGCGAAAATTGGGTGCTGCGCGACTCGGGCAAACTTTCGCGATTCCGCCTGTGGGGATTCATCGGAGCGCCCGGCGTCTCGCGCAGCTCACGCGACGAGCAACATCTCTTCGTCAACCAACGCCCCATCGAGAATCGAGGCCTCCACTTTGCGCTGGCGGAGGGCTATCACACAGCCTTGATGCGCGGGCGTTATCCCGTCTGCTGCCTGTTCCTGGAAATTGATCCGGCGGCGGTCGATGTGAATGTCCACCCGCAAAAGCGCGAGGTGAAGTTCCGGGAAGAATCCGCCGTGCGACGCCTCGTGGCCAAGGCCATCCGCGACACGCTGCACGCATTCCACCAGGCACATCCCGAGGCTGCAGGCTTCACGCATGAGCCACGGCTGCCAATGCTCGCCGGCGAGGCCCCGGGATCTCCGGTCCCGCCGCAGTTGCCGACCGTGCCCGAGGCCACCTTGCTGCCGGGATTCTCCGGCTCGGATGCGGCGGAGGCGAACCCACCCGCGGATC
>Ga0315906_10011692_pt1 | contig 10215 bp, 10 predicted proteins | sample LakEriMetagenome_4_FD_203526 | JGI IMG/M metagenome (GOLD analysis project Ga0315906, IMG submission 203526) | Freshwater fungal communities from buoy surface, Lake Erie, Ohio, United States - Buoy 2 MA122 | ecosystem: Environmental > Aquatic > Freshwater > Lake > Lake biofilm | place: USA...
GACATTGTCGCAGGGACGAGACCTTTTTGCCGAAACGGAGACTTTGACGGGGTTACACTGTTTTTATCAAGCTTTTGGCACTTTATTTGAAGCGAGGCGATCACATGTCTTCTCAGGAAACTCCGCGCGCAACCGGCGCCTTTCAAATCAACATGGACCACCAATGGTTGCCCTTCACGGCCAACCGCCATTTCAAGCAAGATCCGCGTGTTTTTGTGGCGGCTGACGGTATGCACTTCACCACCCACGATGGCCGAAAAGTGGTCGATGGGATCTCCAGTCTGTGGTGTGTGGGCGCGGGTCATAACCGCCAACCCATTGCCCAAGCCATCAAAAAGCAACTCGACACCCTCGATTACGCCACGGCCTTTCAAGTCAGCAACGACCAGGCTTTTGAAGCGGCCCAGATGATTGCCGATTTGTGCCCCGGCGACCTCAACAAAGTCTTGTTTTGCAATTCGGGTTCCGAGGCGGCTGACACGTCTTTGAAGGTGGCATTGGCTTATCACCGCGCAAGGGGTGAAGGCCATCGCCATGTGTTCATTGGCCGTGAAAAAGGCTATCACGGCGTCAATTTTGGGGGCATGAGCGTGGGCGGCTTGCCTGCCAACCGCAAGGTCTATGGCGCGCAGCTGCTGCCACGTGTCGATCACATGCGCTTCATTCACGACCCTGTGAACCATGCTTACATCCACAACCAAGAGCCCGTTTGGCAGGAAGACCCCCTGTTAGAACTGGAAGGCCGTATCTTGGCCCTGCACGACCCCAGCAATGTGGCGGCCATCATTGTCGAGCCTGTGGCCGGATCTGCGGGATGGTATTTGCCGCCCAAAGGCTACCTGAAGCGGCTGCGTGAAATTTGTGACAAGCACCGCATCTTGCTCATTTTTGACGAGGTCATTACAGGCTTTGGCCGCATGGGGACCAACTTTGGCGCGGACTACTACGGCGTGGTGCCCGACATGCTCAACTTTGCCAAGTGCGTCACCAATGGCGTGATTCCTTTGGGCGGCGTGGTTTGCCGCGACTTCATTTACGACGCCATGATGAACGCTGGCGCGCCCGACTATGCGGTAGAGTTTTTTCACGGCTACACCTACTCAGGCCACCCGGTATCGTGCGCAGCGGCCATTGCCACTTTGAAATTGCTCAAAGAAGAAAAGCTGTTTGCCCGTGCTGGTGAGATGAGCCCGGTGTTGGGCGATGCCATGCACAACGCCTTCAAGGGCTTGCCCAATGTCATTGGCATCCGCAGCTTGGGGCTGGCCGGTGCGGTTGAACTGGCCCCCATCCCAGGGGCCCCCGGAAAACGTGCCTATGACATCTTTTTAGATTGCTTTCACAAGGGCGTGTTGGTGCGTTCGGCCGGAGAAAATTTGGTCCTGTGCCCACCCTACATTGTGGAAAAAGAGCACATTGATCAGATGGTCAACACGCTGGCAGACAGCATTCGAAAACACGCCTGAGTTTTTTGCGCGCGTTGCCTTACTTTTTTCAGTTGTCATTGACCCTGCTGGTGGCCACAGCGGCGGCGCTGCTGTGTGAGTGGCTTCACACGCCCATTCCGTGGATGCTTGGCCCTTTGTTGGCCACGGCTTGTTTGTCGGTGTCGGGTGTGCCCACCAAGAGCTCAGGCTATTTGCGCAATGTGGGGCAATGGGTTATTGGTGCCGCTTTGGGTTTGTATTTCACGGCCGAAGTGGGGCAGCTGGTGCTGAGCTTGTGGTGGGCCATTTTGCTCGGCATTGTTTGGGCCTTGGCCTTGGGCTTTGGTTTTGGGCTGTGGCTTCAGTGGCGCAATGCCCCATTTCTGCCAGAGCTTTGCGCCAAAGACATGCGTGCCACTTCGTATTTCGCAGGCGCCATTGGCGGTGCCTCGGAAATGACCATGATGGCCGACCGTCACCATGCCAGGTCAGACTTGGTGGCCGCCTCGCACAGCTTGCGCCTTGTGATGGTGGTCGTTTGTTTGCCCTTTGCCATGCAGTGGTTTCAATCGCACTTTGGCTTGAATGTGAATTCCAGCCTGCTGCCAGGGCCCAGAATTTTGCAGTGGCCAGGCATCTTTTATTTGGGGCTGGCCACTTTGGTGGGCGCACTCATGATGGTGCTCATCAAGCGCAACAACCCGTGGTTCATGGGTCCTTTGTTGGTGTCTATGGGGCTGACTTTGGCTGGCATTCAGTGGACTGCCATTCCGCCCGAAATGTCCAACATGGCGCAGCTTTTCATTGGCATCAGTCTGGGTGTGCGTTTTAAGAAAGAGTTCATTCGCACAGCGCCGCAATGGCTGTCGTCTGTGGCCATCGGGACCGTGGCCATGATGCTGGCATCGGTGGCCTTTGGTTGGGCCTTGGCCTTGGGTACCGGTTTGCATCCGGCCACCTTGATTTTGGGCACTTCGCCGGGCGGCATTGCCGAGATGGCCATCACGGCCAAAGTGCTGGAACTGGGCGCGCCCGTGGTAACGGCTTTTCAGGTTTGCCGCTTGATGGCAGTGCTGCTGATTGTGGGGCCGCTTTACCGCAGGGTGGCAGTGCCCGATTGATGGTGCAAGCTAACTGAGTAGCAACTAGTGAACGACAACTAGTGAACAACAACAGGCTGCTGTGCCAAGCCTGTATAACGCTCAAGGGTGTCTTCCACCTCTTCTTGCGTGGGGGTGTTTTGTTGCCAGGCCTGGATGTGCATTTGAAACATCTCTGCCCAAGAGCCATCGAGGTAGACCTCTTTGCCCGAGCGTTTGTCGACGATTTCAAAGCCGTGTCGCTCTAGCGTGGGGGGCTTTGAGAGAGGTGCAGCCTCGCCGGTGTCGTTGGCCAACACGTGCATGACGGCAAAAGATTCGGATTCGTACAACAAGTTCATAGTGACATTCTGACTGAAGTCTGTCTCATTTAGATAGGGTTGTTGTAAATTTTTTCAAGAGGGCAATGCGGGTAGCGTTTCAGTGTTGCGCATTTCCATGTCAATGAAGTTGCCATTGACTTGGCTGATCTTGATTCGCAAGGGCAGACCGCCATGCGCTGGTGAAAGCCAGAGTTCAATTTGACTGTCGTACTTGCCCCTGGGCAAGCAAACCCAACGTTGGGTTTCAAGCTGTTTGCCATCCACGACGATCTCTTCAGTCGATTGGAATGTGAGCGTCCAGTTCACCGCATCCCGGGCGGTGGCAGTTTGCACCATGAGCTGTGAGCCTGGCTCGTAATTTTTTGCAGTCACGGCCGCCGCCATTTGAATGAACAAGCTCACTTGATCTTGTGCGCCTGCTTGCAACGGGGCACTGGGCATGTTGCCGCTGAAACTGATTTTTTGATTCGCGGTTTCAAAATGGGCTGCGCGTTCACCCCGCCAGCGGTCGGCGTATCGAAGCGGTGCCAAACCGTTGTCGGTCAGCGCACCTGTACTTCGCCAAACACGGCTGCCCACTAAAAATGCCCTGACCTGAAGCTCTGCCTCGTACGCTCTAGGGGCGCCCTTGTCATTGGCAGCTTGGACCTGCCATTTGAGTGAGCCGGATGCGTTGTAAATCAAACCGCGCTCTTGCCCGACCAGTTTGTAATTGATTTGGGTATTGGGGGGAAAGTCGCCTGTTTTGGCCGTGAGTGCATTCGACGCAGGCGACGTTGCTTGGGGAATGGGCAAGGATGTTTCAGCGGCCATCGGTGGTGCTTCTGTGGCTGGCTGGACAGGCGGTGAAGTGGCCGCAATTCCAATCTCCGGTAAAGGGCTTGGTGCAGGTGCACTGGCTTGCTTTGCAAGGGCCTCAGTTGCACTGGTCTCGATGGCATTGGCCTCTGGTGCCGGCAAGGCTTCGGAGGGCAAGGCTGTGATGTTGGCGGGGGGCAGTGTGCTGGGCGACATCGAGGCTTGCGATGGCCTTGGTTTTGGTTGAGCGGGTGGTTGAGCGGGTGGTTGTGCTTGCGGCCTGGGCTGGGCGGAAACAGGGCTCGGCACAATGCGGGTTTGCAAGGGGCCTAACTTTTGCGGATCTGCTTGAGTTTTCCAGATATCGATGCCAGGTGCCCAGAGCAGCCAAAGGTGAACGCCCAATACCCCCAATACCAATGCGCCCAACATGACCAAACTGCCATGGGGCTGCTGGTTGTTGTCTTGGGTTAAAAAACGAGAAGCATGCATATCAGAGCGTTAGGCGAGGGCAGGGGTTATCTGAAAATTATCTAGCGATCTTGAGTGTCGGAAAATAGAGGGTGATTGAGATTGGTTAAACTGAAGACACGCTTTGCATTTTTTGCATTCAGCTTGAAACATCATTGAGATTCTATTTTGAGGCTTCCCCATGAAATTAGCGACTTACAAAGACGGATCACGTGACGGTCAATTGATTGTGGTCTCGCGTGACTTGAGCACAGCACATTATGCGACTGGCATTGCCTTGCGCATGCAGCAGGTGCTAGACGACTGGAACTTTTTGTCGCCCCAACTCGAAGACCTTTACCAAACACTGAACAGTGGCAAAGCCCGTCATGCCTTTCCCTTCGATCCCCAACAATGCATGGCCCCTTTGCCCAGAGCCTACCAGTGGGCAGACGGCTCAGCCTATTTGAACCATGTGGAGTTGGTGCGGGCAGCGCGCAGCTCTGAAGTGCCGCACAGTTTTTACACCGACCCACTCATGTACCAGGGCGGCAGTGATGATTTCATGGGGCCTTGCGACCCTGTGCTTTGCCGCGACGAAGCCTTTGGCATTGACTTTGAGGCCGAAATTGCCGTCATCACTGGCGATGTGCCCATGGGGGTCTCCCCCGAAAATGCCTTGGACGGTATCCGTTTGGTGATGCTTGCCAACGACGTGAGTTTGCGAAACTTGATTGCCAACGAGTTGGCCAAAGGTTTTGGCTTTTTCCAAAGCAAACCAGCAACAGCATTCAGCCCCGTGGCCGTCACCTTGAATGAACTGGGTGATGCCTGGGATCACGGCCGTGTGCACCTGACCATGCAATCAACTTGGAATGGTCGCAAGGTTGGCATGTGCGAAGCGGGTCCCGAAATGACCTTTCACTTTGGGCAACTCATTGCGCACATGGGCAAAACGCGTAACGTGCGCGCGGGCTCTATTGTGGGCAGTGGCACGGTCAGCAACAAGAGCGTCGACGTCAATGGCAAGCCTGAGTGGCCCAAAGGTTACAGCTGCATTGCGGAAAAGCGGGCTATTGAAACCATTTTGGATGGCAAACCCAGCACCGAGTTCATGAAATTCGGCGACAGCATTCGCATTGAAATGAAGGGCAAAGATGGGCAAAGTGTGTTTGGCGCCATTGACCAGAAAATTGCGCCCTTCGACAAAGCTTGATTCCTTTTTCTGGAGACCTTCATGAGCCAAGTCATTGACTACAGTCGCTACCAAACACTGCAAATCACGCGTCGGGGTGCCAATCAAACGGTGCTCGACATTCAGATGAAAGCCGGCGGCCCTGGTGGCAATGGCAAGTTGCCCACAGCGGGTCACGAAGGTCATTGGGAGTTGGCCGAAATTTGGCGTGATGTGTCGCGCGATGACAGCGTGCGCGCTGCGGTGCTGCGGGGTGAAGGCTTGGGCTTTTCGGGCGGTGGCGACTTGGCGTTGGTGGAAGACATGGCGCGCGATTTTGAGATTCGCAGCAGGGTCTGGAAAGAAGCCCGCGACCTGGTCTACAACGTGATCAACTGCGACAAGCCCATCGTGAGTGCCATGCACGGACCGGCAGTGGGCGCTGGGTTGGTGGCGGGATTGTTGGCAGACATTTCCATTGCCAGCAAGACCGCCAAAATTGTGGATGGCCACACCCGTTTGGGGGTTGCAGCGGGCGACCATGCGGCCATCATTTGGCCACTGCTTTGTGGCATGGCCAAAGCCAAGTACTACTTGTTGTTGTGTGAGCCTGTAAGTGGCGAAGAAGCCGAGCGAATTGGCTTGGTGTCATTGGCGGTTGAAGAAGACCAGCTATTGCCTAAGGCCTATGAGGTGGCCGATCGCTTGGCCAATGGCAGCCAAACTGCCATTCGCTGGACCAAGTATGCGCTGAACAATTGGCTGCGCCAAGCCGGCCCCAGCTTTGATGCTTCTTTGGCGCTGGAGTTCATGGGCTTTTCAGGGCCTGATGTGCAAGAGGGTTTGGCCAGCCTCCGAGAGCGCCGCCCACCCCACTTTTAAGCCTTGCTTTTCATGCGTGCCAAGAAGAGCTCATTGTTGGCTCTGCGATCCGCTTGCACTTTTTGCATGCTGGGTCGCTCCGACCACATTTTCATGTAGTCCTTGACGGGCAAGTCGGCCAGAAAATCTCGGCCGTACATGGTTTTGCTGACAGCCGTGATCAATGGCAAATGAACGGCTGCGGTGCAGTCGGCGATGCTCATTTCAGTGCCTGCAATGAAGGGTTTGAATTGCGCAAGCTTGGCAAATGCTGCCACATTCTTCTCTAATTGAGCGCCCACCTTTTCCTTGACTGCATCACTCACCTTGCCGCCAAAGAAGGCCTCGGGGTAGAGGTTTCGTGCCACCAACTCCAAGTGCAAATCTAAAAAAACGACGAGTTCACGCACCTTGGCAGCTTGGAAGGCATCCTTGGGAAGCAGGGGATGCTCAGGGTATTGCTGCTCAATGTATTCCACCATGACCGCTGACTCGCAGAGGGAGCCTTGTGCAGTTTTCAAATAGGGCACTTTGCCCAAGGGGCTAGCGTCTGGATCGGTCTGCCCCACCCAGACCAACTCTTCTTCAAAGGCAAGGCCCTTTTCCAGCAGCACCAATTTGACTTTGTTGTGATAGTTGCTGGCACCAAAGCCGCAGAGTGTGAGCATGTTGGGTCTTCCTGTAGAGGTATTGAGATAAAGCCAGAGCTTAACTTTTGATTGTGCCTTGGTGGGTCGCGCAGTTGACGCCACACCGCGCTTGCACTGGCTTTGTTCACGGTATGCGTTAAGCTTGAGCCTCACACACCCCTAGGAGCCCCCATGAGCGACACCTCAGCTTTCGGATTTGGAAAATTTGTGCCTGGTTTTGACTTCTTGCAAAACTTGGGACAAGCCGCCAACCCCGGCGCCAAAGGCTCGCCACAGGGCATGCCCAACATGGCCAGTTGGGTGGCGCCCACCTTGAACATTGAAGAACTCGACAAGCGCATTCAAGAACTCAAAACGGTTCAGTTTTGGCTGGAGCAAAACACCAATGCGCTCAAGGCCACCATTCAGGCTTTGGAAGTTCAAAAAATGACCTTGTCGACCTTGCAAGGCATGAATGTCAACATGGCTGAAATGGCCAAAGCCTTCACCGCCAAAATGCCAGACCTCCAGCCAGACCCCCAGCCAGACCCCCAGCCAAAGGCCAAGGCAGCCGAGCCCCAACAAGATGCCGCAAAAGGCCCTGCCGTAGACCCCATGCAGTGGTGGGGATCGCTCACCCAACAGTTTCAAAACATTGCGGCGGCGGCTGTGAAAGATGTGGCTGCCAAGGCCATGAAAGAGGGCGCTCAGTCTGGCCAAAAAACGGCCAAGACAACAACAAAAACAAGCGCAAAGAAAACAACGACATCTGGCAAAGTCAGCAAGCCGCGTGCACCGCGTGCACCGCGCGCCAAAAAACCAGCTCCATGAATTTGTTTCCCTTCGGACATGCCACGCACCCGCAGTGGCCCATGGCAGCAGGCTTGGTGATTGCCCAGTTGCGTGCCCAAATGACCTTGCCCGGCCATGCGACCAGCCCGCGTTTAGGTCTGCTGTACATCACCGACTTCTACGCCAATGACGCCGAAGCTATTCTGGCGCACCTCCAGCAAGAATTGCCCATGGTGAAAGATTGGGCCGGCACAGTGGGTGTGGGGGTGGCCGCCAACAACGCAGAGTATTTTGACGAACCGGGCATGGCCCTGATGTTGTGTGATTTGCCTGCCAATCAGTACCGTGTTTTTTCGGGCGCACAGCCCTTGCCACCCAGCTTTCAAGCGGCCAGCGCGCTTGTGCATGCCGATCCACAAACCCCCGATCTGGCAGAACTCATTGCAGAAATGGCAAGCCGAACACATAAGGGGTATTTGTTTGGCGGCCTCACTGCCAGCCGCAAGCAGGCTGTGCAGTTTGCATGGCACGACTCAGAGCCTGCTCAGAAAGGCGTTTTCTCGGGTGGCTTAAGCGGCGTCGCGTGGGCGCCAGAGGTTCAAATTTTGTCGCGCGTGACGCAGGGCTGTGCACCCATTGGCAAAGAGCGCGAGATCACAGAAGCGGAAGGCCATGTGGTTTACCAACTTGATGGCTTGCCCGCACTGGATGTGCTCATGGCCGATTTGAAAGTGTCACTCTCAGAACCCCAAACGGCACTCAAAGCGGTCAGGTCAACCCTGGTTGGTATCACGTCGCAAGGTCAGCAAGGGGTTGGCCGAACGGGCAGTTTGGGTGCCGATGTGCGGGTGCGGCACATCATCGGCCTAGACCCTGCGCGAAAAGGTGTGGCCATTGCAGACCATTTGGCGGTGGGACAAAAATTGGCTTTTTGTCAGATGAGTTTGCAAGCCGCCAAGTCCGATCTTCGGCGCATTTGTTCTGAGATTCGAGAAGAGCTAGAGCCCGAAACTTTGAGCCTAGAAATAGCCAATGCCTTGGCCGCCAGTGAAGCCGAAGCAGCGCCGCACCTCGCGCGGCGCATTGCAGGTGCTGTGTACGTCAGTTGCTCTGGGCGAGGCGGTCCGCACTTTGGTGGCCCCAGTGCTGAGCTGCAGTGGATACGCCATGCCCTGGGCGATGTGCCTTTGGTGGGCTTTTTTGCCAGCGGCGAAATTGCCCATCACCACTTGTATGGCTACACCGGTGTGTTGACGGTCTTCACCACGCCCGAAGAGGTGGCTTGAGTTCGCGCTTGCGCGCTACTCAAACACCGCGCGCACGTGCCTGTTTGAACTGCACTTGAAAGGCCGAGAACGTATCGGTTTCTAATGCCGTTCGCACTTCTTGCATGAGGCGCAAGTAATAGTGCAAATTGTGGATGGTGGTGAGCATGGGGCCGAGCATCTCGCCGCAGCGATCGAGATGATGCAAATAGGCGCGGCTAAATCCTTCTCGGCCGCCATCGTCCCAAGATACGTTTGACGTGCCTGCACAGGCGTAGCAGGTGCACGTGGTGTCCAAGGGTTGTGGGTCCGATTTGTGGCGAGCATTGCGCAGCTTCAAATCGCCAAAGCGTGTGAACACCGTGCCATTGCGCGCATTGCGAGTGGGCATGACACAGTCAAACATGTCGACACCTTGCGCCACTCCTTCCACCAAATCTTCGGGGGTGCCCACGCCCATCAAATAGCGCGGCTTGTGGGCAGGCAAACGGTGCGGCGTGTGGGCCATGATTTGCAGCATTTGCTCTTTGGGTTCACCCACGCTCACGCCGCCAATGGCATAGCCCGGAAAATTCATCTCAACCAACTGGTCGAGCGATTCTTGGCGCAAGTTTTCAAACATACCGCCTTGCACAATGCCAAACAAAGCATTGGGATTTTCCAGGCGTGCAAACTCGTTTTGGCTGCGTGTGGCCCAACGCAAGCTCATCTCCATCGATTTGCGAGCTTCAGCTTCGGTGGTGAGATGGCCTTTGGTTTCATAAGGCGTGCACTCATCCAACTGCATCACTATGTCTGAATTCAAAATGGTTTGAATTTGCATGCTCACTTCGGGCGACATGAAGAGCTTGTCGCCATTCACGGGCGAAGAAAAATGCACGCCTTCCTCGGTGATTTTGCGCATCGCTCCCAAAGACCAAACCTGAAAACCACCCGAGTCGGTGAGGATGGGCTTCTGCCATTTTTCAAAGCCATGCAAGCCGCCAAAGCTTTTCATGATGTCAAGGCCTGGGCGCATCCACAAGTGAAAGGTGTTGCCCAAAATAATTTGCGCGCCCATTTCTTCAAGGCTTCGCGGCATCACGCCTTTCACGGTGCCGTAGGTGCCCACTGGCATGAAGATGGGGGTTTGAATCACACCATGGTTGAGTGTGAGCTGACCTCTTCGCGCGTGGCTATTGGGGTCTGTTTTGAGGAGTTTAAATTCAAGCATGCGGCAATCTGGGCAAGGTTTTGTAAAAGGGCGAATGAGCTCAAGCTCGCTTCAGAAGCATGGCATCGCCATAACTGAAAAAACGATACTGCTTTGAAATGGCATGCGCATACAAACGCATCACATGCTCGTAGCCAGCCAAGGCGCTGACCAACATCATCAAGGTACTTTTGGGCAAATGAA
>Ga0315906_10011693_pt1 | contig 10215 bp, 8 predicted proteins | sample LakEriMetagenome_4_FD_203526 | JGI IMG/M metagenome (GOLD analysis project Ga0315906, IMG submission 203526) | Freshwater fungal communities from buoy surface, Lake Erie, Ohio, United States - Buoy 2 MA122 | ecosystem: Environmental > Aquatic > Freshwater > Lake > Lake biofilm | place: USA: Lake...
GGACGGTTCGTGCGGCCGGGCTCGGGCCGGGTGGCGAGGCTCTTGGCCCGCTCCAGCCGCGTGCGGGCCTCGGCGATCCGCCGGGCGACTTCGGGATCGACGGCCGGCTCGACTGCGGCCGGGGCCGGGCGGCCCGTGGCGACCCGCTCGGCGGCCTCCCCGGGCAGCCCCGTCCGCGCCTTGCGGACCAGCGCCTTGATGAGCTGGTCCTTCCGCATGGAGTGCCAGCCGGCCACTCCGTGCTGTTTGGCCAGCCTGGCCAGGTCGCGGACGCGTTTGTCCTTCAGGCTCGCCGACGTCATGCGGGCTCGTCCTCGGTGGGGCGGGGAATGCTCATCCCCGAGTCTCCAACCCTACCGACAGGCGGGCGGACAAGCAAATTTCAGGCCGCCGGAAACGCGTCGTAAGGCGTTGTGCGGATGGGCCTTGCGACAAATCGTTCGGTCGGTGCGTCCCGCCGGCCAGGCACCTGCCGCGGTTGGCGTCGCCGGTCCCGGCAGCCCGGAGGCGCCATCAGTCGCCGCGGAGCTTCAAGCCGCGCTCCGACAGCTTCTCCCGCACCTCGTTGAGGCTCGTGACGCCGAAGTTCTTGCACTCCAGCAGGTCCTCGGCCGTCCTCCGGATCAGGTCGCCGATCGTCGAGATGCCGAGTTTCGTCGTGCACTTGCGGGCCCGCACGGACAGGTTGAGGTCGGTGATCGGCTGGGCGTGGACCTCCTGCTCGTCGGCCGTGGCCTCGAGCGGCGGCGCGGCCACCTCCTCGAAGCCGGTCGGCTGGGCCATCTGGCCGAGCGTGAGCCCCTTCGACGCCAGCATCTCCTTGATCTCGACGAGGCTCGTCTCGCCGAAGTTCTTGCTCGCCAGGATGTCCTCCTCGGTCGTGCGGGCGAGGTCGCCGAGCGTGAGGATGCCCATCTTCTGCAGGCAGTTGCGGCTGCGGACCGAGAGTTCGAAGTCGCTGACCGGCAGGCCCATCACCTGGTCGAGACGATCCCGTTGCTTCTGCTCCTGCTCGTCGAGCTGGAGGTCGCCCGAGGCGGACGAGTCGCGGAGGAAGAGCCGGGCCCGGGGATGGTCCGGATAGGCTTCGAGGATCCGCCGGTAGCACTCCTGCGCCCGGGCGAAGTCGTTGCGATCCTCGAACAGGATGCCGAGGTTCAACAGGGCGCCGAGCCGCGCGGGATACCGCTTCAGCGACCGCTCGTAGCAGGTCACCGCCTCGTCGTCGTTGCCGAGCCGGTCGTTGATCAGCCCCATCGCGAACAGCGCGGCGGGATGGCCGGGATCGAGGGCCAGGGCCTTCTCGAAGGCGGCCACGATCTCGGCCAGCGGCAGGCCCGTGTCGGCGAGGATGGCCGCCCGAGCGGCCCAGTAGTCGGCGGACGAATCCCCCTTGGCGCCCAGCCGGTCCAGTTCCTGGCGGGCATCTTCGGCGCGGCCCGCGGCCCGCAGCGACTCGGCAATCCCGGCGGTGCATGCCGCGGCGTCGTAGCCCGCCTTCTTCGCGGCCTCGAACGCCTCGCGGGCCTTGTCGTGGGCATCGGCCGCGGCGTGGGCGAGCGCCTGGTAGAAGAGCGCCAGGGCCCCGCCGTCGCCCGCCTTGAGCGTGCCGAGGGCGTCCTGCGACCGGCCGAGCAGGTGCTGGCAGACGCCGAGTTTCACAGAGGCCGCCGGGCTGCGGTCGGCGTGTGACTCCAGTTCCTTGACGGCCGCCCGCAGTTCCCGGTGGGTCGCGGCGTCGCCGGCCAGGGCCTCGACCAGGGCGCGGATCTCCGCCGGGCCGAAGGGGCCGTTGCCGGTGACGAGGTCACGAACGTCGAGTCGGGTGGAAGCGATCATGGGAGCGTGTATCTCCTGCGAGACGGGTGGATCCGGGAACAGCCAGCGGCGGGAGTCGAACCCGCAACCCCCGCATTACGAATGCGGTGCTCTGCCAATTGAAGCTACGCTGGCGCGGCCTGCGGCGGGCCGACCCAGGGGCGGCTCGGTCACCGGCAACCGGAACCCCGCACACTAGCGCAGACACCCCGCGAACGTCAAGTCTGGCCGCGATTTCCAGGGGTTTTCGTGCACCGTGCGGCCGGGGCGTGCGCCGCCCGCGGCGCCGCAAAATGCGGCAGGGCGCCGCAAAAACGACCGCGCGGCGGGTGCGGCCCCGCCGTCCGTCCGGGCCGCCGCCGAGCGGCCAAGGGCACGGAAATGCGGGGCTTTTTCGCCAGCGACCATGCTTGTCCGCTCGCCGGAGCCTTTGGCACACCGTATGCAGGAAAAGTTTATCGTGCCGGCGCCGCCGGGCGCGGCACGCCCGCTTGAGCGAAGCGTCATCCATCTTCGAAGGCGGGGCCTGCGACTTGATCCCGGGCGCGCGGACGCCATGCCCCTGACCCCGCCGCCCACGACAGGATGCTCCTGTCGGGTCGTAGGCCCCGCCTTTTTTCCTCCGGTCGGCCGCGGGCGACGCGGGGGATGGCCACCCGCCGCACGGCCGGACCGGGACCGTTCGCACCGCCACCGGTATGATTCCCGGGGCGCGTCCGCTCCCGGCGTGCCGATCCCCGCGGAGTCATTCCCGTGAGCCCTCGCCTGCCGGCCGTCGTCGGCCCCCATCGTTGTGGCCCGGGGATGCCGCTGTTGCTGATCGCCGGCCCGTGCGTGATCGAGGCCGAGTCGCTCTGTCTCGAGATCGCCGACGTGCTCGCCGAGATCGCCCGGCAGCTCCCGGTGCAGGTCGTCTTCAAGGCCTCGTACGACAAGGCGAACCGCACCAGTGCCGCGGCCTTCCGCGGGCCGGGCATCGACGAGGGGCTGGCCGTCCTCGACCGCGTGCGGGCGACCACGGGCCTGCCGGTGACCACCGACGTGCACCTGCCCGAGCAGGCGTCGGCGGCGGGGCAGGTGTGCGACATGCTCCAGGTGCCGGCGTTCCTCTGCCGGCAGACCGACCTCCTGCTCGCCGCCGCCGCGACCGGCAAGGCGGTGAACGTGAAGAAGGGGCAGTTCGTGGCGCCGGGAGACATGCGGCACGTCGTCGCCAAGCTCCTCGCCGGCGGGTGCCGCGACGTCCTGCTCTGCGAGCGGGGCACGTTCTTCGGCTACGGTCGGCTCGTCAACGACTTCGCCGGACTGCTGGCGATGCGGGCGCTGGGCGTGCCGGTGATCTTCGACGCCACGCACTCCGTGCAGCAGCCGGCCAGCCTCGGTGAATCCACCGGCGGCGACCGCGGGCTCGTCGAGCCCTTGGCCCGGGCCGCGGCGGCCGTCGGCGTGGACGGACTGTTCTTCGAGACCCATCCCGACCCCGACGCGAGCCCCAGCGACGGTCCGACGATGGTGCCGCTCGGCCGGCTGCGCGGCGTCGTCGAGCGGGTGCTGAGGATCCACGAGGCCCGGCTCGCGGGAGAGCCGGCGGCCGCCCTGGAGCCGGCATGAGAACCGCTTCGGTCACCCTGGCGGCGGGGGTCGCCTGCGTGCTCGCCGGCTGCGGCCCGGCCGCCCCGCCGCCGCCCCGCCCTGCCGCCACGCCGGCCGTTTCGCCCCAGGTTCGGCGGCAGGTGCTCGACGGCGCGGTGTCGGTTCTCGAGCGGCTGGATCAGTTCGACGAGGCGGCCGCCTCCGCGCAGGTTTTCGACCGCCTCAACCAGTGGTGCCAGGCGCGATCCGGCTCGTCCGCGACCTGGCGGCCCGACCCACTCCTGGCGACGCTGCCACAGCCGCTGCGCGGCTCGGCGTCGGAGGCGGCGCTCGCGGCGGCGACGTTCGACGCGGAGGGCGACGTGACGGCGCTGCGCGACGCCCGCTGGCTGGCGGACATCGCGCGGCGGGTTCGGGGCGGCGTCGCCGCGGACGACGAGCTGGCGGCCGCCACGGCCCTTTTCCGGTGGACGATCCGCTGCCTGGCGCCGGTCAGTGATCCGCCGGCGGTGCCGACGGCGGCCAATCCCGGCAGCCGCTGGCTGCTCCCGGGCGAGATCCTGCTCTGCGGACGCGGCAGCGCGGCCCAGCGGGCCTGGGTCTTCCTGGCGTTGCTGCGGCATGCCGGCCTCGACGGCGTGATGCTCGCCACCGGGGATCCGGCTGCCGGGCCGCCGCGTCCCTGGCTGCCGGCCTTGATCTCCGGCGGCGAGGCCTACCTGTTCGACCCGACCTATGGCATGCCGATCCCCGGGCCGGGCGGCGCGGGTGTGGCCACGGCGCGGCAGGCGGCGGCCGATGCGGCGGTGCTGGCGGCGATGTCCGTGGCCGATCGCCCCTATCCCGTGCAGGCGGCCGACATGCAGAAGCTCTCGGCGCTGGTGGCCGCGGATCCCTGGTGCCTGTCGCGACGCATGGCCGACCTGGAGGCGGAACTGGGCGACGCGGTCGGCTGGCGGCTCGCGGTGGAGCCCACCCCGCTGGCGGAGCGGGCCCGGGCGGCGTTGCCCGGCACCGCGGCCATCGGCCTGTGGGAGTTTCCCTGGGAGTCGCTGGCCCGCCGCCGTGACGGGGCGGCCATGGCCAAGGTGCTCCGCAGCGAGCTGGCACCGCTGGCCGTGTCGATGAAGCCTGCGGCGAGCGGCGGTCGCCCGGGGCCGGGCGGCCGGCGACCCCTGCTGGCGGCGCGGATCCGCGAGTTCCGTGGCGATCTCGACGGGCCGGACGGCGCGCGGGCCTCCTACCTCGCCGCCCGGCCGAGCCGGCAGGCGATCGCGGCGGCGGTGGCCGGCGCGGGGCCGGAGCAGGCCGCGGCCCAGCGGCGGCTCCTCGAGCAGATGAAGGAGGACGCCACCTACTGGCTGGGCCTGCTCATGCTGGCCGAGGGGGAGTATGACGCCGCCATCGACTACCTGGAGCGGATGACGCTCGAGGCGGCGCCCGACAGCCGCTGGAGCGACGCCGCCCGGCTCAACCTGGCCGAGGCCTTCCTGGGGCTCGGCCGCGTGGCCGACGCGGCAAACCTCCTCCGCGCGGACACGTCGCCGCAGCGGTTCGGCAGCCGCCTGCGGGCCGCGAGCCTCGGCCGGCCCGCGGCCGACGAAAACTGAATCACCGGCCCCGAAACGCCGATTTCTCCGGAGCGGGAGGCCGGCCGCGTTGCCCGCCGGCGCGGCAGCGGGTACCCTTCAGGGCTCCCCGGAGGAAGAGGATCATGAAAGACGGCATCCACCCCAAGTACGGCGACACGGTCGTCCGCTGCGGCTGCGGCAACACCTTCTCCACGCGGAGCACCGTGCCCGAGATCAAGGTCGACATCTGCAACGTCTGCCATCCGTTCTTCACCGGCAAGCTCAAGTTCGTGGACACGGCGGGCCGGATCGAGAAGTTCAAGAGCAAGTTCGCCGGCGCCGGCTACGCCAGCCTCAAGAAGAAGAAGGCCGGCGCGGCGGCCGCCGAGTCGCCCGCGTCCTGATTGATGCGCGATCTGCTGGAAGCCAGGCTGGCCCGATTCGAGGAACTGGAGCGGGCGCTTGTCGATCCCCAGGTGCTCGCCGACCAGCAGCGGCTGTCGGCCGCCGCCCGGGAGCACGGCACGCTGGCCCGGCTGGCGACGAAGTACCGCCAGTTCGTCGGCCTGGAGCGGCAGATCGCCGAACTGCAGGGGCTGCTCGCCGACGGCGACCGCGAGCTCCGCGGGCTGGCCGAGGCGGAATTGCCCGACCTGGAGCGACGCCGCGAGCGGGAGTGGGACGAGCTCCTCGACCTCTGCTCCGACGACGAGGATGCCGACCGCCCGCGGTGCATCGTGGAGCTGCGGGCGGGCACCGGCGGCGACGAGGCCGCGCTGTTCGTCCGCGATCTCTACGAGATGTACCGCCGCTACGGCGCCGAGCAGGGCTGGGCGTTCGAGGTGCTCGACGCCAGCCCCACCGAGCTCGGCGGCTTCAAGGAGCTGGTGCTCGGCGTGGCCGGGGACGGCGCCTACCGGAAGCTGCAGCACGAGAGCGGCGGCCATCGCGTGCAGCGGGTGCCCGACACCGAGACCAAGGGACGGATCCACACGTCGGCGGCCACGGTGGCCGTGCTGCCGGAGCCCGAGGACGTGGAGGTGGCGCTGGCGGCCGACGAGTATCGCAAGGATCTGTTCTGTGCCAGCGGGCCGGGCGGACAGCACGTCAACAAGACGGCCTCGGCGGTCCGCCTCACCCACCTGGAGACCGGCATCGTCGTGCAGTGCCAGGACGAGAAGAGCCAGCACAAGAACCTCGCCAAGGCGCTGCGGGTGCTGAAGACGCGGCTCTATGAATACCGGCGGCGCATCGAGCACGAGAAGCGGGCCGCCGAGCGGAAGACGCTGGTGGGTTCCGGCGATCGCAGCCAGCGGATCCGCACCTACAACTTCCCCCAGAACCGCGTCACCGACCACCGCATCAACGAGAGCTTCACGCTCGACCAGGTGATGGCCGGCCGGCTCGGGCTGGTGATCGGCGCGATCGAGCAGCACGCCCGCCAGGCCCGCAAGGACTCCATGGAGCGGTCCGCCAAGCCCGCGGGGCAGGCGGCCCCCTGACAGGCCCCCGCACCACGCCCGAGGAGGGCCTTCGATGACCGCTCCCGCCCCGCCCGAGCCCGCCGACGCCGCGTGGACGGTCGGCCGGCTGCTCGCCTGGACGACCGATTGGCTCGCGGCCCGCGGGGCGGAGTCGCCGCGTCTCGACGCCGAGGTGCTGCTGGCCCACGTCCGCGGCTGTCCGCGGATCGCCCTCTACACCGCCTTCGACACGCCCGTCGGCGACGCGGACCGCGGCCGGTTTCGCGAGCTCGTGAAGCGCCGCGGGGCGGGCGAGCCCGTGGCCTATCTCGTGGGCGGCCGCGAGTTCTTCTCGCTGCCCTTCGCGGTCGGCCCGGCCGTGCTGGTGCCGCGGCCGGAGACCGAGGGGCTCGTGGTCCGCGTGCTCGACGTGTGCCGCGCCGCGGAAGCCCCGCGGATCGTGGACGTGGGCACGGGCTCCGGGGCGATCGTCGTGGCCCTGGCCAAGCACCTGCCGCGGGCGGTGTTCACCGCCACGGACGTCTCGGGGGCCGCGCTCGAGGTCGCGCGGGCCAACGCCGTGCGGCACGGCGTCGCCGAGCGGATCACCTTCGCCCACTGCGACCTGCTCGCCGACCCGGCGGCCGCCGGGCCGTGGGACGTGGTCGTCAGCAATCCGCCCTACGTTCGCGAGGACGAGTTCGCCGGCCTGCCGAGGGATGTCCGCGAGCACGAGCCGCGGGAGGCCCTGGTGGCGGGGCCGACCGGCGTGGAGGTGGTGGAGCGGCTGGCCGACGCGGCGACGCGGGCGCTGGTGCCGGGGGGCTGGCTGGTGGTGGAGATCGGACCCGCGGTGGCGGCGGCGGCCGAGGCGGCGATCGCCGCGCGGGCGGCCCTCGAGCCCGGCCCGACGCTCAAGGATCTCGCCGGTCTGCCCCGGATCGTGCAGGCCCGGCGCCGCGGCTGAGCCACGCCGGAGCGGCGGCCGCTTTACCTCCGCCGGCCGGGCGCGATGGCGCGGCGTCGGCCTCGACCCACGGATTTTCTCCGCCCCGTTGCCCCTGGGGGCCGCGGCGGCCGCTTTCAAGGACAGGCGGCGGTGCCGCCGCAACGGGACGGACAGGCGACGCGGACGGCTGACATGGTCACGGCGAAGGTTGTCGGAAGGCTGGCGGCATGGCGGGACGGGGCGGTCGAATGGTGCGCGCTCGGCGGCGGCTGGGTGCGGGACTCCTGGCGGGCCGCGCGGTCCCACCTGCGGTCCGATCCGCTGCCGTGTCGGCCGCTCGTGTGGATCGCGATCCTGCTCGCGGCCGGCTGCGCGGTCGAGCGCATCCTGCCGCCGCTGCCGCTCGGCTGGGCCGTACCGGGCTGGTGCGGCGCCGTCAGCGGGCTTTGTGCCTGGGCCTGGCACGCCCACCGTGGCCGCACGGGGCGGGCCGCGGCCGGGCTGGCGGCGGCCGTCGTCTGCCTCGGAGCAGCATGGACCGCCGTCCGCTTCGATCTCTTCCGCGCCGACGACCTGGCCTGGCACCTGGGCGACGCGGCCGCGCCGGTCGCCATCGCGGGCACGGTCGTCGAGTCGCCGCGGGCCCTGCCGTCGGCCGGTGATCCGCGGCGGGCGGCGGCGATCGGCCCGTCCAGCGAGTGCGTCGTGGCCGTGGAGCGGATTCGCGACGGCAGCCGGTGGCGGCGGGCCAGCGGGCGGGCCGCCCTGGTGATCGACGGGCCGCCGCCCGACCTCCTGCCGGGCGACCGCGTGCAGGTGCTCGGCCGGGGGCTGCGGCCCGCGGCGGCCCTCAACCCCGGCGAGTTCGACTTTCGGCTGCGGGCCCGGGCCGATCGCTGCCTGGCGATCGTGCGGGTGCACGCGCCGGCGGCCGTGCGGGTGGTCTCCACGGCGGCCTGGTGGTGGCCACCGGCGGCCCTCGAGCGGCTCCGCCGGCAGGGCGCCGCCGCGCTCGCCGCGCACGTGGCCCCGCAGCGGGCGGCGCTGGCGGCCGCCCTCCTCCTGGGCCGACGCGAGGCCCTGCCCCGCGAAGAGACCGACGACTTCCTCGCCACCGGCACCGTCCACATCCTCTCGATCTCCGGCCTGCACGTCGGCCTGCTGGCGCTGGCGCTGTTCAAGACGCTGCGGCTGGCGTGCCTGCCGCGGCGGGCCGCGCTCGTGGCGGTGGCGGCGGTGACGGGCGGCTACATGGTGCTCGTGCAGGCGGAAACGCCCGTCCTCCGGGCCACGCTGCTGGTCTGGCTGGGGTGCGTGGCGGCGGCGGTCGGCCGCCCGAGCGCCGCGGTGAACGGGCTGGCGGTGGCCGCCATCGTCGTGCTCGCCTGGCGGCCGACGGAGGTGTTCGCCGCCGGCGCGCAGCTCTCGTTTTTGTCCACGGGCGTGCTGGTCGGGGCCGCGCGGCTGCTGCCGGCGCGGCGGACGCCGATCGATCCGATCGAGCGGCTCATCGACCGCAGCCGCTCCCCGGCCGAGCGGTTCCTGCGGCGCTGCGGCTGGAGCCTGTGGACCGTGTTCGCCGTCGGCGCGGCGGTGTGGGTGGTGACGGCGCCGCTGGTGGCCGCGCGGTTCCACGTCGTCAGCCCGGTGGGCCTCGTGCTCAACGTCCTCGTGGCGCCGTTCGTGGCCGTGGCGATGGCCTGCGGCTTCGGCTGCCTGCTCGCGGCCCCCTGCTCCGCCTGGCTGGCCGGCTGGTGCGGCGCCGGATGCGACGCGGCCCTGGCCTGCATCTCCTGGCTCGTGGCCCGCGGCGCCGAGGTGCCCGGCGGACACGCGTGGGTCGCCGGGCCCCGGGCCTGGTGGGTGGCGGGCTGGTACGTGCTGCTGGCCGCGACGCTGGTCTGCCTGCCGCGTCCGCGGCTGGCGCGGGTCGGCACCTGGGCGACGGTGGCGATCGGCTGGGCGGCACTGGGCCTCGGGGCCATGGTGGTGACGCAGGCCGCCGCGGGCGGGCCGCGGGAGATGCGGGTCGTCGTCGCGGCGCTGGGCCACGGCTGCGGGATCGTCGTCCGCGCGCCGACCGGCCGCTGCCTCGTCTACGACGCGGGCCGGCTCGGCGCGCCGGGGGCGGCCCGCCGCGCCATGGCCGCCGTGCTCTGGGAAGAGCGGCTGACGCGGATCGACACGCTCGTCATCTCGCACGCGGATGCCGATCACTTCAACGCGGTGCCGGACCTCCTGGAGCGGTTCGCCGTCGGCGAGATCGTGGTCTCGGAGGCGTTCCTCGCCAGCCCGGCCGTCGGTGTCGCCGATCTGCTCGACCGCGCGGCCCGGCGCGGTGTGCCGGTCCGCACGGTGCGGACGGGCGACTCGTTCGCGATCGATGCCCTGTGCCGGGCCCGTGTGCTGCTCGCCGACGCCGGGCCGACAGACGCGGCCGACAACGAGCGCAGCCTGGTGCTGGCCGTCGAGGCGGCGGGCCGCCGGCTGCTGCTCACCGGCGACCTGGAGGGCGCCGCGCTGGCTGCCTTCGCGGCCGCGGGACCGGATTCGTGCGACGTGCTCGTGGCCCCGCATCACGGCTCGCGCACGAGCCTGCCCGCGGCGATCGCTGTCGCCACGCGGCCGAGCCTCGTGCTCGTCAGCGGCCGCGGCGGGCCGGCATGGGAGGAGGTGCGGTCGGCCTACGCCGCAGCCACGGGCGGCGGCCGCGTGCTGAAGACCGGCGGCGACGGGGCGGTCGCCGTGACGTTGACCGCGGCCGCCGTGAAGGTCGCCCGCTGCACCGCCGGACGATGGCGACCGCTGCCCCCGTGAGTCA